>Ga0209330_1000058_pt1 | contig 53457 bp, 43 predicted proteins | sample JacPinW_OM2H0_O3_FD_187969 | JGI IMG/M metagenome (GOLD analysis project Ga0209330, IMG submission 187969) | Forest soil microbial communities from Algoma, Ontario, Canada - Jack Pine, Ontario site 1_JW_OM2H0_O3 (SPAdes) (version 2) | ecosystem: Environmental > Terrestrial > Soil > Boreal... | reverse complement strand
GATCGTTGCCGAAACGCACGTTTCAACCGCATGTGCGCCGCCGTCATAAGAAGCACGGCTTCCGCAAGCGCATGAAGAGTCAAGGTGGAAGGAAAGTCCTTGCGCAACGCCGCAAGAAGGGGCGCCACAGTCTCACGCGCGTCTGATACGCCGCGACTGAATCTTCCGCGGAACTGCCGGCTGGTGCGCCGCTCGGAGTATGACGTGGTCTATCGCGAAGGGCGCCGCCGGACGAGCCGCGAGTTCACGATATTTCTACGTCCCAATGGCCTCGAAATCAGCCGGTTTGGCTGGAGCATAAAAAAGGCGCTTGGTAATGCGGTCCGGCGCAACCGAATCCGGCGCCGCCTTCGCGAAATTCTACGATTGCATCGACAGGAGATTGCTTCAGGATGGGATATTGTGATTCATCCACGCACGACAGCCGCAACGGCGGAATTTTTGCCGCTGGCAGCGGAACTGGTGAAGTTAATTCCGCGCACGCCGTAACACCGAGCTTTCCTGATTCCGTGGAAGGAAGCGGGCGATCGATAGGTGCGTGGCTTCTGCTAGCGCTGGTCTCCTTTTATAGAATTTTCCTTTCGCATTTTTTCGGAGGAGCTTGCAAATTTCATCCTTCGTGCTCGAAATACGCGCAGGAAGCGATTGCGCGGCATGGGGCTCGGCGCGGTGTTGTGTTGGCACTGAAGAGGTTGGGGCGCTGCCGTCCCTTCACGAAGGGCGGGTTCGATCCTGTGCCGGATAGAGCGCCGTTCATGGAGAGCACTCTGCGTAAGCAAGGCGAGGAGCGAACTCTGTGAACGAAATGTCAGATCAGATTCGCGCGATTGTGTTCGTGGTTCTCGCGCTGGTAATTCTCTTTGCCTGGGGGCATTTCTACAAGCCACCCGTAGCGCCGCAACCTCAAACTGCGCAGAGTGCGGTGCAGGATTCGACGCCACAAGCCCCTGGAACCTCCTCGGCGAATGTGGGAACGATGTCGCGGCAAAGCGAAAAGAGTGCCGCCGCTAGCGCAACCTTGGTTCAAGCGTCGGAAGAAAAACCGATCATCGTAGAAAGCCCGCTCTATCTGGTGGAACTTTCGAATCGCGGCGGCTTGGTACGAAGCTGGAAGCTGAAGAAATATTCGGACGACCAAAAACCCGCGCATTTACTCGATCTGGTGAACACCTCCGCGGCTCAGCAATTAGGCTGGCCCTTTTCTCTGGTGCTCTCGGATTCGCAGCTCGAAGCGAAAGCCAACTCCGCGCTGTACGAAGTGACGCCCGCGACGGGCAATTTAACGGCGCCCACGGAAATCACGTTTCATTGGAGCGACGGCCATCTGGATGTAACCAAGAAATTAAATTTCAGCCTGGATTACGTAATGTCTGCCGAGGTTTCCGTTTTGCTGGACGGCAAACCAATTCCCGCCGGAATTGCCTGGCGCGGCGGATTCGGGGACCGGGCGGTATACAAGGCGGCTTCTCTCGTCACCGTTTATTACAAGCTCAACGACAAACTGAATCTGCTGCAATATAAAAAGCTCGGCGTGTCAGGGAATCAGATCCAGCCTGCGTTGCAAAACGGGCCGATGGAGTATCTGGGGATCGAAGACCAGTTTTTCACCGCGGCATTTTTGCCGGATGGGTCGGAACTCTCGCTGTGGCACTGGACGCAGGACCACGGCATCGTGGATGACGGCAAGCCTGCGAGTGAGCCCATCGCTGAAATGGCGGCAGGAACTACGATTGCGGCTCCGTTGATCGTGCGCGTTTATGTGGGACCGAAAGACCTGGCGATTCTGGAAAAGACCAAGCCGCCGCTCGCTGAACTGATTAATTTCGGCTGGACGGGAGTGATTGCCAAGCCTCTGCTGTGGGTACTGCAGACTATCCACACGAAAGTGCCGAATTACGGATGGTGCATCATTCTGCTGACGTTGGTTATCAACTTCGCCATGTTCCCGTTGAAGATGAAAAGCTGGCGTTCGATGCAGAAAATGCAAAAGGTAGGGCCGGAAGTTCGACAGATTCAGGACCGCTACAAGAAATATTCCATGAGCGATCCGCGCAAGAAAAAAATGAATGAAGAAGTAATGGCCATCTACAGCCGCGAAGGCATCAACCCGATGGGAAGCTGCATTCCGATGCTTTTCCAGATGCCAATATGGTGGGCGCTGTGGCGCGTGCTGAACGGCGCGATAGAGCTGCGACATGCTCCGTGGATGTTCTGGATTCACGATCTTTCGGCCAAAGACCCTTACTACATTTTGCCGATCGGAATGGCCATCATGATGTATTTGATGACCAAAATGACGCCGCAGACAACCACCGATCCCGCGCAACAGAAAATGATGGCGTTGATGCCGCTGATGTTTGGGTTTTTCTTTTTCAACCTTTCCAGCGGACTCAATTTGTACATGTTCACGAGCAATCTTGTCGGCATCGGCCAGCAAGTATATTTGAATCGAACCGAGCCGCTTCCCGCCAAGGGCAAATTTAAGAAGAAAGCTCTCAATGAGTAACGAACGAACGGGTGTGAAGAGGCCTTTTACCAAAGAGCGTGCGCCGGGCGAAGCGCGGCTCGATCGCGAACGCGCAGCAACGGAGCTAAAACGGTTTCTCGATCTCGCTGTACCCGAGATGGGGCTTGCGATTGAATATGAGATTTCTATGCCCGATTCTGTGGCCGGCGGCGCCGGAGAAAAAGACGTAGTTGTCGCATTTCGCGGAGCAGATCAGGATTTATTGCTGGAACGCAACGCTGAGCTGCTGTTGGCGCTGGAGCATGTGGCGCATCGATGGCTGCGGTTAGATCCTCGGCTCCACGATCGCGTGCGATTCGATTGTGGAGATTATCGCGCGGCGCGGCTTGCGGAGTTGAAACTCTCGGCGCGCGTGGCCGCACAACGTGTGCGGGAAACGGGAGAGACGTTTCGTTTTAATCCAATGTCCCCGCGCGAACGCCGACTGATCCATTTGGAATTAAATGGCGCACAGGGAGTGCGAACCGCGAGTGAAGGCGCCGGCGACCGGCGGCAACTTGTGGTCTATCCCGCCAGTAAGAAATAGTCGATAGCTAGACAGAAAAGACGCTGAGCTTTTCCCGCCGAAGTACTTCCCCGCCCTATCCGCATGACACGCCGCCAACTCTGAACGAAGGAACGGGCGAATCAAACTTCTAGTGTGTGTCCCTGCTTACCAACATTAAGGCATAGCGTTTGGCCGAGGCGGTCGGAACGCCCAGCGGTTTCGTGAATGTGGCCGCAAAAAAGGTACGCAGGCTGGTTATGCGTCACCCAGTCGCGCAACGTCGGACTTCCGCCGTGTTTACCGAGGGCGAATTCGTCGAGTTTCGTATTGAGCGGTGGAAAATGCACGACCAGATGGAGAGATTTTATTCCGTCGAATGCCGCGAGGGCTTTGGAAATTTCCTCTTCAGAGTATTCTCCCGGCGTATCGAACGGAGTGATGTTGCTGTAGCCAAGACCGGCCCACGACGTGACGCCAGATGCGGATTCAAGCGAGCGTACCTGACGATGAAAGTCCTGAAAACCGTACTTCTCGCAAAAAGAGCGATTCTCGATCTGCGTTTCGTGATTCCCCGGCAATACCCATACGTTCTGGCCCAGCGGCTTTAGGATTTCTCCGCAACGATCGAGGCCTCTGCCGAAATTCGAGAGGTCACCCGCGGAGATATACACATCAGCCTTCTGAGAAACGATTCGTTCGAGCGCGCGCATATCCGCGTGGATATCGCTGAAGATCAGTACCTTCATGGCGTTTCTCCCGTACGCTGCGGCGAAAGTTTCTGCATGTTTCGCAGAAGCATCCCGTCCGACTGCCAGCCCTCTTCGATTATATTTCCGGCGTTGTTGAAAACCACGCGATAGGTGAACGGCTGTGGACTCTTGCGGCGCGTATTGACAAACCGATTCTCGCCGAAGTCTACAATGTGATATTCCCCTTCCATCACAGAGCGAATCACAGGGAAGCGCGAAAAGTTCCAGAAAAGCCGAACCTCGGGAAGCAGCAACGCACGAGCGATGAATGCATCGGGAGGAGAATCGGCAATGTAATGGAAAGCCGGAGGCGAAGGGTTTCGTAGGTCGAAGCGCGCCTGGTAGACGCCATCCGTCGAACGTATTACGCCGCCCCAATCGAGAAGGGATGGCGGCAACGGCAAAGCCGCTATGCGGTCGATCGCGATGTTATTCGCGGAAGCAAAATTGTTTACGCGTCTCAGTGCGGCATGGTGCGCGAAGCTGCACATAAAAAGATACGCGACCATAGCGAGCGTTCCAGCCTGACACCATGTTGCGCGGGCTACTTGGAATCCCCAGTCGCCGAGAGCCGGCAAGAAAAATAAGGCAGCAACGACGCCGCTTGCGAGAGCCACAATCCAGAGACGGAAGGGAAACCCAGCCGCGCCTGCGGCCATCCATGCTGCGACGGCGCCGAGCGTGAAGAGCACCCACATCCAGAGGGCGCGCATTCGGCTCCTCGCGCGTTCACGATAAATCCACGCCGCGATTTGCGGCAACAGGATGATCGCCGTGAAACTAAAATCGATGATGAATAGAAGATCCCAGGACACGCGCTGCTGCGAGACGGGAGCCCACATACGCGTACCGAAAGACGTCATGCCGTCGAGCAGAATATGGCTGGCGATTCCGACTCCGTAAATTAAGGTGAGCGTGGCCCAAGAAGGAGCTTCGATTCCGCGGCGACGCGCGAGCCAGCGAGTAAGCCAGGCTAGAAGCGCAGCAAAAAAAGGCAGCCCGACGAACGAATGCGTGATGCCACGGTGATACTTCACGATCGCAAGCGGATCGCGAGAAGCTATTTCTGCAACGATATCGATGTCGGGGAAAACGGCGCCGAGTGTAGCCGCAAAGATTGCGACCGGGCCTTTGCGTTCCGCAAAATAACTTTTGCCGAGAAGCGCTCCGGCGATGCCGTGAGTTATGGGATCCATGAGAGATTGTGAAAAAGAAAAGTGTACACGATCGAGACGAGTCAGGCGATTTCGATGAGAGGTGAATGCCGGGAGACAATTTCTCCGATCGCGTGCGCGGAAACTTTGTGACGTTCAAAGGCGGCGAGCGCTGAATCCGCCGACTCCGGCGCGATAGATAACAGCAGGCCGCCTGAGGTTTGTGGATCGAAAAGTAAAGCACGGTACTCGTCGGGAACGTGGTTAGCGAAGGCGACGCAACTTTCGCAAAAGTCGCGATTGTTTTTCATGCCGCCGGAGAAAAATTTTCCGCGCGCTGCTTCCAACGCTCCGGGCAGATAAGCGATGTGTTTGTAGTCGATTTTCATCGAGACGGTGCTGCCGATAGCCATTTCGCGCGCGTGCCCGAGGAGGCCAAAGCCAGTGACGTCGGTGACAGCGTGTATGGGGCTCTCTTGTTTTGAAGTGGACTCCACTTCGTGCAATGCCTCAGCGGCATCCCGATTCAGACGCGTCATCGAGGCTGTCGCGGCGGCAACCCATGATTGGTCGGCTAAGCCCTGCTTTAAAGCGGTGGAAATAACTCCGGTTCCAATCGGCTTGGTGAAAAGTAGAACATCGCCGGGACACGCGCCAACATTTTTCCAAATCTTTCCCGGCTGGATTACTCCAGTTACCGCGTAGCCAAACTTTAGCTCGTCATCGCGAATGGAATGGCCACCGACGACCGTACAGTTTGCTTCCGCCATTTTCGCGAGGCCGCCGCGCAGAATTTCTTCAAGGATCTCCGGCGAGCCTGAGGTGGGGAAAGCGACAATCGTTAATGCGGAAATCGGACGCCCGCCCATGGCATAGACATCACTCAACGAATTCGCGGCGGCTACCTGGCCGAACTCTGCCGGGTCGTCCACGATTGGCGTGAAAAAATCCACGGTTTGAACGATGGCCAGATCGTCAGTCAAGCGGTACACTGCGGCATCGTCACTGGTTTCGAAACCGACGAGAAGATTCGGATCGGTTTGTCGGGGAAGACGTTTGAGAACCGCATCCAAAACACTGGGACTCAGTTTTGCGGCGCAGCCTGCAGCCTTTGCGGTAGTAGTCAAGCGAATCGTTTCGGGCAATGGATCTCCGTAGTAAATGTCGTCAGTTTATTATAATGCTTCACAGTGATGGAATGTGTGCCGGGAAAAAGAGATCTCGATTTGCAGGCTTCAGGCGCGTGCGGCTACAGAGCGAATCGGAATTGTAACGGGGTTCGATGCCGGCGTGGGGCCGAGCATTTGGCAGCTCCCATCGAAGGCAGCTCCGGGTTCGATGATGAGACAGGGACAATGAATTTCACCAGTAACGATGGCTTTGGTCTTCAATTCCACTTTTCCGCGGGCATGGATGACCCCGTCAAAACGGCCGCTGATTATGACGTAATTGCCGTCGATCTGGCCCTCGACCGTCGCATGCTCGCCTAAGATCAATGTCTCTTCGGAGACTAGAGTTCCCTTCATCGCCGAATCAATGCGAAACGTGCCGCTGCATTCGAGTCGGCCTTCGAGTTTTACTCCGTTCTCGAGAAAACCTGTCCATTCCCCGGAATCATGTCGGTTGCGGTCAAACCATGCCATGCGCAATCCTAGCTTTGTATTGAACTATTGTTCCGCTGAGCAAATCTTATTTAAGCATTAATTGGTCGTAGAGGCGGGTTAAATCACTATCGTCATAGTATTCAAAGATCAACTGGCCGGGTTTTCCGGCGCGGCGAGGTTGCATTAAAACACGCGTCCCATACGCGCGCTGAAGCTCTTCGAGAGCAGCCTTGGTGTTCGGGTCAGGTTGAAGCAATGATCCGGCGGGACGCACTCTCGGCGCGCGAGTAGAGAGGCGCTCGACCTGGCGAACGCTCATACCCCCGCGTGCGACGCGCTGAGCAAGCGCCAAGCGTTCCCTGCTATCCGCTACGGCCAGAAGGGCGCGACCGTGGCCGGCGGTGAGCCGTCCTTCTTCGAGGAGCTCTAGAATTGGCTCTTCAAGTTTGAGAAGTCGAAGCGCGTTGGCGATCGTCGCGCGGTCCTTTCCTGTGCGCTCTGCGACTTGTTCCTGCGTAAGGTGAAACTCGTCGGTAAGACGTTGAAACGCATGCGCCTGCTCAACCGGGTTGAGGTCCTCACGTTGGAGATTCTCAACCAGGGTCATCTCAAGAGCCATTTCGTCAGGGACGCTTCGAATCACGACCGGGACGCGACTGAATCCAGCACGTTGAGCAGCGCGCCAGCGGCGTTCGCCGGCGATGAGTTGATGTCGGGTGCCTACTCGGCGGACTACCAGTGGCTGCACGATTCCACTGGCGCGAATGGAACGCGCAAGTTCGTCAAGAGCCTCTTCGCGGAAGCGCGTCCGCGGCTGGTAGGGACTTGGATCGATCAGGTCAATATCGACTTGAAGGAGGCCATCATTCGGAGCCAGGGCCGGTGCCGCCGCTGCCGCTGTTCCCGCTGCCACTGTCGGGTGCTGTGGAGTTGTCGCTGGCAGATGCACTGCTGAGGCCGCCACTGGCGCCTGCGGTGGCGGCTGCTGCGGATTCGGTTCCGGCTCCCGGATGAGCGCGCTCAGTCCCCGGCCCAACGCGTTTCTGGGCATTCGAGATAACCTCCTTGGCAAGTTGAATATAGCTTTCAGCGCCTTTACTATGAATGTCGTAGAACATCACAGGCATTCCGTGACTTGGTGCTTCGGCGAGTCGAACATTTCTTGGGATCACAGTTTCAAAAACTTGGCCACCGAAGAAGCTTCTGAGATCGGCGGCAACCTGCTTTGAGAGAGTCGTACGATCGTCATACATCGTAAGCAAGATGCCCTCGATCGCAAGCGACGGGTTAATTGTGCGGCGTAAGCGCATCAGCGTGTCGAGAAGCTCGGAGACTCCTTCGAGAGCGAGATACTCGCACTGTATGGGAACAAGGACGGAGTCGCTCGCAGCGAGAGCATTCAGAGTGAGGAGGTCTAATGCCGGCGGGCAGTCTATTAGTATATAAGTGTATTTATCCCGGATGCCTGCGACAGCGGCTTTTAGCCGGTATTCCCGATTATCCATTGAGACGAGCTCTACTGCCGCGCCGACCAAGTTTTTGTCGGAAGGTATCAGCTCCAAGCCTTCAACTTGGGCGTCCAATGTCACGCGTTCAATTGGTTCATCAAGGATCAACGTTTGGTAAAGAGTTCTTCTGGCGGGGTCCTTCGGGAAGCCCAGCGCGCTCGTAGTATTTCCCTGAGGATCGCAGTCAATTATGAGCGTCTTCTGCTCGGAGGCGGCTAGAGAGGCTCCTAGATTTACGGCAGTGGTTGTCTTTCCGACGCCACCTTTTTGATTTGCAATCGCGATGATGCGAGCCAATACGGGATCCCCCAGTGTTGCGTCGCAAATTTAGCAGAAAGGTTTTGGGACATGCAAGATGTTTCACGTGGAACAGTGTTCCGTGGTCAATTGTTTCACGTGGAACACATTTCAGTGCGAGGCAGGACACCGACCAGGAGTTCTCTGCTATGCGATCCAGGTATCGGAATTGCCTTACGCCACTCCCAAGACGCTTCCTTAGAGACTAGAGAGGAATCATCCTTGCCAAGCCAGAGAATCAGCCGTCCGTCGATATTGATCGCGCTGCGAGACCATTTCAGCAATTTCGAGTGCATTCCCAGAGCACGAGCGGCGATGTAGTCGAATCCCGCTGATGGACCCTTGATCTCTTCGAATCGCTCGCGACGTATGTCAGCATCCGAGATATTTAGCTCCCGAACGACCTCCGCCAAGAATGCGGCCTTCTTGGCATTAGATTCGATTAGGACCAGATCCAGCGTCGAAACGACGAGCTTCAGAGGAATGCCGGGAAAGCCGGCACCGGAGCCAACGTCGGCGAGCCGACCATTTCTGTTGGTCAGCGCAGAAGTCGCAAACATGCACTCGCCAAAGTGAAAGCGCAAAATTTTGGTGGGATCTGTTACTGTCGTGAGGGACATCCTCTTGTTCCAGTGCAGAATCAGCGTAATATAGGCGCGAATTGCCGAGCAAATGTCTGCGGTAGTTTCGACTCCATAGCTCCGGAGCTCTTCACTAATCGCGTCGTCTGTCAGTTTATCCATAGATATATCATTGTTAATAAACAATTTAACATATTCTATCCAACATCAGAGTCGGTTGATCCCGCCAATCTCGCGGCTCGCAACTTAGCGGGTGCCCACATTCCAATGGAGAAATCGGCTATGAAGTGGGCCAACACTGTTGGAAACAGGCTATTTGTAAGAGCCCGAAGGCACGAAAAGACAGTACCTACTACGCTCGTAGTTGAAAAGCCTCGCCGACCTTGATACAGATGGGCTAACGCGAACAAAACTGCTGAGCCAGCGACTCCGGCGCTTACGTATCCCCCCGACCAATCCTGAAATACGCGTTGGACGAAGCCGCGATAGATGAATTCTTCACACACGGCGACGGTCATGACCAATGCGAAAAATATCATGCGCTCAACGTCATCCTGAGGGAAAAGTTTTAGGGCCAGTTGCGTCAAGACACCTTGAGTTTCCGCCGGGGACGCAACAAGCCGGCGGAGACTGTAGAACTGATTGACCGATATCAGTGCGGCCAAGATAATCGAGACGGTGGCAGCAAGTGCGGGCTTCGGAATCGCGACTCCGAGCTGTGCAGCGCTAATTCCATGCGCTCGCGCGCGCCAAAGAATGATCACGGCAGCGAGCCACTGGAAAGCGATTGTCGATGCGTAAACCGAAAGACGGTCCATTTTAGAAGTTTCGGGAGCATTCAGCAGATGTTGAATTCGACGGCGTCCCAAAATAGGGACTACTACAGCGAGGAAAAAGAAAATTGCCGCGAAGTCCCAGTGCATATCATTAAATGAAAACATCTTTAGGACGGCGGAGCAAGATGAACTCCTGTTGACACCAGCAGACGGCCCTCGTATCGTTCTTGATTCTGTTTATCGAGTGAACATGAAGATACTGGTGATCGGAAGTGGCGGGCGCGAGCACGCGATGGTGTGGAAGCTGAGCGGGAGTGCCGCGGTCGAGAAGGTTTGGTGTGCTCCGGGAAACGGCGGGATCAGCAAGGATGCGGAATGCGTTCCGCTGGATTTGAGCGACTTGAAAGCCGCAGCTGATCTTGCGAGCGAGTTGGGTGCAGACCTCACGATCGTCGGGCCGGAGTTACCTCTAGCGCACGGGATTGCGGATGAGTTTGCAAATCGCGGCCTCGCATTACTCGGGCCTTCGCGAAAGGCAGCGCAACTCGAGGGAAGCAAGGTTTTTGCTAAGAAATTTATGGAGCGCTTCGGAATCCCTACGGCGACGGCTTATGGAATTTACGATTCGCCGATCGATGCTTATACGTCTCTGTGCTCGGTTGATTGGCCGTTGGTAGTGAAAGCCGATGGACTGTGCGCTGGTAAGGGAGTCCTGGTGACTACGTCGCCTGATGAAGCGGCGGCGTTCATCGACAGGCTAATGGAGAAAGGTGAGTTTGGCGAGGCCGGAAAGCATATTTTGCTTGAGGAAGGGCTTGCGGGGCGCGAACTTTCGTACATCATTCTTACGGACGGGAGGAATTTTGTTTCTTTAGCACCCACGCGCGACCACAAGCGTGCTTTTGATAACAATCGGGGTCCGAACACCGGCGGCATGGGGGCTTTTTCGAGTGCAGACATTTTGCCGCCGGAGCTGGAGAAGAAAATCCTGGACACGATTGTGCAGCCGACGATGGCGGGTTTACAAAAAGAGGGGATCAACTATCGAGGCTTTCTTTACTTCGGGCTAATGCTGACTTCCGATGGTCCTAAAGTTCTCGAGTACAATTGCCGGCTCGGCGATCCAGAGACGCAAGCGCTCCTGCTGCGTGCGGATTTTGACCTTGGCGACGTGTGCGTTCACGCAGCCAAGGGCGATCTTGAGGGATTCCAAACCAAGTCCTCTGATGGGGCAAGCGTTTGTGTGGTCATCGCGTCCGAGGGGTATCCAGAGAAACCAATAGTTGGAAAAGAGATTTTCGGATTGGAAGCGGCTGCGAGTGTTCCAGGCGCAATAGTTTTCCACGCAGGTACCCGGCGAGAGGGAGAAAAATACTACACCACCGGTGGTCGAGTTCTCGGCGTGGGAGCTTCTGGGGCTGACTTGACGGCTGCTTGCAAGATCTCTTACGAGGCTGCGAGCAGAATCAGAATCGACGGGGCGCACTATCGAACGGATATCGGAAATCTGCCGGAGGTCCGCAAGGCTGCCACCGACGGTTTGACGGGGTGAAGTTTTTTTTTGGGGACCACCGAAATGAGTGAAGATGTTGTGCGCCGAGTGCGATTAATAAATCTGGGATAGGGAGATTATCCGGTGGCTAAGAGAAGCGAAGAAGCTGCGGTGCTGGTCGGAATTCTGATGGGGTCTGATACAGATTTCCCGGTGATGAGCGAAGCGGCGAAAACTCTCGAGAAGTTCGGGATTTCGTATGAATTGGAGGTGGTATCTGCGCATCGCACGCCTGCTCGCGCGCACGAATACGCAACGACGGCTTCCAAACGTGGCTTGAAAGTCTTAATCGCGGCGGCGGGAGCGGCGGCGCATCTGGCAGGGGTGATCGCGGCAAACACTACATTGCCGGTAATTGGGGTTCCCATGGGAACCAGCAGCTTGAACGGACTCGATGCCTTACTATCGACCGTGCAGATGCCGGGTGGTATTCCGGTTGCGACTATGGCAATCGACAAGGCTGGTGCGGTGAATTCCGCAATTTTCGCCGCGGAAATTTTGGGACTTTCAGACCCGGAAATTGCGCGAAAACTGGTGACGCATAAACAAGACCTTGAGCGATCGGTGAATGAGAAGAATGCGCGTTTGAAGCAACAGATGGCCGACAAGAAATAATTTATAGGCGCGAATCGACGCGCTCGCTCCCACAGGCTGCCGCGATTGTCCGTGCAAATATCCGGGGACCGGGCAAGCTTCTTATCAACTACGAGATGTTTACTCAGAAACTCGGATGCAACAGAGAGGGAGCGTCATCGGGGCGCTCCTTTTTTTGAATGGGGGTTTTCGGTTCCGGCGGAGGCTTTAGAATCCACTGAAAGCCTGACTCGATACCGATTGTGGCGAATGTTTCGCGCGAGTTTGACGATGCGAGGACGCCGAGCGCTGCACGCAAAAACTGTATTGCATCCACTGCGAGAATTTTATTGCTTTCCCCGCGCAAGAGAAGATCCCGCACTTCCCGCATTTTCGGATCGGAAGAACAGAGTTTTTCGATACCGGCATCTTTGTTCCGAAGTAAATCGATCAGCGAAGTGGTTGCGCTTTCCGGCGGGTAATGAAACTCGACGAGGGTATGCGGCTGACCTTTTTCCGGAGGCCATAGCTGAACATAGCGCGGTAGGGGAATGTGCGTGTCGAAATAGTCTTCGCGCTGCATGGATTGCTGAAGTGGAAAGGTGAGTTGCCAAATTTCCGGACCATAGTTTTCCATGTAGTCCGCAAGAATCAGCTCGGCAATCGGCTCGTTCGGCGGCAAAGTTATTTTGCCGTGAAGATTTCTTGCGATTTCATTCAGACGCTCGGAGACACCGTGACCAATCGAATCGATATCGGCAGCTTCAGCGTTCGGTTGAGCTTGCTGCAAATGCGGAGCTTGCGAGGCTACGTGTCCATGGAGGTGGGGCAAATCTTCGTCGAGGCGAGCGAACTCTACTTGCGAAGATGGCGAAACCCATTCGACAGCACCGAGAAGAATTCCTGCGCGGCGTGAGCTGAGTTCCACGGGCGCCGGCAGCCGGGTCTGAGGTTCGATCGGGTTTTCGACGGTGGCGATTAGTATGGCATCTTTGACCACCGCAATGATTACCCGACCGGCCGCAAGATTTGCGATGATTTCATCTCCGGGCACATCCTGCCTTTGCTGGGCTGCGACACTCTGCAAAGAAACGAAAATGACACCTGCAAACAATGTCAGGATTGCTGCGGCAAACACCAAAATCCAGGAGCGACGGGAGCGGGCGAGCGAGGAGTGCGTCGAATAGCTCACGCTTTGACGGTACCACAAAATCGCAGATGACTAGCAATTCAACGCTGTGACCACCGTGCTATACTCACAAGATAGTAAACGTGCGGTAGAGATTTATGTCACGGCGAAGATGAGATCCCCCAAAAGCATAAAACACAATGGCAGGCTGTTGTCCGAGATTCTGGAGTCCCATCGGCGGTTTGTGCGCGGAGATGAAACAGGATCTCGCGCGGACTTGTCGGGCGCCAATCTCTCGCGGGTGAATTTGGAACGCGAAAATCTCGACCTGGTGGACTTTCACGGAGCGAATCTGGACGGCGCAAACCTGCATGAGGCAAGACTGTCGTCGGCGAACCTGAGCAAGGCTAAATTGCGCCGCGCCGACATGCGCAAAGCGGATTTAACCGAAGCGGATCTCAGCGACGCCGATTTGACAGACGCCAAAGTGGGAGGCGCGGAACTTTTCCGTACCGACCTACGGCGCGCCATACTGCGCGGGGCAAATTTAGTGGCGTCGAATTTTCGCTTGGCCGAAGTTCGCGGCGCCGATTTTACGGGTGCGGATCTGAAGACCACGGTCCTGCGGGAGACGGATCTCGATGGGGTGGATCTTACGGGGTTGGACCTGAGCACAACATTACTGCCGCGCGGCTACAAGCTTCCCGATACAGCGAAGAGTTAAATGAAGAAGAGCGCAACTCGAAGCCTGCCGTGGATCCTCGTTGAGGATTATAAGCGCGGAAAGGGCTGGGTGGGAGCCGAGCAGCACGAGGCTCGTGCTCGCGCTTACTGCGAGATACTCGAGCGCGGCCAGATACTTTTCTTTCGCGAGCCACCGTTTGAACTTCCGAAGAGCGATCAGGAATTTCTCCTGCAGCAGCAATGGTCTGAGATGCGCATGCACAAGAACGTGTCTTACCGGCCTGGCGAAGATTTGTTGCGTGGAGCGTCGGGCGATGCCCCGACGATGAACCGCCTTCACGAAATTATGCGGAATTACAGCGTTCAGGTGACGGAGTTCCTGGCGAAATTTCTAGCTCCCTATGCCCGCAAATGGAATCTGGATTTTGCGAGTTTTCGGCCGCTCGAGGAAGAGGGCCGGGATTTGCCGCTGCATAAGCGTAACGACCTTCTACATGTTGACGCCTTTCCAAGCCGGCCCACGTACGGCGCGCGAATTTTGCGCGTGTTCACTAATCTAAATCCAACCAAGCCTCGCATTTGGCAAACCACCGAAGCGTTCGAGGTGCTTGCCCGGCGGTACGCCGGTGGAGCGGGACTTCAGGATATTGCCGAAGACAATTCGTTTTTGAGCCGCACGGTTCGAGATTTGGGAACCAAGTTAGGTATCGGCGTAATCGGACGGACGCCTTACGATATGTTCATGATTCGCTTCCATGATTTCCTGAAGGAGAACGCGCAGTTTCAGAGGGACTGCCCGAAGACGCAGCTGGAATTTCCGCCGCAGGCCACCTGGATCGTCTTTACAGATAGCGTAGCCCACGCTGTAATGTCCGGGCAGTATGCCATCGAGCAGACATACCTGATTCCGCCGAAAGCGCTGGTGGCGCTGGAGTGCGCACCGTATCGTATCTTGGGAAATATCGCCGGCCGCGCGCTAGTTTCCTGAGTTTCGGCTGTAGCGGCGATCATCGAAAAAGTTCGTTCCCTATCGTTTACTTTCCAGCGAGGAATTCGGCCGGATCTTCCCCGAAGGCCGCAGTGGCGCCGCGAAGTGAGGTTGTGCGGCGGCGGGTTTCGATGCCCAAGCGCTTGATTTTTTGATTTAGAGTGGACAGCGGAACCTGAAAACGCTCGGCCGCTTCGGTTTGATTCCAATTCGTACGCTCGAGCATGTCGACAATTATCCGGCGCTCCACTTCCTCGAGAATATCGAAAAGCGACGGCGAAGCAGCGTGTCCGCCGAACTCACCGGGCATGGGCGGCAGGAATTCGGCGAGCTGCAGGCGAACTCCCTTGACGATCTCGCGGGTGCGTACACTGTCCGGCAAGAGATCGGCGTCCAAGGCTTCGTGCGTTGAAAGCACGATGGCTCGCTCGACGACATTCTCGAGCTCGCGGACATTGCCTGGCCAATCGTAATCCATCAAGAGTTTCATCGCCGCGTGAGTGAAGGCGCGAGGCGGTTTTTCGTTCTCCTGGCAGAATTGTTTGAGGAAGCGCTCGATCAGTAGAGGAATGTCTTCTTTGCGCTCGCGCAGAGGCGGCAGATGCAAAGAAATGACGTTCAATCGGTGGAACAAATCTTCTCGGAAGCGGCCCTCGCGAACCAACTTCGTCAAATCTTCGTTGGACGCCGCAAGAATACGGACGTCTACTTTGATTGTCTCGGTGCCGCCGAGACGCATAAATTCGCGCTCTTGAATCACACGCAAAAGTTTGGCTTGCGTTTCGGGGCTGACGGTCGAAATTTCGTCAAAAAAAATCGTTCCCTGGTCAGCGACTTCAAACAACCCCTTTTTCGATGCGATGGCGCTGGTGAAGGCGCCTTTCACATGCCCGAAGAGTTGAGATTCGAGAAGGTCGCCTGGAATCGAGCCGGTATTGATGGGAATGAATGGTTTGTCAGCGCGTGTGGAGGCGGAATGAATAGCCTTGGCGAATACTTCCTTACCTGTGCCGCTTTCGCCGGAGATTAATACGGTGGAGCGCGACGGCGCGACTTGGGTGACAAGGTCGAGCACGGTCTGCATCTTTTCGCTCTTACCGACAATGTTCGGAAAATTATAACGCTGCTTCAGTGCGCGCTTGAGCTGGACGTTTTCGTCACGTAACCGGCGGCCTTCGATCGCCAGGGATACTTGCGCGATGAGCTCGTCATTGGACCACGGCTTAGTGATGAAATCCTGGGCGCCGCCTTTGAAGGCTGCGCGGGCCATGTCAATCGAGCCATAAGCAGTAATCAAAATAATGGCGATTTGGGGATCGCGCCGCCGGATTTCCCGCAGCAGTTCAAGGCCGTTGCGATCGGGCAGGCTAACGTCAAGCAGCATGAGATCGAAAGGATGCTCTTCGAGTTGGCGGAGGCCGGCTTCGCCGGTTTCCGCCAAAGTTACCTGGAAGCTCTCCGAAGTAAGAAGAGCTTCGAGCCCTTCGCGAATTTCCACTTCATCATCAACAACAAGAATAGAGCCTCTAGGCATGAACAGTTTTCCTGGCTACGGGGAATTCCAGCCGGAAGGATGTTCCCTTACCCGGCGTTGAACGGACATCAACTTTGCCCGCGTGCTCTTTTATGATGCCGTAGCTTACTGAAAGGCCCAAGCCGGTGCCCCGTCCGGTGGCCTTGGTTGTAAAAAATGGATCGAAAATGCGATGTAGATTTTCCGCCGGGATGCCGGATCCGGTGTCGGTGACTTCAACCGCAACTGAGCCATTGTACGCACCGGTGCGTACTTCCAACATGCCGCCGCTCGGCATGGCGTCTCTCGCGTTCATAAACAGATTGAGAAATACCTGTTGTAGGCGCGTGATGGAACCGAGAACGGGCGGCAACTGTTCCGTGTAATTCTTGATTACGTTTACCTGAGCGGTCTTGAATGGATGTTGCACCAGCGTCAGGGTTTCTTCCAAGACAGAGTTCAAATTCACTTCCACGAATTCCGCGGCGCCGGTTCGCGAGAAATTCAGAAGATTGTTGACGATTTCGCTGGCTCGGAAGGTCTGCTTTACGATGCGCTCGATTGTTTTCTGGCGAGGATCGTCGGCTGGGATCTGCTTGGCGAGCATCTGGATGTAATTCGAAATCACGGCGAGCGGAGTGTTCACTTCGTGCGCTACGCCTGCTGCCAACAAGCCGAGAGAAGTGAGTTTTTCGGTCTGCACCATCTGTTCCTCAAGACGCACGCGTTGGGTGATGTCGTCGAGAAGAATGAGCCGGCCCAGGCGAGCGCCGTTCTTGCCCACGAGAGGAGCAATAGAAGCGTTTATCACTAAACGACGTCCGGCCGGCGTGTTCAGATGGAACTTGTATATCCCGGAAACACGGTCGGTTGTCGCGCGTGAAGAAATCTCGGCGACCAGATCGTGGGGGAGTACGTCCTGCAGATGACGCCGCAGGGCTTCACGCCGCGGAATGGCCAGTAAATCTTCGAGCTGAGGATTCCAGGATTCAATACAATCTTCCAGATCCACGGTGAGCACGCCGATGTTCAGCGATTCGACGATGTTCTCGCTGAAGTCTTTTAGCCGCTCTATCTGCATGGCTTTCTGCTCGAGCGATTGGTACAGCCGCGCATTCTCGATTGCGATAGCGACGTAACCCGCGATGGTGGAGAGCAATTCGAGGTCGTCAGTCGAGAGATAGTCACCATCGACTGTTTTGCCGAGTCCCAGAATGGCGACGGTACGGTCACGGAAGCGACAAGCAATGAAATAGTTGAGATCGAGCTCTTCCACCGTGCGACGCACGGAGTCGGTTTCCTGACTTGCCGATCGCGCGGATTCGAAGAACAAGCAACCGCGTTCCAGCGCGGGCCGCGAGGGATCGAGAAACGAAAGATCGAGAGGACCTTCGGGCCGTAATCCCATGGAACGTGAGAGAACGAACTGGGCGGGGTGCGCAGGGTCTTCGAGAAATATTGCGAGCCGGTCTACCAGCAGGGTTTGCGAAATCCGATCGAGCACAGAACCGACCAGGGGTTCCAGGCGCACTTCGTTAGTGAGGGCGCGACCGAACTCGATGAGCGTGCGGCGATAGTTGAGCCGATCACGATAGAAGAAGCGGTCGAGTCGCGTTTGGACCCAGCCTCGCACCGGTTCAAACAAAAATGCGGCGATAACGATCGCTATAACGCCGCCGGCTGGGCCGGTGGGCCAGCGTGTGTGAAAAGTTTCGCCGATCAGCGCGATGCCTGCGAAATAGATGCCCACGACAGCAGCGGTGGCGAAGGTATAGGCAAGGCCGCGTTTGAAGATGATGTCAACGTCCATCAGGCGATAGCGGATGATGGCATAGCCAAAACACAGGGGGATCAGCGCAAGCGAGAAGACCGATAATTTCATCCACGACGCAGGCACAATGCCGAGGATATACGGCACGATGTAGAAGACGAGAAAGGGCAGAGAGCCTGCGAACGTTCCGCCCGTGACCCACTTCAATTGTTGCCGCAAAACGCCGCTCGGGGCGCGGCGGTAACTGAAGAGAAAAATGGTGGCGGCAACCAGGAAATAGACGCCGAGGTTGGCCTGCTCCACTTTATCGAGCCAGTATCGCGTGCTAAAAGCGGGCAGGAAATTCAACGTCCCGCTAGCGATGAAGATATGCAGGGTCAGAAGCAAGGCAGGCAGCGCGTAGGCGGCAGCCAGTTTAGGCCATAGAGTTCCACGGCGTTCCGGAAATACCAACGCAAAATGAACGAGCAAAGCCGGCTGCAGAAGCAGCGCGACCACGTTGGCCCAGTAGATTGTTTGATCGAAAGAGTTCAGCTTTCCGGTGTAATGAAAGCTGTAAAGGATGAAGGAGGCCAAGCAGAAAATGTAGAAATGAATGGCGCGAGGAGCGTTCCAACGGCGAACAAATATGAAGAGCCCGATGAAAAGATACAAAAGCGCGGTGATACGGAGGTAATTCTCGATCGAAGATGAATTGTCCTGCGGCGCGGTGACCAGCCGCGTTTCAAAAGACGCTTCTCCTCGGCGCATCTGGTAGTGAACTTCAGCCCACGGTCCGACGTGAAACAAGACTCGGGTAACGTCGGTTGCGCGATGAATTGGGACGCCTCGAACCGAGTCAACTGTGTCGCCTTCCTTGATGCCCGCTCTAGCCGCCGGGGAGTCGGGCACTACGTGCCAGGCGACGACTCCTTGAGATGTCTCCATCCAGGTTACGCCATCATCTGGAAGGACAAACCGGGAGCGCTGCTGAAAGTTCAGGACTGCAAAGACGACAGCTGACAAGGTCAAGAGTGCCAGCAGGACCGCACCGAGCCGCATTCGAAGACCTTCGTTCATCCGGCTACACCCGTAACTTCAGTTTACACACTACAACAATGCAAGCACGTCGGCTTCCAGTAAATTGCAGATCCCGTAAATCATAGGCCATTTGTTTTTATGCGGTTACGGGCGAGCCTGCAGCTAGAGATTATCACAATCCTATTTGTGGGAGACATCTTCCCGATTCCAGTAAGCTAAATGGTGGCTAGAATTGAAAGCTAAGGCCGCCGCGAAGGTAGCGGTAGGTCGGAATTAGGACGACACGTCCGTCGGGAGTGGCCATAGGAACATAACCCTGCGCGAAGAGATTGCCGCAGTCAGCCAGAAATTCCGCGTGACCTGGAACAAAACGGGGCAGCGGTTGGTGAATCCCAAGGCTGAGGTACGGATCGAGATGGTACAGAGACTCGCCGTACGGATCCATTGCGGAAACGACGGGGCCATTGATCCACTTATAACCAGCCGAAAGTTTCGTTCCCACGCGGGGTACCCTTGCGGTAATGCGCCCACCCGCGCTTTGACGATAGCGCATCGCCAATTGGTTTCTCAAGGATGCTTGCCCAGGATCCTCGGTTGGCGATAATGCACCGGCATATTCATAAACCATCGTGGCGGAAAAGTTGTCTGTAAACTTCTGGTGGTAAGCGACACGTGTGCCTAAAGCGCCGGATTCGCCAGCATCATACGCAAAGACGTTGGAGAAGAAGTCCTGCAAATAATCCGGCCCTGTAACGGATCCGTGGCCGAATATGGCTGTGTGTGTTGAGCGGTCATTGAACAGAGCCACGGTGATACTCGCATTCTTATTGAACGAATGCTCTAAGGCTAGTTCCTCATGGAAGCCGTTTTCAAGGACCGTGCGTCCGTCGCGCATCAGGACCGTCGGAAATTGATCGAGTGTATTCAGCGCGGACTGCAGCGTGCTCTGATCGCCACTGGGATCCTGCCATCCATTCGCGGCAACGAGAACAGACGCTTGCCAAGTGGGAGTAAGCTGCATGGCGATTTCTGCACGTGGGCGCACGGAAGCAGTCGTTCCAGCGAGGTTGGCCATCACGAAGTCCGAACCGTAACGAAGGCTGATGCGATCACCGATTGCGAAGGAATTGTCAAACGACATCCGCAATCCGCGGAATGTAGGGCCGTCGGGACCCAAGTGCGATTCGCGAATCAGCACTGTAGTCACCGGTCCGACACCCAGTTCGCCGGACGGAATCCACTGACTAGCCAAGCCGCCGGAATAGGCTCCATTGTCGTAGCTGAACTGACTGGCCACCATAAGCTGTTCGTGACTGCCAAGCGAGAGATCATAGACGAAAGCGGTGCCCGGCGAATCGGCTGAACTGGAAACCGAACCTGGGTGATCTGAGCCCGAAGTGAGCTCGAGACGCATGCGGCCCGCCTGATTCTGTGCTGTTTCGAACTGACCAGGCGGGACGACGAATATGTCACCGTCGTCTTGCCATCGAAGGACCGGCCGAGTCGCAGCAGCGCCGCGAAGCACCCAAATCCACTCATCGGAAGCAATAGGTTGATCAGGCTGCCGCTGCAATTTTTCAAGGGACGAAAATACGGAGCCTAGAACGATTTCGAGCAGAGTAGTGCGTTCGTCATTCACCAGTACATGCTCTTCCATAACGGGAAGAAACCCAGCGAGCGTCACTTTGATGGAGTAAGTGCCGGAAGGGAGCATTGCGGTGGAAAATCGCCCGCGATCATTGGTAAGCAATTCGACGGCTGAACTGCCGAGGAGTCGATCCGAGCTAACGAAGATAGTAGCGCCCATCTGAGGTGTTCCGGAAGGGTCCAGGACCACTCCTGAAATCCTGCCGGAATTCGGAGCGCCAATGGCCGCCAAAGGGAAGAGACACAGGAGCACCCCAAAAACAGATGAGCGAACTGCTCGAAGACTCACCGGGTCACCTCCTCTGCGCGGTAGTTGGCGAAGGTTCTTTTACAGTAAAATCCATCGCGGGTGTAATTGTCTGCTTGGTGAGATTGTCGGTTACCGCTACCTCGAGTTTGTAAGCCCCAGGCGCCAACGATCCCAGCGTAATGATGTTTTCGAGGGTCAATTCCTCGCCATGCTCCGGCAATTTATCCTTAGCAATATCGAACTTCAGTACTGGCTCGGTACCCTTATCTTTCAAAACGCGATACTGCACTGAAGCGTCTGACTTGTGAGTTTTGTCATCCACTTTCAGGTTGTAGATCTGCAGGAAAACACCCATTCCGTCTGAGGCTCCGAACGCCGCGTCCAGCTTCGGACGCACCTTCACATCGCCAAGGACGAACTGGCCAAGTCCGATGTCTTTCGACGAAACTGGCAAAATCTGGTCAGCGAGGATCAAAGAGCTTGACGACAAGTGGTCATCTTCAAATCGCGGAACTGCAAGTCGAGTATTGACCACGCCGACGTTTCCGTTATTTACGTCTTTCAGTACGATATCGAGACGGTACAGTCCCGGACTAAGTGGTACAGCCTTCTGATAAATTGAAGGCACGGCCTGGGCTTGCTGTAATAAAGCCGCAGGAACATCGCGTTTTACAGTGTCCTCGAACGTTTGCACAATTCGACCGCTGAGCGTGCTGATGCGTCCGAACAGATTCACAGTGGCCGAGTCTACTCCCTGTTTTTCCTGAAAACTTAACTGCCGCGTGGGTATCTGTACGGTGATAGGAACGAGGACCGTCTCAGAGGTGATGCGCAGGAAATAGAAGCGGTAATCAAATTTCACCTGATCGCGCACCAGCCTGGAGGTAACCACGGCCTCGAGATCTTTAAATTTTACGGGAGGCGCCTGTTGGATCTTGGCGTAAAGATCCAGCCGGGTGAATTCATTCATAGTTTCCGGGGTCATTCCGATAGGCGCCGCATCGTGCGTGCCGTCGGTATTGTTGAACCGGCTGGTTTTGCTGGCCAAACCCATCCCCTCCAACATTGTCAGGCCGGCGCCCGGGACCATGAGGAGGGCGTCCTTCTCGCTTGGATCCATGGTGAGATGGTATTCACCGCTCATCGTGGGGTCCACAAATTCCAGCTCAACGTTTTCGCCAATGCCTTCGAGGTAGCGATAACGCCAATCTTCGAAGGGATAGGTGGAAGTCTCACCTCCGCCTTCCTCAGCCGGACGGTTATAACTTCCGCCCGCCGGATGCGACTGAATTTCATCGGGCGCGCCCCACATGATGTAAATGCGTCCGCGATCGGTCTTCCAGCCAGGTATGCCCGAGGAATAGTGTTCGTTGGTGTACGCAATTCGACGATAGTGTTCCTCTTTAAATGTGTTGTCGGCGGAATCACGATCGGGGTTGCGGCGCTGCCAGAAAGCTTCGATGAACTGCTCGCGCTCTTCGTTGGTAGTGAGGTGGAGGAAGCTGCTGCGCTCTTCGGGGGTTATGATGTAGACGACGTCTTCGTCGAGCCACTTCTTGTATTGGGAGTCGAGTTCCTTCCGAAGTTCTTTGTCGCTCTTGGCTTTTTGCTTCGAGGACTTCTTGGCGGCATTCTGGTCCGGCTGGGCTTGTTGTTGGGACTCGCCCTGCCCGAAGGCCAATGGAGCTAATCCTAGGGCGACAGCAAAAATCGCCAATGTATACACTCTTACATGACGGCCCATAAGGAACCTTTTCCCCTTTGATTGATTAGAAATTCTAACCTGTCCGAAGGTACAGGTCAATGTAGATCACCCCCGTATGGGGAGTATGAGCACGTTCGGCGGAGAGGGGTTGCCTGAGGTTTTCAAAGGTTTCCATCCCGGGTAAGGGTGAGTAAGCTTCGGCGGTCGTCAGAAGACTGCATGGACCCTTCAAGGCCTGCCTATTGCAAGCTCGAAACACACATCCTGTTTCTTTCCGGGCTGAAAACATCTAAAATGGCAACCGAAGGTTTTACCTTCAGTCGTTGCGCTCGGTGGCAAGGTTGACTGGAATTAGGGATACTGGCCATTGGGGCAGATAGCAACCCGTCGGAACCAGAAAAAGGGAACGAAAGCGTCCGAAAATTAATAGAGATAACTGTCTTTATCTCTTCACCTTCGTCTAATCCGGAAACATTCCGGCTTCTCTAGACGTATGGAATAGTGTGGCAGATGACTGCGTCCTGTGAAGATGCGAGGACATAAGGGTTAATGGAATGAAAACCTGGCAAAAAGTGTCAATCGGGGTAGCTGCTGTCGCGGTGCTGGGCAGCATTGCGTGGTACAGCGTCTATCAAGCGAATAAGGGTGTTGTCGAGGTACAGACCGGGAAGGTCGTCAAGCAGGATGTAGCCTCGATAGTAACGGCTTCCGGCGAAGTGAGACCGAAGACCTACACGAATGTGTTGGGTGAAGGCATCGGGAAGATAACCGATATTGTGGTGAAAGAAGGCGACCACGTTAAGAAGGGAGACATCTTGCTGCATCTGGAAAACATCCAGCCTGCGGCGGATGTTCAGGCCCAGGAAGCCAGCATCAGTTCGACCGAAGCGGGCATGCGCGTGGCCGCCGCGAGTTACGATTCGGCCGTCGCGACGCTCGCCCAGCGTCAAGCGGACCTGGAAAAGGCCAAATATGATTGGCAGCGCACACAAGAGCTGTACAAAGACCAACTCATAGCCAAGCAGGAGTTTGACGCAAATAAAGCGACTTATGACAGCGCGACGGCAGCGCTCAACGCTTCCAAAGCGCAGGTTGAGCAAGCTCGCGCGGCGCGAGATCAATCGCGCGACAACATGAACCAGAACGAGGCGGTCCTGAAGCACACGAAGGACATACTCCGCAAAACGACCTACACGGCTCCGATCGGCGGAATTGTGAGCTATATCGCTGTGCGCGTGGGCGAAAACGTTGTACCTGGGATTCAGAACGCCGAAGGCAGCAACCTGATGACGATTTCCGACATGAGCGTCGTCACTGCAGAAGTGAAAGTGGACGAGACAGACATCACGAACGTGCGCGAGGGTCAGCCCGCTGAAGTGACCATAGACGCGCTACCTGGCAAGACGTTCAAAGGCCACGTCACTCAAGTTGGCGAGCTTGCCATTCTTCGGTCATCGGGGCAGGCGGCTACTACACAGACAACGGCGAACACCCAGGAAGCGCGCGATTTCAAAGTGGTGGTCACCGTGGATAATCCACCTGAGTCCCTCCGTCCCGGCCTTTCCGCAACCGCAAAAATTCAGACGGCGGAGAAGAAAGATGCTTTGACCATTCCTATTCAGGCGCTGGCGGTGCGGACGCAAAAGGAAATTGAAGACGCGAAGCCGGGCAAGAAGGGCGGCGATGTAACGCTGGCAGCTTCGAAGCCGGCTCTAGGGGCGAACCCGGACGCTAAAAAGACCGATCTCCAGGGTGTTTTTGTTATTCGCGCGAAGAAGGCTGAGTTCATCCCTGTGCAGACGGGTATCGCAGGCGTGACGGATATAGAAATTACCAGCGGACTGAAGGATGGAGACGAAATCGTCATTGGCAGCTACAAAGCGCTCCGTACATTGCGGCCCGGGGCCTCGGTTAAGGTCGACAACTCGGCGCCGAAGCGGGAAGAGTCTTCGAGCTAGTTGAACTGAGTCCAGGAGCATATTGCGCATGGCTGTCGAAGAAATCACCGCTCCGCAGGGATACCGCAAGGACCTGGTCGATACCGGCATAGTCATTCAAACCGAAGATCTTTGGAAGACTTATGAAATGGGCGCCGAGCAATTGCATGCCCTGCGCGGCGTGAGCATTGAAATTCACAAAGGTGAGTATGTCGCGATCATGGGTCCGTCCGGATCCGGCAAATCCACCCTGATGAACCTGATTGGCTGCCTTGACACGCCCAGCAAAGGCAGCTACTGGTTGGCGGGACGATTGGTCAGCCAACTCGACGACGACGAACTAGCCTACATCCGCAACAAAGAGATTGGATTCGTGTTTCAGACGTTCAATCTGCTGCCCCGCGCGACCGCGCTCCACAATGTTGAGCTTCCTATGATTTACAATGGCACGCCCTCAGAAGAACGCCTCGGCCGAGCTAAGAATGCCTTGAGCCAGGTTGATCTCGCAGATCGCATGATGCACAAGCCCAACGAACTCTCGGGCGGCCAGCGTCAACGTGTAGCTATCGCACGAGCTCTCGTAAATACACCCTCGATTCTGCTGGCGGATGAGCCCACAGGGAATCTGGACTCGCAGACCGGCGAAGAAATCATGGCGCTCTTTGCGCGTCTTCACGAACAAGGCAATACGATCATACTTGTCACACACGAGCCCGACATCGCGGCCCACGCACACCGCGTCATTCGTCTGCGGGACGGCAAAGTGGAAAAAGACGAGCGCACGCGTTAAGAGTCTCGCCAACCCTCCGTCCACGATTGCGCGAGCAGTTTCATAGCTATATTCTGAGACCCGCTCGCAATAAGCTTTTCGAAACATCTGCAAGCAATCGCAGGGGGAGATATAAATGAATCTCGCACCGTCGCATGGCCGTAACACTTTGCTCGCAGCACTGTTACTTTTTTCTCCGACCGCTCTCCTTGCGCAGAATGGATCGCCTCAAAAACCGGAGGCTGCGCCTGAGACACACCAAACGGCTGACGCCACGAAGCCCGGATCGGAACAGGAATTTCTTGCCAAGCGCGTGGGGGAGTACACCAGAACGATAAAATTTGTTGCGCAACCAAATGCTGATGCGAACGCTTCGAGCGGGACCTCGAAGATTTCCGTGGCTCTCGGCGGACGGTTCATTGTCGAAGAAAATAACGACACTGTTTTCGGCCGCCCTGTTTCAGGAACGCGCGTCTACGGGTTCAACAATATTGCGAAGCAATATGAGGCGGTGTGGATGTACACAGGATCCACAGCTATGATTTTTTTGACCGGCACGAGCAGCGATGGCGGCAAGACAATCGACCTGACTGGTGTGACACAAAATGTCCGGGGCGAAAGAGTTCCGCTTCACGCCATAATTCGGCAGGTGGACGACAATCAATTTGTGGTGACGTTGATGAGCGCTGGAGCGGACGGCAAGGAGGCCGCGTTCCAGGAAACTACTTACACGCGGAAGAAATAAAGGTTCCGTGGCTTGGCGCGTGGATTGCGACTAGCCGGAAAAGAAATTGCGGGCGAGGAAGAGCACGTTGGCAGGCCGCTCAGCAAGTCGACGCATGAACCAGGGAAACCAGAAAGAGCCGTAAGAGATCAGCACGTTGCAACGATAGCCACCACGCACAAGCCTCAATTGTTCAGGGCGTTGAATCCCATACAGCATCTGGAATTCGAGTTGAGTCTTTGAGATGCCCTGGGCCGCGCCCCATTCGGCGATTTTCTTGATCAACGCGCGGTCATGCGTTGCCATCGCTGAGCGAACTCGCGTTTTCCGCGCTTCGGGGCTCAGCAATCGTTGCGCGAGATGGAAATAATTCTCGTCGACATCCTTTTTCTGCGGAAAAGCTATTTCGGCGGGTTCGTTGTAGGCGCCTTTCACCAGGCGCACGGAGGCTCCCATCGAGATCAGCGAATCCAGATCCTTTTCGGTGCGGTAAAGATATGACTGTATACACACTCCGACATTCGGATAGGCCTTACGCGCCCGGCGATAAAGATCGAGTGTGGCGTCAACGTAGGGGCTTTGTTCGATGTCAATCCAAAGAGTTTTTTCCGCGGGCGTGTGTTCGACTAGCGCGACGAGATTGGAGTAACAAAACTCGGGATTGAGGTCCAAGCCAAGCTGCGTAAGTTTCACCGACACTTCGGCCGGAAGATTCGCAGCTCGAATCCGATCCAGGACGTTCAAATAATGCTCGGTGACTTCTTCGGCTTCCGCGCGATCGGTGATGTTTTCACCGAGGTGAGTCAAAATCGTGCCAATGCCGCTCGAAGCTAGGGTCTGCGCTGCGGCCAAAGCATCTTCGACATTCTCTCCAGGCATGAATCGCTTCACGGTGCGCTTCATGAAACCGTAACGCGGCCCATGCTCGCGGAGCCATTGGCTCTGTGAAGCCTTCAAGAGCGAGCGTCTCATTAGGCTCATCGGAATGTTTCTCGCCGCAAAGTTAATGCGTTGTGGAAAGTGTCTTGATTAGCCGATGGTAAAAGTCCACGCCTTCGTAGAATGAGGCTACACGAATACGCTCATCGCGGCCGTGCGAGCGGTCGTCATCCACATCCATGAACACGCCTGGAATGCCATAGGTGGGAAATCCGGCTGCTCGCGAAATAGCGCCATCACTGGCCCCGGCGTCCAGAACCGGAACAACTGGAACTCCGGGCCACATTTCTGTGGCGACTTTCTCGATCGCGCTCATTACACTAGGTTGAAGAGTCGAAAGCGGATTGGATCTTAATCCTGATCCGGATGCTGAGACCTGCGACACGGAAATCTTCGGATCGGCGAGTACCTTTTCCAACGTGGCCTGAACCTCGTCAGGTGTGTGACCGGGCAGAATGCGGCAATTGACGTTCGCGCGCGCCATTCCGGGCAGCGCGTTATTCGCGTGGCCGCCTTCGAGCCTTGTCGCTACGCAGGTGGTACGCATTCGCGCGTTGTAAAAAGGAGATTCGGACAACCGCGCGATCGCAGCTTGGTCGGGCGGCGTATGGAGGATCGCTTTCATGTCAGCGCCTGTTGAACCACCTACGATGTCGGCTTCGCGCTTGAAGTATTCTCGCGTCACTTCGCTGAGTTCAAAAGGAAATTGGTAATGCTCGATGCGCGTTAAACCTTCAGCGAGCTCATAGATTGCATTTTCTTTGCCAGGCAGCGAGCTGTGGCCGCCCGGGTTCGTTACTTTCAGATCGAAATCCTGGTAGAGTTTTTCCGCGGCCTGAACGCCTACGAGCAGCTTCTTTCCTTTGTCTAACTCAAAGTCGCCCGCGTCAGGATTTAGAATAAATTCAGCGTCAATCAAGTCGCGGTGATTCTTGATCAGCCACTCCACGCCGTTTGAGGTGCCACCTTCCTCGTCTGCAGTAAGCGCCAAAATAATGTCGCGATCCGGCTTGAATCCTTCCTGCTTCAAGCGAATCATCGCCGTCATCAGGATTGCGTCGCCGTCTTTGATGTCTCCCGAGCCGCGACCGTAAAAGTAGCCGTCCTTTTCAATAAATTGAAACGGATCCATGGACCAGTCTTCACGCCGCGCCTCGACTACATCCAGGTGGCAAATCAGCAGCATCGGTTTTTGCGCGCCCGTACCGCGCAAGCGAGCGACCAAATTGCCTTTGCGCGAATTTGGCCCGAGGACTTGCACGTCGCTAGCCGGATAGCCGGCGTCGCGCAACCGCTGCGCCATGGCCTCCGCAGCCACGGTTGTGCTGCCTAAGGAATCGGTGGTGTTAATTTCGATGAGCTGTTTGTAGATATCGCGGGCAAGTCTATTCGCGGCGTCGTTACTCTGCGCGGGCAGGTTGCTCGCGAAGACTAAAGACGCAAGCGCACCCAGCAAAAGGAAGGTCCGAAAATTCATTTACTCTCCCGGAATAAGAACGAACGAGACTAACAGACACTGGGCGCGAGGGTCAAAATGGCGGCGGAGAAAACGGCTTGTCGTTTGTTGATTCGAGGATGGAGATGGCGTAGCGATACACTTCCAACTTCCACTGGTCGGCAATCGATCCCTTTTCGAAGATTTCCCCGAATGCGATGTGGACCTCGCGCCTCTTGTCATCCGGTAGCGCTTCCAGGAAATCGCCGAAGCGATTTTTCGCCAGCGTCATGGGATCGGTGATGCGCGTCGTAGAGGCTGGCTGACCTGATGTCGCGGTAGCTGTCGTGTCGGCGCCAGCCGTAGCAGACTTCGCGTCTTTCGCTAGTGGCGGAGGTTGCTTCACAAGCTTTTGCTGATAGCTCTGATAGAACGCGTAGCGGAACTGTTTTTCGTACAGCGCGGCATACGCGGTTTTCACAGCATCATTCGGAGGTTGGGTGACGCCAAGGGCTATAGCCGTGAAATTCTTAAGTGCTGCTTCAAAATCGCGAAAGTTTCCACGCACACCCATCAGCGGTCCTTTGCCGGACTGCCCAAGCGAGGCGGATAGCCGGTCAGTCCGCGCGTCGAAACATTTCCCGTATGCCGCAATTGCTCGCAACGTCGCCTGAGCATCCGAAGAGTCAGCGCTCGGCTTCCCCGCTTGACTTGTTTTTTCATGGAAGTGAGCGACCCAGTCAGCGGAGCTCATCTGCAGAACCTGTGTGCAAGGCATGCCAAGCTGATCCGCAGCGCCTGTTTGTTTTTGGGCCGGGTGCTGTGCCGGGAGTACGCCGGCTGTCACCGCCGAGATCAAAAGTAAGACCGCAAAGAATTTCATGATGCCCTTAGCTCCCTGCCGGGATGAGCGATTTCGCTAAAATCAGCGCTTCTTCCCGCGTACGAATCGAGTCGTTTAACTGCGCTTCCTCAACTGTATTCAGAATTTCCTTAAACGCGGGACCAGGCTTGACACCCATGGCTAGAAGATCGTCCCCAGTGACCAATCTTGGCGGACGTATTTCCTCGGCCGGAGTTTCCTCGGTGAATCGACGGACGAAGTCATAGTTATCCAGCATGCGGTGGCTCGACGAGCAATCCAGGCGGTGCAACTCGAGGTGCTCGTCAAAGCGATTCAGGCGGGCAAATCGCTTCAATGTAGCGGGCTTCATTTGCAGTACGTCTTTGAACTTCATGTGATTGGCGACCAGCGAAGCGATCTGTTCTGAATCATCATTTGAGAAACGGAGGCGGTGACAAATGTCTTCCGCCATGCGGGTACCGACTTCGGCGTGCCGATCGAAGCGAATTCTTCCAGCCGGCCCGGAAGGCGGAGTAAACGTCGGAGGCTTACCAACGTCGTGGAGAAGCACCCCCCACGCGAGTGTCGGCGGACATCCGGCCGGAAGTTGTTCGAGCATCAGCAAAGTGTGGATCCAAACGTCGCCTTCCGGATGATATTGCGGCGGCTGTTGAACACCTTTCATGCGCGCGATCTCGGGAAGAAGTTCGGGCAGCAGCTTGGTTTCGTCCAATAACTCAAATGCGCGGCGTGCGGCGCCTTCAGTAAGCAGCTTGGTTAGCTCATCGCGAAGCCGCTCGGGAGAAACCTGCCTGATTTCGGGAGCGAGCTTCTGAATGGCTTGGAAGGTTCCCGGCTCAATTGTGTAGTTAAGGCGAGCGGCAAACCGGACCGCGCGAACCATGCGGAGCTTGTCCTCGCGAAATCGCTCCTCGGGCTTGCCAATGGCGCGAACGATTCCGGCGCGAAGATCTTCGCGACCGCCGACGAAGTCCAGAATTTCTCTCGTCTTCGGATTCATCAGCAGTGCATTGATCGTGAAGTCTCGTCGCTTCACGTCTTCCTGCGGCGTTTTTGCGAGCACGACACAGTCGGGGTGGCGGCCGTCGGAATAGCCGATGTCGGAGCGAAATGTAGTTACCTCAACTTGTATCGGCCCGGCAGTGTCGCTAGCGGAGCTGTCGAGCGGCGGAACTTCAACAACAATTACCACGCCGAACTTTGCGCCCACCGTGAGGCTTCCGGGAAAGATACGCAGCACTTGATCGGGCGTAGCGTCAGTGCAGACGTCATAATCGGCGGGGTCGCGTCCTAGAATGATATCGCGCACACATCCGCCGACAAGGAAAGCCTGATAACCGGCCTCGTACAGTTTGCGGCAGATTTGTTCAGCGAAAGCCCGCGGACTCATCTTGCGATTATGAGCGAAATAACGCGTGGTTGGTAGTCAGGCAGCTTCCAGCCGTGTTCCAGTTCCCTCTAGCGAATCCCGACCTGGCCTCGGACGCTGTCGATCAACTTTTTGGAATCGTAGCCTATGCCGGACTTGAAAACTGTCTCGACATTCTCGATGTCGTCGATGTTCTTTGACGGATCGCCTTTGATTAAAACGAGATCTGCCTGCTTGCCAGCGGCGAGGGTTCCAATGCGATCCTGCTGCCCGAGATAAATCGCGCCATTCTGCGTGCCGATTTGAATGGCTTCTATTGGAGTGAAGCCGGCTTCCACGAGCAACTCGATTTCGCGTTGATCGCCGAATCCGGGCAGCACACCGCCGTTTCCCGTTGGATCAGGACCGGCGAGCAGCAAGCCTCCGGCTTTTGCGAATGCCACTTCAAAATCCATTTCTTTGCGCATCAGCGAAGTCATCGGCGAATCCAAAGACACACTTGCGCGCAGCGTCAGGTAGCTTTGCGCTGATTCTGCTGACATCGCATCGAGCATGCGCCGCTGCAACTTCGGGCGCCCCGGCGCGCCCGCTTCGAACACCGGCAGCGTCGAAGTTACGGCGACGTGATGTGACACGAGATTGCGGATAAGCTCCTGCACCGGCGCTCCATTCACGTCTTGTTTTGCCCAAGCCGCGCTTCCACCTTGTGGGCAAACGTCCGGCTTTTTATCCGTCACGAATTCAGTGTCGGCAAATATCGGGCCATGCTCGAAGTCGTCAATTCCCAGAGCGACAGCTTCCGGCCAAGTCACCGAACAAAGATGCCCAGTCAGTTTCATTTTGTTTGCGTGAGCTTCCTGGATCGCGACGCCCAATTCCTCGCGCGTGATGTTCATATATGCTTTGAACGACGTCATGCCTTCGGCAGCCCAGTAGTCCACCATGCGTTTCGCATCGTCCGGACCGATCAGCTCGTGCATCTGGGCGAATATTGTTGGCGCGCCTTCCAGATATGGCGCCGTCGCATCCATATTTGGTCCGGGCATAAGGTTAGCGTCTATGCGGCTCTTAACTTTTAGGTCGGTGTAGGGCTCCAAACTTCCGGTCGTGCGCATTGTAGTTACGCCGGCGGCTAGATAAAGTCGCGGCGCGGTGTACGGAATCTCCATCACGAACAATCCCGGCTCGCCCAGCCTTCCGCCCGAGCGTTGCATCGCAGCCGAGTCCGTGTAGTAGAGATGGTCGTGCATCCCAACGATGCCGGGGATGACGGTGTATCCCGTGCGGTCCAGTTCTAACGGGCGAATGGGACTAGTCGCGCAGCAGCCACTCTGCATCTCGCCCATCGGAACTTTGGCGGATCCGAACGGTCCCATGGAAAATATCTTGCCGCCCGCGATGACAACCGTTTGGTCTTCCTTCGCTGCCGCGCCCGTCCCATCAATCACGCGCACGTGATTCAACACGACTACCGGCGCATCCACGCTGACAAAGCCGACTACGTCAACCGCCTTCTGCGTTTGCGCAACGGTGGCCACTGCAACGAGCAACGAACCGAACAGAAGTAGAAAGCGCATCCGAACACCTCGCAAGGTCTACAATCGAGAATCGATATTGCGCCGCAATTCTACTCCAGACTTTCTCGAACGGGAACGGCAAGGCTTGAGGTGAGCGAGCGCGACCGAGCGGTGGCGCTTACAACGATGTCACGCGGAGAACCAGAGCGGTGATGTCGTCATGCTGGCGCGCATAGCCGACAAAATTGTTGACGTCTGTCATTACGCGCGAGAGTACATCTGCCGCGGTCGCCGGAGTTGGCTGCACGCAGGAGAGAAGCCGAGTTTCGCTGTATTCTTCTCCGGGTTCATTCACCGCTTCTACTACGCCGTCGGTAAAAATGAAGAGCAAATCGCCGGTCTGAAGCTGCACGCTTCCCGACGGATAGGAAATTTCGTCTTCGGTGAAGAGCGGCGTCCCAAGCGGCGGGCCACCGATGGAAAGTCGCTCTATTTGACCCGAGGAGCGACGCAAGATCGGATCATTGTGCCCGCAGTTGACGTAACGCATCTCGCGAGTCTCGGGATTTATTTCGGCGAGAAAGGCCGTGGTAAAGCGAAGACCCTCCAGGCTGTGCGCCCGTGCGTACCGTTCCAGTCCCGTTACGATTTCATCGAGTGAAGCAGGCGTTGCTGCAAGCGCTCTCAGGCTCGCTTGGAACGTCGCCATCAGGAGCGCAGCCGGCACGCTTTTTCCCGCGACGTCAGCAACCGCGATAAGCAAGGAGGGCTTGCTCGCGCCGCTCGATGGCAACGGTCGCAGAAACGCATCGTAATAATCCCCCGCGACAGTGTTTTGAGGGCGGGTGGCGAAGGCAATATCCACCCCCGCGATAATCGGCGGCCGGGCGGGCACAAGCCACTGCTGAATTTCTCGGGCAATTTCGAGGTCGCGCTTCATCGTCACTCGGTCGGCCAGTTCGAGTGCCAGCAACAAAAAAAGAATTGCCGCGCTTAGCCAGACGGCGTCAAAGTTGTCGGAGCGAGCGAACATCAGAATGATAGCGACAATCAGTAACACCCGGCGGGCCGGCGAGAGCTTCATCAACATCGCTAGAAACAACCCCCAAGCTGTGCGCCAAAAACGTTTGAATTTTGACTTTTCCTGGTCGATAGACTCGCGATCCACATCCTTTGAGTAAAAACCGTAGGTAGCCGTTGTTTCGGATTTGAACTGACCCCAGAGCTGGCTGACTTTCAGACCTTCGGTTACGCGAGACCAGAAGTCGCGGACGCTGTAGAAAGCGCCGGTTGAAGGCTTACCGGGATTAGAGGGTGTGACCATAAGAGACGCGATTATAGGACAGGAAACACAATGCGACGAAGCTGTTCAGTCAGGTTGCTGAAAATCGAGAAAAAGTCACTCATGTTCATCTGGGTTATTGCGAGCCGTTAGCGAGCCCCCAAATTGTACTTTCGAAAATCCAAAGCGATCCCGAAGACTATCGGTGGCACGAGCCAAGCGCTCCAGTTTGTTGCGGCGACCGGGATCAAGAAGATCCATTTGGCCGGAGCCAGGAGTGAACATTGAAAACTCGACACCGACAAGCCGCAGTTTCGCGACACCGTCCCACGAGCGCGAGAAAAGATCCCGGACCGTTCGGATAAAGATCGTGTCGAGATCAGACGGCTCTGCGAGAGTATGGCCGCGAGTGATGGTCGTAAAGTCGGCGAAGCGCAAAGTGACGGTGACCGTACGCGCGTGCAAGCCGGCTTCGCGCAGCCGCTTTGCGGCCTTCTGGCACAGATGGCTTAGAGTGGACTCCAAGATTCCGCGGCCGTTCGTGTCCTGGCCGAAAGTATGGTTGTGGGAAATCGACTTCGGCTCGGCGTCAATGAAAAATTCGAAGGAATCGATGCCGCGCGACTTGCGATAAAGCGCTTGGCCCCATTTGCCAAACACTTCTTCGAGACGCTGCAGGGTCAATTGCTGAAGTTGCGCGATGGTTTTAACGCCGAGGTCGTTGAGGGCCGCTTCTGTCACTTTTCCAATACCTGGAATTCTCCGCACGGACAACGGCGCAAGAAAGGCGGGCTCACTTCCCGGCGGAACCCAGACCAGGCCGCGCGGCTTGGCCTGCTCGCTGGCTACTTTCGCAACGAGTCGAGTGACACCCAGGCCCCCTGAACATGGCAGGCCGGTGGTTGCAGTGATTTCAAGTAAGAGTTTGTGAGCAGCGCCAAGGTGCGGACCATGGAGACGCTCGGTGCCAGCAAGATCCAGATACGCTTCATCGATGGAAGCCATCTCCACTGTCGGGGAATATTTCGCGAGAATTGCCGCGACGCGATCGCTCCACTGGCCGTAGAGTTCGTGGTGCCCGTCAAGAAACACCGCATGCGGGCAAAGTTTTGCAGCAGTCCGCAGAGCCATTGCCGAATGAACGCCGAAGCGCCGCGCTTCGTAACTTGCGGACGTAACGACGCCGCGCTGGTCACGTTGGCCGCCGACGATTACGGCGAGTCCGCGCAATTCGGGCCGTGTCAGCAGTTCAACGGAAACAAAAAACGCGTCCATGTCGATGTGAAGAATGCAGGAGACAGAATCCGCGGCAGGCGCTGATGCGTCGTGCCTCGCGCGAAAATGAGCCAGCTTCGGCATTTGCTGAAAGGGGCGGTAGCTAGATTCTACGACAAAATGGCTTTGGCGATTCGGTCAGAGGCGATCGGCGGCGGCCACGCGCGGAATTCCCGCCAGATCATTTGTGAAGCTGATATTAGTCCAGCACGAGTGTTCTGTCAGGATTTCGCGCACGTGCCCAGATGAATTGTAGCCAAGCTCGAGAACGAGAATGCCGCCAGAATGCAGCAGTCTTTCGGCTTCTGCGATCAGCCGCGGATAAATCTCTACACCAGTAGGGCCGCCGAATAGAGCCGCGTGGGGCTCGTGATCACGTACTTCGCGTTGCAATTCAGCTGAATCGGAGCTCGCAATGTATGGTGGATTGCTGACAATGAGATCGAAAGCATGTGATTCGGAGTTCAGAGCTTCCAGCAAGTCCGTTTGCAAAAACTGAATACGATCGGCGACGGAATGGCGCAGAGCGTTACGTCTAGCAACCTCGAGAGCGGGCGCGGAAGTATCCGTGGCAAAAACTTGGCCGTGCGGCAATTCGTAAGCCAGCGAAACAGCTAGGCAACCCGAGCCCGTTCCTGCGTCGGCGACCTGAAGTTTTTCGCGCGGCAGTCCCGTGTCCATGTGGATCTTCAAGCCGCGCGGGCCGAGTCGTGCCAGGGCGACTTCCATCACATGCTCCGTCTCTGGACGCGGGATCAATACTGCGGGCGTGACTTCGAATTCGAGGCCCCAGAATTCCTGTTTGCCGGTGATGTATTGCGTTGGCTCTCCGGCGGCGCGGCGTGTGATCAGGGCATAATATTTTTCTGCTTCAGCAGCTTTGAGAAATGCCTCGGGATGAGTGTAAAGCCAGGTGCGGTCGCGCCCGAGCGCGTGCATTAGCAGAAGCTCTGCCGCGAGCGTGTGCGATGGAACGCTCGCTGCGCGCAGCTTCGCCATTCCGTCTTTCAATGCCCTGCGGATATCGATGGGTTGTTTGCTCGCGTTCGGAGCCGGAGCGAATGCAGAAACAGATTCCTGGCTGCAGGCATTCAACGCCCCGCTGGGCTTCACGCCGTTGGTTCCAGAATTTCGCGTCATTTAGGCTTCCACGAGCTCTTGCTTCAAACGCTCGGATTCGTAGTGGGTAGAAAGTGCGTCCACGATGGGCCCGAGCTTGCCTTCCATAACTTGGTCCAGTTGGTGGAGAGTCAAGCCGATGCGATGGTCGGTGACGCGATTTTGCGGGAAATTGTATGTCCGGATTTTTTCGGAGCGATCGCCGGTTTTGATCTGGCCGCGGCGCTCAGCAGCTATCGCTTCGTGCTGCTTGGATTGTTCCATTTCGTAAAGGCGGGCACGCAAGACGCGCATGGCTTTCGCGCGGTTTTTAATTTGGGATTTTTCGTCCTGTTGCGAAACAACCAAGCCGCTGGGAATATGCGTGATGCGCACCGCGGAATACGTGGTGTTGACGGATTGGCCGCCGGGGCCAGACGAGCAGAATGTGTCGATGCGCAGATCCTTCGCTTCAATTTTGATGTCAATGTCGTCCGCTTCAGGCAGGACGGCAACGGTTGCGGCCGAAGTGTGAATGCGGCCTTGCTGCTCGGTAGCCGGAACGCGCTGCACGCGATGTACTCCGCTTTCATATTTCAGTTTGGAATAGACTTTGTTTCCCTGAATCGCGGCGACGACTTCTTTCATTCCACCGATGGAAGAGGCCGAGCTCTCGAGAATTTCTACTTTCCAGTTCTGGGATTCAGCGTAGCGTGAATACATGCGAAAAAGTTCAGCGGCAAAGAGTGAAGCTTCGTCTCCGCCGGTGCCGGCGCGAATTTCCACGATTACGTTTTTGTCGTCATTGGGATCGCGCGGGAGCAACAGAAATTTCAGCTCGCGCTCAACGATTACGCTGCGTGCTTCGAGCTCGTGCTCTTCGTCGTGCGCCATCTGCTTCATTTCTGTGTCGTCGGTTTCAACCAACAATTGTTTCGCGCCCTGCAGCCCTTTCTGAATTTCCTTCCATTCGCGATACTTCGCCACCATATCGGCCATTTCTGAATGTGTCTTGGCGAGCTTCTGGAAACGCGCCGAATCGTTGTGCACTTCGGGAGAAGAGAGTTGCTGGGTCAATTCTTCGTAGCGCGACTCAATGTTGTCGAGCTTTTCGAACAGCGTTAGGTTCGTCATGGTCATGCCTCGCAATTCATCAATCGTTGTTTGTGGCGATAATTCTTGAAAACGGCGCGAAGGAGTTTCAACCCGCTGCAAGCGAGTCAAAAAGGAGAAGCGCTAATAGAAGAAGGCGAAGATGGTGTTCATTCCGAAGATCAGAATAGTCCCGATTTCCCGGTGAGTCAAACCGAATGCACAGTAGTTGTAATCGTTGGCGGCGAGACTGGAAATGCACGCACCCTGGCACAGAATCGCGTCCCACCGCTCATTGTGGGCAGGCTACGATTCCACCGTTCACGCCAGGACGCGCTGCGAGAAGTGTCAGTTAGCCGGCGCCGATCGCGTGGCACTAAATTCACGGTTGAACTGGCCACCGGCCATAGTGCCCTTCAGCGTGTCACCGCTCAGCGTGGCCTTGTACTGGATTTTCCGAGAGTTGCCGTTAGGGCCTGTGCGTTCTTCTGTCCAGGATATGGTGTTCCCGGCGACGGTCGCGTCATAAGCATTTTCGCCCCGACGCGTCTTGTGGCTGACTTTGAATTTATCGCCGTCTTGAGTGATCGTGAGCGACTGCGCGCCCCCGGCCCCTCGGTTTCCACCACCTCGGTTTCCGCCTCCGCCACCTTGACCGCCATCTTCGCCGCCCGTCACGGTCATTGTCCACGAGCCGACAAAACTAGCATCCTGCGGGGCAGCCCGTAGAACTGTAGCCGACAGCAGGAGCAACACGAACACGTAGAACACCGCAAAACTTGGTCTAAGCTTATGCATAATGAATTCTCCTTTATTTCTAACGAGTATACCGGCTTCTGTCGGTGGAGCACAAATTGCTTGTTCCGCCGGCGTGCCAATGAGCCTGGTAGCTCATTATAATTGCGTCCGTGAGGGGTGAGAGGTTCCAAAAGTTTGATCGTGAAAAAGGCAATCCCGACAGTGTGCTAGTATCCTCAGCTTCCAGCGAGATTCGGCGGCCCAGCTAGATACAGTGGGTGCGGAGGTTCGAATGCAAACAGGCCCCGGTACAGCAGCATCTCCGCAGGACGCGTATGCCGAGGTGAATGGCGTTCGGCTACATTACGTGGAGCAAGGCAAAGGGCCGCTGATTTTGTTTTTGCACGGATTTCCAGAGTTTTGGTACGCCTGGAAAGATCTGCTGCCTGAATTTGCCAAGGACCACCACGCGGTTGCGGTGGACATGCGCGGCTACAACCTTTCGTCGATGCCGGAAGCAGTGGAAGCGTACCAAGTTCCGATTCTCGTCGAGGACGTTCGAGCGCTGGCGGAAGAGTTGGGCGCGAAGAGGTTCGTGCTGGTTGGCCACGACTGGGGCGGTGTGGTTGCATGGGCGTTCGCTGCAAGGCATCCGGAAATGCTGGAGCAGTTGGTAATCAGCAACGCGCCGCATCCAGCGGTTTTCGCGCGGGAATTGGCGAACAATCCCGAGCAGCAGAAGGCTTCGGCGTACTTCAACCTTTTCACGTCGCCGATGGCGGAGGCAGCTCTCAGCCAGAACGATTTTGCCTTGGTTCAACAGAGCGTTCTGGGAACATGGGCGGACGATGTGGACCGCGAGAAATACATGGAGTTCTGGAGAAGAGGACTGACCGGCGGACTAAACTACTATCGCGCCGCGAATCTGAAGTCACCCGTGGGTGGAGATAAGGCAGATGCGAGAAGCGTTTCGATTCCGAAGAACCCAATCATCACAGTGCCTACTCTTGTGATCTGGGGTTTGAAAGACACGGCACTTTTGCAAGGGAACCTGGATGGGCTCGACCAGTACGTGAAAGTCTTGAAGATCGAGCGCGTGCCGGGAGGTAGTCACTGGGTGGTGCATGAACAACCCGCCACTGTGATCACCGCCATGCGTCTTTTCCTGCAGTAACGTAGCTCTCTCATAAAATCAGTCATTGTCTAATGGCCGCCCGAGGCTGCTCCCAGCTTGAATTTCCGAATGAGAAAAACCAGCGGGACTCCCATCAAGACAAACCATCCCAGCGCCGTGAAGCAATCGTTGAACGCGAGGAATGAGGCTTGAATTTGAAGCAGGTCAAAAGCCTTGACCTGAGCGTGAATGGCTGCATCGGCATGGGAGAATCCGTGAGTGGAGAAATAATTGGTCAGGTTCTTGAGAAATTGCCGGTAATGTTGGTCAAAAGGAGTGGCGTGCGCGACCAAGACGCTCTGGTGATATTGCTCCCGGCGCGCCAGCAGCGTGGTGACGAAAGCAATTCCAAAACTGCCTCCTTGATTGCGGAAGAGATTGGTCAGACTGGAGGCCTTATTGTTCTTGTTGGCGGGCAAATTGGAATACGCGAGCTGACTCACGGGAACGAAGAGCGTGGCGATTCCCAGGCCTTGCAGCACTCGCGCGAGAGCTTCGTGACGATAATCCGTGGTGAGCGTATAGCTCGCGAAAAGCCACATGGCTAAGCCAAAAACAAAAAATCCGAAACCGATGAGCCGTTTCACGCCAAGTTTTGGAAGGATTCTTACCACTACCGGCGCGAGAATTACGATTACGAACGCGCCGGGTCCGAGGACGAGTCCTGCGTCGGTGGCGGAATAACCATAAAGACGTTGGAGCATCTGGGGAATGAGTACTGTGGATCCATAAAGCGTGAATCCGAACATAAAGTAGAAAATATTGGCCAATGCAAAATTTCTATCGGCTAAGAGCCGAATTTCCACCACTGGATCGGGATGGCGCCACTCCCAGACAATCGCAAAGAGAAGCGCGACCATCGACACGGTAAAGAAAACCACAATGAATTTGCTTTCGAACCAATCCTGGGTTTGCCCGCGATCGAGAACCACTTCGAGGCAAGCGAACGCCATGGCCACCGAAAAAATTCCCCACCCATCGATCTTCAACTTGCCATCCTTGCGCGCCGCCTCAACCTCGCGCTTGAACGCTGGCGGATCAGAGACCACGCGGCTGGTCAGGACCAACGAGATGATGCCGATGGGAATGTTGATGAAGAATACCCACCGCCAGCTCCAGTGGTCCGTGATCCAACCGCCCAACGGCGGGCCAATCGCAGGCGCAGTCACGATAGCCATGCTGTAGAGAGCGAACGCTGCCGCCCGTTTGGCGGCTGGAAAAGTATCCACAAGTATTGCTTGTTCGACCGGAGCCAAACCTCCTCCGCCAACTCCTTGCAAAACCCGAAAGAAAATCAACGCGCCCAGACTCGGAGCAAAGCCGCACAATAACGAACTTACGGTGAAGAGCGTTACGCAAATCATATAGTAGCGCTTGCGTCCAAAGAGGCGGCTCAGCCAAGCGGAGAGCGGCAAGACAACGGCATTCGAGACGAGGTAGCTGGTGAGAACCCATGTGCTTTCATCCGTGCTCACAGCGAGTCCGCCTGCGATATGAGGCAGAGCGACATTGGCGATCGCCGTATCCAAAAGCTCCATGAACGTTGCGAGAGTGACGGTGATGGCGATGAACCACGGATTGATGCCCACTCTGGGGAGGGAGAGATTTAGGGAGGCAGTCGGTGTTAGCGTCTCGCTCATGAATGCTCTAGCTGTTTTAGATGCAAAAGAGACCGGTCGGTCTCAAAATAGAGTATAATGGGTTCTTGTAAAAGACCAGCCGGCAGTTTCGGCAGGTCGATGGAGCCGGATGTGACCAAGGGAGAGCAAACCAGAAGCGAGATCGTGCGAAAATCTGCGCCGCTATTCAACCAAAAGGGTTATGAGGGCACTTCCCTTTCAGAACTGATGGAGGCCACCGGATTGCATAAAGGCGGAATTTACCGGCATTTCTCGAGCAAAGAAGAACTAGCAACAGAGGCTTTCGACTATTCCTGGGAAAGAGCTGTCAGTCGAAGGCTGGAGGGCGTCGCGGAAGTCTCTGATTGCGTGGATCGTTTGAAAAAGATGATCGACAATTTTGTGGACTTGCGAGCTGGACTAGTTCCGGGTGGCTGCCCGCTGATGAACACCGCCATCGAAGCAGACGACGGAAACCCGGCGCTGCGCGCGCGAGCCAGAAAAGCATTGGAGAGCTGGACTTTGCGGTTGTCTCGGATCACTCTGGAAGGAATCGAGAAGCAGCAGATCGATCATCGCGTCAACCCGCTAAAGCTGTCCCAATTAATTATCGGCTCTCTAGAAGGCGCGTTGCTGATCAGCCGCCTGCAAAAAGACGACGACCCGCTCCGTGCAGCCAGACAACACCTAAGTGAATACCTAGAACAAAATGTTCGCGCGCTGCGTTCTAGTGCCGGTACGCGGTCCACATATCATCGATGAAGGTATACTGAGGAAACTCGCCCTGAAGCCAGAATCGAGTCTGGCCTTGGCGTTCCCAATTTGCGCTGTAGTCAAAACCGGTTTGCGCTTTGATTTGGGCAATCGCCTGAGTGTCGTCTTCGGTCATCCAGCGATCGACGTAATCGAAGAATGGCGGATAGTTCCACACGTTCTCCGCTTGCATGATGTGTATGGTGAGTGCCTCTCCAACCCATGACACGGAGGTGCAGCATCGGCGGTAAGCTTCTCCGAGCTGCTCGTCTCCATTTATCAATGGCCAGTTCGCCGGCTGGAGTTGTTCGTAGGGGCCATACAAACCTACGCTTACGGGTGTGCCATCGGTGGTGACGCCGTAGTGGCCACCATAAATCACTGTCGCGCCCTGCCAGGCTTGCTGGAACGATCCTGCGGGAGGAATTTTGTCAACGTAAACGGTCTGCATGTCTTCGCCGAACTGGTTGGGAAAAGTGGCCGAGACATTTTTCATGCCGTCGTTGTTCAGCAGAATTCCCGCGAAAATGATAGGTAGCTTCCGGCCGCTGCGGTGTCCTCCGAAGGCCGGCCATCCGTAGCCAGTCTGGACGCAGCCGTACAGGTCGATGCCGTACTGCACGAAGTAATTCGTAAGATTAACTTTCTGATCTGCCGGAAAATTGAGCATCAAGAGCAGCGACGCATACGAATCAGCGAACGCGATGTGCTGCCCGTAGCTTGGCATGTACTCTCCAGGCGCATCGAATAGGAACGGATCGGTATCGATCCACGGCCTGCGGTACCACGTTTCGAATTGCGAAAGCGGTGGCGTGCCCGAAGGGTTTGGCGGCGTCAGTGACGGCAGTAAATTTCTCTGCAGCGAATTCGCGTGATAGATCGTTTGGCTGCGGTCGCAATAGGACGGCCGGAATGCATCGGCGGTTGGCGTCGCAGAAAGCACAGTAAGCACCGACACGGTTGCAACAGGACTTATGCTCATGTCCGAGGCACGCATCACTTCCGGGAGTGAATGAATCTGAGGCACGCTAATTGAGGACACCAATGAGTCTCCCGGCTTCAAGCTTATCGGCGGATAGACACGTACGGTTGAGTCAAACCAGAACGATTCGTCCGTGCCGTCATTCAATCTGGAATCAAAGCCGCTCTTGCTGTTCGAAGTCGGCAAGTTCTTTACCGAGCCGTTCTCGTACGGGGTCGCTGTTGTTGGAGCAGGATCGATCGCTGTGATGGTCACGGGACCTACGACGTAGTAGTCGCCGTTCACAAACTGCCCAACCGGAACAGCTTGGCTAAATGTCCAGGTGATGCCGTCTTTGCTGATTGAGGAGGCCGTTCCGGCAGGGGGAGATGGCGGGGGAGGAGTCGGCGCTGCTGTGACTGTGACTGCCATTTGCGCTGACTTGGAAGTATCGGCCACGCTTGTCGCAGTCACCGAAAAATCTCCAGCGCTACCTCCCGCAGTGTAGTCGCCCGTCGACGAGATCGCTCCGCCCGTTGCAGTCCAGGTGACCAAGGTATTTGTCGTTCCGGTGACAGTCGCAGAGAACTGCTGCTTCGCACCCGCAGCAACGGAGTAAGGACCCGGCGGGATCGACACCGTCACGACCTGCGGCGGTGAAATCGGAGAGCCTGAACCCGTTTTCCCGGTGCACGAGCCCAGACTGATGATTGCGACCAGGAGAGCGCAGACACTATGGAGTTGACCCGAAGAATGCCGAGCTCCGGAAAAGCGCATGGAAGTACCTCTGTCCGATCAGACTATCGTTCGCGTTAGTCACGAGTCTACTGGCCCAAGGTAGGTATTTCGTACAGCCGGATTGGCGACAGTCCAGAACACGGCTGACTGCTTGCTTTGCCGTAGAGAGCGGGTGTACTACGATACGACCCTGCCATGAGCGACAACAATATATCGAGGTGTGGGGATCGCACTGACGCGATGCGAGGATCGGTTCGAGCTGCGGTAGTGCTATCGATTGGTCTGTTGTTCGCGTACTGCGCCAGGGCTCAGACCGAGAAGCTCCCGCAACAGATCGTAATCACGCACGTGACTGTGATCGATCCCGGGACATCCTCCGTGCGACCGGATGTGACCGTCGTGATCACGGGTGATCGCATCACCGCCGTTTCCGACGCAACCGGATTCCCGGTGCCGAAAAACTCGCTGGTGATCGACGGCCGCGGCCAGTACTTACTGCCCGGCTTATGGGACATGCACGTACACTCCGCATTCGGCGATTGGTTCCCCGGCGGACGCGACATCATCCTGCCGCTTTTCGTAGCCAACGGCGTTACCGGCGTGCGCGACATGGGCGGAGATACGCCTGTGCTTTTCGCGTGGCGCAAGCAGATCCTAGAAAGGCGGATTGTCGGCCCGCGCATGATCGTCTCCGGCCCCATGCTGGACGGATACCTACCGGACGGTAAGAGCCTGCGCTTTCCCAGCTCCATCGCCATCACCACACCCGAAAGCGCCATTGCCGCGGTCGACTCGCTAAAGTTGCAGGGCGTGGATTTTATTAAGGTGCAGTCGGAAATTCCGCATGATGCTTACATTGCGGCGGCGGCGGAGGCACACAAGCAAGACTTGCCAATCGTTGGGCATGTGCCGACTAAAGTCCGCCTGGCGGAAACCGTCGCAGCCGGGCAAAAGAGCATCGAGCATCTGATGGGAATCTTCGAAGGGTGCTCCACCGAAGAAGATAAGTTCATCAGCGGACAAGGTGATTTAAAGCTGATGCTTTCCACGTACGATCAAAAGCGATGTGATGCGCTAATCGCGTTGCTCGCAAAATCGCAAACGTGGCAGGTTCCCACTCTTGTCTGGCAGCGCGGCGGCACGTTCCTTGATCAACGCGATCTGAAACACGAGCCGCTCGACAAATATGTTCCAGCCTATTGGCGCGATGTGACCTGGCGGCGATTCACGGATGAAATGATACCCGATCTCTTGAAAGATCCACTCGCGCTGCGCCGGGAATACTTCGCGCGCAACCTGGAGATGGTCGGCGCGATGCACCGCGCCGGAGTGCCGTTCCTGGCCGGGACAGACACTGCGCCTGGTGTTTACATCATGCCCGGATTCAGCCTGCACGACGAACTGGCTAACTTTGTGGAAGCAGGTTTCACCCCGATGGAGGCGTTACAGACCGCCACGAGTAATCCGGCGATTTTTTTTGGAGTCGAAGGGAGCTTCGGCTCCGTCGAACCGGGCAAAGCCGCTGAGCTTGTTCTCTTGCGCGCGAATCCGCTCGACGATATTCGCAATACGCAGAAAATAAATTGCGTGATCGCTAACGGCCGCCTTTTCGATCGCGCCGCGCTGGATCAAATCCTTGCAGGCGTCGAGAAGTCCGCGAAACAATAGAAGCAATGAACAGCGTCAATCCAATGGCAGCCAACGATCACGCCGGCGAAATAATGTGGGGATTCTGGTATCCCGCCCTGCGGAGCGAGCAGGTCCGCGGCCGAAAACTCGTGCGCGCAATGCTTCTTGATGTGCCGCTGGTACTGGGGCGCGACGCTGCTGGCAAAGCCTTTGCGTTGCGCGACGTTTGTCCGCACCGCGCGTTTCCTCTTTCCTTTGGGCAATTCGACGGCGCGACGGTGGAGTGCGCCTATCACGGCTGGCGATTTGAGGCGCACACAGGCCAGTGCCAGGTGATCCCCTCGCTGACGGCGGATTCAAAACTAAGATGCGAACGGATTTATGCGGGCAGCTTTCCATGCGAAGAGCGAGACGGCTACGTTTGGTGCTTCATGGGCAATCCCGAGGGCCGAGCGCTCGAGGCCTCGCCTTCGGCTGCGCCGGAGCTGCCGACTTTCAGCCCGCACTATCAGACGGCACGTTTGTCGGCTGAACTTCCGTGCGGCGTGGACCAAGCCATTATTGGATTAATGGATCCGGCGCATGGTCCGTTTGTGCATCAAGCATGGTGGTGGCGCAGCCGACGCAGCATCCGCGAAAAAGAAAAGCAGTTCGAGCCAATTCCCAACGGGTTTCGCATGAGCCCGCACGCGCCTTCGGCGAACAGCGCTCCTTACAAGATTCTGAAGCTTATTACCGGCGAGCCCGCCACTACCATGATCGATTTCGTTCTGCCAAATCAGCGCTTCGAGCAGATTCGCGCGGGGCGCTATTGGCTCTCCAGCCGCACGACGGTGACGCCAGTCCACAGCGATCTTTGCCGCCTGGATTTTTGCGCTGCCTGGAATATTCTTACCTGGTTTCCGGCAGTCTCGTTCATCATCCACGTTTTCGGACCGCGGTTTATTCGCCAGGATACCGAAGTGATCGAGAAACAGGAGCTGGGGCTAAAGTACGACGATCGCATGATGCTGATAGATGATGCGGACCGGCAGGCGCGTTGGTATTTCGAATTGAAGGCTGCGTATCAGGAATCGAAGCGTACCGGCGCTCCGATGAAGAATCCTGTGACGGGGCCCGTTACTCTGCGCTGGCGGTCATAAGCAAATGCAGTGGCATCGTAATCGCGCTTAATGGATTAACGGGCGATACTGCTCAGGAACGGATAGTGTTCCGCGGCACCCATAAAGAAAAGCATCGGGAATGAAAGCCAGAAACCCACACGCGAGGCCAGGAAGCTCCAACGCGCCAAGCGCGCGGCTTCAGGCGGCATCGGCGCGCCCTGTTCTGCGCTCGCACGAGTCCAAATAATCAGCCGTTTCTGCACGCGCCAAACGACTCCCCATGCATTCATCAGCATTAGAAAACCGAGTCCGCCGCCGACGCTAATGGACAGATGCGCGTTGGAAACGTCCGGTCCCCCATTCAGGTCCAGCACCAGCCACGAAGCTGCGATAACGATGATCGAAATTGCAATCGTGCGTATCCAAGGGTTATCGAGAACTCCTTCGTGCGGAAGCTGGAGCGGGTAGATCAACGCAAAGGCCACGATCCAGACCGCCACCCACCATCCGAACCATTTGAGAGTAAGCGACGGGTCCCCCGCGTTGTGCGCGTCTACGCTCAACAGACGAAAGTAATAACGAAGACCCACGGCCACCGTGATCATCGCGGACCAGCGGAACCACGCCATCGCGCGCGACATCATCACCGGATAGACCTTGCCTCGCACCGATGCCTCGAGTTGCTTCATGGTGGGAAAACCAACGAGATTGAAAAAATAGAGCAGGCCGATCCATATGATTCCGAATATTAAATGAAGCCAGCGGAGAACGATGAGTTCAGCCGCACTTCCGCCTTCCGGAAAACTAAAATGCGGAGTGAAGTAATGGATAGAAAGGACCAACCAGCAAAAAACCATTAAAGGCCTCCTCGCTAGAACGATTGCTCGGTTACGCTATAGGAAGTTTGCGAAGCAAGTCAATCGGATGCCGAAGATGAAAGATTATTCAGACGTGCGAGCGCCCAGCGGGCATGTTCCGCAATAAGAGGATCAATACCATCGGCTAGATGCTCCAGAAGACCAACGATCCGCCGGTGTGCATCCGAATCACGCGCGACATTTGAATTTCCCAGAGCGATACAAGCATTGCGAACCACGCCTCGCCATTTGGCGCGCTTCACCGCGCTGTCTCGAAAAAGTTCACTGAATTCCTTCTGAGTTAACGATACAAGTTTTTCAAGCTGTGGCGCGAACAGCGAGTCGCTGTTTTTCTCATGTTCGTTACCATTTCCAAGTGTCGAAACGAATGAGCGCGGTTGGAACAGTGCAAGCTGAGTTATCGGGGCCTTGCGGTTCCAAGGACACACGTCCTGGCAGATATCGCAGCCGATGACAGCGCGACCCATCGCGGGGCGCAGTTCCTCTGGTATTGCACCGCGCAATTCGATGGTGAGATATGAAATACACTTGCTCGCGTCAAGCACGTAGGGAGATGGAAACGCTTGGGTAGGGCACGCATCGAGACACAGGCGGCAATTTCCGCAAAGGTCGGGGGCAGGCGGTTCGCCAAACGGAATGGATGGCGCGAGTTCCAGCGTTGTTACGATCACGCCCAGGAACAGCCACGAGCCCATCTCTTCGTTGATCAAACAGGTGTTCTTCGCGAGCCAGCCGAGCCCAGCATATTTAGCGGCGATGCGCTCGATGATCGGGCCCGTGTCAACGTAGCACCGCGCTTCGAACGTCTCGGTAAATTGGGCACGTATCGCGGCGACGAGCGCATCGAGTTTTTCGTGAAGGACTTGGTGGTAGTCGTCGCCCCAGGCGTATCGCGAAACCCAGCCGCGAAGGGACTTGTCAGCGTGCGTAAGAGGCCACTCCGTCGAGTATGGGAGCGGCGAATTGTAGTTCAGCGCGACGACAATCAGGCTGCGGGCGCCGTCCAAAACGAGACGCGGGTCGGAGCGGCGCGGGTCGCGAAGGTAGTTCATCTCTCCGGCGTATCCACGTGCCAACCACTCCGGCAAATGTGCAAGCTCTTCGAAGGTTTCGTCGAACGAACTCAGCGGTGCGCTTGCGGGCGCAGGTGGCGCGGTCGAAACTGCAGCGACGCCGCACAGCTCGAATCCAATAGCGCGCGCTTGCTTGCAAACCCATGCCGTCCGGTCGGCCGCGTTCATGGTGTGATGATGCATTATCGGCGGTACCGACGTCCAACCCGTCAGAAATGATCCGGGATTGGAGTATGCCTCCGCGACTGCTACAATGCCCGCCATGGCAGATTGGCGCCAAATTCAGGCACGCATCCGCAAAGCCAAGAACAGCCCGGACGCTCACGCGAAGCTTTCCGAACTTTACCAGCGCACGCAAGATGGGATGGTCGCGTGGGAGCTCGCATTAATCCAGGAAAAAGCCGAAATCAAAGGCGACGCCGTGAAGTGGTACACCATCGCGGCTGAACGATTCCGTCGCGCCGAGTGGAAGAAAAAGGCGGAAGAAGCGCTGACGAGGTTGGGAGCAGCACTCCCCGCTGGGAGCGCGGTGCCGATGGATGCTGGTGTAAACACGGAAGAGTCCCTTAATACAGTTTCAGACGCATCCGATGATGGACAAGCGAGCTTTCCGTTAGCGCTCGGCGAAATTCGCGAATCAGACGACGAAAGCGGCTCCTCCGAATCGACTGCGGAAACCAGCAAAGCAGCGGAGCTGGACGATCCGGCGAAAAAGAAGCGGCGGCGCGGTCGTCGCGGTGGACGCGGTCGGCGACGCAAGGGCGCAGGAGCGGCGCCTGGTCTTCCGTCACAAGCCTTCGCGGAACCAGGAGCGCCGACATCTATACCGGCTGCGCAAACCCGGCAACAAACACCCAGGACTCCGGCGCCTCGTGTAGTGCCTTCGGAACGAGCACCTGCAGTATCTGAACCGGTGCCGATTCCGCAAGAGTCCACTCAGCGAGACCACGCGGAACGCGCCGCGCCAATGTTGCCGTCTGAGCGCACCGCACACGGACGTGCGGGAGACCCAGCGCTGGCTTCGCGAATGTCACATCTGGAATCAATGCTTAGACGCTTGGTAGGAAGCCCGCTGCATCGACTGGACACTGAAGACGCTCCGGCCGGCCCGGGTGTATTTCTCCTATCTGATTCCGATCAGATCACCTCTTATTACGTGGAAGCGTGCCAGACACTGCGCGTGGGCGTAGGCAACCTGGTTCGCGGTACGCGCAGCACCGCTAGCAAGACCCCGCGCGGAAGCCGGCCATCATTCGATAGCGGCTTGAAAGTTAAGCTTGCTGAACATTTGGGAATCACCGAGGCAAAAGTTTCGCAGTACTTGAAGGATCACTGCGTCGTCCGCTGGATTCAAATGGACGACGACGCCCCGCACCTTGCACACTTCGCCATCGGCGTCCTGCGCACCCCGCTTAACCTGGATTAGCTTCAGTCCGGCGTGCCAACCGAAACACCCGTTGCGGAGTCCAAAACCAATCACATCGAGTACGGGAATCTCGTCGCGCGTCTCGGCTGATATCTCCGCTTAGCGAAAAAGAAAGGGCGTTCCGAATTCGGGACGCCCTCATGCAAAACCCGCGATACGTTTAGAAGTTCAAGTGTAGAGACAACTGCAAGAAGCGGTTGCTCCCCACCGTTTGTCTGATCACTCCAAAGTTACTCGTGTTGAGGGAACCGGGCGCCAAAGGAGTTGTTCCGAAACAGGGCTGCGGATTGAAGCAAGGGTCCAGCTCGAAATTGCCGTTCGGAGCGTCGAAGCTTGGATGGTTGAAGATGTTGAACGCGTCCGCCTGAAATTTGAGGTTGAAGCGCTCGCTGACCTTGAAGTTCTTGAAAACCGAGAAATCGAATCGAGTCTGGAAAGGGGACCGGAAGAGGTTACGGCCATTGTTTCCAAAGCCGGTTTCCACATCGTCGCAGAAGTTTGTTGAAGTCCCTCCGACGGTTGGTCCCGGGGGTGGCACGCCATCTTGTCCGCAGGTCAAAAGCGGAATGGCAAAATCGTTCGGGTTAATGAAAGGCACCCTCGCACCTTGAAATGGCCCGGACTTAAAGAATTGGTCAGTTCCGCCTTGTCGCGCCTGGTTCGGCGAAATCCCGGGTGCAAGGGGCAGAATCGGATTGGTGACGAAATCATCAGAGCTGAAGAAAATACCGCCAGCTGATCCCGAGAAGTCAATGATACTGAACGGTGTGCCGCTCTCCGCAACTGTGACGCCTTGAACTCCCCATCCGTTTGCCACTGCATCCACGAAGCGGGAAGCGTCTCTTATCTTGGGGAACTGATACACGTAGGCAATTGTGAACACATGCGTCCGATCGAAATCAGAGGACGCATATGAAGTCCTGGGGTCGAGGGGATTATTTCCGTTGAAGAAAAGCCCTGCCCCTAGTCCACTGCCTTCGTCGAGAGAGTGCGAATAAGTGTAGGAAGCGTTGACTTGCAGCCCGTGGGTGAGCCTCTTGACGACCTGAAACTGCAGTGCATTGTAAGTAGAGATTCCTTCGGCGGTCCACAGGTCAGCGTTGGGATTGAAACCGATAAAGGGAGTACGCAGCGCAGTGTTTCCGTCGGAGAAGGAGAACGCCCCAATCGTTGTTTGCACCTGCTCGGTTACAAGCGGATTTCCGGCGGCGTCAAGGGGCTGGAATCCATAAGAGAAGGTCTGACCATTGATCGGATGCGCAGGGGTGGCAATACCGGGCTGATTGAAGGGAATCGGCAACGGTTGATGCACGCCGTGATTTCCGATGTAAGCAAGGGTCAAAACCAGGTCGTTCTTCGGTTGCCACTGCAAGTCCAGACTCCAGTCTTCTGCGTACGGCAGCTTATTCTTCGGAGCGTACCCGCCGAAGAGAAAATCAAAATCAGCATTCCCGGTTGGAGTGCACGTGGGCGTAACTGGTTCCGCGCAGCCGCTCAGTTGGGATTGATTGTGAACGAGGGCTGCCACTTCGGTCAGGTTGCTGGGCGGCGGTGGCAACGGAGTAGTGCCAAAGGGACCAGCGGCAAGGCAGCCGGGTCCGGTGCAAAGATTATTGACCGGAACCGTGAAGGGCTGCTGTGTCGTGACGCTAAAGGGTCCACTGATGCCCAACCCGGCACTCGCTGAGAGTTCTGTGAAGTACTCTCCGCGATCGGCGTACATGCCGAAACCCGCGCGCACTACAAAATTCTTGACGAAGGACGGGCTCCAGGCGATTCCGATCCGCGGGACGAACATCCATTGCCGTCCGGTCAAGGTCGAATCGCTGACTCCCTTGAATCCGAATGCTTTGTTGTTTCCTGCGACAACCAGGCCGATGCCCGGTTCGCCGTTAGGCAGAGTACCGAACGAATCGGTCGCGAGGTTGTAGTCGTAGTCGGACGGGTAGAAGTTAGTAAGGAGTCCATTAGTTTCATACAGCGGACCATCCCAATCCCATCGTAATCCGTAGGTGATGGTGAGATTCGAGCGAATCTTAAAAGCGTCTTGCACAAATAGACCGGCCGATTTGGACCGGAAATGACGATTAGTTTCACCGTTGAGCAATTGGCCTGAACTGTGACGCGGACCACCTAAATCTCCGGTAAGAAACTCGCTGAAGTCGCCAAAAGTAAAAGAGGCGACATTGTTCTCGCGGTTTTCAACGTTCAGCTGCATGTAATCGTACAGACCGCCGAACGCGAGAGCATGGCGACCGATGACCCAGTGGTAAGTAGAGGAGCCTTCGAATTCGTTCTGGAAGATTCCGGCATTTGCGAAGTTTGTCGAGGGACCAATCTTTAACGAATTGCCGAAAAGGGCGCCCACGGTCCCGCCCCCAGACACCGGCGCTCCAGCGTCCGCGTTGTCGATCGTAATGCCGGGGAAAAAAGTGCTACCGAGGAGGTTGAGATTTACGTCGCTAGGCGTCAAGGACTGGGAGGTGGTAGCGTCAGCCTTTTCGCGAACAAAGCCAAATTTGTTTTCCCAAGTGGAATTTGGAGTCAAAATTGTAGTGTTATCGATGGAAATCAGTTGGCTACCCGAACGCATGGTTTGCGGGAATCCATCAACTTGGCTGACGGCAAAGGGAACGTCGGTAGGATCTGACTGGTAATAATACTTTCCAGCAATACGATCCTTAGAGCTGAAATTGTAGTCGATGTTGCCGTTGGCCTGGTTCGCGTTGAATTGGCTGGGTGGGCCTTTGATAAAGGAGTTAAAGGGCTGGCTGCCGCTCTCCGGGGTCGCTGCGTTGGAAGAAGGAATGATAAATTGCCCGCCTTTGGTCTTGGCTTGAATGATGGCTAGGGCTACGGGATCAACGGAACCGGCAGTGACGCATTTAATTTTGGAGGTCGGAGTACATGGGCCGCCAAGGGTCGGTGAGAGGCCGGCATTAAAGTTCGCAAGGTTGGCGAGATCCGTAGGGTCTCGATTCGTATCGGTCAGGCCTTGAAGGGTGGGAACACCGTTGAAAGCGCCACTGAGAGCATCGGAAATCCGCTGACCTTGATAAGACCCAAAAAAGAACAGTTTGTCCTTCTTGATGGGCCCGCCCAGCGTTGCACCGAACACGTTGCGATGAAGCGGCGGCGCACCTGAAAAGAAAGGATTGGGAGTCAGAAAAGTGGGTTGGGCGTCAAAAGCGTTACTTTGGTAATACTCATACACTTGGCCATGCAAATCGTTGGTCCCAGATTTAGTCGTAGTTTCGATATGCGCTCCGCTGGCCGAGCCCATGGAGGCGTCGTACATCGAGGTGGTTACGTGGAGCTCCTGGATCGTCTCAATCGGGGGCGTGGGCAATGCTTGGCCGATGGCATCGAAAACTGATGTGTTCGTTTGCACCTGCCCTCCAACCCCGAAAATTTCGCCCGTATTAAGCGTGAACCGGCTGTCGGAAATATTGCTGGTTGAATTTCCGTTGAATAAATTGTTTGCGTTAACTCCGTTAAAAGTGAAGAGGTTGCTGGTGTCGCGTTGGCCATTCGCTACAATTCCCTGATTGCCAAGCCCTTCATTGCTTCCGGAACCGGATAGGAAGTCGGCATTGACGCCGGGCGCAAGAATGGCGAGCTGCGTGAAGCTTCCCGTTCCGAGCGGAACGGACTCGATCTGTTCCGTGCCCATGGAGTAGCCATTTGTCGTGTCTGTCGAATTGAGTAAGGGCGTGGCCTCGACGGTCACCGTGGTGGACACTTCGCCGGGCTGCAATTGCACGTTTACAGTCGCAGTAAGATTGCCCTGAACGAGAATCTGGGGGTAATTAGCCTTCTTGAAAGCATCCTTTGAAAACGTCACCTCGTAAGTGCCGATAGGAAGATCCGCAATCTGGAAGGAGCCGTTGCCGTTTGTCTGCGCGCTGACTTCCAAATTCGTAGCCACATTTCTGGCTTTCACGGCGACGCCGCTGATCACGGCTCCGCTGCTATCAGTGACCTGCCCGTCTATCGAACCCAGAGTTTGCTGTGCAAATGCAGAAATCGGAATAAGAGCAAGCAAAACGAGCAGGATAGCTGCGTGTCGCACGTGCTTGTTGCTGGTCATCTTATGGCCTCCCAAGACAAGGTTCACCCATTTCACAGGCTTGTACGTCGAGCGCGATTAAGTGTCAAGACGAAATCGACCGAACACCTGTGGATATTCTTGAAAATTAAAGGCGTGCGTGATTCTGGTGGTATTGTGTTAGAGGAAGAAGAATGAATTCTTAAAACACCGTTACTAGCCCAGCGGAACGATGCCGGCCGACCCACTGACCTCGGCGGTACCGAAATTCCATCGCAAGGGGAAGGCGTGTCTCAGGACAGGGACATCAGTCCGCTTTAGGATTTTCTTAGGCAGTGGACGCCAGTCTCTTAGTACTCATGAGCTCCCATTGGCTGCTCCCTGATACCGTTTAACCAGCGAATTGCGCCTTTGGATGCACCCGCATAGACCTGGGCTTGGATTCCGGGCAAACTTTGGTACGGTAACTAGTTACGGGTGTGGCTCACCCGTTCGGGGTC
>Ga0209330_1000057_pt1 | contig 53931 bp, 42 predicted proteins | sample JacPinW_OM2H0_O3_FD_187969 | JGI IMG/M metagenome (GOLD analysis project Ga0209330, IMG submission 187969) | Forest soil microbial communities from Algoma, Ontario, Canada - Jack Pine, Ontario site 1_JW_OM2H0_O3 (SPAdes) (version 2) | ecosystem: Environmental > Terrestrial > Soil > Boreal... | reverse complement strand
CTCCTGCTCGTCCTCCGCTGGCTGCCCGGCTAACGAAATGGTTTTTACCGCCACCAAGCGATTGATCTTGGGGTCGCGAGCCTTGTAGACAACACCCATGGCTCCCCGCCCAAGTTCAGCCAGGATCTCGTATCGCCCAAAGCGCTCGCTTCTGCGGTCATCCATAAGTGAATTTGCGGCTTTCAGAGTTTCATTGCAAAGACTGAATGTTCGAGAACTTTCTCGACCATTGCCGCGCCGAATGGAAACCATCGCCTGCGCGAGCGGTCGCAGGAGAGAGCAGCGCTTGTTCCTATTGTGTACCGTGACTTCGCGCAGCTCCAAGTTACCGACGTGTTACGGCTGGGAAAATCCCCGGAACTCGAAAGCGGAAACGCGCGTGAAAAATGCGGACCCGAGAACGGGTCCGCAGTCTGGTGGTTCGTCTAATCGAAACGAGTTAATAATGAAAGGGCATACCACTCGCTACATCCTCATCTTGCCCTCACTGATAACTGAAGTTCAGATTGTCGAGGTATATGTCGTAGGGCTGTTGCTTGTTATTGCCATCCTGCTGATAGTTAAGGGTAACGCCATACCAGCCAGGAGCGGACCCATGGCCGAAGGTCCAGTTAAGGGTGTTGGTCACTCCGTTGAGAGTAATGGACTGATATAACAATTCGTCGTTCGAGGTGCGCTGCACCTTGATCGTAAGATGGTTCCAGGCATCGTTTTTCGGGTAGCAGCGGATACCAGTGGGGGTCCAATGCGCCTTCTGATTGTCCCAAACGTCCCATTCATTACCGCCTGCGATGCGGCACTCATGACCCCAGATGAAACCCATGCCGTCGAAGAACTGATTCAGGTCAAACTCCAAAGCCTGCGAAAGTCCTAAGTTGCTTCCGAAGAACCACACGTCGTAGCTAAAGTCGTGGAGAGTGGGAACCAGAGTGTGATTGTGGTCGGGCATTCCCTGGGAGGAAAAATCGCCGATCAAATGATTGTTAAACAGTGCATCAGAGTAAGGAGCGCTTCCCCCGACATTGAATGCGGCAGCCTCTCCGCTCATGGATGGCGAATTTACGCCCTGGGCCATCCAGAAAGAGATGCCATCGCAGGGCGAAGGCGAGCAGTCAACAAAATTTGGTGGCCCCTGCCCGTACACGCCCCAGCCGCCGCTGCGCTGAACATTCGAGAATGTGTTTCCGCCTCCGCCGCCTCCATTTACGGTGATCGTAACCGGAGTGGTGGCGGCGCCTCCGCATTTGTCCCACTCTTGCACGACCGTGTGGTACGTCCCGGGATTGAGTCCCAGAGTGTGATTCATGCTGGCGCCGTTTACCACATATGCCAGTTGATAAGGTGCTGTATAGACTCCCATCGCCGAAACGCCTCGCGAACAGGACGTGGTCGCTGTAGCCGTGAAGTTGACCGAGGAGCTGACCGTGCTGTTGTTCGCAGGGGAGGTCACCTGCACGCCCGATTGCCCGCTTTCGCTGACCGTAACGGTAACCCTAGCCGTCGATGCTCCGCCGCAGTAATCCCAAGCTTCGACCACCGTGTTGTAGGTTCCCGGGCTGAGATTCAAACTTGTATTTAGAGAGGTGCCGTTGACTACATACGACAAAACTCCGGGGGCCGCGTAAATTCCCATGGAGGCAACGCCCTTGTCACACGAAGTCCAAGCCGAGGCGGCATAGGGAACCGATCCCTGGTGGGTCGAATTATTGGTGGGCGTACTGACCGTCACACCAGCGAAGAGGGATGGAGCGCAAATAACCAGCACGCACACGTTCAGCAATGGATACTTCGGCATGCTACACTTCTCCAAATTAGGTTGTTGGCTTGCGTTTCAGAACTGCTTGCGTAACTGCATCCCCGCGCGCGAGCGGAGCGCGTCAGGGCTTCGAACGTGGCTTGATTGCGGGTCTTGTTTAAACTGTTAAGATTTGCCTCAGTTTTTCAGCCAGCTGAGCGCTTCGGCCCGAATCTGCTTCCCGAAACTTTCACGACCATACCAGAATCACTGTATTCCTTCCAAGCAAAAACTATGATCTCAAATACTCGGAAGTACTACGCTTTAAGATCCAAGTAATCCCAACCCCGGTACAGTGGGCCAGGACAACGAATCCAGGAGATCCGCCGGGCAACCCAACCGCATGAATTCAGCACTAACCGTGTGTTTGTGCGCCAAACCGGCTGTATCGCCGCGTCGGCCACACGGTCTTATGAGGAGTCAAGAGTGATAGACAGCGCTGAACTGAAGAAATGTGCTCATGAAAATTGCGGCTGTCCCGCAGAATCGGGCAGCCTGTGCTGCAGCCAGCTTGTGAAAGCGGCAGGGGTTCGGAAGCGATATGCCGCTACGGACATCGGGAATGCATAGCCGCCGAAGTTACTGCTTAGATTTGCGGCGTGAGGCAGCATTGTTCCCCAGACCAGGAAATCTGCGGAACAAAACTTGGTTGGTACGTACGTCGATCATTCGTGCGGCTGAACTGGAGTCCAAATTTGGCGCCTACTAAGGAAGCTTCGGCCTCTAAATCACTGGTACTCATCGCCTTTGTGCTGGCGATCGCCGCACTATTTTTCGGCCGTGAGCTATTTATTCCTCTGGCGCTGGCCTTGGTCTTCAGTTTTCTCCTTACCCCACTCGTGTCCTTACTGGAAAAGATAAGGTTAGGACGGGTTCCGTCAGTCTTAGCCGTCCTGGTGTTATCTTTCACGCTGGCCGGAGCGGTGACTTGGGGAGTGGCGAGTCAGCTGGTTCAGATCATGGTCGAGCTGCCGGATTACAAGGCCAACCTCGATGCAAAAATTCAATCACTCCGTAGGCCGAATAGCGGAAATCTCGGTAAAGCCACCACTACCATCCAGGAATTAAATCAGGAACTAGCCGCGGTACCGGGGCAGATTTCTTCGACTAAGCAAGACAAAGAACAAAGGACGACCCATCCCGTTCGCCCCGTACCTGTTCAAGTGGCAGAGCCTCCATCGAATGTTGTCCAAGATCTTCGCGCTTTACTCGGACCGCTGGCCGGGCCCATCGAGACCGCAGCTATCGTCATCATTTTCACTTTATTCATGTTGGTCAAACGGGAGGACCTGCGTAATCGTGCAATCCGGCTCGCGGGACGAGGTCGGTTGAACGTGATGACTCAAGCCCTGGATGATGCCGGTCGTCGGCTCAGCCGTTATTTGGTACTGCAATGCCTGGTCAATGCAAGTTACGGAACGGTTTTTGGTTTGGCACTCTGGTATATCGGTATTCCCCACGCGCTTCTCTGGGGTGTTTTCGCAGGGGTACTGCGGTTTGTTCCCTACGTCGGTACTCTTATCGCAACGGCCCTGCCCGTTGCCTTAGCGCTGGCGGTGTTTCCAGGGTGGCGTCATGCCGCACTGGCATTCGCGGCGTTTGCGGTTTTGGAGTTGACCGTGGCCAACTTCGTTGAGCCTTTGCTCTACGGCGCTCACACCGGCATCTCATCTCTCGCCATCTTGGTTGCGGCGGTCTTCTGGGCCAGCATATGGGGACCGGTAGGACTTATATTGTCGACTCCACTCACCGTATGTCTGATCGTGCTCGGCCGCCATGTTCCGCAATTGAGTTTTCTTGAAGTGCTGCTAGGCGACGAACCTGTGCTGCTGCCGGAGCAGTGCTTCTACCAGCGCCTGCTCGCCATGGATCAAGAAGAGGCTCGTGCCATAGCCGAGGCCTATTTAAAAGAGAACTCGCTGGAGAGTTTGTATGAATCAATAATCCTTCCCGCTGTGAAATTGGCGGAACACGATCACCATGCAGATGATCTTGAGGACAGCTCATTAAGGTTCATGTTTCGCAATGTCAACGAACTGATTGAAGATCTCGGGGATGAGTATGGAGGAGAACTCGCTCCCTATACGGCGGAAGACGGCCCTTATCGCAAGCGATCTCACGTTGACGGCACTCTGCAGGGGAGTAATATCGCCTGCATTCCAGCCAGCGGCGGTGCTGACGAACTGGTGGCGGCGATGCTCGCGCAGTTGTTGCGGCAGGCCGGATTCCGTGCCCGCGAATTCAGGGCGGGCTTACCGGAAGCAATGTTGGCGGAGGTTTCCCAACGCGATTACGGAATTGCCTGCGTATCTTCCGTCTCTCCCTTCGCCGTGAGCGAGGGTCGATCGGTTTGCCGAAGATTGAAGGCCATTTCTCCAGGTTTGCGAATTGTCATGGGTCTGTGGAGCTTCGATAGCGACACAGCTCGTCAACGCCTTGGCCCGACTTGCTCAGGACTGGTCTCCACAACTTTGTCCGATGCGCTCACCCAGATTCGACAGCTAGCCGATCCCACTGTGCCCGTAGAAAGCCTCTCCGCATCCTCCAGCCCTCAGAAGTTGTCCGCTTGATCCAAAGCCCTGACCTTTCTATCCGTCCGCTTTGAGCGGCGATTGAATGTCTCGGACTGAGTCTGTCAGAAGGATCACGCGCGGGTCCTTCCGGGTAGCCCAGCTCTACCGCTATAATCGTTTCACAGCGCTCCGCTAGGCGCTGATTTTCCGTTCGCCAACCAATCAGGGAGCTGTATGAGCGAAAAACCCAGCACTACCTTGCCTGCCACCGTCGAAAAAATCATCAAGCCTGTTTTGCCCTCCCAACCTGAACGTGCCCAGATTGCAATACATGGGGCGGATCACCTCTATCGCGAGGTTCGCATCGAAAATACTCTTACGGATCGAAATGGCGAGAAAGTTCACCTCAAGCCGGGTGCCGAGGTGGAAGTTACCATTCAGGCCGACCCGGAAGCCACCACCGCCAAAGACTGAATGCCGGAAGAGCCCTAACCAGAGGTGTCCCTTGCAATAGCAGGACCCAGCTCACGGTTTAGCCTGCGACCACCTATTCCGGGTGGTTCAAGAAGCGCTCGCGAGTGCGCTTCCGAGTGCGCTTCAACGATCGGGAGGTTCCACGGCGACGGTGGGGATCGCCAAGTTCTTCGATCACGAATGCCCGCAGCACGCTGCTCACAGGCTATCTGCCGGTCGTCTAACCCCTCTCACCGAACGCCCGCTTAGTCCCTTCTTCCGGGAGCATCACGCAGCGGTGACGCTTCCGCGAACTTTCCCCGGCGTTCGATCTCCTCCGTCAAGCCTCAATTCGCACAATTCCGTGATCAGATTTCCGGCCCAGCGATGGATGTTGTTTTCCCTTATGATCCTGCGCATGCGATGCACCCTCACTTGCTTTTCTTCGGGAGCCATCTCCAATGCGACACGGATCGCTTCGGCAGTCTGGTCGATATCGTATGGATTCACCAGTAAAGCGTCGCGAAGTTCGCGAGCCGCTCCGGTGAACTGGCTGAGAATCAGCACTCCGCGTTCGTCGCGACGTGCCGCTAGAAACTCTTTTGCCACCAGATTCATGCCATCGTGCAGCGAGGTCACCAGGCAAAGATCCGCGGCGCGGTAGTAGCGTCCGATCTCCTCGTGGCTATGTTGCCGATTCAGGAACAAGATCGGTTTCCAGTTCCCCGACTGAAAACGCCAGTTGATTCTTTCGACTTCGGCTTCCAGCTCTCCCATCAGGTCGTGGTAGCGTTTGATGTGGGTGCGGCTCGGAGCGCCGATCTGCAAGAAAGTGAATTGCCCCTGGTACTTGGGATACTTTTCCAGAAATCGCTCGATCGCCCGGAAGCGTTCATGAATGCCCTTGGTGTAGTCCACCCGGTCCACGCCGACTCCCACAAACGCGGCTTCCACGCCTAAGGCGTGCATCAAAGTCGAGCGTTCGAGATAGTCGGTGCCATAGCTATCGGCCTCAACCGGTTCATCGTCCCCCAAGTCGACGCTGATAGGGAACGGCCGTACGATGGTGCGGTGATTTTGACGCGACACTGAAAAGTGTTCCCAATCGACCCGTGATTCCACAACCCGATCCACAGTCTGCAGAAAGTTGTTGCAATGCGATTGCACGTGAAATCCAATCAGATCCGCGCCGAGCAACCCATCAACAAGTTGGCGCTGCCAGGGGCAGATGCCGAAGGCTTCCGGATTGGGCCACGGGATATGCCAGAAAATGGCCACGCGCACGTCTGGCCTCTTTTCCTTCAGCATGCGTGGCAGCAAGGCAAAGTGATAATCCTGAACCAAAACCACAGGATTCGGCGTATCCGCGATTTCCTCAATCACCGCCGCTGCAAACTTGCGATTCACTTCCTGATAAAACTGCCAGTCTCGAGCGCGGAAGATGGGACGGGTATGAGCGATATGACAGAGCGGCCAAAGACCTTCGTTAGCAAAGCCGTAATAGTATCCTTCTTCTTCTTCTTTGCTTAGCCATACCCGTCGCAACGTGTAGCGAGGATTCTCCGGAGGAACGCGCAACCTGTCATGCGTGTCCACAACTTCATTGTCAGCGTTTCCACTGCCATGTGCGATCCATGTGCCATCGCAGGCGGTAAGAACCGGCTCCAAAGCAGTAACCAATCCACTGGGCGGAACGTTCACTTCTAAGGACTTGCCGTTCCGCTGATGGATATAAGGCTCGCGGTTCGACACCACAAACAGCCGACCCCCGTGCAGGCGGGTCTGGATCTGAACTGCGAGCCGGTCCGCCGTCCACATCGATTCCCCGGCCTCCCGCAACCTGGCCTCATTCTCGGCGGCGCTTCTTGCCTGACTTAAGCTTTCCGCCATTGTGACCACTTCCCAGGCCAGTGGTTTGAACAGATCGAGGTCCGGCATCTGCTGGTGCGACGAGATCCTTCCCATGCGAAGGGCACGCATCCACTGAGCGGCTCGCGCGATAGGACCTGCTATGCTCCAGCGCACGATCAGCAAGGTGATGAGCACTATGAAGAAGACTTGAACCAGCACTCGGACGAATGCCTCGCGCCAGGTGCGCAGGTTTTGCGCATGAATGTAGTTAACGTCGTGAACAATGGCCAGACCACCGATAACCTCATCCTGACGGTGCAGAGGCAAGGCAAAAGTATGTATCCGGTCGTCCCCGAGTCGGCCGAATGAGCCCTGCCCATGATTTTGGCTCATGGCTTGGGCTATGTCAGCCGGAGCAGCATTCAGAATTTTCTGCAATTCGGTGGTGATTGCTACCACCTTGCCCTGCCGGTCGTAGACGGCGATCCCAATCAGGTGTTCCCGGTTTCCAAAGCGCTGTACTAATTTCTGCAGCCCCCGTTGAGAGCCGCTTTCCAGCGACTTCTCGACGTTGCCCGCGATGCTCTCGCTCAGCAGTTCGGCGCGCCGCTCCAGATCACTGCGAAGGAGACGCTTCTCCCTCAATACCTCATTGTATGAAAAACCCAACGATACCAAAGTGATGCCGACGATAAGAGAAACGATGAGCCGTACACTCAACAGGCGCATGCTTGGTCCCTTCGCCATGACCGGTTCGATGTACTGTCATGGACTAGGAAAAACAAAGTCCCAGCGACGGATACGAATCCTAAGTATAAGTCTCGTTTCCTTCAGTTCGGCGACGAATCGTAAATCAAAACCATTCGCTCACGAATCGTAATAATCCAAAGTGCCCGACGACATACGGGAATCTATGTACATAGTAAGGATAAACTGAACTTCTGGGCATATTCCGAACAGTGGCATGTGTTAGGACGAGTTTTCCGGCATAGCAAATGGGAACGCGTGTAAGACCGGTCAGTAGTTCTACAGTAAAAACCCTAGAGTCAAGCTTCAGTTCGTCGTGTTATCAACACTATTCGGACCGGAGACTCCCCCTTTGGTCGCACTCAGCACAAATGATACCAGTTGCCCTGGTTTCGGTAGTGGTAGCCTGTTTGGAAGCCGCTGTTGCGTCCAAATCTTCAGATTGTAATTTCTCGTTTAGCCATCATGCACCCTCGGGATATGAAAGCGCTAGGTAGACGTTGCCGAACTGCCTCTCATTGCAGGAGCTTCTATGAAAAAAAATAGCCGGGACACGGTTTCGACCGTGGCCAACGGCGGATTCGACGCAGGCGAGAATAACAATAAAACCAATGGCGATTCTGTAGCTGTTGCCCAGCCCACTGGCGGGGATCTCAAAGTGATTCTGGCCGGCCTGCAAACCATGCGGGATGGCGATTTTTCCGTGCGCCTTCCGGGCTCCTGGACCGGACTGTCTGGCAAGGTTGCCGACACCTTTAATTCCATTGTTGCCGCCAACCAACAAATGGCGCAGGAATTGAAGCGTGTGGGGCAGGTAGTCGGCAAGGAAGGAAGAACCCGCGAGCGCACTCGCTTCCATGAATCCAAAGGCGCATGGGGCGATATGGAAGTATCGATCAATACGCTGGTCGAAGATTTGCTTCGACCCACCGCCGAAGTGACCCGTGCTATCGCTGCTGTGGCGCAGGGAAATCTGACTCAAACGGTGCGCCTCGATGTGGACGGCCGTCCGCTGGAGGGCGAGTTTCTACGCTCCGCCAGCATTGTCAATACGATGATTCAGCAGCTCGGCGTCTTCACCGCCGAGGTAACGCGCGTGGCGCGTGAAGTCGGTACGGACGGAAAACTTGGTGGTCAGGCGCAGGTCCCCGGTGTGGCTGGCACCTGGAAAGATCTGACGGACTCCGTCAACTCGATGGCGAGCAACCTCACTGGCCAAGTCCGAAACATCGCTGAAGTGGCAACCGCGGTGGCCAGCGGCGATCTCTCGCGCAAAATTACAGTCGATGTGCGCGGCGAAATTCTCCAGTTAAAAGAAGCCATCAACACGATGGTGGATCAGCTCCGCTCGTTCGCCTCCGAGGTGACACGCGTGGCTCGTGAAGTAGGTACAGACGGTAAGCTGGGCGGGCAGGCCGTTGTGGTGGGCGTGGCCGGAACCTGGAAAGATCTTACCGACTCGGTCAACGCAATGGCCGGTAACTTGACGGCTCAGGTCCGCAACATCGCTGAGGTGACTACAGCCGTGGCCCGCGGTGATTTGTCGCGCAAAATCACGGTCGACGTAAAGGGTGAAATTCTGGAACTCAAAGACACCATCAACACCATGGTGGATCAGCTCAACGCGTTCGCGGGAGAAGTCACTCGCGTGGCGCGCGAAGTCGGTACCGAAGGGAAACTGGGCGGGCAGGCGCAGGTGCCCGGAGTTGGCGGCACCTGGAAAGATCTCACCGACAACGTCAACTTTATGGCCAGCAATCTCACCGGCCAGGTGCGAAACATCGCTGAAGTAGCGACGGCTATCGCCAACGGTGATTTGTCGCGCAAGATTACGGTGGACGTTCGCGGCGAGATTTTGCAGCTCAAGGAAACGCTGAACACGATGGTGGATCAGCTGAACCGCTTCGCCGGCGAAGTAACTCGTGTGGCGCGCGAAGTTGGCACCGAAGGACGTCTGGGCGGGCAGGCCAATGTGCCGGGCGTCGCCGGTACCTGGAAGGATCTGACTGACTCGGTCAACTCGATGGGAGGAAACCTCACCGGCCAGGTGCGCAATATCGCTGAAGTCACGACAGCCGTGGCTCGCGGCGACTTGTCGCGCAAGATCACCGTCGACGTGAAAGGTGAAATTCTGGAACTTAAGAACACCATCAACACAATGGTGGACCAGCTCAACGCGTTCGCCGGAGAAGTGACGCGCGTGGCCCGCGAAGTGGGTACCGAAGGCAAGCTCGGCGGCCAGGCGCAAGTACCGGGCGTCGCCGGAACGTGGAAGGATCTCACCGACAACGTTAACTTCATGGCCAGCAACCTGACCGGCCAGGTCCGAAATATCGCCGAAGTTGCAACCGCCGTGGCGCGTGGCGACTTATCGCGCAAGATTACGGTCGACGTGAAGGGCGAAATTCTCGAGCTCAAAGACACGCTGAATACGATGGTCGATCAGTTGCGCTCGTTTGCCTCCGAAGTGACGCGCGTAGCGCGCGAAGTCGGCACGGACGGCAAACTCGGCGGCCAGGCGCAAGTGCCCGGCGTGGGAGGCACGTGGAAAGATCTCACCGACTCCGTCAACTCGATGGCCAGCAACCTGACCGGCCAGGTCCGAAATATCGCCGAAGTTGCGACCGCCATCGCCAGCGGCGATCTTTCCAAGAAAATCACGGTCAATGTCAGCGGAGAAATCCTGCTGCTCAAAGAAACGATCAACACGATGGTGGATCAGCTGAACGCCTTCGCTGGAGAAGTGACGCGCGTGGCCCGCGAAGTCGGCTCCGAAGGCCGCCTCGGTGGACAAGCCAATGTGCCCGGCGTCGCCGGAACCTGGAAAGATCTTACTGACTCCGTGAACTCCATGGCTGGAAACCTCACCGGTCAAGTTCGAAACATCGCTGAAGTGACAACGGCCGTCGCGCGAGGCGATTTGTCGCGCAAAATTACGGTCGACGTGAAAGGTGAAATTCTCGAACTCAAGAACACCATCAATACCATGGTGGATCAATTGAACGCGTTCGCCGGGGAAGTAACGCGCGTAGCCCGCGAAGTCGGCACCGACGGCAAGCTAGGCGGACAAGCGCAGGTACCGGGCGTCGCCGGAACCTGGAAGGATCTCACCGACAACGTCAACTTCATGGCCAGCAACCTCACGGGTCAGGTACGTAACATCGCGGAAGTCGCGACCGCGATTGCGAACGGTGACCTTTCGAAAAAGATCACGGTCGACGTGCGCGGCGAAATCTTGCAGCTGAAAGAGACCCTGAACACGATGGTTGAGCAGCTGCGCTCCTTCGCCGCCGAAGTAACGCGTGTCGCGCGCGAAGTGGGTAGCGAAGGCCGTCTAGGTGGACAGGCCAATGTCTCGGGTGTGGCCGGAACGTGGAAGGATCTTACTGACTCAGTGAACGCCATGGCCGGCAACCTCACAGGTCAGGTGCGCAATATCGCCGAAGTCACGACCGCCGTGGCTCGCGGCGACCTGTCGCGCAAAATCACGGTCGACGTGAAAGGCGAAATTCTCGAACTAAAGAACACCATCAACACGATGGTGGATCAGCTCAACGCCTTCGCGGCCGAAGTAACTCGTGTGGCCCGCGAAGTGGGTACGGAGGGAAAACTGGGCGGGCAGGCGCAGGTCCCGGGTGTCGCAGGAACCTGGAAGGATCTCACCGATAACGTGAACGTCATGGCCGCCAACCTCACGGAGCAAGTGCGCGGCATCGTGAAAGTGGTTACGGCCGTTGCCAACGGTGAACTGACTCAAAAGCTTACGGTGAACGCGAAGGGCGAAGTCGCGGCGCTCGCGGAAACCATTAACAACATGACAAATACGCTGGCCACTTTTGCTGACCAGGTTACAACGGTCGCGCGCGAAGTCGGCGTGGAAGGCCGTCTTGGCGGGCAAGCCAACGTGCCAGGGGCCGCCGGAACTTGGAAGGATCTCACCGGTAACGTAAACCTGCTGGCCGACAATTTGACCAACCAGGTGCGGGCCATTGCTGAGGTTGCTACGGCCGTCACGAAAGGCGATCTGACGCGTTCGATTCAAGTAGAAGCCAGTGGCGAGGTTGCAGACTTGAAAGACAACCTCAACACCATGATCGACAACCTTCGCCTGACCACGGACCGCAACACCGAGCAGGACTGGCTGAAAACGAACCTGGCGCGCTTCACCGGCATGTTGCAAGGCCAACGCGATCTCACGACGGTCGGCCGCATGTTGCTCTCCGAACTCGCACCTCTGGTAAGCGCCCAACAGGGCGTGATCTACCAGATGGGGGGTGAGGAATCGGCGGAGATGGTGCTGCTCTCAGCCTTTGCCGGCGACGGTGACGATGGACATCTCCGGCGGTTAAAGGTCGGCGAAGGCCTGGTAGGACAGTGCGCCGCGGAAAAACGGCGCATGCTGATCTCCGAATTGCCGCCGAACACAATCACGATTCGCTCCGGTTTATTCGAGGCCGTTCCGCGAAACGTCATCGTGCTTCCCGTGCTCTTCGAAGATCGCGTAAAAGCCGTTATCGAGCTGGCCTCCCTCAGTAGCTTCACCACCTCCCATTTGGCGTTCCTTGAGCAATTGACGGCCAGCATCGGCATCGTGCTGAATAGCATCGAGGCCACGATGCAGACCGAAGGCTTGTTGAAGCAGTCGCAACAATTAGCCACCGAACTCCAGATGCAGCAAAAGGAATTGCAGCAGACCAACGAGCAGCTGGCGCAGAAAGCACAACAGCTTGCCGAACAGAACGTCGAGGTGGAACGTAAGAATCAGGAAATCGAGCAAGCCCGCCGCGCCTTGGAAGAAAAGGCAAAGGAACTGGCTCTTACTTCGAAGTACAAGTCCGAGTTCCTCGCCAACATGTCCCACGAGTTGCGCACTCCACTCAATAGCATTCTGGTACTGGGACAGCAGCTCAGCGATAATCCGGATGCGAACCTGACTCCAAAGCAAGTAGAGTTTGCCCGCACCATTCACGGTGCCGGAACCGACTTGCTGAATCTGATCACCGACATTCTCGACTTATCCAAAATTGAGTCTGGAACGGTGTCGGTCGAGGCCGAAGAAGTCTTCTTTGCCAGCTTGCTGGATGCGGTTGGACGTCCGTTCCGGCACGAAGCAGAGAATCGTCACCTCAGTTTCGAGGTGCAGAGCGATCCCCATCTCGCACGCAGCGTAGTCACCGACTCGAAGCGTCTGCAGCAAGTGCTAAAGAACCTGCTGTCGAATGCCTTCAAGTTCACCGAGGTCGGAGGGGTGCAGATGACCGTATCTCTGGCCCGAAGCGGCTGGAGCGAAGATCATCCGATCCTCGGCAAGGCCGCATCGGTAGTCGCCTTCGAAGTGTCAGATAGCGGCATCGGCATTCCGTTTGAAAAACAGCGCATCATCTTCGAAGCCTTCCAGCAGGCGGACGCGGGAACCAGCCGCAAGTACGGTGGAACGGGTTTGGGTCTTGCCATCAGCCGTGAACTGGCCAGTTTGCTCGGTGGAGAGATCCAGCTGCGCAGCGCGCCAGGCCGTGGTAGCACATTCACTCTGTATCTGCCACAGACTTATGTCGGACCTTCCGGCTCCAATGCAGCATCGATCGAGCGAAGGTCTCCGTCCGCAGTGTCGCCCGTGCAGCTAGCCGTCGCGAGCATGGCGGAGCATACGATCGAAAAGATCGATGACGACCGCGACAATCTGCAGCCTGACGATGCCATCTTGCTTATTGTTGAGGATGACGCGCACTACGCGCGAGTCTTGTGCGATCTGTCTCGGGACCAGGGCTTCAAGGTTCTGGTGGCTACGCGAGGTGCGGAGGCACTCGCGCTTGCCCACGAATACCATCCCACGGCAGTATCTCTCGACGTCTTCCTGCCGGACATGCTGGGCTGGACTGTGCTGAATCACTTGAAGCAGGACCCGGCGACCCGTCACATCCCGGTGCAGATGTTGACGCTGGACGAAGATCGCCACCACGGTTTGGCTCGCGGAGCATTTGCGTTTGTGACCAAACCAACCACTCCGGAGGGATTGGAGGCAGCCCTCTCACGCATCAAAGAATATGCCGCGCCGCGACGGAAGCGGCTCCTCGTGGTGGAAGACAATCCCGGGGAGCAACTCAGCATCAAGGAATTGCTGGGCTACAACGACATCGACGTTACGGTTGTTTCTACGGGCGCCGGCGCAATTAACGCCGTGAGTGAGGAGTCTTTTGACTGCGTGGTTCTCGATCTCAGGCTCCCCGACATGTCAGGTTTCGATGTTCTGGAGCGCTTCCGAGATACGCCAGCCCTCAGCGATTTGCCGGTGGTTGTCTTTACCGGAAAAGAACTTTCTCCAGAAGAGGACGCTCGTCTTCACTCGCTGGCACGCAGCGTCGTGGTAAAGGGAGTCGAGTCGCCGGAACGATTGCTGGACGAAACTGCTTTGTTCCTGCACCGGGTTGTCTCCGATCTTCCGGTGGAGAAACAGAGATTGCTCGACCGGTTGCATCATTCCGACGACTCTTTGGTGGGTAAGAAAGTTTTGGTGGTCGACGATGACGTCCGCAACATCTTTGCTCTTAGCAGTGTGATTGAACGCCGGGGCATGACTGTAATCACCGCCGGAACCGGGCGTGAGGCGATTGCCAAACTCGAATCCACTCCTGACATCGCGATCGTCCTGATGGACATTATGATGCCGGAGATGGACGGCTACGAAACCATGCAAGTAATTCGGCAGAACGCTTCTTTCCGGCGACTGCCGATCATCGCCCTGACGGCAAAGGCTATGAAGGGAGACCGTGAAAAATGTCTTGAGGCTGGGGCTTCAGAGTATCTGGCGAAACCCGTCAATACTGAGCAGCTGCTCTCGTCGTTGCGGATGTGGCTCCATCGCTAGCAGATAGAAGACGAGCCGCAGCAGTTGTTTCCTGAACGCGGAGACTACGAATGGGCAAAGACGAAAGAGTCAATATCCTGATGGTGGACGATCAGCCCGGCAAGCTTCTCAGCTATGAGGTCATGCTGGGAGGTCTAGGGGAGAAACTGATCAAGGCCATGTCAGCAAAGGAAGCCCTCGAGGTCCTGCTCAAGACCGACATTGCAGTTGTGCTGATGGACGTGAGCATGCCGGAGCTCGATGGTTTCCAATTGGCTGCAATGATCCGTCAGCACCCCCGCTTTCAGCGAACTGCGATCATTTTTGTCTCAGCCGTTCATCTCACCGACTTGGACCAGCTTAAAGGTTACGAGCATGGCGCCGTGGATTACATTTCTGTTCCGGTGGTTCCGGAACTGCTGCGCGCTAAAGTTAGAGTGTTCGCCGATCTGCACCGAAAGACGCGATTGCTCGAAACTCTGAATCGCGAACTCGAGCAGCGTGTTCTGGAGCGCACAGAAGAGCTGGCACTCAAAGCCGAGCTCCTCATGCGGCTGAATGCCGAGTTGGTGGAAAAGAATCAGGAACTCGACGCTATTTTCAGCACTGCGCCCGATATTATTTTCAGTCGTATGGCCGATGGCTCCAGGGATTATGTCAGCGATCGATTCTATGATTTTACCGGCGCGTCCCCAGGGTCTGCGAACGGTTTTGGGTGGCTTGACTATGTGCATCCTGACGATAAAAACCAAGCCATGGCGGACTGGATGCGCTGTGTGGAATCAGGGGCAGACTATGAAGCGGAGTATCGCCTCCGGTCCCAGGACGGAACTTATCGCTGGTTCAGGGCTCGCGCAGTTCCGATTCGCGACGATGGGAAGATCGCCAAATGGTACGGTACCTGTTCTGACATCCACGATAGCAAGCTCCTGGAACAGTCCATTCGTGACAACGCCACCGAACTGGAAAAAATGGTGGACAACAGAACCGACGAACTGCGGCGGCTTTCAGTCCGCCTCATGACCTTACAGGACCAAGAGCGGCGGCGCATCGCCCGTGATCTGCACGATGGCCTGGGGCAGGAACTCGCAGTAGCGAAGATGGTCCTTGACAAAATGCTGTTACAAAAGGGCGCGCAACCGCCGGATGAAGCGTGGGCTCAGGCCAGCAGCATTATTGATCGCGCGATTCAGCAGGTACGTACCATGTCCCACCTTTTGCATCCACCGTTGCTCGACGAAGTGGGCTTGCTTTCTGCTCTGGCATGGTATACGGATGGACTTACTAAACGCAGCGGCATTGAGACCTCGCTCGACGTGCGTCCCCGCGATTTTCCCCGACTCACCTCCGAACTGGAGACTGCAATCTTCCGAATTGTTCAGGAGGCTCTAACCAACGTCTTCCGCCATTCCGAAGCTCACCGCGTGTGGATTACCTTGACTCGAGAAAATGGAAGTATAGGCGTCGCCGTGCGCGACGATGGCAAAGGAATCGGCAAGAAAATTGTCGAATTGCGTCCGGATAGCGTGGGAGTGGGCATCGGCGGGATGAAACAACGCGCCAAAGAACTTGGCGGTGAACTGAAATTGACCAACCTCGAGCCTGGAACCCTGGTTGAAATAGAGATCCCCTGCGAATCTGGTTTGCGGGACCAGGTGAGATGATGAGCGGATATGGCCCCCACTGACCTGGCTTTTCCGAAGTATCGAACGGCGCCAGCAGCTGGCCGAACCGGTAGTGGGCAGAACGCCCGCCCATATCTGCTACCTCGCCGACGGGCTGATCGCAGCGCCAGCTTCACACCATGCCGTTCTACCCCGCCGCCTGTTTCTGTCTAGGGAGTTTCCCCGATTGGCGGATAGCGAGCGCAGGCCCCACTCTTTTCTCGAAAAGGGAGAAACTCTGCTCTCCCGTCATCCATATGAATCCCGTCACTCGTATCCATACCCAGTAATAATTGGAGATCACCAATGACAGAAGAGGAGTCGGTATTTGGAATCTATCTGACTCGCAGCAGTGTTGAGTCCGCTGTCAGCGCCTTGAAGCACGCCGGATTTTCGAACTCCGACGTCTCGATTTTGCTCCCGGAGAACCTTCAATCCGAGCAATTGGCTACCGAACATAGTACGAAGGCGCCGGAAGGGGCGGCAGTGGGCGCTGGGTCGGGAGCGGCGGTGGGCGGAGCCTTGGGCTGGCTGCTCGGCGTGGGAGCCTTGGCGATTCCTGGAATCGGTCCGGTTATCGCGGCTGGGCCATTGTTAGCGGCGCTTGCCGGAATTGGGATAGGCGGCGCGCTGGGGGGATTTGCCGGATCGTTGGTGGGGATGGGAATTCCTGAATACGAAGCCAGGAAGTATGAAGGAGAGTTGTTGAAAGGTGGAATCCTGGTAGTGGCTCATTGCGAAACCGACGAAGAAGTCAATCGCGCCAAGCAGGTGTTTCAATCCAGTGGGGCGCGGGATAGTGCAGTTTCCCGCGAAACCTCCGCTCAGAGCAGCAGAGCCGCGTGATTAAACACATTAAACACAATGAGAGGAGCCTTCGCAACGGAGACCCTTAGCCATCATACTGGCGAAACTGTAGGGTTCGATTCAGGAACTCTAGCACGGGCCTATCTTAGCTCGAATATCGCGCGTAGTCTCCGGCGCACACCCGGTCCAGTTTACAGGTTGAACCTGATGGAATGAAAATCACGGCAAAGCTACGGTGATGTTCGTACGAATCCAAAATAGTTGCTCGCTTCGAGCACGGAAGAGGTTTGCTTATGAAAAGCTTTAGCAGCAGAATGCCGAGAAATCTTTTGGTGCTCGGTTCTGGTCTTCTACTCCTGGCCAGCGTGGCGTGGTGCGCCGATGATAAAGACCAGTCGGATATTGAGAAGCGCCTGGACGCATCCGCAAGAGTTCTGAACGAGATCATGGCTGTCCCAGACAAGGCAATTCCTGACAAGGTGATGCATGATGCGAAGTGTATCGCCGTAATCCCCTCCATGGTGAAAATTGCAGTTGGTTTTGGAGGGAGTCATGGAAAAGGTGTGGCGACCTGTCGCACCGAAACTGGAGCCTGGAGTGCCCCCGCCCCGATCACGATCACGGGAGGAAGCTGGGGATTGCAGCTTGGCGGTCAGGCGGTTGATCTGGTGATGGTCATAATGAATGACGATGGGATGCAACACCTGCTCTCGAGCAAATTCAAACTGGGCGCCGACGCTTCTGCCGCCGCTGGCCCTGTCGGACGCGATGCCGCAGCCGATACGGACTGGAAGATGAAGTCCGAAGTGTTGACCTACTCTCGAGCCCGCGGCATCTTCGCAGGGATCGATCTCAACGGAGCTGCCATCACCCAGGACAAAGATGAAACCCGCCTTCTTTATGGGAAATTCGTGCCATTCGCGGACATCTTGGCGGGAAAGGTCCATCCGCGAGAGACTAGCCAGCCTTTCCTTCAAGCAGTCAGGAAATATGCGAGCGTAGCCAAGGAACATGGCCAACTGCGCAAGCCGTCGCCGAGTACTGTGGCGGCAAACAAATAGAACAGTCTGCTGCTCACTTTGGGCCCGGGTTCGGTTTTAGTGAAACCGGGCTAGATTTTTTCAAGAAACAATAAAATCGATCATTGGAGGCTGCAATGTCAACAATTTTGCTAGTCGTTCTAGTTCTGTTACTGGTCGGAGCGCTTCCCGCGTGGCCATACAGCAGGTCCTGGGGATATTACCCAAGTGGCGGACTGGGCCTGGTGGTGGTGGTGTTACTCGTACTGCTTCTCGCTGGCCGCCTCTAAGGCCGAAGCTTTCGAATGCGGTGGGAGAGGGCGGTGCAGCAATGCACGGCTCTCTCCTTTTCGCTTTTTAATCCTGAAAAGTGAGAACCAAAGCCGGCGTTCCGGACTTAGGGAGGATGAGCAGGAGCAACGCTCGCTCTCTACCTCGGTTGCTTCTTGCCCTCATTCCCCGGGGCCGGTGCCTGGTCTTGTGGTTGCTGAACCTGCGGTTCGGCCTTCTGATGCGCGGGTGGGATGTCGGCGCTTGCAGGCTTGGGGTGCATTATCGGTTGTGGCTTCTTTAGTTCTGACCAGGCAATAAGCTGCGATCCGATAAGGCTGGGAGGAGGCACAGGATCCGGCTGGCCTTGCAGATCCTGCGCGAAAATCGGAGGGGCAATCGCTGAGAGTAAACCCAGGGTCAGAAAAAAGAGGCTTGTCTCTCGTTTCATATTTGTACCCTCGAAAGACGAAGCGGCCAGCGGCAGCTACTGTCGGCAAATCCCGCGAGTAATGAAACCAGCATTAAGCGCGTGAACACCAACACTCCGCTTTTTTACAGCCGAACTCACCAGCCGTCCATACATGGTTTCCTGTAAAGAACCGAAACCACGGTTCAGTCATGTTGGCAGATGGAGGCAGATGGAGTAGGAGGTGACGGGATGATGACAAGTAATATTTTCTGGCTGAGATACAACCTTCACGGTATAGGCAGCGACGTTAATCTCCGATAATCTGCGGTTCTACTCGACAGACGCCCCCAATCGAGCAAGTGTCGGTTTTTAGGACTGGCACTTGCTCCCTCCTGTACGCAATGCGAATGCTTACAGGGACGAAGCTCTCCAAATACAGAGAAAGCGGGATTCGTATTCCGCTCAGTTGAGGAATATCGTCGTTCCTAGAAACGCGTCACCCAGAGGAGGATCGCAATGCTTTACTGGACATTAGTATTCTTGGTCGTAGCGTTGATCGCGGGCGTCTTGGGCTTTACCGGCGTAGCCGTCGCGGCCGCAGGTATTGCGAAACTGATATTCTTCGTGTTCATAATTCTCTTTGTGCTTTCATTGGTAACGCACCTCACGCGCCGCGGCAGTGTTTAGCCAACTCGCGCCAGTCGCGGTCAAGTCAGGCTGCTGGAGGAGGAATGGAGGCACTGCTCGGTGGCGCCTCCAGACTGAAATTCTGAGTCCTTACTTTCATCTGCCCGGTTCGGTCGCCCAAACCTGAATCAGGAGGATTCGCAGTTCCATCTGGAGGACTGCTGGACCAGCGCCGCGTAACACTCGCACGCCGCCTCCTCCAGTCCTTTTGGATCTACGATGTTTACCTGGCCGCGGGTGTAGTTGATCAAACGTGCCTTTTGCAGGATGGAAGCAGCCACCGTGACGCTGGAACGCCGCGTTCCCAGCATGTGTGCAAGAAACTCCTGGGTTAATGGAACGAGATTGGAATCGATTCTGTCCCGGCTCATGAGCAGCCAGCGCGCCAGCCTTTCATCGACTTCATGCAACCGGTTACAGGCCGCGATCTGAGAGGCCTGCGCAGCCAGGAGCTGCGAAAATCGGTATAGTCGTTTTTCCAGGGTGCGACATTTCGTCAAAACGCTAATTAGCGTACTCGCACTAATCCGGTAACCCGATCCTGCGATTTGTATGATTACGCGCGAGGGGCTGGTTTTGAAGCCTACCAGTAAGGGCAGTCCCACAAAGCCTTCCTTGCCAGTCAGACCTACCTCTACGCTTTTCCCGTCCTCCATAACATTCAGAACGGAAGCTAAGCCGCTATTCAGGAAATAGGCATATTGAATCGGCGCCGCGGCTTCATTGAGAACATCATGGGTTCTCAATGGCATGAAAACCAATTGGGAATAGACCGCCTGGCGCTCTTTGTCCGGCAAGTCGAGCAAGAGCTCATTCTCAAGCACGTTTCCGTCGAGCTCCCTGCGGCCGGACTTCAGGTGCAAGTCGCTCGGGTTCTTGGCCATCTTGGGCTCCTACGAAGGCAACTGTTGTCGTGTCCGAGTCGCACGCAATCGTCGTGTTCGCTAGCAAATGAAACCGGCCCTGGTCAGGCCGGTGTTCCTCTGCGGATGAGAAGTGAGCGTCGGACCAGTGATAGTACGACGGGAAAACCCATGTGTCTGTACGATACTGGCCGCAAATGTGTGCGATAGGGAACATACAAGCGGCTCCAGCGAGGCGTAGGCTGAGAGTGTCTCTTTCTAGCACCCTTTCCGTTAAAGCTGTGCGGCTTACGGTTCCTGCGAAATCGGACGGCGTTATCGCTGTGTGATATGAAAGGAACCTGTCATGGCCCAGCTATCCCGGGTCCTTCTGAACAAATTCGACGATTCCAATGGTGATCGGCGCGCCATCGGCAACACCATTCTGCGCGGTCTTCCGCGGACTGAAAGTGCCCGAGTCTTTTCCTCGCTGGAGTTTGTTCGTCTTAGACTGCATCAGGTTCTGCACGAGACGGCTGAGGTCATCAAGTCGGGATATTTCCTGAACGATGGAATGTGTTCTGTGCTTACGGTTCAGCCAGATGGAGAAAGTGTGGAAGTTGGTTTGATCGGGAAGGAAGGCTTCGTTGGCCTGCCCGTAATTTTTGGTTTTAAAACCAGCGCCTTGCGAATCATCACCCAAGGGGATGGAACGGCGTATCGGATAGATGGCGGAATTTTGCAAAGCCTTCTGCCGCAATGCCCCGCGCTGGAGCGGCAACTGCAACGCTATTCAATGATTCTCGGTATTCAGTCGACTCAGCTCGCCGCATGCAATCGCCTGCATGATGTGGATGAACGACTGGCACGATGGCTGTTGATGAGCCACGAGCGGATTGGCAGCACGACTCTTCCGCTGACCCAGGAGTTCCTCGCCCAAATGCTCGGAACCCGTCGATCCACCGTCAGCGTCGCCGCCAGCATCCTGCAGAAGGCTGGGATGATTTCCTACACGCGAGGCAACGTAACCATTCTGAACAAATCCAAGCTGGAAGCGGCTGCTTGCGATTGTTATCAGATCATCGTTGAGCAGAAGACTCGATGGCAGTCTGAAAACCCGTAATTTTCCGCCGGCAACAAATCGTTTCGAGTATCCCGCCAGTTCGTCCGCCCGGACCGCTCTGTCATTCCTTCGGTTTTGTGCCTACGCCATCAAACCGGCAAGGCAGCCCAGCAAGCGGGAATCATGACGTCGCTGCACAATCTTTTCGCGTGGATGCGAAAAATGCCCCCATGCCGGACACGGGCGTCGCTCTTACGCTAGGCGGCGCCAGCCTCGTCTTTGGAATAAAACCAGTGCTGGGGGCCGCTGCCGTGGGTGGCTTTCTGGTCGGGGATCTCCTAACATGCACGATTTTTTGGCGGGTTCAAGATCCGGAAAAGCGGCAAAGTGAAATGATTAACTTTACAAAGAACAGGCTTTGCTCGGAGGCTCACTCGCCCTCATGGGAGTTGGAGATGCAAAGGCGAGAAAACTGTCTGTAAGGCGCCCGCTGCGGGAATTTTCTCAGCCACTACAATTTATTTTCGAAGAATCCAATCAGGTGAAACACCTACACCATAGCTGCGTCTTTCCTAGGAGCATCTTCCTAAATACTTACAACCGAATTCAATAACGTAGCAGGCAAACCGCTGTAAATCTCCGAGCATCTATAAGGGCGGTTGGAAATTTGCCGAATGCACGCGTCGTGTTTCCGAAATTTTAGGAGCGTTAATGTCGAACCAGCAGGGTACACGCCACACCGCTCACGCTCTATCTCCACTCGATTCATTTGAGCCGCTATACATAAACCGCGAATTGTCTCCCCGACCCGAACGTCCGATTCGGCCGGTGCGAAGGAGTTCCCAGGTGCGAGCGCAGTCCCAGCTCGGCCCGGACGCGATCTGGGGTCACTACAACAACTATCGATCGAATGGTCTGGTCGGATCCGCAGTGGTGCACGTCGTGCTATTGGCGTTGCTGTTGGCGGGATCAATTTTTGGTCACAAGGTGGTGGTGGCGCGCGTTCAGCAACATGAGACCGTAACCCTGATCGCGCCCTCGCCTGATTCTTACGCCCTGCCGGTTGCCAAGAAAGTCGTCAGCGGCGGCGGTGGTGGAGGTGACCATGATCCATTGCCGGCTCCCAAGGGACGATTGCCGAAGTTGGCAATGCAACAAATCACCCCGCCCCAGATTGTTCTTCGAAACCCGCATCCCAAGTTGACGGCTGAGCCTACCGTAGTGGTCCCCCCACAAGTGCGCGTGGCCCAAAATAATATGCCGAACTTGGGGGTCCCGTCAGCGACGGCGCTGCCCTCGGCTCCACCGTCGAACGGAACTGGATCGGGCGCTGGAATTGGTTCGGGTTCCGGTGGTGGCGTAGGCGTAGGTCATGGCGCTGGAGTTGGTAACGGCAGTGGTGGCGGAATTGGCGGAGGCGTGTTCAAGGTGGGCGGCGGAATCTCCGCTCCTCAGCCGGTTACCACGCCTGATCCGGAATATACCGAACAGGCACGCATCGCAAAGACCCAGGGTACGTGCATCCTTTGGCTGATTGTGGATGACCAGGGGCGACCACGTGACATTCGCGTTGTACGCGGACTCGGTTTCGGGCTGGACGCAAAAGCGATTGAGGCCGTCAAGCAATGGAAGTTTCAGCCTGCGATGAAGGATGGCAGGCCAGTGAATGTGCAGATAAGCGTTGAAGTTGGATTCCGCCTTTATTAGAGCAAGGTCAAAAAGATTAAAGCAATTACTCGCGGCAAGCCCGAACAAAAAATCCTACGAGCTTGCCGCGCATTTGTGGGCGCACACGCAACCGCCTCGGCAAGACTCTCGGCGGAAAAAAATTTCCCCAGACTGCGCAAAACAATTGCACACGTCCCCCGGTACAGCAAAACTGGCAACCATTTACAGGAGCGCCCTGATGGGGCCGAAGTCAGGGGTCCGCTACTCTCTGTTTCGACGCTGAATGTTCTCAAGACCCCAAAGAGAACAGTAAACACAGCGCATGCCTATCGTAAGGAGATTGAAAGTGGCCACTTGCGTAATTTCCGCGACAGCCCCCGATTTGCTTGCAGTTCGGACCGAAACCCAGCGAGACGATTCCGAACGTGGACTTGTTCAACGCGCTCAGTGCGGCGATCAGGAGGCTTTCGCCACACTGTTTCAGTTGCATAAAAAGCGCGTGTATTCCGTTTGCCTGCAGATGACCAAGGATGTGGCCGACGCCGAAGATTTGACTCAGGAAGCTTTCTTGCAGGTCTTTCGCAATGTCAATTCGTTCCGCGGGGATTCGGCTTTTTCCACTTGGCTCTACCGCATCGCGGTGAACACCGTCCTCATGAAGCTGCGGCGCCGTAAGTCGCCCCCGCTGCTTTCCCTCGACGAGCCCGTATCGAATGAGTCGCCCTCGCTCAAGCGCGATGTTGGCAAAGCCGATCCCAATCTCTCCGGAGCGGTTGACCGAATTGCGTTGCGCCGTGCGATTGAGGAGCTTCCCGAGGGGTGCCGCCGGATTTTTGACCTGCACGAAGTACAGGGATATCAGCATCACGAAATTGCCCGCCAGCTGCGGTGTTCCGTTGGCAACTCGAAATCTCAACTTCACAAGGCCAAAATGAAAATGCGTGACTTGCTGTTCCCGAAGACTGGCCAGGCACGGCAGCCAAAGTCCAGCGTCAGCACAGCGAAATCCTAGCCCAGGTCAACGCCTGAACTCTGATTCGCGGGCGTACACGCGTTCATGAACGGATACGGTCTGCCCTGAGTGACCGAGAGGGGAAGAAATTCTGTGGGTTTGGGAGCTGTACTAGTCATCGGTGCGAAGAGTCAGGAATTCGCTCAGGACCGTCGACACTCGAGTGAATTGCCGCATACGGATTCAGAGGATTTTCTTGACGTCCCCCTGGAATGCATCGAGGTAGTTGGGCGTTCCTTACTCGAACGAATGATCGAGCGATTGATCGCGATCGATGTGGAACATATTTCCGTTTTGCTGGACGCAAAAATTTCTGCCTTTGCGCCCTCCTTTCGGCATTCCCCCAAGAACGTTAAGGTACGGGGAGTGGCGGATATGGCCGTCGCTATCGCGGAGGAACTAGCCGACTACACACAGCGGGGAATCGGACACGCATTCGTCAACGCGGCAAATGCTTACGCCGAAACCGACCTTCTCGACCTCTTCTGCTTCCACCGAGAGGCGCGGCAGTCTGTCACCCGAACCTTTGACCGCGACGGAAGTCTCGACTTGTGGGTGGTGGACTGCGCAAAAGCGCAGCCCAGCGAATTGGTAATTCTCCAAAAAAATGTGGACCAGAACGGTGCTCCCCCTTATTTCATTCGGGAGTATGTCAACCGCCTGCTTCATCTGCGGGATGTGCGGCGACTCGCCGCCGATATTCTTCGTCGAAACTGCGAGACTGGCGCGTCGGGGAAACAAGTAAGGCCAGGTGTTTGGATCGACGATGGCGGCGAAGTTCACCGACGTGCACGAATCGTCGCACCTGCTTACGTCGGTTGTGCATCCAAAGTTAAGGCGGATGCTTTGATTACTCGCTTCACTGACGTTGAAAGGAATTGCTGTGTGGACAGCGGTACGGTGATCGAGGATAGTTCCATTCTGGCCAATACCACGATTGGAATCTGTCTTGATCTCTGCCACTCGATCGCAAGCGGAAACAAGTTGTGGAATCTTGAACGCGACGTAGCCGTTGAGATTGTCGATCCGAAGGTGATGCGTTTCACAACCGGCCCGCGCAGGTGGATTGCCCATAGCAGCGAGCGAATCCCCGCACGGGAAGAAGCCGCGGTTTTGCAAAAACCAGAAATGCCACAAAGATGGCAAATCGAAAACAATAATATTCAGGAGTGATTTCCATGTATACCCGGGCCCCCGTAATTGTGATGGAGTTGCCAGAACAACTGAATCATGTCGAAGCAAAGCGCTTCCTGGACGAGTTGCAACCACTTTTGGAGGTTGATCGTCCGAGCGTTGTTCTGGACTGTTCGCAGATAAAACATATGGACAGCGCAGGAGTGGAAATGCTGCTCTACTGTCTCGAACAGGCCATGAAGCGTGACGGGGATCTCAAATTGGCAGCAATTTCGCCGGCCTCGGCAGTGATCTTGGAACTGATGCGGGTCGACCGCCTTTTCGAAGTATTCGAAACATCCGAAGCAGCCGTGCGTAGCTTCCAGATTTTTGCGCCAGCAACCGTTGCCCAGACCCAGCCTTGGTATGCGGCGCCGTACGGACTTACGGATCTGAAGGCTGCCGGTTAAATGTCGTTCATGTTCGGTCGGGGGTGTCCATGGAAGTAGGGAACGAACGAGTGCAGCGAATGGCTTCGAGCCTGGTGTTGCTCTGTGCAATTTCCGGGACCGCCGCATCTGCCCAGCAGGCTGCAGGCATACGACAATCCACCGAAACTGTGTCGGGAGCGGCGCGACAGTCGACGCTTTTGATTACCGAACTTCCAGATAGCCCCGGCGCCACGCTAGCGAAATTGCAAGCCTCGGCTCTACCGCAAGGCTCCTTGCAACAATCGCCGAGCGCGACCGTGTCAACTGCGCCATCCGAGCCACAACCGCAATCCGCTGCACAGCCTCCGCCTCAGAAACCCGTGGGAACGGCCGCGGCCGAGTCTACCCATGCTGGCGGAATCGCGGCTTCGCAACCTGCCGGCGTCGCTATCGCGCCTGCAAAGCAGCGGCGAGTTCGCACGATCGTTATAAGAGTTGGGGCTATCGTGGGAGCGGGGGTTGCTGTGGGTTCAGTAGTTGCACTCACTGCGGCTACTTCTAGTAAGCCCCCGGGCGCCCACTAGTTGCGCGCTTCGGCAAGCAGGTGACGAGGCGGGTGCCTCGGGAGCGAATTTCTGTGACGATTGTCAGTTTTTCGGGAGTCGACGGCGCCGGTAAGAGCACGCAAATTTCTGCTCTCGAACTTTGGCTCAACCAATCCGGATTCCGAACCCAGATCCTCACTTTCTGGGACGATGTCGTCTGTTTCTCTCGCTGCCGTGAGTTCATGAGCTACAAAGCCTTCAAAGGGGATCGTGGGGTCGGAAGTCCGGTGAAGCCGCTCCAGCGGCGCGATAAGAACGTATCGTCGGGACCGCTCACCATTATGCGCTTGGGATTGTACTTCGCCGACGCCGTGAATCTTTGTTTGCGGGTTCGCCAAGCCAGAAAGAAAACTGATGCGGACGTGCTGATCTTTGACCGCTATATTTACGACGAACTCGCGAATCTTCCACTCAACGATAAGTCCACCAGTTTTTTCGCCCGTTTCATATTAAAGCTTGTTCCCAAGCCAGACATCGCTTTTGTGATCGACGCGGATCCGGTGGCCGCACAGGCCAGGAAGCCGGAATATCCTTTGGAGTTTGTTCGTCGTAACCGCGAATCCTACCTCTGTCTTGCCGGACTTTCTGGCCGTATGACCGTGGTCGAGCCCGATTTGATGCAAGCCATGGAAAAAAGAATCAGAAGCGAAATGCAGCAAACGCTTTCACATGTGGCCTCCAGCACCCTCTACCGATCTTCTACTGCTCGCGCTCCGAGTCCAGCCAACATCTCCCCCCGTGAACTCATCGAACCATGATTGTCGCGCATGCTGGTGGCAGCATGACCGGCGAATAACGGTCGATATCAGTCCGGAGAAAGAATGAAGATTTGTCTGGTCACCACTTTTCCCCCCAGTCAGGGGGGATTGAGCGAGTACGGGCTTCACCTTGCGAACGAATTGCAGCGCAATCGGTTTATCCGCCTCACCGTTTTCGCCGACGCTCTCTCCTCTCCCCAGCCTGAACTCGAAGGCTTCGCGGTAGAGCGGTGTTGGTCGTTTGACGATGCTGCCAGCTCAGTCCGCCTTTTAACGGCGATCCGGAAACAGAAGCCTGATGTCGTGTGGTTCAATCTGCTCTTCAGCACGTTTGGCCGCAACCCCCTCGTTGCCTTCGCCGGACTTCTGACTCCGCTGCTTTCGCGCCTCAATGGTTGCTACACCCACGTGACCCTTCACCATCTGATGGATACAGTGAACCTGCAGGATGCCGGAGTGCGCTATGCCCGAACCTACCGGTGGGCGGGCGCTTTGGCCACTCGGATGCTTCTTCTGTCCAATTCCGTATCCGTACTGGTGCCGGGGTACCGCAAGATTCTGCACGAAAAATATGGTCGCGATAATGTGCATCTCCGCTCGCACGGCATTCTGTCCCGCGAACCCGAATTCCCGGATTTATCCCGACGAGGAAATCCAAAACATCGCATCTTGGCCTTCGGCAAATGGGGAACCTACAAGCGGCTGGAGTTGATGATTGAGGCGTTTCAGTACGTGTCGAAGGCCCTCCCGAATGCGAGATTGGTGGTCGCAGGCGGGAACCATCCCCAGGCTGCCGGCTACGTGGAGTCGATGAAGAAAAAATGTGCGGCAAATCCAAAGATCGAATTCACCGGCTATGTGCATGAGGAACGATTGCCCGATCTCTTCCAGCGTTCTTCCCTCGCCGTGATGCCTTACTCTTCATCCACAGGTTGCAGCGGAGTGGCCCATTTGGCTTGTGCCTACGGAGTTCCGATCGTGTGCGCGGATCTGGAGGATTTTCGGCAAATGGCTGACGGTGAAGGAATGGCGATTGAGTTCTACAAACCGGGCGACGCGAAGGATCTGGCGGGCTGTCTCATTCGCTTCCTGACTGATCCAGTCAAGCAACAAACAATGGCAGAGCAGAATTTTTCCGCGGCGCTTCGCATGACGATGCCAAATATCGTTCTGAAATATCTGCGCCATTTTGAATTGGAGCAGCGGACCGTAGCCTTGCGCCACGTCACCAGATTCCGCAAGCTGCCGAGTTGGGTGCCTTCGAAGTCGTTGCTGTTAAGGTTGATGACCCGCAATTCGCTTGGGTGGGTGCATCGTTCTGCGCTTCATCGTCCGTCCCCGCAACCATCGAATGGTAAGCACTCATCGAAGGAGAATGTTGACGACGGTGGAAAGCCTGCTGACACTCGTATTCCCATTAATGGTGACGGAGCAGCTGGTCGGGTTGGAAGCGGCACTACTGTTGGTTGGAGCGGTCTTGCCTCCTCCGCAAGAGGTGCCAAACATTCCCAGCCCGATGACAGCGCCGAGAGCCAGGGGCTGTACCCCACGCTTGCGCGGCCCCTTCCTGGAGAAACCCAGCCCGAGGAGTCCGAAGGGCAGTAAACCAACTGAAGTGGAGGGCAGACTTGGGCAGCGGGAGGCAGATTCGCAGCCGCCGCTGTCGTCGCGGAAACCGTAAGAGTGGAACCTAGCCGTGCCGGAACCGGCGTGATGGCGGCGGGATAGAACGAAAAGCTCAAAGTGTTTGGAATGCCGCTGCAGCTGGAGCGAGACGGAACTGTCGAACGATCCAGACTGCGGTTTCGCGGTGATCGTGAGAGTGCCTGACATACCAGACTGAATCGTAAGCGAGGCGGGCGACACGCTAAAAGATAAAGATAAAGATAAAGATAAAGATAGAGATAGAGTTGGGCTCGGGGCGGTCCCGCTGCGGCGCTTGGCCAACTCTTAATAGCTGGGGTTCATCCTAGATTAGCTCCAGATTCCGTACCGCAGAGGAATGAATGAGAAAGTTTGCCATCTTGGGCCTGACGCTGACCTTGTGCGGTTGCCAGGGACTGGTGAAAATCCCGCCCCCCCCTGCCACCCTTCAGTCCATCAATCACGTGGTTTTCATGTTGCAGGAGAATCGCAGTTTCGACTCCTACTTCGGGATGCTCAATCCGTACCGTGCAGCCAATGGCTGGACCACGAGCGAGGACGGCAATACGTATACCGTCGATGGCATTGACGACAAACTTACAAAATTCACGAATCAAGATGACGAAGGCCAGTCATTTAATCTGTTCAAGCTCAACAGCAGTTGCATCGATGATATGACCTCTGCGTGGCTCGAAAGCTATGGGGATGTGAATCGCTTCGATTTCAGTTCGACTCGCTCCATCTTGATGGATGGTTTCGTGCACACTGCGGAGGGCTTCGCCAAGTCCGGAGCGGGCGACGGCCAGTTCACCGATTTGGTCGGCCAGCGTGCCATGGGATATTACGATCAGGGCTTGCTCAATTACTACTACTACATGGCCTCGCAGTTTGCAGTGTCAGACCGCTGGTTCGCGCCAGTTTCCAGCAAGAGCACTCCGAATCGCATTGCGACCATGACGGGAGGAACCACCGAGGGCCTCGTCAAAGATCCGTTCGCGGACGATGGAATTACCAGCCAACTGGGCATTCAGACAATCTTTCAGGAGTTAGATCAGGCCGGCGTATCGTGGAAAATCTACTATTCACTGACGGCCGGAGGCTGTACAGATATTGATGGCGACTGCGGGAAGGGCGGACAGTCCAGCGATTTTCCAGTGACCAGCTTCGCTGATTTTTCCTATTCCCTGCAATACGTCTACGCGAATCCGCAACAAACTGCATGCACCGCTCCAACCATCGGATCACAACAGGCGGTCGGTGATGCCAGCAACGCTTTCTGCATCGACATCAACCACATCGCACCACTTGCGCAATATTTCAAAGACGTTGCCAGCAATACGCTGCCCAGTTATGCGTTCATCGAGACCGCCTACGGAAACAGTGACGAACATCCCGGATCCGGTCAGTCGATTCTAGCGGGTCAACAGCAGGTCTCTACAATCGTCAATGCCCTGATGCAAAGTCCATCGTGGGCCAGCTCTGTGTTCTTCCTGAGCTACGACGAGCCCGGTGGGCCTTTCGATCACGTCCCGCCGGTTCCCGGACACTCGAACGATAATACAGACGCTTCTCTGGGGACGATCGCGGATATCAATACGATTGCGGTCAATGCTGATGGCTTCGAGCCCTGTCTTCCGCCCGGCGGGACGGCCACTCTGCACTGCGATCTTTCCGCCGTTGATCCCGGCGCCAATGCAGGTGATGCGCCGGCGCAACAGGGTTTTGCCGCGCAACTTGGATTCCGCGTGCCGAACATGGTGATCTCGCCCTTCGTGCGGCAGCATTACGTCTCCCACGTACCCATGGACCACACGGCAATCATAAAATTTGTCGAAAACCGTTTCATCAATTCGGGCGCGCATCTCACGAACCGCGACGCAGCGCAACCAGATCTGCTTAATTTCTTCGATTTCACGAATTCTCCCTGGTTAACGCCGCCAACTCCGCCAACGCCGGTCGCTCCCCCGGGACCGTGCACCCCGCAGACCATGTGACCACGGGCGTGCGCTAGCCCGTGCGCGTTCAACGAATAAAGGCGGGTATCGATTGAACGAATTCCAATCGGCGGTGGATCGATGACTTCGGTTAACAGCGCTTTGCGTCCCGGCACTACAAGAGCCAAGAGCTGATGGATCAGCATTTCATTAGCGGGAATTGACCGTGAGACTGCGGGCCACGTACCGGGATCCATCGAACTTAGCGACCGCGGTCACGTCGGCTCCAGGGCGAAGCTGATCATCGACCGCAATTGCGGAAGGGTCCAGGTAGATCTCATAGGTCTTGTGATCAGTAACCGAAGTCAGGACGAGAAGACCAATTCGAAGATCGAGAGATGTGACTACGCCTCCGAACGTGAAGTTGGTTCCAGGAACGGCAAGAATTGAAACCTGTTGCGCATCGCGGCCATCTTTCTGGGAGGTGAAACTTACCTCGACCAGCGTTCCTGCGACCAGTTCGCGCGCCGATGCAGCCTGCTCACCTCGTACGATCTGGGTGCGGGACGTTATGTGTAATCTCACCGGTTCGGGTGAAAGCACATCGCGCAGCACCAACTCTGCTTTGTCGGCGTGGTAGCTGATCACTGCTCCCTGGCTCCTGCCGGCAGTGGCCATCGTTGCCAGTCGAATGTTGCGGGCAAAAATCGTGCTTCCGTCGAGAATCGTATCGATATATAGGCGGTTTCCTACATGCAGATCGGTCGCCGAAGCTGGGGCTTTCCCTTCGTAGATGTGAGTGCGCGTGTCGAACAAAACTTTCATTTTTCCGCCGCCAAATACATTCACCGTGAGCTGGTCGCGTACCCGGTCCACTTTCTGAATTGTGCCGCCAATCAGGCTGGCCTTGCTGCGGGGTAGCGCAGGCAGGTCGGGAAGCAGGCTGGCTGCATCAACTGCCATGCCTGCGTTTTCCGGCTCAGTCACCATCGGCGCGGTGGAAGACGGGGTTGTCCCGGGCGACACCACGGATTCAGAAGACACCTGCGCGTATGCCAGACAAACGACAATCGATCCCGTTAGAAAACTGGCAACTAAACCCTTCGACCAGAAGCGACCCATGGGCATCCCCGTTCGGTATATTTCGACGCGCCAGTTGGATGCCGATTTTCGCCCCTAAGGTGGTCAATTCACAGGAAAAATACGGGCAGTCGCCGACAAACAAGGGGGCACAATCAGCATCTTAATAAGGCGTCTTTGTGCACTGACTCTGCCGATATGAGGTCTCCGCGAATGTGCTGGAAAGTCTGGCTTGCCGCAGGAATGGTTGCGATTTCCGTTGGCTGGGGATCGCCAGCGCAGGCGCGTGATATAAAAATCACTCTGCCTCGGCGCAGCCACATGACGCCCGTGCAGCGCTTGAATCAGGAAGGCGTTGAAGCTATCCGCAAGCACGGCTACGAGAAAGCTGAGACGTTTTTCTACAAGGCCTACCTGCTGGACCCGAACGATCCCTTCACTCTCAACAATCTCGGCTACGTTTCTGAGCTGCAGGGACAAGTGGATCGCGCTCAACGTTTCTACACCCTCGCGGGACAGCAGCCCACCGAGGCCACCATCGACAAAGCAAGTGCGCCGCGTCTGGAAGGCCGTACCCTGAAGGAGGCGCTCGCCATTCCGGACACACCGCTGCAGATCAACCATGACAACGTGGAGGCGGTACGGCTGCTGGGTCAAGGACGTGGGCCGGAGACCGACCTGCTTCTCCAGCGAGCCCTCAAAACCGATCCTAACAATGTTTTCACTCTCAATAATTTAGGGGTCGCAAAGGAGATGGAAGGTGAATCTCAGGAGGCCCTGAGATATTACGACTCCGCCGCCGCCGTCAACTCGGATGCCACCGCCGTGGTTACGCTCAATCGCTCGTGGAGAGGCAAACCGGTGGCCGAGATGGCAGCGCAGAATGCCCGCAACTTGCGAACTCGACTGGAAAACCAGATGAGCCTCGAGGTGCGGTTGGCAGAATTAAATACGCGGGGAGTTTCTGCCATCAACCGCAACCAGCTCGAGGCCGCTGCCCAAGACTTCCGCAACGCTTATGCGCTCGATCCCAACAATGCTTTTGCTAACAACAATATCGGTTACCTTTCGGAAATTGAAGGCGACCGCGAGACTGCTCAATTTTTCTACGATAAAGCACAAGCGCTAGCCGGTGCGAATACAGCGGTGGGATTGGCGACACGAAGTTCCGTCGAAGGTTTGAGACTGGGCCAGGTGGCATCGGATAGCGATACCAAGGTGGAAGCCAAAGTCCGGGAGGACCGGAACGCCCGCCGTCGGCAGCGCGAACCCATTCTGCTACGTCGCCGCGACGATTCAATCGTCGAAGAGCCGACCACGCCGCCTGCAACGGTTCCACCGCAGTAGCCTTAAGCGCGTAGGCAGGCTTCAGGCTCGCTCATGGGTTACGCTAAAGCCTCTACAACTAAGTCAGAAGCTGCGCTCGTGGAACCGCCCAATGTCAGTTTCCGGATCGTAGGAAAAGTAGCGCACGAGATTCTTGAGGTAGCGTAACAGTGTGTTGACGTTGGTGTGGTACCAGCAACAGCGCGTCATCTGGAGTGAGAATCCGCAGATGAAGCGGAAACGGTCGAGGACAGGAGCAGATTGGCCGAGCATCGCCGCCGCCACCCGGTGGTTCCCATCCAGAATCGTCAAAGGACCAGTGTTGTCAACTCCGATGAGCAGGACCGTCGGATTGATCAGGTTCTCCTCTACCGAGTGGCTCAGCCGTTGCAGCTTACGGAAGAAATCATCGTCACCTAACTCCTTCAGTTTTGGACGTATGCGCTCCACCACGTCTTTCAGGTAAAAGCTTCCTTGCGCGGCTCTCCGCCACTGTGCCCGGGGAAAAAAGCGGATCCGCTCCAGATCGTCGAGCTCTAATTCGACCTCGAACCACTTGGTGTCCGCCGGCAGTTCCCGCCACATCGGTCCTCGTCGCAAGAACAGCAAAGCTTGCCGCAGTGCGTTCTCCCTGGAACTGCTGAGGTTCGGTCGTTGCACCAACTCTTGGAATTCGTGGCGATAGTCATCGAACTCCGGATGATGGAACTCACTCCTCAGAAATTCTGCCATCACTTCTTCTTCCGTCAGCAAGCGGCGAAGGCGGAGGCTGCGGTATGTGCCAAGAGCTTTGGGTGTCAGCTGATGGCGCAATAGCGGAATCATGAGGACGAACAGCAAGATAATCATCAACACCAGCTGGACAACAATCACCTCGCGAAGAGTTTTGTGCAGCAAGTCAACGCCTAGCGCCAAGGCACCGCTGAAGGCCAGTTGAAGCCAACTCGTGTTCGCTATCTTGCGGGACATTTCGTAGGTGATGATCACCGAACTCAGCGAATACACTCCCGCAGTAATGGCGTACAAGATCAACAAAGGCGCCAGTGTCCCGTAGCTGCCCACTTCGAACTGAGCGCCGAACAGCGTTTTCCAGAGAAAGCTGGGAACCATCCACAGCCCGAAGATTAGTACCGATAGAATCAGGAAGACCATCGACAGGGAAGTGAACAAAACCTGACTCGCCTCATGCTCATCGCCGCCCGCCCCGGCGGAGACCGGAAACATGGTGTTCACCACGGACCACGCGCACATATTAACCAACCTGCCGACCAGCGCAACTGCCGCATACATGCCCGCTTGGACCGGAGGAAAGAAATGCTTTACCAGAACAATGTCAAAATTATTGATTACTGTTTGTCCCGAGAAGAAGACAATGGCCTGCAATCCTTCGCGGGAGGAAATAGGTACGCCCTTAAAACGCAACGACGTCAAGCCGGGACTGGGGAGCGCCACAAAATAGGTGACGATGACAGCCAGCACACTGGCGAGCACAGCTCCTCTTACACCCAGTCCCAATTCGATCAACAAAAATGCTCCACCTAACCGGACGATCCCTTCCAGCATGAAATTGATGGCCAGCGGCCCGAAGGCGTGAATTCCTTGAATGTAGCCACGCCGAACTCCAAGAGGAATATAGAATGCTGTCCCCAAAGCCAGCAGCGAGATGAGGACAGGATCGGGCAGGTTGAGAAAAGTCGTTACCGGGCGCCCAAACAAAAACAACAGGAGGCCAATGCCAATTCCTGCAATCCACGAACGCTGATGCAGGCTGGCAAAAACATCTGTACGGTCTTCCGCGGTCGCGCCCTTGGCAACGTACTTCGCACACACCACCTGGAAGGCCAGCGTAATGCACGACAGCAGCATCAGGATGGTGTAGACGGCGGTCGCGTGTGCAAACCCTGTCGGGCCGAGTAGCCGCGCCGTCACCACGTTATAGAGCAGGTTGGTGACCCCAACCAGTCCGGATCCTGCAAGCAGCGTCAGGCTGCCGCCGAGAAGCTGCGACTTCAGCGTCTTAGCCGGTGCTGCTCCGCTTGTGGAGCTCGTAGCCACAGCATCCTCCACTCCGATTTTTGTCGTTTCCGCCATTGCCTAGCGCCGGTCCAAATCTAGAACAGGGTGAAATGAATCACCGGAAGTATGGTGCTTCTGGAGCCACCGGCGAAGCTGTAGAAGGTTTGCTGCTGAACTCCCAGAGAGAGGCGGAAAGGATAAGTGAGTGGACCGCCACCGCTCTCCCCCGACCTTCCGCGGCTGGCGCGCGTGTAAGCCACCACAAATTCGCTTTGCGCATTATCGTACTGATGGAAGCCTTCTCCGCGCGAGAGCAGGAACGAACCTTGCAGGTTCCAGCGCGGGTTGGCGCGAAACTCGAATCGTCCTCCTGGTAACAACGCTTGCGCCGTGGCGTAGTCCAGGCCTTGAACTCGCCACGAGCGTAGATCCTCGGCCAGTATCGCCGCGCTCAGCCGACTTCCGAACTTCTGCTGGAATCCCACGTAACTCGAAGTATTGAAATATTCCTGAATGAGAGGGTGAAACAGCAGGTCACGCACGGTGTACCCAGCCAACAGGGAACTGTGTCCCCAAGGCCTTCCAACCGTAAATTCCGCGCTTGCGGAAAGATCTCGCGAACTTAAATTCTGATCGGTAAATGGTCCGGCTTCCCGAATTGCGCTGCCATTGAACGAAACCCAATTGCGGAACGAACTGGTCGAGACATAGAGGAACTGGCGAAAAAGATTCTGGCTCATGAAGACGGGAGAGATCGTGTCCCGGCGGATATCGTACTGGAGGCCGCCATTGAAGGCGATTGAGTTCGCCCACAGATGGAGGATGGGGGTGATGCCAACATTGAAGTAAGTATCGTAAGTGTTGCGGTCCTGTACGACGTTTGCGCTCGGGAAAAGGAACCGGCCTTGGGTGAAGCTTTCTCCGACAAAGCCGGAAATTACTGGCAGGTCGCCAAGATGAAGCCGGTAGTGAGACTCAGCTAAATTCTGGAAAGAATGCCGCGGCGGAGGCAGAAGCGCCGGATTAGTGACGCCCAAGATTCTGGCGTCGAGCGTGTAGACGTTAATGTCTTCCAGGGCAGGCGCGAATGACGCCTCCGGGGCGATGCTTACATTCTGATTGATCTGGTGGCCTTCTTCGATGGCAAGCTCATTCTGTGCCGTCTGGGTCATGATCTGATTGTCCTGGCCGGCGACCGTGTTGGCTTGCACAAAAGAGGAAAGCGCGTGCACGGTGTCCTGACGCTGCCGGTACACGTTTGCAGCGGCCATCATGTAATCGTAATCGTCGGTAAATTCATCCACCGGCCCTAGACTGGCAAGGGCTTCCTCCGCTTTGTGAGTTTCGCCCTCTTCCACGTAGGTATTCGCGAGGCCAATTTCTACCATGCGAGGATTGGCTCCAGCCAGTTTGGCCTTATCGAAATACATTTCAGCGAGTTCGAAATCGTGAGCACCGAGGAAGATATTAGCCGCCTCCAGAATGTCTTGGGGCGAGACCGGAGAGGTGCTGATGCGAGCCTCCGCGAAACCTAGCGCAAGTTGTCGGTGGACATCATCGTAATGCCCCTGTCTCATGAAGACTGCGGCAATGGCCAACCGTACTCCCAGACGATCTCCGTTCGGAGCATCCAGGGCGCGGGAAAATCGTTGCATTGCCGCGTCTCGATCTCCCATGCTCAAAAGCGCGCTCCCGGTCGCCATTAAAATGTCGACATCATTGCTGCCGTATTGCTCGGCCAGTTGAATGTCGCGCATGGTGTCCGCCCGATCGCCTTCCTTGGCATGAAGCTGCGCTCGCAAGGCATAGACCCTTGGCTCTGTGGGGGCCAGCTTTTGTGCGACCTCTAAAGTGTTCAGCGATTGCTGAGGTCGCCGGAGACGGAAGAGCGTGTCCGCATAAGCCAGTTCGGTGCTCAGATCATCGGGAACTTCCTGCAGAGCGACTCTGTACTCGGGTTCGGCGTGGGTGAAATCCTGCTCCTGACGAAACGACTCAGCCCGCGCCAAGTGCCAGACGTGGGATTTGCCAAGCGTTTTTTGGGCGGCGTCCAGCTGAGCGAGAGCGGGTTTTGGCCGATGCAATTGCAGGTCAGCGAATGCCAAACCTAAGTGCGCTTCCCCGTAGTCCGGCTGTAGCTGTAGGGCAGTTTTAAAATCATGGACGGCCTCGTTAGGCTGTCGAAGATCGTTCAACACGAATCCTCGATCCGCGTAACCGACCGCCATTTTAGGATCGAGGTCCAGGGCGCGGGTGTAGTCGCCTAGCGCCTCTTGCAAATGTCTGCTGTGTGCATGAATATTGCCGGCGACCAGCGGAAGGTCCTTATCCTGGGGAAGAATCGGTTCATACTTCGTCACCAGAGCTAAGGCTTCGTCGAAGCGGTTTAGGTAATAAAGATCATAAGCCAGATAGTCGACGCCTTCGCGATCATGCGGCAGTTTTTCAAGAACGTAAGATCCTAATTTCGCCGCGTCGGCATAATCGCCTTTCAACGTCAGGTAGCGCTCGCGTTCGCGGCTGACTTGAGGATCCTCGTTCTGTTTGCCCTGAGCACGATCAAGCCAACGCTTCGCCAGATCCGGGTCATGCGCTTCGAGCGCCTCATTGGCGCCCCCCGCAATGATCATCGCGTTGTTGGGCATCCGCTGGTAGGCTTCCTCATAATTTGTTTCGGCCGCACGGAAGTTCTGCGCCGCGGTGTACAAATCCCCCAGGGCAAGATAGGGCTCGTAATCTTTAGGATGAGAGTTCACTGCGCGCTGGAAATAATCCTCCGCCAGCTTAGTGTTCCCGTTGTCGCGGGCCAGATAGCCGAGCGACGACAATGCGGTTCGATTGTTATGGTCCAGTTCGAGGACCTTCTGGAAACTACCCTGAGCTGCATCCTTCTGCCCCAGTTTCCACTGCAAGCTCGCGAAGTTCAAAAGGGAATTGACACTCGAGGGCGCGAGCGACAACGCCTCCTGCAAATCTTTGTTGGCGGCGTCCGTGTTACCCAAACCCGCCTGGATCGCGGCTCTCAACCTCAACATCTCTGGACGGGAGGATGAAGGCACGTTGACCTGGTTGATGGCGGCAAACGCTGCATCCAATTGCTGCTTCGCGGCGGCATCATCCTGCTGGCGCAGGTCAAGCTCATACAAATTGAGACGAAGCTCGATGGGATAAAGCGGCCCTTCTTGGACTTTCCCCGGAAGATTGGCCAGCGCCGCATGGTATTCAGCGCTCGCATCGGCGTGGCGGTAGTCCGATTCCGCAATCGCCCCCTGGATGGCATGCAATCTGTAGTTGTTGCCGTCAATCTTTCTGGCGTCCTCAAGGAAGTTGCGGGCCGCGTCCTGCTGGCCCAGACCCACCAATGCCTGGGCGGCGCTGAGATCCAATCCGAGGTTGCCCTTCGCCGTCTTTGCCAGGCGCACGTACAAGTCTGCGGCTTCCCGCTGCTTGCCCGCGAGTCCGTAGGTGTAAGCCAGTTCGGCCTCTGCGTCGGCAGACTTTTTAGGAATCGCCTTTAGGGTCGTGATGGCCTGATCGTACTGTCCCTGATCGCGATATTCCCCGGCAACCGCACGCATAACCTCGGGATCATTTGGGGCACGGTTCTTCGCGAGATTCAAATAGTGTGTGACTTGTTCCGGTTGTCCGAGACGCTCGTATGTGTGAGCAATGAGCAGGTCCGTGTGTGCAGATGCCTGCACCATGTCGGCGCGCTTTAGAAATTCCAGCGCTTGACTTGGATCCGAAGGGAGCAAGAGTTCACCCGCCAGCTGCAAGCTATTCCCATCCTTGGGATTCGCTTCCACCACGCGCTTCAATAGCTCTTCAGCCTCGGCAGTGCGGCCCGTCTTCGCCAGGGTTTGCGCCAGACCGGCCATTCCACCCGCGGAATTCGGTTTGAGCTTGAGGCCGCGATTGTAGGCGTCCAATGACACCGGGTAGCGACCGTCCAAACGTGCAGCGTAGCCAAGCAGGAACCAGAGTTCCGCATCTTGAGGTGCGGATTTGGCGGCTCGCTCCGCAAAGGAAACAGCGGCCGCGTAGTCGTTTCTCTTCAGCGCCGCGTCCGCGGCCCGTGCCTGGCGCGCTACGTCGATGCTTGATCCCCAGCCGAGCCCCGAACCATTCTGACCGGAATTATCCTGCGCAGAATCTGGGGCTGTGGTCTTGGGCTTCTGGTTGTCGGGGGCAGACGCCCCCTGCCCGTTGATGTCGTACGTCTGAGCAAGAGCAACACTGACCAGAAAAACAATGCAAAAGCTCGTGAGCGGAAATCGGCTTTTCACTGAATCACCACGCTATGTACAAGTCTTCGGTAACCTCCCGCATAACGATGTTTCTGCGGCCACCATCAGATGCCACTCATCCCGGTAAGGCTGCTTTTCTAAAGAAGCTTTCGTCGGAAAACATGCAAGAAAAAGTAAACCCTGACGCTGCTTCCCGAATCAAAGCTGACCGCTGTGAGCCTTGGGAGCGCGCGATAGGAGCGCAGATAGTGAGCACTGTCCAAAGTAGTTACTCTCGTCCAATTCCTCTTCTTGCCATTGTTTTGGTGGCCCTCGCTGTCCACGGGCCATTACTGGCGATGCAGCTCCCGGCTGGATCGTTCGATGCAAATTTTCACATGTTTTTTGCCTCGCACTATGCTCATCACTGGTTCAATCCGTGGAATGAGAAGTGGTTTGGAGGCTTCTCCCAGACCACGTATCCCCCTTTAACGCATCAGTGGATTGCGCTGTTGTCGAACGTGGTGGGATTGAAAATGGGATACATGCTGGTGCAATTGATTGCTGTGCTGCTCCTGCCGGTGGGTATTTTTCGTTTTGCCAGAATTTGGATCGATGATCGAGCCGCCAGTTATGCGGCCTTGGGCAGCATTTTCTTAGGAGCCTTGGCTTTTCTGATCTATCAGGCCGGACAGCTGGCGACGGTAGCTTCTGCGGCTCTCTACCTCAACGCGTTACCGTACCTCTACCTATGGATGACCGAGGCTTCAGGACCCGCACTGGTTAAGGGTGTGGCCCTGAGTCTTACGGCGGCGGCGGCGCACCACGTAACTTTAATTTTCGGCGTCGTGCTATTCGCCGGACCCGTACTCTGGACGGCATACCTCGATGCTCGCGACGAACGGGTCGCTGGATCCGTCGCAGGAGTATTGTCACGGGGAGTCCTGTTTGGCCTTCTAGCGGCCGCGGGTGTAGGCCTGGTGCTGCTGCCATATTGGCTGGCCATCATTCAACATCCTATTCACCAGATTCCCATCCCTCATGACAGCCGCGCTAATTTCCTGCTGAATTCCGTTACTGCCATCAATTATTTTCTGGTTCCGTACGGGGCTTTGATTCTGGCTCTGCCCTTCATCGTGATGCGCGCAGCGGCATCGCCGCGGTGGCGACCACTGCTATTCGGCTTCTGGCTGACTTTCATTTTTGGCCTCGGTGGCACCACGCCTTTGCCGCGCTGGTTGCTGGGGCGCGCCTTTGAAATTTTGACGTTTGAGCGCTTCACCTTTTGGGCGACTCTGATGGCGATGCCCTTCGTCGGAGTTCTCGCGGTTGAGCTTCTCGATCGCTTCCGGGCAAAGGCGGCCGTAGGTCTCGCACTGGCGTCGGTGGCGACCATCGGAGCCGCGTTGTATTGGCTTAACGCCAATCCCTTCCGGCCCATAGCTGCGACTAACGTTGATCCGGTGATTGCATTCCTGAACCGTGATGGCCACGACGCCTATCGCTATATCACCCTTGGTTTTGGAAGCGATTTAGCGAAAGTTTCTACCTACACCAATGCCAGCAGCGTGGATGGCGACTATAATTCCGCCCGCCTCTTGCCCGAGATGACGCATTACGGATCGGCGCAGCTCACCAATGCGAAATTCTATGGCTCGGCAGGGATGGCTTCTCTTCGGGCAATGCTCGAACATGCTGACCGCTATGGCTTGAAATATATCTTTGTGCACGATTCCTATTACGAGCCGCTGCTCACCTTCGTGGGATGGCGAAAGATTGAGACTTTCGGCAACGGCGAAATCACCGCCTGGGCGAAAGAGGACGTTGCTCCCGCGCACAAAATTGAGTCGGATGCGGTTCCCGCGCCCTGGCAAGGGCTGCTATGGGGAATATTGCCAATCGGTGTGAGCTTCCTGGCGATCTTCCTTGAGCTCTTCGTGCCGGAGACGCGGCGTGTGCCGGTTGGCTTGGGAGTTCCAGTCCGTTCTGAAAATCGTGAACATAGCGTGGCCTCATAGCGGCCCGAGGGATCCTCATGAAGTATGCACTGCCAGTGATTCTCGTCGCGGTAACCGCAGCCCTGATGGTCCTCGGTCTCTATGTGACCGGTCAGGCCGGGGGCACGGTTGGCGTAACCAAGGGATCAGCTCTACACACGGCCAAAGCGGACACGCCCGATCAGGGACTCGAGAACCTCTTGGCAGACGTGCAGCGGCGCAATTGGGATCGCGCCTTTGCCGACGTCTCGTCGTCCAGCGGTATCACGGAACAGGCTTTCATCCAGGATTGGATGGGATCGAACGGGAGTTTGCGTTCATTCTCCAGTCTGGAAGGTTTTGACGCACGCCCGCTTCATGCCACCAATGATGAAGCGCAAATGCGCGTGCGCTTGCATTTTTCAACTCCCGTCGGACCGCTCGAAGATGTTCGCGATTTTCGTTTGATCCGTGAAGGAGAGGTTTGGAAGGCAGTCTGGCCGAAGGTTCAGGTGCCCAGCATACCGGCGGAAGTGATTCCGGTTACTTTCCTTCGCTGGGATTTGGTGACTGGCGGCGCCGATGAGGAGTGGGGAGCCAGGAACATCGATGCGCCCCACGTGCGAATTATTTCCATGAATGCCGTGGATACCGCCACGGGCGCCGTAGTCATGGGTGAAGTGACGAACGAGGACACGGTTCCAGCCTTTGTGACCGTAAACGCAACCCTGGTCGATGCTGCCGGAAACGCGATTGACGAAGAGAGCAGCTTCGATAAGATCGCCCACGTCCTGCTGCCCAAACAGGTCACGCCTTACAGAATCGACTTTCCAAATTTGCATCTCGGAAATGTCAAGAACGTTCGCATGGACGAGAAAGCCACTCTGGTTCCCGCATCTGCTGACCCGGTAATTGGAGTCATGAATCAAAGAATAGAAACCGACGTGCAAGGCAAGAGCGTTCTTCACGGCGACTTGCTGAACCAGGGCGGACAGACGGTTAACATTCCGCACGTCATCGCCAGCTTCTACGATAACAATGGCAAAGTGGTGTGGGTCTCCGACGGTTATGTGGATCGGGCCCTGCTGCCGCAGTCGTCTCAGTCCTTCGCGGTTGAAATTCCGAAGAATTTATCGACGGCAGTGCATAGTTTTCATGTGGTGGTAAACCAATACAGTTTGGGTAAGTCCTGACATGGCTCGCCTGGTTCGAATCTGCGCGGTAATCTATCTGGCTACAGCCTGCGCGAGCGCGTGTGCGGCGCAGGACCTTCGTGTTCCAGACTCCGCGGTCGCCGGAGAAGAGACTTCTATTTCGACCACGGGAAGCGGCAAGGCAACTTTCTATCTCGCCGGGCCTGGAGTATCGCGCAAGAACCAAGTCGCACTTGGCGAACAGATCCGCCTAACCGCGCAAGATTTAGGTGACGCCGGTTACTATCTTGCGATTCTGTGCTCCGAAACTTGTCGGAGCGCCAGTTTCTACGTGCGCGCCGGGAAGCCCGCCAGCCTGAGTTTTATCGTTCACCCATCGCGGGTGCCGGTGGCACAAAATGAAGCGGTCAATGGCGTGGCACTGCCCTTCGACCAGTATCGCAACCTGGTGCTCGCACCGGTAATCGTCAACTTCCAATTGAAGGCTAAAGACGCCTCGCTATTTTCTCGCGCAGTCCCCACCCAGAACGGAGTGGCCTGGTTTCGCACGGCATCAGGCAAGTCCGCCGGCGCACTCCTGGTCGTGGCTTCTCTGGATGAGCTGACGACGCGGCGGGCTGTGCAACAGGTCGCTTCCGAAGCCTGCAACCTGCGCATCACCGGCCAACGTACGAAGACAGGGATCCTCGTCCAAACCGAGCCGGTTCACGACTGCTCCGGAAATGTATTGCCCGACGGCACGATCGTTACCTTCAGCGCAACCGGACCTGAGGGCAGAGACACGGTGGACGCTCCGATCAAACAGGGAATAGCTCGCGCTCAAATGGATTCTTCCGGTGCGACGACAATCTCGGTGGCTTCCGGGGTAGTGATGGGAAATGAAATTCGCGTCGGAGCCCAGCCATGAAGCCATCAACCAAGTTCGTACCTCGCTTCCATTTTTCACTATTTCTCGCTGGCATCTTGCTGCTCGTTCCCGCACTCAATTCGTACGCGGCCGACGCCGCGGTCGAAGTCCAACTGGATGTGAAGAAAGCTGCGCCGCGGGCTATCGAGGAATTAACTGAACGCGGAATCCTTCGCGACTATCGCTTCGCGTGGACGAGCATGGCCCAGGCACTTCAGTTCAATACTTTCGATCCGCTGGAAGGACCTTTCTCGGGAGAAGCCAAGCGCTGGCTGCGGCAGACGGTTACCAGCCAGCAGCAATCCGGTTTGAGTCACCGTTACAGGGATCAAAATCACCGCGTGGAGGCGGTATTTTATTCCCCCGAGGGCGATGTCGTGGAACTGCACGACACCGCACAATATCACCTCCAGATTCTCGATGGAGAGAAGAATATCCACGACGAAAATGTTGTGGTGCACTACGTAGTGCTCATGACTCCCGGTGCTGATCGTTGGACGATTCGCCAGTTGCAGGCCGTACCGCAATTTTGAGTACTCGGGCCTCGGCGGCCGCCGTCATCGCGCGAATCTGCTGCCCCCGCCCTGCCAACCGCACCCCTCCGCGAAGCATCTTAATAACTCTGGCAAGGCCGGAAGAATGGAGTCGTCATTTGCCGCGGTGGTTGCTAGGTTTCACTATTTGTCTGTTTGTGATGGCGAGCGGATGCTCCACGCTCGGCGCCCATCGTATGCTGCAGCAGAATGCGATGGCGCCGGGAGTTTCCCCCAAGCTGCTCGCGGTGTACATGCCTTGGTTCGGCGATCATACCCACATGGATGTTGGCTATTCCAGCCAGGATCCCGCGGAGCTACGCAAGCAGATTCAGCAAGCTCGCCAGATGGGGATCTCCGCTTTTGTGGTCGACTGGTATGGCGAGAACAATCCATACTCCGATCATAACTTCGCACTGATGCAGGCGGCGGCGAGCGAAAGCCACTTCCAGGTCGCTTTGCTGTACAACGAAGCGCAAGATCAGGATGATGATGCGCAGACGACCGATGCGGAAATCGCATCCCTCGACAAAGCCTACAAGAGTTATATCGGGCCAACGGCGAAATATCGCGAGGCCTATCTCGTCTACAACGGGCGACCGGTTATTTTTATTTTTCCGAAGGGCGGCCACGTCGACTGGAACCGCGTACGCGAACACTGCAGCAGTTGGGAGAACCCGCCCCTGTTGATTTATAAAGACGAGCCTCCTGCGAAGTTTGCCGATGACTTCGCAGGGTCCTACGCCTGGGTGCAGCCCGGCCCCGGAGGATGGGCCGCCGACGGCAGCAATTGGGGCCAGGCGTATCTGGATAATTTCTACAAGACTATGCAGAACAAACATCCCGACAAGATTGCGGTCGGCGGTGCCTGGCCGGGGTTCGATGATTCCGCTGCCTCGTGGGGGCTCAACCGGCACATACAAAGTGACTGCGGAAAAACCCTCGACGAAACTTTGAATTTTTATCAACGGTATTACGACAGCTCCAAGCCGCTTCCGTTTCTTCTCATTGAAACTTGGAACGACTATGAGGAGGGAACAGCGGTCGAACGCCGGACCGCCACCGATTGCGGGAACGAGGCCAAGCTACGGTCCGGTTCGCATTGACGGGCAGGTGCAGCCAGTTCGACAACCCGGCGTCAAATTTTCACATCGAAAAACCCCTGTGGCGCCTCGGCGATAAGCGGCAAAGCAGAACGAGTCGAAACGAATGGATATGGATAGCCCGAAAAATTCGACGAAGTGCCTTACCCTGCTGTCAAAATTGTTGCTGGGGCTCGGGGACAATAATGTCCCGGCCTCGCCAAGACAGCGCGAAGACATTGGCAGGATGGTCTCCACATTCAGCCCGCAGGATTTTGGCGAGCTTTGGACTCTGGCAAGTTCTCACCACGTGATCGCGCGAACGTTTCCTGTTTTGCATCGAGCGATGCTAGCTCACGGCCATGATCGGGCCGAGTGGGTTGACCATGCGCTGGCGAAAGAGAGAGCGCGCATCCGGCACGCATTGTCTTTTCTTTTCCCTATTTGTGAGGCGCTGAAGGAGGTTGGTGACGTCATCGTCATCAAGTCTCTCGATCACTGGCCGGATTTGGGTAATGATCTTGATCTTTACAGCAATGCTGAGGGCTCTGACGTGGCAGCGGTCATGCAGAAGCGCTTCCAGGCGCGCCCGGACGAACGAAGCTGGGGCGACCGCCTCGCAAACAAACGGAATTTCATCGTTCCCGGCCTGCCCGAACTGGTCGAAGTCCACATCTCAAGGTTGGGACAGACGGGTGAACAGGTCGCAATTACAAACTCCCTGGTCTCGCGAGCCGGCACGGTCAGCTTCGGCGAACCAGGCTTCGACGGGCAAAATTTTCGCGTGCCGGCTCCCGAAGACCGCCTCATCCTCAGCACTCTGCAACGCATGTATCGCCACTTTTATTTGCGTCTTTGTGACATTGCTGATACTGCCCGCCTGCTGGATTCAGGAACCATCGATTACTCCTATCTCAAGAATCTGGCTGAATCGGCCGGCCTTTGGGATGGACTCGCAACCTATCTGGTAACCGTCTCCGGCTACGTTGAGAGCTATCGCGGAGAAGACCTTCCCCTGCCGTCGCTGGTAACCGATGCCGCCCATTTCGGAAATGAACGGGTCTATTTTAAGAAAAAATTCCTGCGCATCCCGATTTTCCCTCAAGCTGCCCGATTCTATGCATCAGAGTGGAAGAGACTGCTGCTCAATGGCGATCTCCAAAGTACGATGCGGCTGAGCCTGCTGCCCGGCTTGGCTGCGGCAGCGGCGTTGGAACTGAAAATTACCGGCAGCGATAAAGGTATTTGGTGACTGCGGCATCCGTCCTGCCACAGTGCTAGGGAGTTCACGGTATTGCGATGGAATAAGTGGAATCCTATCGTAAAACAGTCAGAGTAGGACTGTAGCGGAACATATTGAAAGATTAGCACTCTAACGATCAGCACTCTTAGGTCGCGTCCCTGGGCGAACCTCGATCGAAGATTTCTGAAGTGATCTCGAAAGGACGGCGACGTGGTTCGCATTCTCGTAGTCGATGATAATCCGGCAGTGCGGCATTACTTGCGTTCGCTGCTCGAGCAGCAGAGTACGTGGCGGGTTTGCGACGAGGCTCGCACCGGCGGGGAAGCGATCCAGAGGGTCAAGAAAAATCCGCCCGACATGGTCTTGCTGGATTTTCAGATGCCAGACCTCAACGGTCTCGACGTAGCCCGTCAGATCTCAGGCCTTTTTCCTGAAATCCCGATCCTGATGGTAACGGTTCATTTGTCCAAACAGTTGGCTGAGGAGGCGCGTCGCGCCGGGATACGCGGGGCATGCGCGAAATCGGATGTGGGCTCCATCGTGGAGGCTGTAGATGCGCTGTTGCACGCCAAAACTTATTTCCCTGCCAGTGTTTCGGTCGAGAACTAAGCTTCGCAGTTCCCGCAACGCAGAATACAGTATTCCCTGTATTCGGGACCGGCCCGCACCATGCTAGTTTCAATACGAATTGCGCCTACGGAACTGCCTTAGGGGTATCATTAGAAGTGTGCGGCAAACGAGAGTGGGGCAGCTTAAAATAATTAAATTAAAAGAAGTCCACGGCGAAAACTGAGGAACCCAAATCAGCCGACCGTGGAGCAAGTCAAGAGGTTTGCACGGTGCAGCATCGGGGAAGTGAAAACTGTATGGCGGTTCGCATCCTGCTTGTGGACGATCATCCTATCGTAAGGCAAGGGCTAAGAACTCTACTCCAGGGTCGGGGCGATTGGGAAGTTGTAGGGGAAGCCTCCGATGGAATGGAAGCGGTGGAGAAAGTCGAAAGTTTACAGCCCGACGTCGTGGTCCTCGATGTCACCATGCCGCGTATGAACGGTCTTGAAGCCTGTCGCTTGATTCAACAAAAGCATAAAAACGCTGGCCTTGAGGTCTTGTTCGTAACCCAGCATGACTCGCCGCAGATGATGCGCGAGGCCCTCGATGCGGGAGCCCGGGGGTACGTCGTGAAATCGAATGCGGCCCGCGATTTGTTGGAAGCAGTAGAGTCTGTCAGTCAGCATCGCGTATTTACGGCATTAGCCCGAAGCCCACAAGCCTCGGGATGAACGGCTGGACGCCGTAGTCCAGCCCGTCGAACTCAGAAAGATCGGTACCGGAGGACAATCTGCCATGAAACTGCGAATCCTGTTAGCCGACGATCACGAAATCGTGCGTCGAGGATTGTGTGCGCTGCTTCAGAAACACGAAGGCTGGGAAATTTGCGGAGAGGCATCGGACGGCCGCGAGGCGATTGAGATGGCCAAGCGTCTGAAGCCCGACGTGGTCATTGTCGATATCGGGATGCCCAGCCTCAACGGCTTGGACACCACGCGCCAGCTCATGCAGTATGATCCGCAGTTCAAAGTGATCGTCCTTACAATCACCGATTCCGATCAGGTCATCCGCGAGGCGCTCGATGCTGGGGCCCGCGGTTTTGTTTTGAAATCTGACGCCGCTCGCGATCTCGTCTCCGCCGTGGAAGCCCTGCAAAGCAAGCGTATGTTCTTCACGCCGCGAGTGAACGACCTGGTACTGGCGGGATTTCTGGACAAAGGGCACGTTGTCGCCCGCAATGAGCCACCCAACCTTCCCACTCTTACGGTTCGGGAACGTGAAATTACCCAGCTGCTGGCTGAGGGGAAGAGTTCCAAGGAAGTGGCAACCCTCCTTAACTTGAGTACTAAGACCGTGGAGACTCATCGCAGCAACATCATGCGAAAACTCAGTCTGCACTCGATTCGGGATCTGGTCGTGTACGCCATCAAAAACAACATCATCCAGATTCAGATGCCCACGCAGATTCACTCTGCGGCTGAAACCCCGGTCGCTTAGTCCGAGAAGCGATAGCTTCACTGTCGCGCAAACGCGACGACGAGAGTTCTAAGAGCTCGCGGTTTTCAGCCGCGCGCCAAACCTGAATGCGAAGCGGCATGGCAGGAATCTGATGTATTGACTTGCTATGCCGAACACTCTGTTCTAGTAAGCGGAGGGGGAAATCGTGCACCTTTCCACCCAACGTACCGCGAAGCATGGCCGATGGCGGTTGATCGCTTTAGTCCTGTGCCTCTTCTTGACTGTGGCTGTCGTAACTGTCCGGCTGGTCATTGCCCGCGCTCAACCTATCCTCCGTACGCGCCTGATCCAGACCTTATCGAATCGATTCCAGAGCAAGGTGGAGCTGACGAGCCTTGATGTGTCCGTGATTGGCGGGCTCGAGGTTTCGGGAAGCGGTCTGAAGATCTATGGACCAACCGATCCGGATCCCTACGAAGCGGGCGTGCAGGCGCTGATCAGTTTGCAGGAATTCCACTTTCACTCCGACATCCGAAACCTGTTTCGTTCCACGGTTCACGTAGACACGGTCTACCTGAAGGGCATGGAGCTGAACATTCCCCCCAAGGAAAGTCGCCGGGAATTTACTAAAAAGATGAGATCGCAAACCAGGAAGATGTCGGTCGTCGTGGACAGGTTCGTTTGCGAAGACACAAGGCTGCTGATCAACAACTCCAATCCCAGCAAACCGCCGTTGGAATTCGCCATCAGTCATTTGAAGATGAACGACATTGGTCCCGGCCAGCCTCTGCGCTTCGATGCGACGCTGGTGAATCCGAAGCCGGTGGGAAATATTCAATCAACTGGTTTGTTCGGCCCGTGGCATGAAGACGATCCGCGTGACACGCCGGTGCGGGGCGATTATTCCTTCAGCAACGCCGATCTGGGCACGCTGAAGGGCATTGGAGGAATACTCTCCTCGACTGGCAGGTATGCGGGAACGCTCAGCGATATCGTGGTCGATGGCACCACCGACACCCCGGATTTTAGGATCAACACGAGCGGTCACGCGGTTCCGCTCCACACGGAGTTTCACGCCATCGTCGATGGCACGAGTGGTGACACACATCTTAGTCCGGTGAAAGCAAAACTGCTTCATTCATTTTTCACGGCGAAAGGCTCTGTGACAAGGATCCAGGGCCGGCGCGGACACGACATCGAGCTGGATGTAGTTGTCGAGCATGCCGAGATTGAGGATCTGCTCAAAGTGGGCGTGCGGACGGATCCTCCGGTCATGACAGGGCCAGTAAAAATGCAGACGAAACTGAGTCTGCTGCCCGGCGAAGGCGACGTGGCTGATCGCTTGCACCTGGCCGGTAACTTCGATGTGCAGGGCGGGCATTTCACGAACGAGAAAGTGCAGTCACGGCTTGACTCGTTGAGTCTGCGTACTCAAGGAAAGGGGAAGCCGAATCCGGAGAATCCCCAAGACCCGGTTGCGACTAATTTGCGAGGAATATTCAAGTTAGAGGACGGATTGCTGTCCTTCTCCCTGCTCCATTTCTCGATTCCGGGAACGCAGGTTGATATGGCAGGAAATTATAGCCTCGACGGACGCACCTTCGATTTTAAAGGGACGGCGCGCTTGGACGCCAAGTTATCGCAAATGACCAGTGGTTGGAAATCCATTCTTCTGAAACCTGTTGATCCGTTTTTCAGCAAAAACGGGGCCGGCACTCAGGTCCCGGTGAAGATCACGGGGACGCAATCGGAACCGCATTTTGGTCTTGATTTCGGGCACAAAGACGAGCACAAGGATTTCAAGAAGGATTTTGATTCGGCCGCGAAGCATAAAACTTGAAGCAGAGATTTGCTTCCAAATTGTTGGCCTTGACGGTCAGCCTTAGGGTGAGGCATCGAGGTAATTACAGGTACCACCCCATAGCTAAGAAAACCGCCGGATCTTATTGTTCTGGCTGACGTTGATTGCCGTGCGCGCCCACGGCAGCTGCGCCAGGAAAGGAAATTCCCCGTGAGCGCTACCGCTGTTTCAGCTGCAATGATGGTTCCTGAAACGAAGAAACTTAAGACTGACTCCGAACTCATTTCTCGAGCCCAGGATGGCGACCAACAGGCCTGTGCAACGATTTTCGAGCTGCACAAGAGGCGAGTCTATTCCACGTGCTTGTTGATGACCAAGAACGTCGCTGATGCGGAAGATCTGACGCAAGACGCCTTCATCCAGATTTTTCGCGGACTCCCGAGTTTTCGAGGAGACTCCGCCTTCTCGACGTGGATTTACCGGGTAGTAGTGAACACGGTGCTGATGACGCGTCGCAAGCGGCATCTGCGCGAAATTTCCCTCGACGAGCCTGCCACCTTGGATCACTCGCAGGTGCCGCGGGAATTTGGCAGAGACGATAACAAGCTGATGGGCGCAGTCGACCGCGTGGCCTTAACCCAGGCGGCGAAAGAATTACCCGAAGGCTGCCGGGCGATATTTATTTTGCATGAAGTCGAAGGCTACGAGCACCACGAGATCGCGGAGCAGTTATCCTGTTCGATCGGCAATTCCAAGTCGCAACTGCACAAGGCCAGACTGAAGATGAGAAAATTACTGGCGTCCGGCAAGAAGCGCATCGGCAGGAAACGGAGCATGGGGTCGGACGAAAAGCGAAATCGAAATCTATCAGTTCCGGGGATGCTTCCTGTGACTAGCTAGCTAGAGTCGACTGGCAAACTCAGCCGGCGCGTCTTTCTCCCTCCCAGGACCTGTGATCTCGGTGCCGGTTGAATTGGATTGAATGTCCAAGGGAGCTCGAGTTCGGCGCAGCCCGGACAGACCGATACCGAAGCTGCGCCCTTCGTTTCGAAAAGCCTTTAATAGATGATGCTGTTTCCGTTACCTATTAAAGGAGTTCCTGGCCGACTCAGCTAGCCAAATCCATGAGAAAACTCCACTCGCGGTGCAACTTTTGAAATACAGCAAACACCTGATTGCTCGCTCCCCTCGGCCGCTTATATTCAGTACACGCTTCGGGTTAAAGAGATGGTGAGTTCCTACCGGTCTGTTTCCAAAGGAGGTCGAACATGAGTAGAGTGATTACAGCCTACCCCTTTGTGGTGCGACAACATTATTTCCGCATCACGGTTTTGGAGGGGTTCGGAGGCGCGCGTTGAAGCTGCGCATTCTGATAGCCGACGATCATGAAGTTGTGCGCCGCGGTTTGTCTGCTCTATTGCAAGCGCAGGAGGGATGGGAGATCTGTGGCGAGGCATCGGACGGCCGGGAAGCAGTTGAAAAAGCGAAGCTACTTAAGCCTGATTTTGTGATTTTAGATATCGGTATGCCAAACCTGAACGGGCTGGCAGCCACGCGACAGCTGACTCAACATGATCCGAACTTCAAGATTATCGTCCTTACCATCACTGACTCAGACCATGTAATACGGGAGGCCCTGGACGCGGGGGCACGGGGGTTCGTGCTCAAATCCGATGCTGTACGGGATTTGGTCTCCGCCATCGATGCTCTACAACGGGGCCAAATGTTCTTTACGCCGCGAGTAAACGAATTGGTATTAGCGGGCTTTCTTGAGAAGGGCACTGTTTCCCCGCGCGGAGCGCCGCCGAGATTTCCCAGCTTGACGCCGCGGGAGCGGGAAGTGATTCAATTGCTCGCGGAAGGGAAGAGTTCCAAGGAGGTTGCCTCGGTGCTGAACCTGAGTACCAAAACCGCTGAAACCCATCGCAGCAACATTATGCGAAAGCTCGGTTTTCACTCTATCCGCGACCTCGTCTTGTATGCAGTAAAAAACAACATCATTCAGGTGCAGATGCCGCCAGAGGAACGGCCCGGAGACGACTCTGCCACCTAGCTGCAGAAGCGTCTCCAGCTATCGGACAAAAAAAAACCGCCCACGCGATATTGCCGGGGCGGCGAGCGGAATTAGAAGCGCTTATCCCGCTTTTCGCTCTGACCTGATTTTTCGATCTTCAGCTTCATCGACACTCTCATCCTTTTGAGCGCGATTTTCATCAACGCCTGATTTGGCCGCATCCTTTACCTTGCCCCAGGTGTTTTGCACTTTGCCCTCGGCCTGCTTGGCAGCACCGTGGACCTGCTTCTCTGGGTCACCGGTCCACTCGCCAACTTGCCGTTCCACACGACCCGCTACGTCCTTGACCTTACCTTTCACCCGATCCTTATCCATGATTCATTGCTCCTCTCTCGTTAGATGAGATTCATTTCGTTCGGTGGCCCGGTGGCCACTCGTCGTTTCAGTTTCAACTACAGGCAAGCGGCGGCCACCCCCAGACCACTGGGCCTCATCGGATCCGGCACTAAATCGGGTTTCGTCCCTGAATGAGGCGCACGAGGACCGCGATGATCGCTAGTACCAGCAAGATGTGGATGAATCCGCCCAAGGTGTATGAGCTGACCATCCCAAGCAACCAGAGAACGAGAAGTATTACCGCAATGGTCCAGAGCATCGTAAACCCCTTTCGCGCGTGCGCTATTTTCGATCAACCCTTTAGCTTTCACAGACTATTTAAGGGTCGACATCGGGAATATCGGGTGGATTATGTATCTCAGGGACGAAGTGCCCTTATGAACTTGGAGGAGAACAAGGCAGTTAGTTGAGTTCCGGCAATAAACAAAGAGAACAAAGCGCAGCGTAACCGCGCATTTGTTCTCTTTTTCTTTCCTCAAGTTGTTAAGTTTAAGCGATTCGCTGACTAGGCAGCCTTGTCGGCTTTCGTGTTCGCAGTATCGGAAATTCCGGTCAAGATTGAATCGGCTTGCTTCTCCTCTTCCAGGGTTTGATCAAGCAAGCTAGCGTCGCTATCCTTTCCCAGGATTTCCGCGAAGTTTCGAACCGTGCCATAGGCAGCGATCTCATAGTGCTCCACCTTTTGCGCGGCAGCGATGATGCCGGCGTCGCGGACGGAGGGGTCTGCGGCGTCCTTGATTACATCTTCCCCCTCCGTAATCAAAGCAGCCATGCCTTTGGACTTCTTGGAGTCGACCGAACCCTTGGCATCATTCAGAATCTGTTCGAGTCTGGCCACGTGGCCCTTGGTCTCCTGCAGATGGGTTTCGAGAGCATTTTTCAATTGGGATTCGGTGGCCGATTGGATCATCTTGGGCAGGGCCTCGGTGATTTGGGTTTCAGCCGAATGCAGCTGTTGCAGCTGGTCAAAGTAGAGTTTCCGAAGACTGTCGAGATTTGCAGAGAAGAATTTCATGGTGACCTCACAAAGGTTGGATTGGATTTACAAATTAGGATGCGGGAGAGATAAGCCCTGTTGCCGATAAAGCACAGCTCAAATAGGCAGCATTCACGGATCCACGCGCGGCACACGGCAAGGTAACCAGCAAACACACTTAGTAGATCTGGACAATTCCATTGCGCACGGCGTAGAGCGTGAGATCGGCAACGGAGTGCAGATCCAATTTCCGCATCAAGTTGGTGCGATGAGTTTCTGCGGTTTTGACGCTGAGGCTAAGGGCGGTAGCGATTTCCTTAGTGGTTTTCCCCTCGGCGACGAGTTGAATGACTTCCCGTTCCCGTGGCGTCAAAATGTGCTGCCCGGCCGTGTCATGTTCCTCTTGGGGGCGCAGATAGCCGTCGAGCATCATCTGCGCGACTTTTGACGTAAAGAAAGTCCGCTGATTTTGCAAGGCTTCGACCGCAGCCACCAAGTCTCGCCCGGCGTCGGATTTCAGAACAAAACCTCGCGCTCCGGCGGCCAAGACTTCCCGAACCACCTGTTCCGAATCGTGAATGGTGAGGATGAGGATGCGAGCGTCAGGCGTGGTGGTGAGAATTTGTCGCGCCGCGTCGAGTCCATTCAAATTCGGCATCCCAATGTCGAGCAGGAACACATCAGGCTTCAGCTGGGCAGAAAGTTCGACCGCTTCGCGACCATCTTTGGCTTCGGCGCAAACTTCCCATCCGGCATGGTCTTCGAGCAACGAGCGGATGCCCTTCCTGGCTACTTCATGATCGTCCGCGATCAGGACTCGAAGCACGCCGACTCCTCCTAGCTTCAACTTCCCGCAGTCAAGACTACCACCTGACGCGCACTCCGCCGTTCGGCAGAGCACCGGGCTTCTAGGGATAGTTGCCCAAACCGGCAGAGCCGGTTGCACAGAATCCATTGTAAAAGTGGGCTTTAGCGGGCCACATCGGGGATTCTTGAGCTGAGTCGGTGCAACGAGGTGTCGGCTAAGGTATTTACGGTAGAGGCTAAGCTGGCCTACCG
>Ga0209330_1000056_pt1 | contig 54112 bp, 49 predicted proteins | sample JacPinW_OM2H0_O3_FD_187969 | JGI IMG/M metagenome (GOLD analysis project Ga0209330, IMG submission 187969) | Forest soil microbial communities from Algoma, Ontario, Canada - Jack Pine, Ontario site 1_JW_OM2H0_O3 (SPAdes) (version 2) | ecosystem: Environmental > Terrestrial > Soil > Boreal... | reverse complement strand
AGCGGAGTGGAGCGGAATCATTCGCGCGGGCGCGAAGATGGTCAACGCAGTGGCGAACAGCGTGGTGCCGAAAATCGCAGTGATTTGCGGCGGCAGTTTCGGCGCGGGCCACTACGCAATGTGCGGCAAAGCCTACGATCCCAGATTTATTTTCGCCTGGCCCACTGCTCGTTATGCAGTAATGGGCGGCGATGCTGCGGCTGGAACGCTGGTCGAAATTAAAATCAAGCAGCTTGAGCGCGAAGGAAAAAAGCTGAGCGATGCGGAGAAGAAAGAGCTGTACGAAAGCACTCGCGCTACGTACGAGCACCAAACCGATCCGCGCTACGCCGCCGCGCGTCTCTGGGTCGATGCGATTATCGATCCCGCGCGCACGCGCGAAGCTTTGATCGAAGCCCTGGACTCAGCAGCGTTGAATCCGCACGTTGCGGAGTTCAAAACCGGCGTTTTGCAGACCTAAATGGACGAAGAGAATGCGTTTCCGAAGCGCGGCGGAGTCACCACGCTGCTTTTTACTGCGCTTCTCGTCTCGCCTTGTTTTTTTGCGTGGGCAAGCTCGTACGTGATTTCGCAGGGCGGCGCTGGATCTCATTCAGGAATGTGGTTCATGTACCAAGTGTCGCAATACCTGTCGTACTTGGGTCTTGTGGTGGCTCTGGTTCTTACGGTCGTTAACGGTTCGCAACGCGCGATATCTCGAATATTTGTTTTTTTAATGGCACTCTTGATCGTCAGCGGAGTTTCAGCACTGTGGTACGCAACTCATATCTATCGGAGCCCCTGGTACTGACCTATGGCAAACGAAGTCACTATCGTTGAATGTCCGCGAGACGCATGGCAAGGTTTGCGCCAGGTGATCCCGACAACAGAAAAAGTGCAGTACCTGACCCGCTTGCTGAAACTCGGTTTCTCTCACATCGACGCCGTGAGTTTCGTTTCGCCAAAGCACGTGCCGCAAATGGCAGACAGCGAAGCCGTGATGCAGCAGCTCAACCAAGTGAAACCTGGTCCGGGAAAGACTCCCGAAATTATCGGAATCGTGGTGAATGCGCAGGGACTCGAACGCGCTCTTGCGACGCCTGGTGTAACTACCATCGGTTACCCCTATTCCGTTTCGGCGTATTTTCGCCGCGCCAATGCGAACATGTCGCGCGCGGAATCCCGCGAGCTGGTGGAGCGATTGCAACGCGACACGAAAGCCGCGGGGAAGAATCTTGTGATTTATATTTCGATGGCCTTTGGAAATCCGTACGAGGAGCCTTGGGGCGCGGAAATAATCGAAGACACTCTCGTGTGGCTGAAAAACGTGGGGGTTCGCACCGTTTCGCTGGCAGACACCGTGGGTACGGCCTCTCCGGAAGATGTGGCGCGCCTATATAGCGCGGTAAAGAATTCCGTGGCCGGAGTCGAAATCGGCGTGCATTTGCATAGCCGTCCTGAACGCGCGCCGGAAAAAGTCCTCGCAGCTTACGAAGCGGGATGCCGGCGTTTCGACGGCGCGTTGACCGGATTGGGCGGATGCCCTTTCGCAGGAGACGAACTCGTCGGGAATATTCCTACCGAGGCAATCTTGACGACTTTAGCCGCGCGCGGCGTCTCCACCGGAATTGACACCAAATCTCTCGCCGTTGCTTGCGCCATGACAGAAGAGTTGCGCGAAAAATATGTACACGTGCAGAAAACGATTCCCCCCATGACTTCGCCGACGGTGAATTGAAATCGAGGTCCTTTTGGAATACAGCACACTAAAATTCGAGCGCGACGGCGAAGTTGCGACGCTGACTCTGAACCGTCCGGATAAGCGCAACGCGATTTCCGCCCCAATGATTGACGACCTCGTCGCCGCGCTCGTCGCCGCGGAAACGGATAAAGAAGTCCGCGTCGTAATTCTCACCGGAGCGGGAAAAGCCTTTTGCTCCGGGATGGACCTCGAAACCCTACAGGCGCTCGCGAAACAAACGCCCGAACAGAATCTTGCAGACTCGCGTCGCATGGCGAAAATGTTTCAACTGGTTTACAGCTTCTCAAAACCGCTCATCACCGCGGTAAATGGCGCGGCAATCGCGGGCGGCTGCGGACTGGCAACGCTTTCAGATTTCACTCTGGCCGTTCCGGACGCAAAATTCGGATACACGGAAGTACGCATCGGATTTATACCCGCGCTGGTCTCGGTGATGCTTCGCAGACAAGTCGGCGAGAAACACGCGCGCGATCTTTTGTTGAGCGGCCGCATCATTGATGCCGCGGAAGCCTTTCGGCTGGGCCTGGTGACGGAGGTCACGCCGCCGGGCGACTTGATGAATCGCGCACGCGAAGTTGCGAACATGCTTCTCGAGGCCAGCCCCACGAGTCTGGCGCTGACCAAGCGTTTGCTGTTGCGTTACGACGAAGAACGATTGCGTCAGGAGATGGAGATGGCCACGCAGGAGAACGCGCAGATTCGCGCGACCGAAGATTTTCGCGAAGGCCTCGCGTCGTTCCTCGAAAAGCGCCCGCCCAAATGGACGGGCCGCTAGCGCAGCCGACGCTCACGCTCGCTCCGGCACTCTGATACACTTTTCCGCCAATGCTTCAATACGCTGAAACAACCATTCGCGTGCGGTACGCGGAAACCGATCAGATGGGAGTGGTGTATCACGGAAATTATTTCACCTGGTTCGAGGTCGGCCGCGTTGAACTTTGCCGCCAGCTCGGCTTCGAGTACAAGCGCATGGAAGCCGAAGACGATAGTTTCATCGTCGTCGCGGACGCGCATTGCCGTTTCAAGCGCCCCGCGCGATTTGATGACGTTCTGGTGATCCGCACCACCGTCACACAATCCCAGCGGCGAACCGTTAGATTCGGCTATGAAATTCTGAACCAGTCATCGGGCGAGTTGATCGCAACTGGAGACACCATGCACGTTTTTTGCGACGGCCTCGGAAGGCCGAAGACGCTGCCGGAAAAATATCGAAAATATTTTCCAGCAATCCACCGATGAAGCCAATCCAAATTGACGGCGAAATCTTTACGCTGGAACAACTCTACAGCGTCGTGCTCGAAGGCGCGGAAGTCGAACTAGCTCCGCAGGCGCGCGAACGCATGAACGCCTCGCGTGCAGTGGTGGAGCGGCTGGCCGACTCGAATACGGCGGTGTACGGCGTCAACACCGGTTTTGGGAAGATGGCTTCCGTGCGGATTTCGCGCGAGCAGATTCGCGCGTTGCAGGTGAACCTCGTTCGCAGCCACGCTTGCGGAGTCGGTGCACCATTGAGCGAACAAGAAACGCGCGCGATGCTTGCGTTGCGCGCTAACGCTATCGCGAAAGGTTTTTCAGGTGTGCGCCCGGTTGTCGCGGAAACGCTTTGCGCCATGTTGAACAAAGGAGTGCATCCGGTGATTCCGTCGCAAGGCTCCGTGGGCGCTTCCGGAGATCTCGCGCCGCTCGCGCATCTAGCGCAAGTTGCGATAGGCGAAGGCGAAGCCGTTTTGCAAGGCCGCAGAATGCCGGGGGGCCAGGCCATGCAAAGCGCAGGAATTGCGCCGCTCGCACTAGAAGCGAAAGAGGGCCTCGCGCTTCTGAACGGCACCCAAGGGATGCTCGCGTTGCTCGCTCTGGGATTGCGTAGCGCGGAAATTGCAGCCGACACGGCGGACGTGGCTGCGGCACTGTCGCTCGATGCGTTGCGCGGAAGTCCTACAGCATTCGACGAGCGTATCGCGCGCGTCCGTCCGTATCCGGGACACGCTATTTCCGCGCAAAATGTACGGCGCTTGAATCGCGGCAGCTCGATCCGCGAATCACATCGCGCGCCGGAAAAAGATCCGCGCGTGCAAGATCCTTATAGCCTTCGTTGTACTCCGCAGGTTCACGGAGCTGCGCGCGACGTACTGGCGCAAGTGCGCGCCACAATCACCGTGGAATTAAACAGCGCCACAGATAATCCGCTCGTTTTTGCCGCGCCGAATGCGGAATCAGGTTCGGGCGAAATAATCAGCGGTGGAAATTTTCATGGGCAACCGCTCGCAATGGCGGCGGACCAACTCGCGGTCGCGCTCGTAACGCTCGCAGGAATTTCCGAGCGCCGCATCGAACAGATGACCAATCCTCAAACCAGCCAGCTACCCGCCTTTCTGGTGCGCGACGCCGGGCTGAACTCCGGCTTCATGATTTTGCAGGTGGCTGCGGCCGCGCTTGCGAGCGAAATGAAGACGCAGGCTGTTCCTCATTCCGTGGATTCGATTCCCACATCCGCGAACCAAGAGGATTACGTTTCAATGGGCATGGCAGCCGCGCGCCGAATCGAGCCGATGATGGCAAATCTTCGGAATGTTCTAGCTATCGAATTGCTAAGCGCTTGTCAGGGAATCGATCTGCTCGCGCCGCTTCGCACCGGAGCAGAGGCGCAAAAAGCTCACGACATCGTAAGAAAAGTTTCGCCGACGGTAGAAGCGGATCGCTCGCTAGCTTCGGATATCGAAGCCGTGGCGAAACTCATCGACAAAGCATCCTTCAGCGCCATCCTGCGCTAACCGAATCGCGAAACGTCTTTGCGCAGGCCGCGCCTTTGCAGCGCTGGTTTACCCTGACGAGGGAAGGGCGTCCCCGCCGGCTCTTTTGATTTTCTTAATCGCTCGAAAAATCGCCGGCGGGGACGCCGGAGCTGCGAACCATCTCCGCAGATGCTCCGCGATGCGACGCGGAAGTATCGTCGGATAAAAGCGGCGGCAAGCCGCCGCACTCCAAGTCAGCCCTCTATGGAGTGCCGGAGCTCGCTCCCGCTTTCTACGGTCGCCGCATACACCGTGTGCGTCCGCTCATCATTACGATATCGGCCGCACTCCAAAGGGCCCTTCTACGGATCGTGCGCCGACCGAAATCTGCGATCGGCACGTTACCGTAGGGGCGCTCGCTGCGGTGGGCTGCGCCCGCTGTAACGCCGGCAAGATGCGCAGTCTTACGCCAAGGCTTCAAACAAAAACGTGCCGAAGCGATAGCCTGCGGCGTACTTGAACGGCGCTTCCCCCAGCGAATAATGCCCGCACGGTAGCGACAGATTCTCGACTTGCAATTTTTCTCGTCGCGCAGCGTGGAAGAACGACTCCGTATATTCCGGCCAGAATGTAGGGTCGTAACGCCCCGTGATGGCGAGAATTTTCTTGCTCGTTCCGGCCAACTTGGAAATGTAGGGATACGGGCTGATCGGCGACCAGTAGCGCCGAATGTCGTCATGCGAAATTTTCGTGCTGAGCGACTCCCACACGTTCAGGGTGGTCAACCCGCTGGCAACCACATCGCCGCAGTAGGTTGCCACATGCAGAAATGCGCCCGCGCGGACCAAAGGCTCGTGGCACATCGTGACGAACCCAATCGAAGATCCGATGCTCGTCCCGAGAATTCCCAAGCGATCGTAACCCTGGCTGTAGAGCCAGCGAAGAGTGCGCCGCACATCGAGCACCGCCTGCCGATTCGCCTGCAGCGTGAGCCCAATATTCGGACCCACAAGATGATCGCCGCGAGGATGATCCGGAATCGCGCGGCGGTCGTGATACGGCAAGCTCATCTTCACCGCCGTGATGCCCAACTGTTTAAGCCACCGGCAAACATTTTGCTGCTCTTCCCAACGCGCATTCCATTGCGCCAGCACAACCACCGCCGGCCCCGTATGCTTCGCGCGAAAAACTTGCGCGTGCACGCGATTGTTTCCCGGCCATGGAGATTCCAGCGCGCTGGTAAACGTAAGAACGTCGTCAGCCAGCAAGTAATCGTCCGCCGGCGTGACGGCATACCATTCGTCGCTGTGCGCGATCGTGTGTTCAACGAATCGGTCGAGGAACCCGCGCGGGTCCGGCTCTTTCGCGTCGCCGCCGACATGCTCCAACCCCCATGTAAACGGAAGCGTGCGCCGGTTGGGCTCCTGCGCCCAGCGCATGTGTTCGTACCGCCGTATCTTCTGTTCGAGCCAAGCCATGGTATGCAAACCATCGAATATAGCGTAGACCCTCGACTCAATCAAATTGGCGCTCGACTAGCCCATTCGCACCGCGGTTTGTTGGGGCTCGTCCTCCGTAGGGGCGCAGCACGCTGCGCCCGCTATAAATGCTTGGCAAAACGCACCGGACGCAAGGCAGTGCCGTCTTAAGACATTTCCCTGAATCGCGACGACACTCCGAAAGACGCAAACACAATTGTAGAAGTCCCGAAAATGTTAGCAGTCGGGCACGATGCGAACGGCGCAGCTTGAGAGCGCGCGCCGGATATGGCAAATTCGAGAGGTGCCCCCTGAACTCTTCATCGCTATTTTTGTCTTCCTATTCGGGCTGATCATCGGAAGCTTTCTGAACGTCTGCATCCTGCGTATACCCGGCGGAAAGTCAATCGTGCTGCCCGCATCGGCTTGTCCGAAATGCGCCGCGCCCATTCACCCGTACGACAACATCCCGGTAATCAGTTATTTGATCCTGGGTGGAAAATGCCGCGCGTGCAAGACGCGCATTTCGCCCATGTATCCGCTGGTCGAATTGCTCACCGGCCTTCTTTTTCTGGCGTGTTATCTTGTGTTCGGCCTAACCATCGATGCTCTCAAGTGGGCCGTGTTCTCGGCGATTATGATCGTGCTGGTTTTCACCGACCTGCGCGAACGCCTTCTTCCGGACGTCGTGAACTATACCGGCCTCGCGCTCGGTCTTGCGCTCAGCTTTTTTACCAAGCCTACGGATGGCACAGCGCTTTGGCTCGCAAATCATCTCTTCGACTTCCCTCCCCCGGCTCCGGTGCTTTCTTTCGCCGACGCGATTTTCGGCGCGGCGCTCGGGAGCTCCCTGCTCTGGATTGTGTCGGAAGCCTATTTTCGACTGCGCGGCCGCGAGGGCATGGGCCTTGGCGATGTGAAAATGATGTTGATGGCCGGCGCATTTCTTGGAACGAAACGCACGTTGCTCACTATTCTGGCCGGATCGTTACTGGGAAGCATTTTGGGCGTTGCTGTGATTCTGGCGCGGCGCAAGGAAGCTGACTACGAGTTGCCGTTTGGAACATTTTTGGGAATGGCGGCATTGCTGGTGGTTTTTTTCGGTACACCAGTCGTAAACTGGTATCAGTCGCTGCTGATGGTGCGATAAACATGAATACTCTTCTGGCCCTCGCGCTCATTCCCAAGCCACCACTAGGTCCTCTGCCATTTAACCTGGGATACGCCGCGGTTCTGCTTGTGGTGCTTCTGTTGGGCGTTGTGGCGCTCTTCTGGGCGATGCGCAAAATGCTGCGGGATGGTTCGAGCGTTCAGAGTGGTGATTGGGCCAGCCCAAATCCCAATACCGAAAATGCTTCGGCATTCATGGCGGCGTCGATGCAAGGCGTCATCGAAAAATTGCGAGCGCAGGAAAAGGAGCTTGCCCGCTTGCATTTGCTGGCCCAGGAGCGCGCGCAGGAATCCGAGCGGCTGACGGAGGAAGTCACACGCAATATGCCTACCGGCTTGCTTCTGGTGAACGCTACCGGCGCCATCAGTTCCACCAATCCCGCGGCGGAAGAAGCGCTCGGCATAAGAACTTTGCGCTACCGCTCGTATCAGGAGATCCTTGGAGGAGATTCAGATCTCACCAGAATGCTCACTGCTTGTTTGCGCGACGCGAAAACCATTCAGCGCGGCGAAGTGGAGCACATGACCGCCGATGGAGAGGTTCGCCGCCTGGGTGTAACCATCTCTCCCATCTACCGCATGGCGCGAACTGTCGCACGCTCGAATGTGGACCCTTCGGTTACGGCAATGCCTGACATGAAAGTCAGCGGTGCGCTCTGCTTGATGAGCGATTTGACCGAGCTCACCGCCCTCCAGAAACAAATCCGATGGAAAGAGAATCTCGCGGCCCTGGGGGAAATGTCTGCTGGCATCGCGCATGAATTCAAGAATTCGCTTGCAACTATTTCAGGTTACGCACAGATGATTCGCAGCGAAACGAAACCAGGTGAAACGCAGGAATCGGCCGAGCGTATCCTAGACCAGACGCGAGCCCTGACTCACGTGGTGACGGAATTCTTGCGCTTCGCCAAACCACTCGAAATTTGCTACGAAACGGTCCCTATGCAGACCCTCGTAGAAAAAGTCGCCGAGGAGCTCCACGAAACCATCCCCGAATGCGCGGTGCAATCCGAAGGAACGTTTCAGGATGTACCCGGCGATGAAGCGCTCCTTCGCCAAGCACTGCTGAACCTCGCGCGAAATGGCGCCCAAGCGGCGAAAGAATCCACCAGTTCTCCGCGCGTCACGATTTCGGGCACGATCGAAGACCTGGGCGGCAGGAAATGGCAACGAATCTGCGTTGCGGACAACGGCCCGGGAATACCGCCGACCGATTTGCCCAAAATTTTCCTGCCGTTCTATACCACCAAGTCCGAAGGCACCGGTTTGGGCCTCGCCGTGGTCCAGAAAGTAGCCCTGCAACACGCCGGCAGCATTGAAGCGCGCAACCGCCCGGACGGCGGAGCCGAGTTTTTGCTATGGTTACCTTTGCGGCAGGAGCCTACACCATCCCCGATTGCCTCCCGGGCAGCCCGCATCTAAACTTGTAACAGACATATTCAGGCAGAAGTGCCTCTCAGGAGGCTACAGCCATGCGGAAACATCTTAACTTGGGCGTCGCAGCTGCACTGTTGTCGTTCGTGCCAGCGAGCGGATTCGCTTACCAACAGAATCAGTCTCAGCCGAACCAGCAGCAAAACGCAGCGCAACCGGCGCCCCAGGCGCAGGCCGCCGCGCAAGCGTCACAGGCTCCCCCGGCCCAACAAGATCCGTTGGTGGCTGCAGCGCGTCGCGCGCGTGAAGAAAAAAAAGACCAGTCCAAGCCTGGGAAAGTTTTTACGAACGACAATCTGCCGACTACCGGCGGAATTTCCTCAGTAGGTGAAGCGAACGCGGCGGGCGATGGCAAAGCATCCACGGGTGACGCGCCCTCGGGTAATGATGAGAAGGCGTGGCGCGCCAAATTTGCCCAGTTGCGTCACAAGCTCGAACAGGATCAGCAGAACTTGGACGTGATGCAGCGCGAACTTGGCCAGCTGGACATCCAGTATTACAACAATCCGGTGAAAGCCATGCAGCAGGATTTGACGCGCGAAGACATCAACAAAAAAACCAGCGACATTGAAGCCAAAAAACAGCAAATTGAAGCCGACAAGCAGGCCATATCCGACGCCGAGGACGATTTGCGCAAGGCAGGCGGCGATTCCGGTTGGGCGCGCTAAAACGTTCTGCCGATGGAACCCGTTCTCCTTGTTGAAGACAAAGCCGAGTTGCGCGCCATGTTGCGCAAGGCTCTCGAACGCAACGGCTACACGGTCGAGGAAGCTCCTGATGGAAATTCCGCAATCGACAAAATTCGAAGCCGCCGTTACCTGCTGATTCTCTCCGATTTGAAACTCCCAGGAAATTCCGGCTTGGATGTGCTGCGCGAATCGCGGCGCGTGGAACCCACCCTTCCGGTAATTCTGATGACGGCCTACGGCTCGGTGGAAGAAGCCGTCACCGCCATGAAAGACGGCGCGTTCGACTTCATTCAGAAACCCGTGGACCTGGATCATTTGAAATTGCTGCTTGAGAGGGCTGCGCGACAGCAGGAGCTGTTGCGTGAAAACCTTCTGCTGCGCGAAGAGTACGCTCTGCACTACGGGTTTCCTCGCATTGTGGGCGAACATCCTTCAATGAAAGACGCGAGCCAGATGACCCAGCGCGTGGCGGCAACGGACTCGACCGTGCTGCTTCTCGGGGAAAGCGGAACCGGGAAAGAACTTTTCGCGCGCGCGGTTCATCACCTGAGCCCGCGCGCCGATCACCCCTTTGTCGCGCTGAATTGCGCCGCGATTCCCGAAGGTTTGGTCGAAAACGAATTGTTCGGCCACGAGCGCGGCGCCTACACCGGCGCGGGCGCGCGGAAAATCGGCAAACTCGAGCTCGCGCATCGCGGAACGCTTTTCCTCGACGAAATCGGCGAACTTCCGCTGGCCATTCAAAGCAAATTATTGCGCGTGCTGGAAGAAAAGCGCTTCGAGCGAGTAGGCGGGACGCAGGAAATCGAAGTAAACGTACGCATACTAACCGCCACGAACAAAGATCTGCACGCCGCCGTCGCCGAGAAAACTTTTCGTGAAGACCTCTACTTCAGAATATCGGCTGTGCCGATCACAATTCCGCCCTTGCGCGAACGAGGCGACGACGTCTTTCTTCTTGCCGAACATTTCCTTGAACGTTTCCGGCGCGAATTCCGCAAGCCAGCCCTGAAATTCAAGGAGGAAACGCGCGCGCGCTTGGCGACCTATGCTTGGCCCGGCAACGTCCGCGAGCTTCAGAACGCGATCGAACGCGCCGCGATCCTGGCCAATGGTCCGGAGATCGACGCGAGCGATCTTCAATTGCCGGGCGCTAAACCATCTGCAGAACAGCTTCCGGAAGGAATGCTCGACGAGAAATTTATTTGGGAAGGCCCGCTCGAAGATGTTTCGCAGCGCGCCGTCGCGCACGTCGAGCGATTCAAGATTCAGAATGCCTTGCGCGAATCGAAGTGGAATAAAACCCGCGCCGCCGAGAAGCTGGGAGTTTCTTACAAGACACTGCTGCACAAGATCCGCGCTCTAGGCCTCGAAAATTAGCTACAGGATTGGGCGGCGTTGGCCGCTGAAGTTCCGCCTTCCGATTGTTATACAGGCTCTGAAACCTTTTCGGGCATGCGAGCTGAATGCAAGACTACGCTGCCGAAGTTCCATGAAGAGATCCGAACATCGGTGAAACCGGCTTTTTTCATCATCGCCGCTAGCTCGATGCGGCTTGGAAACTTCGCTACCGACCCAGGCAAATATCTGTACGCATCTTTGCTGCCGGAAATTATGCCGCCGATATTGGGGAGTACGTGGCGGAAATAAAATCGAAACATCGCCGCCATGGGCCCCCCTTTGGGCTCAGAGAATTCCAGGATGCCCACTTGCCCCTCCGCCTTCAACACGCGTGCTATTTCCAGCAGTCCATTCTCATAATTGGCGAGGTTGCGAAACCCAAATGCAGTCGTCACCAGATCGAAGGAAGCATTTGGAAATGGCAGGCGCAAAGCGTCCGACGCGACGAACACCGCGGCTCGATGGTGTTTCCGCCCCTTCTCGTGCGCGCGTTCCAGCATGGGCTGCGCGAAGTCGCTGCCAACCATCGGGATCCGATACGCTCCCCGGTCGCGCCATGCCTTCATGCGTACGCGCTCCATCGCAAACGTCAAATCTCCGGTCCCGCAGCATAGATCGAGAACGCGAGCGTCCGTGCGCCGCAGTACTCGCTGGAACTTGGTCGCAGCGCGCCTGCGCCACACGCGGTCGAGCGACAATGAAAGCAAGTGGTTCAAGAAGTCGTAACGCGGCGCAATTCTGCTGAACATTTTCCGCACATGCGCGGAAGCCTCGCGTTCGCTGCGAGCGCCTTTGGGCCGCGAGCCCGGCGCCTGCGGCGGAAATATCGGAGTGGTCATTATCGGCATGTTGCGATTAACCCCTGGCCTTCGCGTCTATCGCCGGCAATTCTGCAACCGCGCGCGCAACGAGCTTCCAGGGAATCTCGACGCCACGCTCTACTTTCCCAATGCGCTGCGGAAGCACCCAGTGAATTTTTCCGCCGCGCGCCTTTTTATCGCCTGCAAGAATGCGTCGCAATGCCGCAACGGGAATTTTGCCCAGGGCCGGCAAAGGCCCAACGCTTGCCACCAACCGTATGATGCGCGTCGCTTCCGATTCCGGAATGCGCCCCGTGACGAGCCCTAGCAGCGTCGCCGCGTACATCCCCCAGCCGATCGCTTCTCCATGCAGAAAACGCCGATAGCTCGTGACAGCTTCCAACGCGTGCCCAACGGTGTGTCCAAAATTCAGGATCTCGCGGAGCCCGCTCTCGCGTTCGTCTCGCGCCACGATGCGTGCCTTAATGCGGATGCATCGCGGAATCACCCGCGCCAGCGCCGTCGAATCGCGGCGCAGCAGCGCCAGCATGTGGCGTTCGAGAAATCTGAAAAGTTCAGCATCGGCGATCGCGCCATATTTAATTACTTCGTACAAGCCCGAGCGATATTCCCGGTGCGGCAGAGTTGCGAGCGTCTCAAAATCCGCAATCACAGCCGAGGGCGGATAAAACGCGCCCACAAGATTTTTGCCCTCGGGAAGATTCACTCCAGTCTTCCCGCCAATTGAGCTGTCCACTTGCGCGACGGGCGTGGTCGGAACTTGAACCAGCCTCACTCCTCGCAAGTAGCTCGCCGCGACGAAACCTGCTACGTCCCCGACTACGCCCCCGCCAACCGCGACGATCACAGCGCGCCGGTCCGCTCTGGATCGGCTGAGTGCGCGGCAGAGCAGTTCCACCGTCGAAATATTTTTCGCCGATTCGCTATCGTCGAAAAGAAAAGTACGGTCCGCGCGCACTCCGCGAATCCGCTTTGCCAGTTTCCGCCCCCAGTGCTTCCACACATTTGGCGACGAAAGCACAAACGTGGCGGTCGTGTCCCCCAATCCATTAACCACCCACTCCGCACGCGCCAGTGCGCCGCGCGAACAGTACACGCTATATGCGCCGTGGGCAGATGGAATCCGGATAATTGCCATTCGAAATAAAAACTAACTATAGATTGCAGCTTGATGTGACTTACAATGCCGAAACTTTACGCTCGTAATAATTCTCAGTGAAATTTTTTCTGGAGTTCGTTAACCGATTCCAGAATCACGTGGCCCACGATTGCCAGACTGCGCGGGCTCACCTTGTCGAGCGTATCCTGGTCCGTATGCCAATATTTCGGATTCTGATATCCGTCGTAATCGATGATGTCAATTGCCGGCATGTTGCGCGCTAGAAACGGCTGGTGATCGTCTGAAATATTCGTCTCGCGCAGGACAAAAATATCCTGGTAACCTAGCCGCGCCGCCGTTTTCCAAACGACATCAGTAAGCCAGCGCGTTGAATTTCCCGCATTTTGACGCGGGATTTCCAGGTTGTACTGCCCGATCATGTCCGCCAGAATCACGGCTTTCACTCTCTTGACGTCTCCCGACACCGCGAGGCTCGCTGCAAGCTCTCGGCTTCCATACGTGTGGTCGTCGTCTTTGTCCCAGTTGACGATCGCTTCCTCGCCATCCAGGAAAGCTATCCACACGGCGTTGCTTTGTTTTTTGCCGCAAAGAAGGCGCGCCATTTCAAGCATCACACCCGTAGACGACGCACTATCTTCGGCGCCAACAAAATTCGGCACGCTGCCCAGAGAATCGTAGTGCGTGAGCAGCAGAATAATTCCCTGCCCTGTTCCAGGGATTTTCGCGATGATGTTCTTCATCGCCATAGGACCGGCCGGCGTCGAGGCGTGAAAATCATCTTCATCCACCGCGCATCCAAAACTTTGAAGTTGCCCGCGAATGTAATCCTGCACGTGATGAATGCCTTCCGATTCCGGAGGGCGCGGTCCGAAGCTCACAATTTTGGCCACTTGATCGTAAGCCTTCGCTCCGTCGAAACCTCCGGTTTGAGAAGCAGGCGGCGCGGATTCCGTAGGCTTTACGGCTGCTACGGAAGCATTTTGGCTTGCCGGCGGCGCAGCTGCCGTTGCAGTGCTCGCCGACGCCTCCGTTTGTGCGCCGTCATGGCTGCACGCGGCAACACATGCCACCACTGAAATCAGTGCGCCGGCGAACGCGAGTTTACTGCGCGAATTCAGCATCTATTGCGCCTCCCCAGTGGCCACTTCCGCAGCCTGCTTCCGCCTCAACACCACGTAGGAAACAAGCACGCCGAGGAAATAAAGCAGAATCATCGGCGCCATGAACACCAGCATCGTGGTGGCATCGGGCGTGGGCGTTATGATTGCCGCCGCAACAGTGATGATCACCATCGCGTACCTGAAATTCTTCAGCAGGAATTTCGGCGTCACAATTCCGAACAGCGAAAGAATGAAAATCAGCACGGGCAGCTCGAACACCACTCCCAAGCCGAGCAGAATCATCAGAGTTAAATCAAAGTATTCGTTGATACTGATCAGCGGCTTGATCGGCCCTTCATTCGCAAAATTAATCAGAAACTTCAGCGTCGTCGGCAGCATGATGAAATAAGCGAACGCCACTCCGCACAGAAAGAGAAACATCGACGAAATGATAAAACCCGCCACTGCGTTGCGCTCGTGTTTGAAAAGTCCCGGCGCAACGAAGAGCCAAACTTGATAAAGAACGTAAGGCATCGCGATCGCAATGCCCAGATACAGCCCCAGATTGATTACCAGGCTGACGTAACCCGCGGGACTCGTGTAATACAAATTATCCGCGAGACCGGCTGAACGCAGCGCCATGTGCATCGGCTGCACCACGAACGTGATGAAATGCTTCGATAGCAGCAGCCCGACTCCCGTGCCTAGCACTATGGCTATCGCTGAGTGGATCAGCCGCGTTCGAAGTTCCAGCAGATGCTCGAAAAACGACATCCGTCCGCCTGGATCCTTATCGGTGGCTGTCGAGGCGTTACCGGTCGGCGGCGTTAGGTTCGGATCAGTTTGGGTGGCCGCCATCGCTCCCCTTCTCGTGGCCAAGCTCGGGCGCGGCGGCCGCGCTCGATTGCCCTGGCTGCCCTTGCGTCAAGTTAACCGCGTCGGTCTGAAGATGCGTTACGTCCGCCTGTGTCGCGCCTGGCGTTTCAGCAGAAGAAGCCGCAGCCGTCCCGGCATTCTCGCTTGTAGATGCGTTCGGAGGCGCTACCGTCGAACCGTGCGGCGCGTCTCCGGGAACGGTTCCGGGCGCGGTGGTGGACTCTGTCTTAGGCGGAGCAATCGTACTCTGCGTGGCCGGAGCCGCGGGTGGGACTATCGTAGAACCCGCGCTCGGGGGCGGCTGACGCAAGCTCGACTCGCGCTCGATATCGCGAAGATGACCTTCGAACGTATTCTGCAGATCTCCCGTAGCGCGCCGAAATTCCCCCATGATCTTCCCTATATTCCGCGCCAATTCCGGAAGCTTTTCCGGGCCGAATACCACCAGGACAACTACGAAAATTATAACCAGGTGTGGAATGCTGAACATTGGGGTTAAGCGCGCCGCTTCGCCTCGCGGTACTAGCTTATACTGAACCGCAGCCTTCTAAACGCCGTTTTTGCATAATAGAAGAGGGCTGTGGGCCTGTCAAACAAAGGCTAAAGGAAACACTTCTGCAGGAAGCGGTATTCCAGCCGCGAGCGAAGACAAAAACCCTCACTTCGATCGCGGATTCCTTCGCTGGTCGGTTTCCCGAATCTGATTTTTAGGAGAGGCTACTTAGCTTTTATCGAAACCAGCTCGACCTCAAAAATCAGAGTGGCGCCGGGGCCGATGTCGCCACCCGCGCCGCGTTGCCCGTAGGCCAGGTCAGGTGGAATGAAGAGTTGCCACTTCGAGCCAACGGGCATCAGTTGCAGCGCCTCGGTCCACCCCTTGATCACACCACTGACTGGAAACGTGGCCGGCCCGCCGTGCCTGGAGGAAGCGTCAAATTCCTTGCCATTAATCAGCGTACCTTTGTAATTGCAGATGACGGTGTCAGCGGCTGTAGGTTTCGCGCCCGTTCCCGCCGTCAAGATTTTGTATTGAAGGCCGCTAGGTAGTGTGACAACACCGTCTTTCGTCTTGTTGGCGGCCAAAAAAGCGTCGCCCTCTTTTTTGTTTGCGTCTCCAGCTTGCGACATCTTTGCCTCCTGATTTTTCTGTGCTGCCGCTTTCAGCGCTATCATCGCGGCCTTCGCTTCGTCGTCGGTCATCAACACTTTTCCGCCGGCCAACACGTCTTTCATTCCCTGCGCGACGATGTTCGGGTCAACGTCGATAGAATCCCTCTGCAGGCTCTTTCCGACGCTTAAGCCGACCGCGTAGCTGGCTTTGTCTTTGTCCGTCTTTAGATCGCCCGGTTGTGAAGGAGTCTGCTGTGCGTGGGCGCATCCGCCGAGAATAATTCCTGCCGCCAACATGCATACCGCTGTCATCAATTGTTTTTTCATAGGGGGTATTCTCGCACCTGTGCCAAAAATCCGCAAATCCACTCGTTTCTCCTCCCCGCAGGCTTGGCGGGCTGCGTGGAACAAATTATATTTCAATCATCTCGACGCAGCTCTGGGAAGTCTCAGCTTACGATCCTTGGACTCTGACGTGTGTTCCGATTGTGTTGCTGATTACCGGACTTCTGGCTTGCTGGCTGCCCGCTCGACGCGCCGCGCGAGTGGATCCGTTAATCGCGCCGCGGCATGAATGATGGCTCGACCGGGCTAATGGGCGGTGCCCGTCAGAGTCTGTTTCGCAACTCCGATTTTCGTTAAGGCGCGACTTTAGTCGCGCCACAAATTGCCTAAAATCAATGCGGCTTGAGCCGCTGAGGGACGAAGTTCTTACAGTTGCGACACAGACTCGTCAGCGTTGACGCTGATTCCAGACTCGAACGGCTTTCGTTCTTGTTGACGCGAAAATATCTGCCGTCTTGACGGCGCAGACAGCCAAGAGCCAGCTTCTCATCGAAAGTAGTAAATGAAATTTTTCCATGTCGTCTAGCGGAACCAGCCGGAATCCGCGCCGGCTTTGCGCCCTTCTTCTGCCAGAGCGTCCAACTGCTCTTGTAGCTTGGCTTTTTGTCCTTCGATCTGTTTTATTTGGCGGTTCCGGTCCTCGATATAAATCACGCCCGCAGATGCCCCGCTCATGGGGTCAACGGTGACTGCGCCTTTTTCCTTGATCTCTTGCTGGATTCCCTCAATCTGCTTGTCGAGGCTGGCCATTTGATCGCGGATTGCTTGCGCTCTGCCCCGCCAATACTGCTCTTCGCTTTTTCCGGACTGTGGCGCGGCACCGGAGTTGGCGTACGAATCTCCCGAACCTGACGAAGCGTCTCCACCTTGCGTCCCCGATCCGACGCTCGAAACGCCATGGCCCGAGAGCCCCGCTAATTTTTCTTCGGTGTAAACTTTTCCAGGCGCGGTATTGGCCTTCTGCGCTTTCGCCTTACGCGCAGCTGCTGCCAGGGATTCTTCCGGCGGCGCCGATTGGTCCTGCATTTGCGGCTCGGATGGGGACGGCGTTTGAGTCTTCGCCTGCGCAGGCGCCTGTGCGACGGTCTGAGTAGGAGCCGGTGAAGACGAACCCGATTGCGACTGTCCGAGAGCGACCGGCGCGAGGTTCAGCGCAACGTGCAGCGCCAGGCTCAGCGCACCAAGAGTTGTTGCAGAAAAGCCCACTACTCGAGGACTCTGCTGTAGCCCGCGAACCAACTTCGCACCCGTTGATTTCGTTGACACATAACTCTCGCGCACGTCTCTCATGGTTGTCTCCATTCAGGACACCAAGACCGTTAATTCAACGGTATGTCGGCCTCTGGTTATGGTCAACGAGCTTCCTTGCTGAGGTCTCCTCCGCGTTACCTGTACGAAGGGCCGGGTGAGGTTTTTCTCCACCGCACGCCCTCGCTGTTCAGTTTGAATCCGCGTTATTTTTCTGCTTTTTCCAGTTATACCTGTGCGAGTAAGATAGCCGCGTCGAAGGAGGAGTCATGACGAGATCTCATGCAATGGTGTTCGCGATTTTTGCAGCCGCGCTTTGCCTGGCAGTCCAGCCCGCGCAGGCGCAAAAAGGCGGCGGTGGAGGGACGGGCGCCGGCGTATCAGGCGGAGGTGGAGCGGCCTCAACGTTGGGCAACGCTACCCCAACTTCCGGTGACCGCCCCACAAACATACCGTCGGACACTCAAAAACTCCCGGCTGTTGTCCTACAAAACAATCCGACGCTCAATTCGAAAGTGCAACCGCTCGTTCCGCTGGGCATGACGCCGCAAGAGGCCTCCGACGGATACAAACAAATTGCTGATTTTCTTACCGCGGTCCACGCCGCGCATGACCTCGGCATTCCTTATTTACAATTGCGATGCGCCGAACTCGGCGGCAAAGTTTGCCCGCCGGATTCGCACGCGAAATCCACGAAAATCGAAAACGCGATCGTCGCGCTGAAACCTGATGCAGGCAAGGACGGCGCCAAGCAAGCGGTGAAAGCCGCGAAGCAGGAAGCCAAGGCCGACCTCCAAGGCGTCAACGTTTACTAAACTAGGCCAATCGCGATTTTCGCAGCTGCGTTTTGCCTCTCGGTCCAGTCCGCCCAAGCAATCGAGATCGGCTCCGCCTGAGGTTTGAATGTAGCGTCACGCTCCACGCGGGCATCTTGCCTTTGCCGTCCGTTTTGATCTTCGCGAATCAACGCAGTGGACTGCAAAGCGGCGGCAAGCCGCCGCACTCCAAATGTGTCGGCGGCACGTTCCTGTGGAGTGCGGGAGCTTGCTCCCGCTTTATGGCACCGGCGCGCGGAGTTTCACCCGCAACGGCTCACGTGCCCACGTTCCGCTTTCCTGCGAAACCGCTTATCGCTATACTCTGCCCGTGAATAGGCCCAATCCACACCGATTTTGCGAGTGACCCGATGGCCGAAGACAAGCTTCGCGTCCGCTTTCACCACTTTCTGAGCCAGGCCGAAATGTTCGTCTATGCCGTCCTTGCCGTGCTGCTTTTTATAACCGCGCTCGGGGCCATCGCGACCGCCGGCAAAATCCTCTGGGATGGATTCGCTCATTGGACCATTGCCACCCAGACGCTTCTTGTGTTGGATCAACTGCTCGTTGTCCTCATGCTCGTCGAGATCATGCACACTGTCCGCATTTCCATCCACTCGCATGTCCTGGTTACCGAACCATTTCTCATCGTGGGTCTGATCGCCTGTATTCGGCGCATCCTTGTGATTACCTTGGAAGCGGCCACACTCACAAAAGGCGGAACCTGGACCCCCGAGGGTGCCAGCATATTTCGAGCCAGCATGTACGAGCTGGGCCTTCTGGGATTTCTCATCCTCGTTCTGGTAACTTCCATCGCCCTCCTCCGCCGCTATGCCCCCTCACCAAAAGTTCAGGAAGTCTAAGCACGCGATTGGTCAATCCTCGGCGCATGTTGGTCTCCGAAGATGAAGATCTAAGAGCGCAAGTCAAAACCCGGACCCTTCAAACACCGAAGGGATCCGGCACCCCGCGAGTTTCAATCGTGCTTAGGCGAAGTCTGGTGCCGCGCGGAAGGATTGGCCACCCGCCATACTCAGGCTCAAATTTTCGGAACTGTCCGTGGAGATGATCCGCCGTCTCTTGCCAATTCAGGAAACCACACCACTTGCTCACGCCAGCGCCGGCCCAAATTATGATCGGTTTGTGGCGCTTATCGACAACATCGCGGAGTAACCGGAGGGCGAAGAACGTTCCCTTGTCATTTCCGTCAAGCATTCGTAAAAGATTCTACCCGATCGTCGAATACAAATGTTCATCTACCTCGTACGGTCTAAAACAGATATAGTCCACGACCTGTGTATTGACCTATTCGCATAAGTTATATAGCATGCCTTCTCGGCAGCACCCCGTGGAGGTTGTCCATGAGCGGTAATGATCCTTTGGATGGAGTTTGGTACAGCGGCGTAGGATCCAAGCTCGAGCTCTCGGTGAAGGGCTCCGAGCTTAGCGGATACTTTCACAGCAAGGAAGGCCCAGGGGGAAAATATCGTTTGATCGGGAGTATCGATCCCGATCCAGACCGAGATAATCGAGCCCTGTCTTTCTCAGTCTCTTGGATAACCCCGGACACGCCAAAAGATCGCCGAAGTGTAACGTCCTACACCGGACAATACCACCGGTCCCATGAAGTCATCAGGACGATCTTTTTGCTCGCGGATGAGACGAGCCCAACCAAACAGTACGTATCCACATTCGTGGGCTACGATAACTTTAGTAGGATGGAACCGGCGGCGGACCTAGCGGATAAGGAACGAAAGCTGGGAACACCGCACAGCAAATTAGCTTAACTGTACCCCGCTATCGCCTGGAACTTTAATGCTCGATTTGCGCTGAGGGCTTAATTTGCACTAGCTGGATTCTTTGTTTTTCAGAAGGGGTGCGGGTTTTGGCGTGCGGTTGGCTCAGGCTTTCGTCTGGCGAATTGATACAAAGCTGAAACTTACTCGGCGGTTTCTTCTTTTTGAGCGGCGAATAGTTCCGATTGCTGAGGGGGAACTGGCGCTCGTTCGCCATCCGGCAGCCCGTAGAGTTTTTTGAACAACGCAACCGTGCCCGGACCGTGTCCGGCGTAGTGATTGTTCGCGAAGGCGTAGATGGTCACGCCGCGGCGCTGAACTTGCCTGCAATATTTCACCCACTCCTGCATTTCGATGCTGCGGTCGACGATAGTCTTGTCCCAAACCTTCGTCAGCGTTTCAATTCCCTTCCGATCGCCCAGCCAACGGATGTAAGTAAAGTCTGCGGTAACGGGATCGTATTTCTCAAACAGTTCGGCGGGCCTCGGCATCCAGGATTGGTCTTGCAGGACGAATGCCACGTTGTGCTCGCGAAGCACGTCCAGAAATTGAGGCTTGATCCACCATTTGTTCCGAATCTCGATGGCAAATTTCTTGTCTTTCGGCAGCTTCTTGAAGAATGCCTTCAGCCGCGAAAGGAATTGCACGCCGCTCTGAAACACGTCCGAATTGAAGTACGGGAACTGAAATAGCAGCGGCCCGAGCCGGTCGCCCAACAAGCTGATCACTTCGATAAATTCCGCAAATTCCTCGTCACATTCCATCAGGCATTTTTCGTGCGTGATGATTTGCGGAACTTTCGCTGCGATGATGAATCGTTCCGGCGTTTTATTTCTCCATCGGACCACCGTGGCAGCAGCGGGCGTGGCATAAAAAGTGGAATCAATCTCCACCGCTTGAAATCTCGTAGCGTAGTAGCTCAGGTAATCCGCGGACTTCATTCCTGCGGGATAGAACGCAGTGTCCCAGCCCGCCGCGGTGAATGCAGATGTCCCGAGATAAATAGGAGCGTCCACGCGCCGAGTATATCGCGGTCAAATGCTCCTAGCCGAGGCGGAGTGAACAAATTCTCAAATGCTCACCGTAACGTTCCCTTGTGTTTCTCTACCTGGCTTCCTATCATTGTTGAGATGATTAACGGGTTTAAGATCGGCGCTAACGAAGGCGGCCAGCAGCCGTCTGAATTGGTGTGCCTCGCGAACCGGGAAATGCCTTGCGCGCATATGCCTCCATCGGACAAGATTTCGAGAAAATACCTGACTAAACCAGCCGCAACTAGGACAAGTCTAACCGAAACTGGCTCACAAACAGAAAGCGACGTAAGTTACAGAAAACAAAGGACGGACAGTTTTCTAACCGAAACTCGAACTGCTCGATGCCGATCAGGGTTTTCGGCGCCCGGAGCGAGACTTTTTGCCGCGCCTCAGCGGATGATTTCAGGCCCAAGGACGCGCCGGCAGACTGTCACACGTGCGTCACGGGAAGAGATCAATTGTGTCGCGCTCCCGCAGAGGAACATCCAAAACTTGTGTGGTACAATCGTATTTTCAGCCATAGTGAGGCCGCATGGAATCTCAGGCGTCGTCTAAGCGTGGAATCATCGTTCTAGTTATCGTCTTGGGAGTCTCGGCCTTGCTGGGCGGCCTGTACGGGCCCTCCGTCAGAGCCACCGCCGCAGGCACCAAGGAAACCGACGTCCAGGACTCCGTGAAGAGCTTCACCCGCGTGCTATCCGTCGTCGAACGCAATTACGCCGACCCGGTTGACACCGACAAAGTCATCTACGACGGCGCTATTCCCGGCATGCTTCACGTCCTCGATCCTCACTCAAACTTTTTCGATCCCAAGCAATACGCCCTCTTCAAGGAAGACCAACAGGGGAAATATTACGGCGTTGGAATGACCGTTTCGCAGCGCGATAACCAGACCGTGGTCCTCGCTCCGTTTGTCGGCTCGCCTGCCTACAAAGCCGGCATCCGTCCCGGCGACGTGATCTTGAAAGTCGAAGGAAAATCGTGCGAAGGCCTCACCACCACCGAAGTAGCCGAAATGCTCAAAGGCCCCAAAGCTACCGTGGTTCATATTTCCCTCGGGCGCGAAGGCTGGGACAAGCCGATTGAAGTTTCCGTCACGCGCGATGAGATTTTCCGGCCTGCGGTCGAATTCTTCACCATGGTTAAGCCGGGAATCGGCTACGTGCGCATCATATCTTTCAACGAGACTACTGACAGTGACGTTGCGGAAGCCCTGAAGCAGCTCGATTTCCCCAAGCTGGATGGACTGATCGTCGACCTGCGCAACAATGGCGGGGGGCTCCTGAATCAAGCCGTCGGATTGTCGGACATGTTCCTCGACAAGAACGAAATTGTAGTTTCGCATCACGGGCGTTTGTCCCCCGAGCACCGCTATTACGCCGTTCGCGGAAATCAGGGCATCGGAGTTCCGATAGTTGTGCTCATCAATGGACAGAGCGCTTCCGCCTCGGAAATCGTTGCAGGCGCGATACAGGACCACGATCGCGGCTTGATCGTCGGCGAAACCAGCTTCGGCAAGGGCTTGGTGCAGACTCAGATCCCGTTGAGCGAAGACACTGCCATGCTGCTGACCACCGCGCGTTACTACACCCCGAGCGGACGCCTGATCCAGCGCGACTACAAAAATGTTTCGCTTTACGATTATCACTACAACCCGCAAAAGCCCACCCGGCCGGAAGTGAAACTAACGGATAGCGGCCGCCAGGTTTTCGGACAGGGCGGAATTACTCCTGACGACACCATCGCGGAGCCCAAGTTGAACGACTTCCAGCAAATGATGTACCGCCGAGGCGTGTTCTATCTGCTGCCCCAAGGCGTTGGCGACTTCACCCGCTTTTACTTGGGCGAGAAACCGGACGTCTCCAAGGATTTCGTCGTAAGTGACGAAGTCATTTCGCAGTTCCGCAAATACCTGGGCGACAAGCACATCCATTACACCGAGCCCGAAATTCAGGAAAACCTCGCGTGGTTGAAGTGGCAGATTAAGCGCGAAGTCTTCACCTCCGTGTTTGGGCTGAATGAGGGTTTCAAGGTCGCGCTACAGGACGATCCTCAACTCGACAAAGCCGTTGAGTTGATTCCGCAAGCCCGCGCGCTATATCAAAACGCACGCAAGATCGTCGCGGAACGCGAAGCTGGCCAAGCAAGTCATCCGTAGCCTGCCGAAAGTTGCGCAAATACATATAGCTGCGTGACTTAGGCCCCACGGGCCGCGCGCGGGAGTCCGCGCTGATTCACACGCTATTGCTCCTCAAGTCACGCTCGCCGGAATCCCCGTCGACCCTTCGCCGATAGAATCGTATGCTCAGAAGAAGCCGAACTTCCCCTTGGGCTACGCATGAACAAGCAAGATTCGCTGGTTATTAACTGGCTGAGCCGCGCTCCCCGCATGCCCGGGACGTTCCTGGGACTATTGGTGGGCTGGGTGGTCATAGTCGGCGGCTACTGCCTGGTCTCACTCACAGTTGGCCCCGGCCGCGGCCTCACCGCCTTCGGGGACGTCTTCCAGTGCGCCGCAGCCCTGTTCGCCTGCATCGGCCTGCTGATGAACGCGACCCTGCCCGAGAAGCGAACGAGGTTATTTTGGCTGCTGCTGGCGCTGGGCTGTTTCACCTGGCTGGTAGGGCAGTCCCTGTGGACCTACTTCGAAGTGGTCCTGCGCAAGGACACGCCGGACCCGTTCATCGGAGACGTGATTCTCTTTCTGCACCCGGTGCCGATGATCGGGGCGTTGGCGCTGAAGCCGCACGACCGCCGCGACGACCTGAACGTTCACACGGGCTATCTGGATTTCTCGCTGCTGCTGGTTTGGTGGGTTTATCTGTATTTGTTCGTGGTGATTCCCTGGCAATACATCACGCCTAACGTGCTGACCTACGGCTTGATGTACGACCATTTGGCTGCCGCTGAAAATATGCTGCTCGCGGTCGGATTTGCGGTATTGATGACGCGAACGCGGGGAAAGTGGCGCGAAGTTTACGCGCATCTATTCAGCGCTTCCCTTTTGTATGCCGCGGGCTCCTACATTACGAACCGCGCTATCAGCCGTCAGGATTACTACACCGGGAGCGTCTTTGATTTGCCGCTTGTCGCGTCGTTCATTTGGTTCGGAACGGCCGGTATTATCGCGTATGGACTGAAGCCAGAGCGGGAAGCTACGCACGCGGACGACGACAAACTCAAGCAGTGGCCGTCTTTGGTGGCGAAGGCGGCGGTATTTTCGATCCCGCTGATGGCGCTTTGGTCGCTGTGGCTCAGCACAAATCCAGCCTCGGTACGATCCTTCCGAATTGGAGTTACGCAAGTAGCTGCAGTGATTGTAGCGTTGCTCATTTTTTCCCGGCAACGGTTGGTGGACCGCGATCGAATACGGCTGCTCGAAGCTGCGCGCGATTCCTTCGATAATTTGAAACACGTTCAGGAGCAGATGATTCAGACGGAAAAACTTGTCTCGCTGGGGCAACTTGCGGCGGGCGCGGCGCATGAAATTAACAATCCGCTGGCAGGTATTTTGGGATATTCCGATTTGTTGGTTGACGACGCCGCACTCGGAGACCGCCAGCGAGTGATGGCGGAAAAAATCCGGACGCTTGCTCGCAGGATAAAAACTCTGGTGACCAGCCTGCTGAGTTTCGCGCGGCGCGTTCCCAGCGAGAAAACGCTCTTGGAAATAAATCAGGTGGTTGCGAGCGCACTGCATCTGAGCAATCTTGACTTGCGCGGACGGCGGATCGAAGTCGAATCGCTGCCCGCGATGGATCTGCCGGTGGTGCGGGGCGATGCCAATCAAATCCTGCAAGTTTTCTTCAATCTGATCAGCAATGCGGTGGACGCGCTCGAAGAAGTGGGCGGCGGGAAGTTGATGATTCGTACCTGGCAGAGCGATTCCAAGATTGTCGTGCAATTCTCGGACACGGGCCCGGGCATTAAATATCCGCAGCAAGTTTTCGACCCGTTCTTTACCACCAAGCCGGTGGGCAAAGGCACCGGGCTGGGCTTAAGCATTTGCTACGGGATCCTCCAGGAACATGGCGGCAAGATCGAGTGCTTCAACCGGCCCGAAGGCGGCGCCACTTTTATGGTCGAGTTCCCCGCTGAGATGGAAGAAGTTTATGCGGCTGAGCCTCCTGAGGCCGTCGCATCAAAATTGAACTAGAGGAGCGTACGGAGGGATGCGACGCAGGATTATCAATTTGTTTGTCGCAGCTTTGATGATCTTCGTGTGCCAACAAGTCGGTGGAGCACAGAAAAACTCAAACTCGGGCCAGTCAAAAAACTTAGACCGTGTTATTGCCTTCGTCGTTCAATTGGAGATCCATGCGAACCGATTGGAAAACAGAACGGATGTGTGTGTCGGGTTCGGCAATGGGTTGATAGTGGATGAGAAGGCTATCATCGCAGAACTGAAGCAAGAACGGCTGAGAGTTCACTCGATTGATTGGTGCAATCAGAGAGTGCTAGGTCTGACAGTCTCGCTGATTCCTGCCATTAAGGAGCCAGAACCAGGAACGTACGAAGTGATTATCGTGTTGGGCGATCTCCGCCCGATACGGGACCTCGGCGAGGATCTTGGCACCCTCCTTCGCCGTGGGACTTACACTGTGAAGTACAAAGATGGTGCGGAGCCCGAGCTTGTTCGCTATCAAGAGACCGCATTCCCCCCTTTAAACCCGTGTGGATGTATCTAATTGCGCCGGTACTTTCTCTGCTGCCGAGGCGGTGGCGCAACTCGCTTGCCTCCAGTGCTTCGATGCCGTGGGTGCCGGCGACGATTATCAGCGGATGCGTGGAGGCTGTGTGCGGGCTGGCTGCGCTCGTGTATTGGTATTCGTACTCCGTAACAGGCTGGGTGCAGAAATCCATGGATGCACAGCTAAACGCGCATCCCGGGGCTGGGATTCCTGTCGGTACAGAAGGGTTCGTCGGGCTGCTTCTGGTTGTGGCGAATCCGCTCACTTGGGTAATCGTGGCGATTTCGCTTGAGGGAGTCGTGCGGGTCTGCGCTGCTGCTTTTACGGGAGAAATAGTCGGGACGTTTCCGTTATTCATCGTTGATAAAATCTTCTCGCTCTTCATCCGCGGAGACCATACCGCAAGAGACTCTGAGGATTCATCACCCGCCGCCCAGCCTTCCTTTTTTACTGCGCTGCGTCAGAAATATTTGATTGGCAGGCTGCCGCTAGTTGCAGACGAATTGCATTACACGGGCGGGGATTCCGAACAGGTTCTTGAGATACGCGCGTGCCGGCCGAAGCTGGAGTGGGACCCGCCTCGCGTGGTTCGATATGGTGAAAACTACTTTCGCCTTGAGAGTGCGGCGCAGACCTCTGGGGCGCGTCCTTTCCTCTATGTGCTTCGCAGGCTGGCCAGTGGAGTGCCTGGGAGGACCGTTCTTGAGTATTGTCCTGATACCTCACCGCTGCTTCGAAATTGATGATTCAGATTCGTTGACGGGACTCACCTGCTTGAATTATTCGGCCTGAAGCAGAGAGCCCGTCGAAGAGTCGGCTAGATGATCAAACAAGCTGTCGTTTCAGCGGGCGCAGCATGCTGCGCCCCTACGGGATGAGTGGCGGACATGGCGAGCCAGGCGTGTTTGCCATGACCGGGCGGCCGTAGCGGACTACAACGGCAAGATGCCGGGCTGAAACCCGGCGCTACGAAATGCGGAGCGACCTGGCGGTCAGCGGGTTGTGAGATGGCATCCGTGCCGCACGGATACGGCGTGCCGTGTCCTCATGGGGCATTTGGCGAATTTTAGTACTACTAATGCTTTGAGGACAGCGCCAGCGGCTAGCGGGCGAGAGCGTCGCGCCTTTCCGTCATACTGTAGCTTATCCGCAGGCGTCCCCTTCGATTTCGGACGACTCAATGGAGGAGTGCGATGGATGTTCCGGCCCCCGTTCCGACGAACCCAGTGGCAGCTCCGGCGGCGCCCGTTTCGACGCCCGTGATTATTGCCACGATGTTGCGCGCTGCACCGAAGATCAGCGATTTGATTTTCTCTCCTGGGCGCGCGCCGCAAGTGGAAGTGAACGGCGAGCTTCTCCAACTGAAAATTCCAGGAGTCGGCATATTGAAGCCGGACGACACGGCGCGAATCGCAGCCGATCTGATGGGCCGAAGCAAGCACGCTTTGGAAAAGCTCAAGGAAGAAGGATCCTGCGATATTTCGTACAGTGTCGCAAAACTGTCGCGGTTTCGCGTGAACATTTTCACGCAGCGCGGAAGTTGCGGAATCGTGATGCGCGTGATTCCGACGGACATACCGGATTTCAAGACGCTGGGCCTGCCTGCTGAACTTAATGAAGCAGCGGATCTTCGTCCAGGGATTGTTTTGGTTACGGGACCGACGGGGAGCGGAAAATCGTCGACGCTGGCTGCGTTCGTGGACAAAATTAACGAAAACCGGGCGTGCCACGTTATTACCATCGAAGATCCCATAGAATTTCTTCACCAGCACAAGAAAGCGACCATTCACCAGCGCGAATTGCATACGGATTGCCCTAGTTTTGCGCTGGCGCTGCGCGCTGCGTTGCGCCAGGCGCCCAAGCTGATCTTGGTAGGCGAAATGCGCGACAAGCAAACCATCGAAGTGGCGCTGGAAGCGGCCGAAACGGGCCACATGGTTTATTCCACGCTGCATACCATCGACGCTTCGAAGACGGTGGAAAGAATTATCGGCGTGTTTCCGCTCGAAGAACAGAACGCGATTCGCGGGCGGCTGGCGAAGTCTTTCCGATACATCATTTCGCAACGATTGATTCCCCGCCTGGACGGGACCGGCCGTGCGGCTGCGTTTGAAATCCTGAAAGCGACGGTGCGAACGCGCGAATACGTGCAGAAGGGCGAAACCGAAGGGAAATCCTTGCTCGATGCCATGCGCGATGCCGAGAACGGCGAGATGCAGTGCTTCGATGATGAAATCGAGAAGATGATTCGGGCGGGTGTGATCGATATGGAGATGGGTCTTTCTTACTGCACGAACATGGGCAACCTGCGGCTGTGCCTTGCGGACTTCGTCGAGGCACAAGCGAATTCTCCGTCTCGCGCGCGCACTCTCAAGACTGCCTCGCCCGCACCGAAGCCTGTGGTTGCCTCTTATGCGGGCACCCCCACTTCAACTCCTGCTGCCGAGGCTTCTGATTCAAACCGAGCCATGGAAACTGAGCTTGAAATTGAAAGATAAAAGCCCAGGCATGCTTCCTCGAAGCTAAGTCACGGGCGGATGTAATCCCACTTCGTTGTCGCTTTTGCGGAACGGCTGAGACTTCCGCCGTCGACGTTCTCGCTGACGCCGGAATTGCATACGAAGCTTCTTGCGTGTACATTCCATTCGTTCGAAATAAGACACAGAAGCCTGGTGTCAGGATTGTTTTCTGAGAACCTGTGAGGACTGAACCCGTCGAGACTCTGCCAAGGAGCACAACGAATGTTTCGAACTTTTCTGATTATTATCTCCGGAATCGTTTTCCTGCCGATTCCATCGCAGGCCCAAACCGTGGATGAAATTATCGCGAAGAACGTGCAAGCCCGCGGCGGCGTGGAAAAAATGAAAGCGGTACAGACCATTCGCATTACAGGAAAACTCAACGCAGGTTCTTTTCGGGCAGGTTTCATGCAAGAGAACAAGCGTCCCGACAGAGTTCGCGAAGAACAAATCATTCAAGGTTTGGCCGCGGTGCAGGCATACGACGGCAAGACCGGTTGGCAGGTAAATCCTTTTGGCGGCCGACGGGATGCGGAACTACTTTCGCAGGACGACCTGAAGAGTCTCACAATCGATGCGGACATCGACGGACCGCTCGTGGATTACAAGGAAAAAGGGCATAAAGCGGAACTGGTGGGGCATGATTCAGTGGAAGGAACCGATTGCTACAAAATCAAACTCTCGCTGAAAAATGGCGACGTGCGCTACTACTTCCTGGATACGGACTCTTTTCTGGAACTAAAAATCGAAACGCAGAGCAGCATTCGCGGGACGATTCAGTATTCTGAAACGTATTTTGGAGACTACGAGGAAGTGCAGGGTTTGTTCTACTCATTTGCGTTCGAGAGCGGCGCAAAAGGCGATACCAATCGCGTGAAATTCGCCGTGGATAAAGTGGAGATTAATGTGCCGCTTGAAGATTCGATTTTTGCGATGCCTACCGTCAAACCCGAAGCGAAGCCGGCAGGAGGTGCACAGTGAGCTTCCGGACATCGCCGATTCGTGTTAGTGGGGTTCGTCAAGATGACAGCGAGAAATATTTCGCAGCGCGCAAAGCCGTCGCGACGAGCATCGGAATGTTGATTCTGTTTGCGATGCTTTTATCTCCGGTTCATCTTGCGGCGCAAGAAGTGAAATTTGATTCCGATACAATTTCGGGACTAGGGGCTCGTAACATCGGGTCGGCCACGATGAGCGGCCGCGTGTCCGCGCTGACGGCTGTGAAAGAAGATGGCCGGCTGACCGTGTACATCGGCGCGGCAAGCGGCGGAATTTGGAAGTCGGTGAACGGTGGCACGACGTTTAAGCCTGTGTTTGACAAACAAACGGCGCAGTCGATTGGCGCCATAGCTATTGATCCGCAGGCGCCCAAAACGATTTGGGTAGGCACCGGAGAAGCTTGGACGCGCAATAGCGTTTCAATCGGCGACGGCATTTACAAATCGGTTGACGGCGGCGAGAACTGGACCAACGTGGGCTTGAAGAACTCCGAGAGAATTTCAAAGATACTGATTGATCCAAAAGACGGCAACACCGTGTATGTGTGCGTTCCTGGCCGACTATGGAGCGACAGCGAAGACCGGGGAGTTTACAAAACGACCGATGGCGGACAGTCCTGGACAAAGATTCTGAAGGGCGCGAACCTTTCCACCGGCTGCTCGATGATGTCAATGAGCCCGCGCGATTCCAAAACGATTTTTGCAGGCATGTGGGATTTTCGGCGCAAAGGGTGGACGTTCCGTTCGGGAGGGGAGAACCCGACAGCGCCGAGCGGAAGCGGACTGTTTCAGACAACGGACGGAGGAACAACATGGACTGACTTGGATGAAAAGAGCGCCAAGGGGCTTCCGCCAAAGCCCTGGGGTCGTACTGCTGTAACCGTTGCGCCGTCTAAACCCGACGTCGTATACGTGTTCATCGAGTCCAATCGTAGCGCGCTGTTTCGTTCGGATGATGGCGGGAAAACCTGGCAGGAGCGAGACCGAAGCCAGTTAATGGTGTGGCGCCCTTTTTATTTTGCCAACTTGATCGTCGATCCCAAAAACGAGAACAAAATATATAAGCCGGACCTCGGGCTAGTGATGAGTGACGACGGCGGGAAGAGCTTCAGCAATATTTCGGGCGGAGCTCACGGAGATTTCCACGACATTTGGGTCGATCCGGACAACACGCAGCGTGTGATTGCAGGAGACGACGGCGGCGTTTGGTATTCATACGACAGCGGAAACACCTGGTGGAAGGCGTACAACTTGCCGATTTCGCAGTTCTATCACGTGAGCGTCGATGCTGACGATCCGTATCACGTGTTCGGCGGGCTGCAGGACAACAGCGTGTGGGTGGGAGATTCGGCTTATCCCGGCGGAATCTCGAACAGCCGCTGGGAGAATATATTGGGTGGGGATGGCTTTTGGTCGTTTCCAGACCCGGCCGATGCGAACTACGCTTATGCCGAGTCGCAAGGGGGAGAGATAGCACGCGTAAATCGCGTTACGCTGGAAAGCCGCTCAATCAAGCCGCAGCAGAACTACGGCGAAGGCAAACTTCGCTTCAATTGGAACACTCCTATTCACGTGAGCCCCAACGAAAAAGGCACCATTTATATCGGGGCGCAATTCCTTTTTCGCTCACGCGACCACGGACAAACCTGGGACCGCATTTCTCCGGACTTGACTACCAACGATCCGGAAAAACAGAAGCAAGAGGAATCGGGCGGCGTGACTGTGGATAACTCGTACGCGGAAATGCACACAACAATTTATTCCATCAGCGAATCGCCGCGCGATGGGCAAACTATCTGGGTCGGCACAGACGACGGGAACTTGCAGATCACCCGCGATGGCGGAAAAACCTGGGCGAACGTGGTAGCGAACGTACCCGATCTGCCGAAGGCTTCGTGGGTCTCATGGGTTGAGGCGAGCCGGTTCGATGCGGCCACGGCGTACGCCGCATTTGACCGGCATACGTTCGGAGACATGGATCCACACGTCTACAAAACCTCGGACTACGGCAAGACTTGGACAGCGGTTGTGACCAAGGACAGCGGAGTGCGCGGTTTTGCGCATGTGATCAAGGAAGACACGGTCTCTCCGAATCTTTTGTTTCTCGGCACTGAATTCGGACTTTGGGTTTCGCTCGACGGAGGGAAGCAGTGGGCGCAGTACAAGGGCCATGAGTTTCCTGACGTAGCAGTGCGCGACATTGTGGTGCAAGCGCGCGAATCGGATCTGGTGTTGGCGACTCACGGCCGAGGAATTTGGATCGTGGACGACATTACGCCACTGCGTAAACTTACGCCGGAGGTGCTGGCGCAGAATGTGGTTTTTGTGCCCGGAAAACCCGAGCAGCAGCGGCTGGAAGCGAATGGCGGCTGGTCGGAAGGAAATGCCACGTTCTTCGGGCCCGATCCGGTCGACGCGGCTTTGATCGCGTATTACCAGAAGAAGCGGCACATTTTCGGAAAAATGACGATCGAGATCTTCGACGATCAAAACAAACTGATTGATACTGTGCCGGCGAATAGCCGGCGCGGTTTGAGCCGGGTGGAGTGGCCGATGCGGGTGAAAGCTCCGCGCGTTCCGCCAGCGGCTACGGCTGCATTCGAAGCCGCCCAAGGGCCTCGAATTGTGCCGGGAACTTACACGGTGAAAATGACGCGCGGCAAGGAGACTTATACGACACCGCTTGTGGTAACTCTGGACCGGCGCGCCAAGTATACGGTGGAAGATCGTAAGTTGAATTTTGATGCGACCATGCGCGTGTACAACCTGCTGGGTGACATGACTTTCGACGTGGACCGCATCAACGGCGTCCGCGAAGGTCTTTCGGAGCGCGCTGCTAAGCTTGGCGCGAATGACCCTCTGCGGAAGCGGCTGCAGGACCTCGCGGTAAGAGCGGACGAAATTCGCAAGAAAATCGTGGCCACCAAGGAAGGTGGCGCGATTACGGGCGAAGAGCGCATTCGTGAAAAGACGACGGCACTTTATGGCACGTTCATAGGGTATGAGGGCCGTCCTGCAGAGTATCAGGTGGCGCGAATCGATTCGCTGAAGCACGAACTCGATGACGTAGTGAAAGAGTTCGATGCATTTATCGCGAAGGACATCAAGGAAGTGAATACTACGCTCGCAAAGAAAAAGCTTGAACTTATCCAGCCGCTGACCCGCGAAGAGTGGGAAAAGGCGAACAAGGAAGCTGAATCCAGCGGCGCGCAACCTGGAGCAACACAGTGGCGCGAGCGCGATTAGGAGCTAATTGAACCGAAGTTTGGTGGACGTGGGGGGGCTCGAACCCCCGGCCTCATCGTTGCGAACGATGCGCTCTCCCAACTGAGCTACACGCCCATATTTGACTACTGCAACTACCCGGCCTGTCCGATTCCGAATCGGACCGCTCTCCCAACTGAGCTACACCCACCGCGCGTTTCATTCTAACAAACCAGTGAAGAGGCACCAAACCTGTTCCGGAGATCGCGTGCATCACTATGTTGCGGGCGCATCGGCATCTTCGTCGACTGCGGCTTCGGCAGCGGGTCTTGACCGTGAGGGAAGCCAGTAGCTTGCGAGAACGGGAATCACAAACAATATTGCGAGCGGCGAAGTGATCATGCCACCGACTACGACGCGAGCGAGGGGCTGTTGCGCCTGCACTCCAATTCCAGAGGAGAGTGCCGCAGGCAGCAAACCCAATCCGGCAGCTGCGCATGCCATCACGACTGGCCTCATTTCGGCAAGGCCGCCTGCTTCAATAGCTGAGAGCTTCGACGGGGCGCCTATTTCCTTTCGCCGAATGCCGGAAATAAAAACGACGCCGCCCAGCGTACACACTCCGATTACGGAGGCAAATCCAACGGCGGCGGAGATGCTGAACGGCGTGTGCGTAACCAGCAGCGACAGCACGCCTCCGGTGAGACCAAAAGGAAGCATGGCCAACACTAAAAGCGCGTGGCGCAATGAATTGAAGGCGGTGAACAATAAGCCGAGAATCACAAGCAAACTGAGAGGAATCACTATCGCAAGGCGGCGCTGTTCTTTCTGCAGGCTGTCATACTCGCCCGCCCACTCGATGTGATATCCCTCAGCGAGATGAACCTGACGGTTGAGGCGCGCTTGGACGTCCTGAATCGTGCCGGCGAGATCGCGGCCGCGCACGCTGAACTTCACCGGAATGTAGCGCTGGCCATTTTCGCGGTAGATCATGAACGCGCCTTCATGAAGCGAAACGTCGGCGACCTGTCCAAGAGGCACGCGATTGCCGTCGGGAGTAGGGAGAAGGATATTGCGAATATCTTCGGGAGTGCGGCGATACTCAGGCTTATAGCGGACGACAAAATCAAAGCGGCGGTCGCCCTGGAGTATCTGAGTTGGCGCAAGACCGCCAATAGCCGCCTGCACCGCGCTGTTGACGTCGGCAGCCATCAAGCCGTAGCGCGCGCTGGCGCCGCGATCGATTGAGACGATCAACTCGGGCTGCCCGGTTTCCTGGAAAACGCCTAGATCGGCCACGCCCGGGACTTTGGCCATGATGTCTCGGATCTCTGCGGCCCGCGCAACCAGGACGTCGATATCGTCGCCGAAAAGTTTCAAGGAGTTTTCGCCTTTCACTCCCGACATAGCCTCTTCGACATTGTCCTGAATGTTCTGCGAAAAATTAAAATCGATGCCTGGGAATTTCTCGAGTTGCGCATCCATGCGGTGAACGAGCTCGTCTTTGCTCAAACCACTGGGCCAAGCAGAGGGATTCTTGAGCGACACCATGAATTCGACATTGTTAAAAGTAGTGACGTCGGTGCCGTCATCGGGCCGGCCCATTTGCGAGACAACTTGTGTGACGACGGGAAAGCTGAGCAGAATTTCGCGAATATCGTGCGCTGTCTTTGTCGCCGATTCGTAAGAAACGTCCTGCGGAAGCGTGGCGCGAACCCACAAGTTCCCTTCCTCGAGTTTGGGCATGAATTCGCCGCCCAGGAAAGATCCGAGGATGAAGGTTGCGGCGAGCGTGCAGCCGGCAATGCTCAATGCCGTCTTACGATGGGTTAGGGTCCAATCTAGTGAGACCTCGTAGCGCTTATTGAGCCAGCCAACGAGATGAGTGTGGTGGGCACGGACTTTTTCCGGTTTTCTCCACGAAGCGAGTACGGGCGCCAGCAGTATCGCGAACAACGTAGCTCCCACTAGCGCGAAGCCATAAGTCTCCGACATAGGCGCAAAAATCTTACCCGGCACGCCCTGCATGGTGAAAAGAGGAATCAGCGCCACGATAATCACAAGTACGGAGAATAGAACCGGGCGGACGGCCTCCGCCGTGGCATCGGCAATCAAGTCGAAAGTAGAATCCGCTCCGTCGGATGCCTGAAACCGCCGATAGATATTTTCGAGCACGATAACCGATGCGTCCACGAGGATGCCGAAGTCAATAGCGCCAATCGAAATGAGGTTGGCTGACCCCCCGGTGAGAACCATCACAGCAAAAGCAAACAGAAGCGAACAAGGGATAGTGAGCGCAGCGATCAAGGAAATCGGGATGTCGCCCAGGAAAATAATGAGGACCAGTGTGACCAACGTTAATCCCATGATCACGATGTGGCGCACGGTCGAAGTAGTCACATGGATCAGGTCGGTGCGGTCGTAGAGCGTGACCAGCTTCATACCTCGCGGAAGACGGCCATCGTTCAGGTTTTTGATCTTTTGCTCAAGCTGGCGAAGGGCGGGAAGGGACTTTTCACCTCGCTGCAAAAGAACAATTCCCTCTATGGCATCATCGTCGTGGTTCACGCCGACTTGCCCGAGGCGCGGTTGAGATCCTTCATAGACTTTCGCGACGTCGCGCAGGTAAACGGGTACGCCATTTCGTGAGGTGATGAGAACGTTTTCCATCTCAGGAATGGAGCGAAGCAGGCCCAGACCGCGAATGTTGACGCTCTGATCGCCCATGGTCAGATAATTGCCGCCAACATTGGCGTTACTCGAGCCAATAGCGGAGACTACCTGCGGAAGCGTGACGTTATATTGCAGCAATTTTTGGGGATCGACTTCGGCGATGTACTCGCGCGTACTGCCGCCAAAAGAAGTGACGTCGATAATTCCCGAAACTTGCTTGATCTCGCGCTCCACGAACCAATCCTCAGTGGCCTTCAACTCGTTGAGCGTGTATCCGGGACCGACCAAGCGGTACCGATAAATTTCTCCCACTGGCGACCAGGGCGAAAGTTGCGGAGACAAGTTCGCAGGCAAGGTTACCTGTTGGAGCCGGTTCAAGGCTTCCTGGCGATCCCACAGATAATTGCTATCGTAATCGAAATAGAGTTTCACGTCGCTCAATCCAAAGATGGTGATCGAGCGGACGTATTGAAGATGCGGGATTCCAAAAAGAACCGTTTCTACCGGAACGGTCACCTGCCGTTCCATTTCCTCCGCAGACCACGAAGGGTTTTGAGTGATTACTTCGACCAGCGGCGGCGAAGGGTCCGGATAGGCTTCGATGTCCAGTTGCAGGAAAATTACGACCCCGCCTGCAATCCAAGCCAGCAGGACAACAACCATCAGCGGGCGGTAAAGCAACAGAGAGATTATGAACTTGCGCATTTTGGATTAGCCCTGAACGGCGGCGCGCAGGAGGAGAGCTCCCTCTGAAACAATCGATTCACCTTGATTTACCCCGGAGAGAATTTCAATCGAGCCTTCGATTGTGCGGCCCAACTTGACGGTGCGCCGTTCGAAGCGGCCGTTGCCTTTGGATACGAAGACGTGAGCTTCGTTGCCTTCCCTGATCACGGCTGAGACAGGAACGAGTATGCCCGGCGAAGAAGAACGTAATACGCGGATCGAGCCGAACATTGCGGGCTTGATACGCCGGTCAGGGTTTGGAAGGACGACACGCAAATGCATGGTACGCGTAACGGGATCGACTACATCGTAGAGCACTCCAACGCGGCCCTCCCAATGTTGGTTCGGATAAGCGTCGAGTGTGACTCGCGCTTCCGCACCCATCTTGAGTGCGGCGAAATCTCTTTCGTAAATGTCACCGAGAGCCCAGACGGTTGAGATGTCGGCGATGGTGCAGAGCGGCTGAGGCGCATCGAGAGATTTGGAATACTCGCCGGTGGACGCACCGATATCCAGGATTACCCCGGAGCGAGGTGCAACGACTCGCAATTCCGTGGAGGCGTGATTAGGATCCATCCCTAAGTCGCGAATATGTTGCGCGGTTGCTTCTAGTTCGGCATCGGCCATCTTCGCGTCACCCTGGGCTTGCTGGTATTCCTTTTGCGCGATGGCGTTGTGCGCGAGGAGATCTTGCGCGCGAGTCATGGCCAGTTGTTTCACCTCGGCATCCACACGAGCTTTGCGATAGTCCGCAACAGCACGGGAAAGATCGTTGCTCTCGATCAAAGCGAGCAACTGGCCCTTCTCCACACGGTCCGAGGGACGAACTTTCATCTCGACAATTCGGCCTCCGACGGGGGGAAAGACGTGAACCACCTGCGTCGGATCGGCCTCGATGTGCGCGGGCAGTACCAGATAGTCAGGGACAGCGGAAGAATTTACTGTGACGGTCTGAATTCCTTTGGCGTCCGATGCGATGTATTCGACGTCGCTTGAACTCGCGGATGGCCCGGGCTGAGATTGAGCGTTGGCCTGCTCAGAGCTGTTGCCCGAATTGCCACATCCGCCAGCCGCGATTGCAAGTATGATGGCGAGCGCTAAGACTGCAAACTTCATTTCATTGACTCCATGACGATGGCTGCGAGTGGTTCTGTTCTGCCTACCGGTTGATATCGTTTTGAAACGCCGCGAAATACCCAGAGAGATCCGGCAGCAACCTTCGTCTACATTTCCATCTGCGACTCTTCGGGCAATGGAGTGTCACACGCGACGGGCCACTCAGGAGGATGTAGATGGCGGAGCACGACCGAACGCAGCCCCAGAATTGATAGAGAAGAAGAGCGGATCATTTGCGGGAGGCAAACGATCGACGAAGTTTAGCTGAGCCGGTCGCCATGGATAGGCTTGTATCGCAATCGCCGACAACACTTCCGGAACTCGCTGCTGCGGCGTGTCGTGCGAACGGGTCAGGCTCGGTGAATGGCGGCGGCTTGTAGAGCACTCGTCGAAAATCATCAACTCAGAATGCAGGTCATCCGTTAAAGAGACAGCAAAAAACAGGAGAACTACGACGCAGGCGAAAGCGGTCCATTCTCGCAGGGGCTCTCGGCCATGGTCGCGTCGCTGATGCAACCAGCAAGTCCGCCAGAAGTAGAAAGCGCCGGCGGCAATCGCCACCCACAGAAGATTAAGAAAAGACTCCATCGTTCCCTTTTATTCAGATGCCTGGTTCGCGCCGCCGGTCGCCAGCCACAAGACGAATACTTTACGGTCCAATTTACTATGCATAGGATTTCGAGCGCAAATAATTGAGCACCCCGAGGGCTCTATATGGTACGCATGGCGCCCCCACGAGCTTAAGCTCCATTCAGTGATTAGGCTGAGCTGAAAAATCAAACGCGATTGAGCCCGCGCAGCGGATGTCACGATAGAATGTAAGCGTGCCGATCAAAATGATTGCGATGGATATCGATGGGACTCTGCTGGATAGCCACGGACAAATGCCGGAGAAGAATGCGAGAGCGGTGGCAGAGGCAGCATCGCGCGGAATTGAGATCGTACTGGTTACCGGGCGCAGATTCGATTTCGCGCGGCCGATCGCAGACGCTCTGAAATGCGATTTACACCTGATTGTGAACAACGGCGCGCTGATCAAGAGCAAGAACGGCGAAACGCATCAGCAGCATCTGTTGCCAAGCGACACGGCGCGGAAAGTGCTGGACGCGACGGCGGAATTTCGCGCGAGCGCGGGAGTTGTGTTCGACCGTCCCCTCGAGCGGCAACTGATTTTCGAAACAGTAGACTGGAGCGATCCGCGTCGCGGCGGGTATTTCCGCCGGAATCGCGAATATATCGCGGAGGTTTCGCCGTTAACGGATTGCCTGAACGGCGAGGATCCCATCCAAGTGCTGTACACAGGAGGGTGCCGGCCGATTAGGTCCGCGATGACGCAACTGTCCGCGCTGCCGATCGCAGCGGGATTCACGCTCGCGCTCACCGAATACGAGTCGCGCGACTTTTCAATTCTCGATGTTTTGCGCCTTGGCGTAACGAAGGGAGTGGCGTTAAAGGAATGGGCCAGGCGCAGAGGGATTGCGCGAGAAGACGTGATGGCGATCGGGGACAATTGGAACGACCGCGAAATGCTTGAGTTCGCGGGGCTGCCCATCGTGATGGCCAACTGCGTAGAGGAGTTAAAATCGTTCAATTGGAAAATGACTTCGTCGAACGACGAAGGTGGAGTGGCTGAAGCTATTAATACCTACGCCCTCGGCAAGATATGACATGGCGTGGCGCACGCCGTGCGCGGTATAATTGAGTGAAGGAAAGTAACGGAAGTTACGAAGACAAAGCGAAGAAAAACTTTCATGCATCGCCTGACTACTTTGATTGCAATACTTGCCACGATAGCATTTGCGGGGCTTGGTGCGTCCACAGCGCAAGCTGACTACGCCGTGTTGCGCTCGGGGGTTCGACTTCACATTACGGGTTACGAACGTGCCGGCGACCTCGTGCGACTCTCCATGAATGGCGGCACCGTGGAAGTGCAAGCCAGCGATCTGATTTCCTTCGAGCCGGAGGATCAGTTTGCCGTTCAACCGGCACTCGCGCCGGCCATTGGGCCCTTCGGGAATTTGATTCGCGCTGCGGCGTTGAAGCATGGAGTGGACGAAAGCCTAATCACTTACTTGATCGCGGTGGAGTCGAATTTTAATCCTCGCGCAGTATCCCGCAAGCAGGCGCGGGGACTGATGCAGTTGATTCCGGAAACGGCTGCACGCTATTCGGTGGCAAATATTTTTGATCCGGCGCAAAACATAGACGCCGGAACGCACTATCTCAAGGACCTGCTGGAAAGATATCGCGGTAATCTATCGCTGGCGCTCGCGGCTTACAACGCGGGACCGGATATGGTCACGCGGTACGGCGGCATTCCTCCTTTCCCTGAAACCCAGAAGTACGTGCGACAGATTACTGCGAAGCTGGCGTCAACGACCTCCTCTACTCTCATTAAGTAGGACGGGGCGGAATATCCTAAGCGTTTCAACTCCACGCGCTACCAGAACAATATCTTCGGAGCATCTCAAAAACCTCCAAATTTCTACCGGTTGATTTCTAACTCTGGCGCGGGAATCAAGTACAACGTGGGCTACTGAGGTTGCTGAGTCGGGGGCTGCTGAGTTCCCGGGGACATTGGCGACATGGGAGAATTTCCGAAAGTACCGGGGCCGTTCTGGCCCATGCCGCCGGCAGTACCGAAGCCAGTGCCGGAGCTTTGGCCGGGCAGAACAGATTGCGGGCTGCCCATAACTTGTTGCGCGGACGCCAAAGCGTCTTCTAACGGGTTCCAGATGAATTCCCATTCCTGATATTTTTTGCCGCGGCGGTAAACTTTTATTGATTTGATATCCGTCGTGCACGCAACGCCAGTTAGAAAGCCTCCAAGAACGGGACCATCGACTGGGCCGGTGGGCTTCAACAGCAGCAGCGGATTGATGGCCGGTGCAGATTGACCTGATGTTAAAGATGATGAGCCGAGACTGAAGGAACCCGCTTGTCCGGATGGCGCCGGCCCGAAACTCGATTGGCCGGATTGCGTTGGATTCTGCGGATTTTGAGAATTATCCGGAGTTTGCGGGTTCAGTTGACCCTGCGGATTTTGCAAGTTTTGTGTGAACTGGTTCACTTGATCTTGCGTAATTCCGGGCGGAAGCTGTCCAGTTTGAAGGTACGCGGTCACCATATCCTGAGTAATGCCCGGCGGAAGTTGTCCACTCTGAGCGAACTGAGCTATTTGATCCGGGGTTGGGGAAATGTTTCCAGCGGATGGAACGTTCGCCGGGGGCTGAAGCTGACCGTTCGACTGGTCAGGCGTTTGGCCTTGTGTTCCGGACTGCGAAGTCCCCGATTGCAGCTGCGATGACCCGGTTCCGTTTGACGCATCCGTATTCGAGGGCACTGAACTCAATATTCCGGACAGGACGCCCTGGAGTTGTTGCGAGTTTTGGCCAGTGCCGCTGCCACTGACGAGGCTCGCTGCCGAGACTCCAATTTGACCGGGCATGGGAGCTGTTGCGGCAGCTCCAGGAAGCATACCTGCGTACTGGTCAATTAGCACCATTTGTTGAAGCGTGGCGTAGCGCACGCTACCAGTGATTTGGCCCGCGGCATTGACGTAGATGAAGCGCCAAGTGCCATCGGTCTTATTCATCGGGTTTTTGTAGGGCTGGCGCAGAAAATGGAGCTGGAGTCCTCCCTTTTGCAGATCGTCCATGGTCTGCGGATAGTGGCCCATCTTGTGATAGTAGAGGCGGATCGCGCGCGCGTACTGTTGGCCGCGCCAAATTGTTTCCTCTTCCTGTGTACGTTTGCCATCCGTTACGAAATTCTGCAATATAGTCAGGGACAGCGCGAGGAGAATGAGCATCATTCCGAGCGCCATTAGGAAAGCGAATCCGGATTCTTCCGAACGCCGGGACGGTGCGGCTCCGGCTCGCACGGAGGCCGAGCGGAGCGTCCTTGCTCCGGATTGGAGTGGGCGGTTTTTCATTGGTTCGGCACCTGCGGAACCGCTTCTCCCGGAGGCGGCTGCACCATCTGAACCGTCGCGTGCCGTCCACTGGAAATTTCCTCTATATCGGCGGAATCGTTGCCGATTTTGTCGAGTCGGAAGCGAGTTAGGAAGACTGAGCCTTCCTGCACAACGATGACATCATCGCCATTTAGGAAAAACGCCAGACGCCGGGGGCTGCTTCGCATTGAAGCATATCCGAAAAACTGCGCCGGAACTTCAACTGGAGGCGGAGGAGGCGGATGCTGGACGGTTGGGTATTGGTGGTCTCGCTGGCGCACCTGTTCTGGTGTGAGCTGGGGCGGCAGGGCCACCGCGCTGAAAATATTGCGATGTATACCGGAATATTCGAGCTTCTGAAGTTTTGCGAGCAGGTCAAGACGAAGTTGCGGCTCGTCTACATTCAACGGTTGAAACTTACTGTCGGATGCCAAAACTCCCTGAAGCCCGGGCATCTGGGTGCGGTTGGCGAGGTACACCCCCACTAGAACAGCTACGAGGATTCCAAGTATCCAGATTTGTGTTCGCCTTGACATCATTCAGGTCCTAAAATAAGTCCGGAGTTCAAGATGCAGCCGGATCGCGCCGGCCGTGGCCGTATCCAGATGAAGATCATTCAAAAGATAGAAATATTTCGAGCGCTCGAGGCCGTTGATGAATTGTATGATGGCGGGATAATCTCCGTCCACGGAATCCAAAACGGTCACTAACGTCACTCCCCTGTCCTTCACTTCCTTTTGGTTAAACGTAATTGAGGTGGTCCTCAAACCTGCCTTGGAGGCGATCGCGCCTAGGTCCGCTTCGATGGCTGAATAACCGTCAGCTGCGCCGAGAAACGCGTCATGATAAAACGCGTCGCAATCCCTTCCGACCTTGGGAAGGGAGGCACGAATTGCGTCACCGCGAGCGACGTCGGCTTTCAGAAGTTTGGCCTCACTCTCCAGATGAGTGCGCTGTGCGCGCATGCTTTCCACGCCTTCGCGGGTAGATTGCCAGAGAATGAATACCAAACCCAAGTCCGCCAGAAGCAGAACTCCCAGCGCGCCGAGAATCATCTTTTTCCAAGTACCCCAGGAACGTTTCGTGTTCATGTAGTCTCGTACCACGCCGTGAGCTCCAGCGTGATTTTGTCGGCCGCGGCTGTTATCTGGTCCTGATGCCGTTCCGCTTGAACCTGTACGTTTGAAAACGCCGGCGATTTCTCCAGCGACTCCAAGAATTTGATTTTGCCCTCGTCGGTTGCAGCGCCGATGCTAATCGCGACCTGGGCTTTTCCGTTTACGAGCTTCGGCGAGATATTTATCACGCGAACGCCGGGCGGCAAAATGGGCTCAAGATCCATGAAGATCTTAGTCCACGGAAAGCTTCTCTGGCCGATAAGCGAATTCAAAAACGCAGCTCGGTCCAGAACCTGCTGTGCTTGAGCGGATCGAAAATACGTCTGCAAATTCGCCTGTCTTTCTTTGTTGACGCGAATTTCAGTTTCCCAGTGCGCAATTTCCGCGCGAAGGTCCCGGTTTGCCCGCCATGCCCTGAAAGCTCCATGCGAAAGAAGCACAAGCAGGAGAACGCCGACGGTGCCCAGAATTCCGGCAGCGGCCAGAAACGGCCGTTTATTCTCCAGTGGCGCGGTAGCGAGATTGAGCCGAAGCTTCATAGAGAACAAGCGCGCGGGCGCGCTCAGGATCCTCCGTTCATCATCCAGCCGACCAGTGCATCCAGATTCTGATGCAGCAGATCCCTTGCGCCGGAATCAAGATGAAGAGGGCGTTCGGATTCAGCGAGCGACCCGACGGGACACTTCAACTCTTCCGAAAGCGCGCGGCGAAATATTTCCTCGCGCGCACCGAGTCCCGAAAGACGGACGCGATCCACGGCCCCGCCCCAGGTATCCTGATAGTAGGCGACCGCCGGGAAAATCTCATCGAGCAGCGACTGCGGCTCGAGTTGAGCCGACTCGCTCGGCATGTCCGTCGAACGATAAACGCACAGATTTCCGCCGCGTACAATAACGGTGGTCAGCGTTTTGCCGGACATGCGGACGAGAAGAGTGGCATCGCTCTCATCGATCAGAGGCAGCGCGGCGAGAGTGGAACTCAAGACCACACCAACCTTCGCGTCTAGAGCCTCAACGATCTCCTCGTACTCCCGGATTATCTTCTGTCGCGCAACCGCCGTTACAATTTCCAGATTCCCATCCTTGCCGACCTGCCGCATCCAGGAGACAACTGTTTCATCCACGTCAAACGGAACGCTCTTTTTCAGACGCCAGCGGAGGAGAGGCAAAGCCTCGTCTGCCCGTCGCGGGAGACCGTCGAACGGCAGAATAAAAACGCGAACGACCAGGTCGGGAACCAGCAGCACCAGGCCATGCTCGTGTCCGTGAACCTGACTGAACACACGCCGAAGAGCCGACCGGACTGCATCCGGCTGCGCTACGTTCATTTCAACGGGTGACGGAAGCACGGCGCCCAATGGAAGGGGCTCGACCGCGTAGGCTTCCAAAGAACCATTTATTTTTCCCCAACGAGCGGCCGCGACATGAGTGGAGGCGATGTCAACAACTAGCGAAGGGTGGGGCATGGCCGTGAGCCAACGCTCGAGACGGCGCACGGGGCCGAGTTCGTAGAATTGGGTTGTAAGGCTGGGTGAGCTAGTCAAGGAAGGTCACCTTATTGATCTCGCGCAAGGTCGTAACTCCCGCACGAATCTTGCCGAGGCCAGAATCGCGCAGAAACGTCATGCCTTCTTCTTTCGCCACCTTTTTAATTTCCGAGGTTGGTCTGCGGTTGATAATCATCTCTCGAATGCGGTCGGAAAGATCGAGGAGTTCGGAGATAGCGGTTCGGCCACGATAACCGCTGCCGGAACATTCCAGGCATCCCGGACCTTCATAGAATGGCACCTGCATCCATTCACCCGGGTCCAGGCCGGACTCTTTCAAAACCTCAGGCGAATATTGCACTTTTTTCTTGCAGTTCTCGCAAATCACGCGTACCAGGCGCTGTGCCAGGATGCAATTCAGCGCCGAAACGAAATTGTAAGGTTCAACGCCCATGTTGATGAACCGGCCAATCACATCCGTGACGTTGTTAGCGTGTACGGTAGTGAAAACAAGATGGCCTGTAAGCGCGGAGTTAATCGCGATCTGTGCAGTTTCCTGGTCGCGAATTTCGCCGACCATGATTTTGTCCGGATCGTGGCGCAAAATCGAGCGCAAGCCGCGGGCGAACGTCAGCCCCTTCTTTTCATTCACCGGAATTTGCGTGATACCGCGCACCTGATATTCGACGGGATCTTCAATGGTGATGATCTTATCCTCGTCATTCTTGATTTCGTTGATCGCAGCGTAAAGCGTCGTGGTTTTTCCCGAACCGGTAGGTCCCGTGACGAGAACCATGCCGTAAGGCTCGTGAATGTAGCGGCGGAATCGCGTCATGTCCTGCTGGTCGAAGCCGACGACGTCCAGAGTGAGGTTGTGGAATTTTTCGCTGAGCGTCTCTTTGTCGAGCACGCGAAGTACTGCGTCTTCCCCATGCACGGAGGGCATGATTGACACGCGGAAATCGATGAATCGGCCCTTATAACGTACGCGGAAGCGCCCGTCCTGCGGCACACGGCGTTCAGCGATATCAAGCTCGCTCATGACTTTGATACGCGAGAGAATCGTGGCGTGCCATTCTTTCGCCAGCGGCTGCATGGCGTACTGCAGAACTCCGTCAATTCGGTATTTGACGGCCACCTCGGTGTTGCGTGTCTCGATGTGAATATCACTGGCGCGGCGCTCGAGCGCGGTAAAGATGACGGTGTCCACCAGGCGCACGACCGGGCTAACGCCGGTATCGGCGCGCGTGAGCTTGTCCATCGAGATGTTTTCGTCGCTGTCTTCATCGTCGCCGACTACCTGGAGAGTGAAGCCCTCAGTGGCTTGATCCAGCACCCGCTGCGATTGCTCCGTGCGTTTCAGGAGATCGTCAATCTGCGAAGTGGTGGCCACCTTTATATGAAGGCGTTTCCCGAGTAAAAGAGAAAGCTCATCAGTCAGCTGCAATTGGCTTGGGTCGGCTATGGCCACAGTCAGCGTGGTTTCACGCGATTCGAGAGGGACAAACTTGTATCGAAACATCAACTCAGCGGGAATGCTGCGAAAGAGCTCCGGATCGATACGCTGCTCGCGAAGGTCAACAAAGGGACAGCGATAGCGTTCCGCCAAGCGGCGAGCCTGATCACGCTCCCCTTCATTGGGGACGTTGCCGGTAATCGGATTGTTGTTAAGAGTCGCCATACAATATTCAGCCTCCCGTGGATCCTATCTGCATGGAGAAGAGAGGCATATAGAGAGAGATCAAAATAAAGCCTACCACCACCGCCATGACCACCAAAATCGCGGGCGTCACCCATATGAGCGTACGCTGCAATCGGGTGCTTACTTCCTCCTCATAGAATTCCGCGACGCTAGTCAGCATGGCCGAAAGCGCACCAGATGCTTCGCCGACTTCGATCATTTCCAGAGCTAGCGGAGGGATCAATCGAGTTTCCGCCAGGCTCTCGCTAAGAGTTTTTCCTTCGCGTACTTTTTCGGCAGCTTGCGCTACCGAAGTCGAAATCAGACGGCTGCCAATAGCCGCCGAGGATGTCTTCAACCCGGAAACGAGCGGGGTGCCGCCGGCGAGAAGAGTAGCTAGGGTTCGCAGAAACTGCGCGATTTCTCCCTTTAACCAGATATCACCTACGACCGGAACTTTGGGTTTTAAGCGGTCGATCGCCAAGGCTCCCGCCAAGGTTCGCGTCCACAGGAATATGCCGGCAGCAACAACAACAAAAAGGCCGGCAAACACGAAGAAATAATTCCGGAGCGGCACAGCCATGTCCAGCATAAGTTGCGTCACATGCGGCAACGGCACGCCTAAATCCTGGTAGAGTTTCGCAAATTGGGGCATAGCATAGGTTAGCAGATAGCTCAGAACCAGGATCACGGTGACGATGAGAATCGCTGGATAAATCAATGCTGTAGCGAGAGCGCGGCGGAATCCGGTGCTTACTCTAAGGTAGGAGATATATTGGTCGATTACTCCCGTCAGATTCCCGCTCCGTTCACCCGCCGTAATCGCCGTGACGTACACAGGAGCAAACGATCCTTGCGCCGCCAACGCCTCGGAGAGCAACGCCCCATCTCGGACGCGCTTCCGAACATCCTGCAGGACTGGTCTTAAGCGAGGAGCCGCAGCCCGCTCGGCGAGGAGATCGAGGGCCTTCAAAATCGGAAGGCCTGCTTTGATCAAAGTGCTGAATTGCTGATTAAAAATCAGAAAATCGGCGGGCTTGATCTTGCGCTCGCGTCTGGCTCCGCTCAACTGAGAGAGCAGATCGAAGTGCATTCGCACGGAAAAGACGAAGAATCCCCTGTCAGCGAGCTTTTGCCTCGCTTCCGCCTCCGACTGCGCCGTCTCCATGTGCTGGAAGACTCGACCAGTCGTATCCCCGACTTTGCAGACAAATTCGGTCATTTAGGACTTAGACGTCCCGCCCAGTGAGACGTTTGACCTCTAGTTTACCACACCCATTCCAAGCTGGGTCCAAAGCGCAAGAGTCCGCATTACTATGATGTTACATAGGACAAACCGGCTGGCCGCGCTGAAAACCGGCGTAGGGTTCCTCGGGAATATCGCATGAGGCTAGCGTAAGGAGTTGGCGAGGGTAGATTCATCAACTATAGCCACACCCGGGGGAGGCACAAAATGAAATTGCGTCTCCGGAATCGGTAGGTTTTCTTCCCAGTTTCCGAATCGAAATTCCGTCTCAAGCTTTCCAGCCTGGCGGATTACGACGCGAACTAGGCGTCCATCGGAATCCGACTCAAGCAAAACTTCTCGAATCCGCTCGCCAGGATCGACGGCATTATCACGCGGGGTACAACGCAACACGGAGTTCCCGGCCCCTGTTGAACGGTAGCCAGGATCTGCACTCTGCGGGGTTGCGGCGTCCACGACCTCGATGCCGCGGCAGAGGCGGCCCAGATCTATCTTTCCCGTGAGGAAAGCCAAGGGTGTTCGCCAATCCGAACTCTCGGATACCTTCGCTCGGCTGGCAGTTCGGTCGGCAGGAACGTAAAACCACACATTCGTACCATCAACGATGAAGAGTTTTTGCTCGGGCGATTCATACTCCCAGCGCATCCGGCCGGGCTTCGAGAAATAAACGGTACCCGACTCCGCAGACGCGCCGCCGTTACCGTCGGAGTACTTTTCGTAAAAGGTAGCCTTGAGAGTAAAAGCGTGTCGATAATGTGCTTCGAGCGTGCGAACGATCGCAGGTTCATTGCGGATCGAGCCTGCAACCGTCATCAGATACAGAACGCATAGCGTCGCGCGGAGCATCAATTCAAGTCTAGCAGAATACCAAGGCGGGACTTACTGAAGCGGAGGCAAAGCTTCGCAAGCCGCTTGACTGCCGGGCGTTGCTCCCGTCGTATCGTAGTGAATCACTCCCGGCTCATCGCTGCAGAAGCTCCGAACGCCGGTAAAACCCTCCGTTATAGGCGTGGCGGTAATCAGATAGGCGTTCGCACCTGGCGTCCCACATGCCGGAGGCGGAATCACCGGCGCACCGACTGCAGTATAACCAAACGTAAACCCGCTTTTCTGATTCGGTGCGTTGGTAATAGTTGGATCCATGAGATCCGCGAAATCGCACGTTGCCGGAGCGCCTCCTATGCCGCCCAGTGTTGCAAGCGTGGGCGGGAATCCGTTGTTCCAGGTGGAACTATAGGCCATTGACGCCGTCGTTAGGGTGCGGACATTTTCTCCCGCTGCCGCTTCATTGGCTGCGATGCGCGCGCGAAGTAATTGAGGAATTGCAATCGCCGCAATGATCAGAATGATCGCGACAACCACCAGAAGTTCGATAAGCGAGAAGCCGCCCGAGTGATGCCTGGCTGGTCTCTTCTCCGCGTGTTTGATTGTCGTTGCCACCGTCGCATCCTTAGAAGCTTGCTTTTGTTCGGAAGCAGTCAAACCGAAAAGACAGCTGTTAAAACTGAAGCGGGAAGGATTGCTTCCTTCCCGCCTCGTAATGCACATCCCAAGGAACAACTACTGCAGTGCCGGGAACGTGGTCATGCAAGCAACGTCCGTTTCGCCGGCTGCCATTCCACCCGTCGGGTCTGAGCGCACAACTCCATCTTCCGCAGCGCAATAGGCCGTTTGGCCGGTCGAGCCGAGGTTGATTGGGTTTGCTGTGAACGCGAAGGTGTTTCCACCAGGGCCGCCACAACCGGGAGCCGCGACTGCGTTCAGATTGCCCACGGTGTAAGTGATGTTATAGCCGCTCTTCTGGCCAGTGGCTGCTAGTACGTTGTCGACCAAGAGTGCGGCTTGACAAGTTGCAGCTCCACCTGCTGCGCCGCCAAGAGTGGGCAGCGTCGGGGCAAAACCGTTGCCCCAAGTCGAGCTGTACGTGATGTTCGAGGTAACAAGCGTGCGAACTGACCCGACCGCGGAAGACTGATTGGCCGCCATACGGGCGCGAAGCAAGTTCGGAATTGCGATAGCCGCGATGATCAAAATGATCGCCACGACGATCAGCAATTCGATAAGTGAAAAACCCTTCTGTTTCTTATTCATGTCTTCTCTCTCCTTGAGTAAACTGCTGAAACTCTTTGTACTCCCTGGCGGGGTACACCCCCATAAAGGCAAGCGGTGTTCCACATTGGCTCAGTCTGTGTACCGACACGACACAGCTAATTATACCGCTCATTATCAGCAGGATGGGAGTGAGTTCTGGACGCGCACGAATCATTCGCAGCCGGTAGGCCGCTTCTATGCACGGTTTTTGACTATTTTTGTCTATTAAAAACGCCCGGAAAGGTCGTACCGGCTTGGTTATAAGGACTTAGGGGTTTGAGGACTCGTCACTGCTCAGCGGGCGTGAATCAGAGAGGGCAGTTCGTCACGGACTTCTGTTACATCAAAAAAAACGGGGAGGAAGTGAAGCTTCCTCCCCGCTCGAAACACATCCCAACTGCTGACTACTGAAGAACAGTTACGATAGCAGCGCAGTTGCCGACGGCTGTTCCAACTGCCGTGCCAGTCAGGTTGTAACGAATCACGCCTGATTGATCGGAACAAAACGCACGCGTACCAGTCGAAACTGACAACGGCGTAGCGTTCGTTTCGAAGGTCTGGAACGGAGAAAGCGTCGAGCCGGCACCCGTGGCCGCTACTGCGGCAACGACGTAGCCAGTCTTGGTTCCGACAGTCAGAACTGGATCGATCAAACAAGCAGTTGCAGCTGCCGCGACACAAGCCGCCGGGCCGCCCAGGCTAGCCAACGGCGCGAAGCCCGTGCCATACGTGGAGTTGTAAGTTACTTCGGCGGTATTGAGCGTACGAATTGAGCCGACTGCCGAAGCCTCATTGGCCGCGATACGTGCGCGAAGCAAGTTCGGAATTGCGATTGCCGCGATGATCAAAATGATCGCGACGACGATCAACAACTCGATTAACGAAAATCCCTTCTCATTCTGTTTCTTAATCATTAGCGTGTTTCTCCTTGGCCTATCTACTAGATTCAATCTCTGTTGGTAGCCCCTGGCGGGGTACAGCACGACTAGAGCACGCCCGGCACCGTTCAGTGGGAGCTTGGAGGTATGAGGAAAACACGCTGTAAGTCGAGTGTTAACACACTACGTCACACGAATACCCTTCAGCCTCGAATCGTGAAACTGTTTTTGTTTTAGAACGGGAATGAAAAGGGCCGATAAAGGTCGAGCGCAAAGCCGTTAAGAGCCCGCACCGAAGTGAAACACTTTCAAACGCCGTGTTTTTTTGCGTAGTGGCGGAACGAACGGTAAGTCATCTTCAGCATTTCTGCGGCGCGGATGCGAACTCCTCCGGAGCACTCCAGAGCGGCAAGTAAATAGGCTCTTTCTGTGGAGCCAATAAGCTTCTCGAGATCCATGCCGGCTTCCGGAATAAGGAAGGCTTTGCTTTCAGAATGCCCGTTCGAACGAGACTCCTGATAGAAGCTCGTAACGCGCTCCGGAAGATTCTCCACCGATACACGTTTACTCGTTTCCAGCGCAACGGCCCGCTCGATGGTGTTTTCCAGTTCGCGTACATTCCCAGGCCATTCGTAAACTTCGAGGCGGCGAAGGGCTTCAGGCTCGATGCCTTCGATCTTCTTTCCCATGGATTTGGAATACCGGTCAAGAAAAGCGCGGGCCAGCAGCGGAATATCTTCGCTGCGTTCTCGCAGTGGCGGCAGGTGAATCGGAATCACGTTCAGACGGTAGAAGAGGTCTTCGCGGAATCGTCCTTCGGCGATTTCCTTTTCAAGATCCTTGTTCGTGGCGGCTATCACTCGAACATCAACGCTGGTTTCTTCATTGCTCCCCAGTGGGCGTACTTTGCCCTCCTGCAGCACGCGATACAGCTTTACCTGCATGGTGAGACTCATGTTGCCGATCTCATCCATGAAAAGGGTTCCGCCGTCCGCGGCTTGGAACAGGCCTCGGCGATTTTCATTTGCCCCGGTGAACGCGCCGCGCATGTACCCAAAGAGTTCGGATTCCAGGAGCGTCTCCGGAAAAGCTCCGCAATTAATGGTAATAAACGGCGTTTTCGCACGCGCGCTATTCTCGTGAATCGCGCGAGCGACTAGTTCCTTCCCCGTTCCGCTCTCGCCCGTAATCAGCACGCGGCTGGACTGCGGAGCGATGGTTGCAATCATGTCGAAGAGAGTGCGCATTTTCGGGCTCGTTCCGATAATTTGGTCGAAGCCCGTCAGTCGGCGTATCTGGCGGCGAAGTTCCCCCGCTTCCTTCTTCAGCCTTTGGTTTTCGGCTATCTGCTGGACGGCGGGGCGCAGTTCGTCAAGCAGACGGTCACCCTTTACCACGTAGCGATCGGCGCCGAAGTTTACGGCATCAATTGCCGTATCGATCGTGGGAACACCGGTAATCAGAATGAAAATCGTGGAGGGCGAGACTTCCTTGCTGTAACGAAGCAACTCCACTCCGTCCATATCAGGCATGCATATGTCGGAGACGACGATGTCAAATATCTGCGCGGCCAACCGTGACTTGGCAGCTTCCCCGTTTGACGCCACTTCGACTTTATGGCCTTCCTTGCGGAAGCTGATCTCGAGCAGCTCGCGGATCGACGGTTCGTCATCGACTATCAGTAAATGAGCCATGGTGCGCTAGCCCTTCCCTGCCGTAATCATTTCCGTCGGTTTGTCTTTTCGGTGACGCGCGGGCGAGCGCTCCGCGAAGGAGCGTGGAAGTTCCATGACGAACTCGGCGCCGTCGCCCTTTTCCGCTTCCACTCGGATGCGGCCGCGATGCGCTTGTAGTATCTGGTAAACGATTGCCAAACCGAGGCCCGTGCCACCAGTGAATCCGGACTGAAACGGTTCGAAAATTCGCGTTAACTCGCGGGAGTCCAGTCCGATACCGGTATCGCGTATCGAGATACGAACCCATGTTTCGTCGGCATCAAGCTCCACCGCAAGAAGGCCGCCATTAGGCATCGCGCGCAGCGCGTTGTTGCAGAGGTTCCAGAACACTTGCTTCAACGCATCGCGGTCGGCGCGAGCGCGGGCGTTGCGAACGTTGATGCGGCGGTCGAAGCGGTACTTGCCTTTGGCGGTCGCGTCGTGCTCGAGCAACAAAAGCGTTTCTTCAATGATTGGTACGACATCGACATCGGCAAAGGCATATTTCTTTTCGCGGGAATAATCGAGAAAATCCGTGATGATCTGATTCAACCTTTGAGACTCCCGGCTGACTATCTGGACAAGCTTTTTATCGTCATCCTCGAGCGGGGCGAGCCGCGCCAATTCCTTCAGCGCTCCAGTCATGGCAGTCAATGGCTGTCGAATTTCGTGCGCGATAGCCGCGGAGAGCCGCCCCAGAGCAGCCATGCGCTCTTTGGTGAGCACTTCGCGTTCGAGACGCTTTAATTGCGTGAGATCTTGAAAGTTGTAAACGAAGCCGGTGTTCTGATTCTGGCTGGTTCGCAAGGGAGAAATTGAAAGACCGAGAAAACGAACGTTACCGGCAGCCGTTCGAAACTCGATCTCTTTCCGCGCCGCCAGCGGATTTCCCTGGCCGTCCGTCTCGACCGGCCAGAAACCGGGAAATACATTTTCAACTTTCTGGTCCCGCGGGGGAATCGACTCGAGGCCCATGATCTCGGTTCCGGCGCGATTCATCAATAATATGCGGCCTTCCAGATCGGTGGTCAGCAAGCCGCCGCGCATGGATTCGATGATGTCTTGATTAAACGCGCGGAGATCTTTGAGCTCTTCACTCTTCGCTTCGAGTTCGACGCCTTTCTTGCGAAGAGTTTGCGCCAGAAGGCTGCCAAGATATGCGACTGCAATAAACGCGAAGAAATTGCTGGCAAGCCATGAAGCCAGGGCGGTCTGCGCCGGAACGGAGTTCGACGTGTGCGGAAGCACTCCAAAATGCGCCAGTTCGATTACGCCGGCGACTAGCGCAAAACTAGCTGCGGCGACAAGGAAAACTCCGCGCCTCGAAAATAGTACGCTGGCCATAAGGATGGCGAGGAGATAAAGCGAAATGAAGTAGCTGTCCTGTGCCCCGGTGGTGTAGACCACCCCCGTGATGATCAGCAGATCGCAGATAATCTGCAGGGGAGCATGCACGCGAGCTTGCGGAGTCCAGCGCTGCAGGATTACGTAGACGATGGCGAGCATGTACCACAACGCGACGAGTGGAACAAACGATCGGACTGATATGGAGATGGGAGTGAACTGCCGTGCGGCCACCACGATGCCCAGCAAAAAAGTAATGGCGAGGAAGCGGACACGGCCCAGCCAGGGCAGCCATTCACTTACGCTGGTTGCGGGTTTCATTTGTTTTCGTTGCCGGTCCCGCTGAATTCACCGGCTGGATCCTTTTCGAGGATGCGTAGCAATCAGGGTGTCGCTGCTGGGCGCTTCGTGAAGCGAAGCGCCCTCTATAGGCCGCCGACACCAGGTTTTTAGTGACCGGCGAGCTTTCCGATCAACGAGAACAGTGGCAGGTACATGGAAATAACGATGCCGCCAACGACGACTCCAAGGACGACGATCATGATTGGTTCCATGGCCGTCAAAAGGTCCTTGACCGAGGCGTCCACTTCATCCTCGTAGAAGTCGGCGATTTTCTGGAGCATGGCGTCCATAGCGCCCGTTTGCTCTCCAACGCCGATCATCTGCGTCACCATTCCGGGGAAAACATTCGTTTCCTTCAGAGGATCCACGAGTGAGCGGCCGGCCTCGACGGCTTTTCGAGTTGCCGTGATGGCTCTCTCAACCACGGCGTTTCCGGAAGTACGTGCCGTAATATCGAGTCCTTCCAGTATTGGGACACCGCTGGAGATCAACGTGCCGAGAGTACGTGTGAATCGGGCTACCGCAATTTTGCGCAGCAGAATACCAATCATCGGAAGCCTGAGGAGAGCGGCGTCAATCGCATACCGTCCTTGCGGCGTGCCATACCAGAATTTCAAAGCGAACACGACGCCCCCAAAAAACACCAGGATCAGCAGTCCGTAGATGCTGCCGATGAAGCTGCTGAGCATGATCACGATTCTGGTGGGCAGCGGAAGGTCCACGCCCAGTCCGTTAAATAGGGTTGTGAAAATCGGCACAACTTTCCACAAGAGGAGAATGATCACGCCGCCCGCGATGCCCAGCACGGCGATCGGATAAATCATCGCCGACTTCACCGCGCGTTTCAGCTTCACGTTCTTCTCAATGTAGCTGGAGAGGCGCTGAAGAATGGTGTCAAGAATACCGCCCGTCTCGCCGGCCTCCACCATGTTGTAATACAGCGGGTCAAACACCTTCTCGTACTGCTTCATCGAGGTGGAAAGCGTGGCGCCTCCTTCCACCGAAGCCCTCACGCCGTTGAGGATTTTTTGAAAGGTCTTGTTTTCCTGTTGCCCCGCGAGAATTTCGAGACACTGCACCAAGGGCAAGCCGGCGTCGATCATTACCGAGAACTGGCGGGTGAAAATGGCCAGCTCTTTCGAATCCACGCCGCCGCCGAAAGTGGGGATATTGAATTCTTTCCCCTTCTCGGACAGCTTGCTGACGTTGATTTGCTCGCGCTTAAGGGAAGCGGTCGCCTCGGCCTTGCTCGCGGCGGTCCGCTCGCCCGTGACCGTTGTACCCGTCTTATTGACTCCACGATAAGTGAAAACCGGCATGATCTGTTCCCTCCTCTTCCTTAATTACAGTTACCGCCGGACGGGCGTTCGGCCACCAGCAGGCGGCGACACCACCCCACGGTTGATCAAGTCTTGTAAC
>Ga0209330_1000054_pt1 | contig 54449 bp, 50 predicted proteins | sample JacPinW_OM2H0_O3_FD_187969 | JGI IMG/M metagenome (GOLD analysis project Ga0209330, IMG submission 187969) | Forest soil microbial communities from Algoma, Ontario, Canada - Jack Pine, Ontario site 1_JW_OM2H0_O3 (SPAdes) (version 2) | ecosystem: Environmental > Terrestrial > Soil > Boreal... | reverse complement strand
ATTCACTGCTTTTCGCGGTCAGGAAAATTACCGGCACGGAGGCAAGACCGGGCGTCTGGCGAATGGTACGGCAGATTTCCAGACCGTCTTTGCCGGGGACCATGATGTCGAGAACGAAGAGTGCAGGACGCTGACGCTCGGCGTCTGCGAGAACGTTGGTCCCAGTGGGATAAACGCGGACGGTGAAGCCTTCGTTTTCGAGATGATGGCGGACCAGGCGGGAAATATCAGGGTCGTCTTCGACGACGAAAAGGCTGGGTTTCACGGGATTATTGTAACCAAGGCAGTACCGAGTACCTAGTACCGAGTGGCGAGATTTGGACGTGCAAGGGGGGAAAGGGCCGGATTTTTACCGAATATTCACAATCAGGTTGCTAACGCGGTCGAGGTGGAAACTTTTTCCCGGCGGGATGACTGTAGTGGCGCTGTATTCGGTCACGATGGCGGGGCCTGAGTATTTCTCGCCGGGTTGGAGATCGCCTCGGGAGTAGAGCTTTGTGGCTCGTTTGTTGCCGCCGAATAGGACTGGCGTGTCGGGCGGGAAAAGCCTGCCGAGCGTTGCTCGGCTGGGAGGGCCGAAGGCGGCCATCCCCAGATGGGATTTGTCTTCAGAATGAGTTTTATCTTCCCCGTCCGTTGCGGTGGTTCTCGTCTGTGGGGATCTCACTCGGGCGCGGAGGCGGAGGGTCACCAACTCTACTTCGCGATTTGGATGGGTGTAGCCATAGCGGCGGCGATGTTCCCGCTCGAAGTCGCGCAGGAGATTTTTCGTGGATGGAAGGTTGAGTTCATATCCCTGGCCACGATAGCGGATGTCGACGCTGCGACGAAAGAGCGTTCGTCCCTGCCAAGCCTCGTCGCGAAGATCTTTCGCGGCACTTTTCTCCAAGGCGGAAAATTCGCGATTCAATGGCTGCGCGGGAATTTTTCCCGAGACCCGCCATAGGACGGTGCGGGAATAATCTTTCACAACGTCGCTGGCGAGAATGCCGAGCGCAGACAGTGCGCCGGGAAAGGCGGGGACGATGACCTGCGGAATGCTGAGAGCTTCGGCCAGAGCGCAGCCGTGCAGGCCTCCGGCGCCGCCGAAGGCTACAAGCGCGAAGTGGCGAGGATCGCGGCCGCGCTCGATGGAGACGACGCGGATGGCTTTTTCCACGGTGGCGTTGACCACGCGAATGATTCCGGCAGCGAACTGACTCAGGGTGAGATGGCATCGCTGCTGTTTGAGAAATTCTTGCGTAAGTCGGCGGGTGCGATCGAGATCGAGAGTGAAGTCGCCACCAAGAAACCGTGTGGTCTGCAGGCGGCCGAGTAAAAGGTTCGCGTCGGTAACCGTGGGCTGCGTGCCTCGCCCATAGCAGATGGGGCCGGGATCGGCGCCGGCGGATCGGGGACCGACGTGGAGCACGCCGGCAGCATCGAAGCGGGCGAGCGAGCCTCCGCCGGCGCCGACGGTGTGGATGTCGAGCATGGGGACGCCTATCGGGAGCCAGGCGACTTCTGCCTGGCTGGACGTTGTGATGGCACCGTCGACCAGGGAGACGTCTGTCGAGGTGCCTCCCATGTCAAAGGCAATGATGCGGGAGAATCCGCTGCGACGGGCGCTGGCAGCAGCGCCGACGACGCCACCAGCGGGGCCGGAGAGAACGGTGCGGACGGGCTCGCGGGCGGCGGCAGCGAGTGCGGTAATGCCGCCGCTCGACTGCATAACGAAAATTCGATTGCGCTGAGCTACCTCGGGGTCTGAAGTTGTCGCGGATTTTGGATGGTTTTTCGCAGCGCTCAAGCGTTGCGCCTCCCCACAGCCCGTGATTGCCCGAGCGCCCTTGTCTTTCTTGGGACCGTGAGCGCTTATCTTCGAGATTTCTGTTGCCGACCTAAGCCCCGCAGCACGTCGCGCAACATTTTCCAGATATCGCTGCATTAACGGTTGAAGGTAGGCGTTGATCACCACGGTTGAGGTGCGCTCGTATTCGCGGAATTCCGGAAGAATCTGGTGAGAGATGGAAAGCGAAATGCCAAGCGGCTTGAGTGCTTCCGCCACGGCTAATTCGTTTTTCGGATTCGCGAAGGAGAACAGCAGCGAGATGGCAACGGAGCCGGGATGCTGCGCGGCGACCCGGGCCACCAGCGATTTCAGATCTGCTGGCGAAGGTTCGGACAGGATCTCGCCATCGCTGGCAGTGCGCTCTTCGATGCCGAAGCGGAAATCTTTCGGGACTAACGGCTCGACACGGTCGAAGAAAAAATCATAAAGCTTGGGGCGGGATTGACGCCCGATCTCGATGACGTCTTCGAATCCCGCGGTGGTGACTAAAGCTGAGCGCGCGCCTTTACGTTCGAGGAGCGCATTAGTACCAACAGTGGTCCCGTGCAACAGAACGAATTCGCCTTGGTGATCGATTTTGCTGAGTGCTTCAACGATTGCTTGCGAGGGATCTGCGGGAGTCGAGAAGATTTTCAACATCCGCAGCAGGCCGGTGGTATCTGTCCAAACGCAGTCGGTGAAGGTGCCACCAGTGTCGATGGCGACGCGGAGTGGTTGGGGGAGGCGCGGCATGGATTGATTGGGAGAGTAGCAGAGTGCTGAAAACTTCCAGATACCTCTTCAGGGCTAGGGTAAAAGGGTTCGAAAATGCGCTTAAGCTTGCCGCTCCCTATTCCTATCCCACGATCCTCAACGCTGACCGAGGCTTCCCTTTAGCCGCCATTTTCCACAAAGAAAAGCCCGGACCGCGACCCATTGGTTGATTGCCTCCATATTTTAACGAATTCGTGATCGGGTTCTTGAGGGATTGAGAGTGAAAAATGCCGGCGCCGAACCCCCAAGTGAAGAATCGAGAGACCGTCGTGGCACATCGAACCGACGATGAAAGCTATTCAGGTGAAACAAGTTGGCGGACCGGAAGCGATGGAAGTGGTAGAAATGCCTGTCCCGCAACCGAAGGCGAACGAGGCAGTGGTCAAGCTGGCTGCTTCGGGGGTTAATTTTGTCGACGTTTACTTCCGTGAAGGCAGGTACAAGGCGGCGGCGCTGCCCTTCGTCCTGGGCCAGGAGGGCGCCGGCGTGATCACCGAGGTTGGCGCAGAGGCCAAGTCGGTCAAAGTTGGAGATCGCGTGGCCTGGACTGGCGTGCAGGGCGCGTATGCGGAATATGCCGCAGTCCCGGCGGACCGGTTGGTGCCAATTCCGCAGGCCGTGAGTGATCAGCAAGCTGCGGCCGCCATGCTCCAGGGAATGACGGCACACTACGTATCGCATGATACCTATCAGCTTAAGCCAGGTGAAACGGCGCTGGTGCACGCGGCGGCCGGGGGCGTGGGCCTGCTATTAGTGCAGATGGCGCACAATATCGGCGCGCGGGTGATCGCCACGGTTTCGACCGAAGAGAAGGCTAAGCTGGCGCGGGCTGCGGGCGCACATGAGGTGATCCTCTACACCCATGCCGACTTTGAAGCCGAGACCAAACGGTTGACGGAGGGCAAAGGAGTAAATGTAGTTTACGATTCCGTGGGCAAAACCACGTTCGAGAAGGGACTGAACGTCTTGCGTCCGCGGGGGATGATGGTGCTGTTCGGTGGGTCGAGCGGAGCGGTGCCACCCCTCGATCCGGTGCTGTTGTCGCAGAAGGGATCCCTTTACTTGACACGGCCCACGCTGGTAAATTACATCGCGACTCGCGAGGAGCTGGTGGCGCGATCGGGAGCGGTTTTTAGCATGATCGCCACAGGAAAGCTCAAGTTGCGCATCGAGCACACTTACCCCTTGGCTGAGGTCCAGCGTGCCCATCGCGACTTGGAAGGACGGAAGACGACAGGGAAGCTGCTGCTGATGCCGTGAGCCTTAGGTCTCCAACCAGCACAATCATGAAAGCAATTCGCGTGCAACGAACGGGCGGGCCGGAGGTAATGGAGTCAGCGGGTGTTCCGGTTCCGCAGCCGAAGCCTGCCGAAGCGCTGGTGAAGGTATCGGTGGCGGGGGTGAACGCGATTGATGGCTACTTCCGCGATGGCCGGTTCCGCACGCCGCTGCCGTTCATCCCCGGGCAGGAAGGCGCGGGAGTGGTAACCGCAGTGGGAGCGCAAGCCAAAACGGTGAAAGTGGGCGACCGTGTGGCGTGGAGCGGAGTGTTGGGTTCCTACGCCGACTTCGTGGTATCGCCCGAAGAGCATCTGGTGCCCGTGCCGGAAACCTTGACCGATCAGCAAGCGGCGGCGGCGATGGTGCACGGCCTGACAGCGCACTATCTGGTGAACGACGCCCATAAGCTGAAACCGGGCGAGACGGCGCTGGTACACGCAGCGGCGGGCGGAGTCGGGCTGTTGCTGGTCCAGATGGCGCGCGCAATCGGGGCGCGGGTGATTGGCACGGCTTCGAGCGAGGAGAAGGCCGGGCTTGCGCGCGAGGCAGGGGCGGATGAAGTAATCGTCTTCACCAAGCACGATTTTGAAGCCGAGGTGAAACGTCTGACGGACGGCAAAGGCGTCGAAGTGGTGTACGACGGAGTGGGCAAAGCGACTTTTGAGAAAAACCTGAATGTCATGCGCCTGCGCGGCATGCTCGTGCTTTACGGCATGTCGAGCGGGCCGGTGTTGCCGGTGGATCCGGCAAAGCTGTCGGAGAAAGGCTCACTCTACATGGCACGCACCACGCTCGCCCACTTCACCGCTACTCGCGATGAACTCCTGGCGCGCACTCGAGCGCTTTTTGGCATGATCCGAGAAGGCAAGCTCAAACTGCGAATTGCCAAGACCTATCCGCTGGCGGACGCGGCACAATCGCACCGCGACATGGAAGCGCGAAAGATTGCCGGCAAACTGCTGCTTATCCCGTAGAACTTATCCGTAGAAGATGTGTTCTTAAATTCTTAAATCAGACGGAGCTTGGGAAAGTCCTGACTGTAGCGATTGGCATCGCGGGTCATCAGCCTATCCGCCTGTAGCAGTGCATGCGCCGCGATTAGGAAATCCGGCAGCAAACGCTTGGGCGAACCTCCGCCGGATCGGCGGCGGCGGATGGCGTAGGCGGCAAAGGTTTCAGCCGCTAGCATCCAGACATTCTCTTCAAGGTCGAAATCAATAGCGATGGCCGTTTCCGCAAGAGCTTTCCGAATCGTGCGCACATTCAGGCCAGGGATCGCTGATAGCTCGACGAAGACCGGCGCGCATATCACGAGTGCTCCCTCTGAGCGAACTCTCGATAACTGGGAGGCAATCGTGGTTGCCGAGGGGGCTGCCGACCAAATTGGCGATAGGATGTTGGTGTCGAGGGCCGTCCTCATTCGTAGTCTTTATCGCTTCGCATGTCGTCGATCCAGGCCTTTATTCCCTCTTCCCCGCCGGGGAACGGATCCGCAATTCCGATGAACTTTTCGAAGGGATTGACTTCCGAGCGGACTGGCCGGATCACGGTGCGATCTTGCTCCATCACAAATTCGACGCGGTCGCCGGTTTCCAGCCCGAGGCGTCTACGTATCTGTTGCGGAACGGTGATCTGGCCCTTGCTGCTGATTGTGCTGGAATTTTTCATCTTTACTTAAAACATTTACAGTAAAGATATCATTCTTTACCGCCTAGGGTCAAGGGACATCAGATGCGGTCCACTTCAACATTTGCGGGGATGCAGAGAGGAGATTAGGACCGGTACCTTGCACTCGCAATCCTAAGCAGATCAACTTGGAAGAGCCGGCGAGATGGCTATTTTTGCTGGTTGAGCTTGATGCATAGTCGGGATTGTTCGTCTCCCCCTCCGCGAGCGAGGAGATAGAAGCGAACTGCATCAGCTCATATCGCCTTTTAGATCCTTGCGTTTCCAGTGGCGCCTCTTATCATCCACCGAAGACATTTCCCTCGTCTGTGCGCCTACCGTTTGCGTGAATAGTTCCGTGCGTAATCCGGCGCGGTCTGTCCTGGCAGAAGCCGCGAATCGTCAATCGGTGGTTCCGAAACAACTTTCAGCGGCACCACTCCCGCCCAGGTCGGAAAAGAATAATCCGCTTCATCGTCCACCACCGGTCCCTTCCGCACCTTGGCCGAAAATTCCTCAATCGGCACTCGCAGAACAGACGTCGCCTTGAGTTCGCGCTGGTTGGGCTGCCGCGAGTCGGCCCACCTTCCAGGAATGATGTGTTCGGAAAGAAGCCGTAACGCCTCGATCTTCTCCGCTGGATCGTCGACGGGGGTCGCCCTACCCAGGATCACCACCGAACGGTAATTCATGGACTGGTTGAAGATAGAGCGAGCGAGCACGAAACCGTCGAGCAAGGTGACGGTCACGCAAACCGGCACGCTTTCTTTCATCTGCCGCAACATGCGGCTGGCAGCGGAGCCGTGAATATAAAGGCTTTCGTCCTTGCGCCCGTAAGACGTCGGAATCACAAAAGGTTGACCGTCGACGACAAAGCCGACGTGGCACAGAAAACCTTCGTCCAGAATGCGATACGCGGCTTCACGATCATAAACAGCACGATCCGCTTCGCGGACGAGCCGGGTCCGCGGCGTGGGTGTGTAAGGTTCGGACATTGGGGAACGAACTCCGGGCAAGCGCCAAGGATGGTGGAAGGGAAAGTGTAACACCGGCTTAGAGAGGCGACTTTCGAGGCTCAGCCAATAAGGGCCGCCAGTCTGGATCCCATGAGCGTCATGAGGGTCACGGAATCCAGGCTTGAGTGAACAGAAACTTACCAATACAGTTTCATTGCGAACTGGAATTGACGCGGATCATAAGCGGCCGTCGCCTGGCCGGCATTGGTAAATAGCGGACTGACTGCAGCTGCGTTATACCGGTTGGCGATGTTGAACATGTCGGCGATCAATTCCAGGTTGAAGCGCTCGGTAAAGTAGATGCGTTTGGCGACTCGCATATCGTTAAATACGGTCCACGGCGTAACCCCGGCGTTGCGGCCGAGATTGCCGTCGAGAGACTGAAGGCTGCCGTTGAAGTCCGCGATGCAGGGTTCCTGGAAAACTCCGGTCGGTGAGTATTTGGAACTAACCCCAGGAAATCCGAGCGCCGTGCACGCGGGGTTGACGAAAGTGTTGGGACGGCCGGTGAGAGAGGACAACTGGAGATTGTCGTCCCCGCTCGTAATGATGTTGAAGGGACGTCCGGAGCCAAACTCGATCAAAGGAGCGAGCGTCCAATTACTGAACAATTTGCTGGCAAATCCAGTACCGCCGAGTTTGCCCGACTGATAAACGCCACTGAACACAAAGCGGTTCCGCTGGTCAAACAGAGAGGTGGAGCGGTCCGCACTCGGGAAGTAGCTGTCCTGGGGAGTGAGAGTGGACTCGAGATCGGTCGAGTCATCGATGGCGTGCGACCAGGTGTAGGAGGCGAGAAATTCGTAGTGCCGGTTGAAACGTTTGCGGAGATTTGCGCTTAGGCCGTGATAGACGGAGCTGCCGTTTGAAAAATTGGCATCCATGTCGCCGAAAGGGATGCAGCTGGCCAGAGTGGCAGGGTTGCAGTTGGCATTGAAACCCTGGCTCGCAAGACCCTGCAAAATGGTTTGCCCCAGAGTCACGCAGGCGCCGGCGCCACCCGCGATGAGGGCGTCGGCAATAGAGGCACTCAACCCGCTCGGCCGGAAGAAATTCATTAAAGCGGCTGGCACATAGGCTTGTCCGGTCGGAAGAACACCACACGGAGCGAATGCCGTAGATGTTCCTACCGTAAAGGGACTCGTCGGATAATTCGGGTTTGAAGGAGCGATTCCTGCGGCGTTGGCCGCGGCCTGAGCCACCAGCAGGTTGTTCACCATCAAGTCGCCGCGAATTGTGTTGGCGTTAATCGGGCGGTTGAGGTGACGTCCACCGTTGAAGTTGTAAGCCAGATTAAGGGCGAAGCCGCCTCCTAGATCCTTCTCGATGCTGAAATTCGCCTGCTGCGAATACGCGTAGACGAAGTTCTTTGATTGCGGATAGCCGAAAGGCTGGAAGGCGAGTGGCAGGAAAGTGGAAGGATTAAGGTAGTTCTGGTTCAGGAAAATCGAGTTGGCCTGAAATGCGTTGAATCGTTGCTGGTTTGGCTCGTATCCCAACGCAGAGACGACACCGCCGTTACTTGAGACGGCACACGGTCCGGTGGCCGAATTAATTGGTAAACCCTGAAAAATCGGGATGGCGTTGAGATTTCCGAAATTGCCGAGACCCGAGGAATTGCTACAGGTTCCCGTGCCCGCAAACGCCAACTGCCCGCTGGTCGAGCCGTCGGACGCATCGCCCAGGAAATAAAGGCCGAGCAGAGGGTGGTCATAGAAGAGTCCGTAAGAGGCGCGGACTACGGTCTTGCCATCGCCTTTGGGATCCCAGGCTAGGCCGATGCGAGGCTGAATATTGTTGGTGTCCGTCTGGATTCCTTTTTGCAATCCCAGATACTTATATCCAGCCAAAGCCAGCGGCGTAGGCGATCTGAATTGCGGCGGGAACTCGACGTCGTAGCGCACTCCGTAGTTCAAAGTGAGATTCGGACGAATGCGCCAGGAATCCTGCCAGAAAACTCCCAGTGGCTTGTTAGGAAATGAGTCATGAGGATTGCCGAATCCCTGAATGAAATCCCCCGGCAGGCCAGCACCGTATGCCTGAACCGGCGACAGGTTGGGGAAAGGATCGCCGGCGATTGGCGAGACGAAGCCCAGGCTGGCGGAGCTGAAAGTTCCGAAATCGTACACGCCTCCATAGTTCACGGTGAAGGTCGCGGTCGTCGGAATGTAATTGAAGTCCACTCCGAACTTGGTGTTATGAAGTCCCGTGGTTAAAGAAAAGTTATCGGTGATTTGGTAGCGCTGTTCAATGCGCTGAATGTAGGAGTAAGGCTCGCGCCCAAAATAGGCAAATCCGGGAATGTTGACCGCCGGATCAGAGCCTCCCGGTATCGCCGTGTTGTAAAAGTACGACAAACCGCGACGTGCATATTGGAAGCGCAACTCATTCACTTTATTGTTGCCGATCGTCCAAGTGTCCTGAACCACGCCGGCAACATCGCGATAAGTCTGCTCGGACGTGCGAGAATAAGCGTTCTGCCCGAAAGGCTGGTCCTGGCCGCTGACCTCGATCCCCGTGACCGTGCTGGGACTCACGTTGGCGCGCAAGGTAAGCCGATTGTTGCTGCTGACATTGTGGTCGATGCGCAACGAGTACAGACTTGTCCCCTCGAATACGGGAAAATTTCCCCGCTGCGACGCCAGCGTTTGGTACGAGGCTGGCACAAAGCATGGCGGCGCGCTGCAACTCGTCGGAAAACCCCCGACTCCCGGAAAGCCGCCGGTCAGCCCTGTTGGCCAGGCTCCATTCACCGCCATACCAGACGAAGCGCCGACTAAGCCTGCGTATTGACCAACCGCTTGCGCAAAAAGAGGATTAGCCTCCGCCGCGAGCGTTGTCGGGTTGGTTAGGAAGCCGACCTGGTCCGGCGTCAGCTGTAAGGTTCCGAAGGGCAGTCCGACTTGGGTTGTATCAAAAGGCACGAATCCGAAGTTGTTTGCGCCGATGTCGGAGAAACCTGTCTCATGGCGCCGGGTAACTTCGTAGGAAAAATAAAAATAAGTTTTGTCTTTCTTGATGGGCCCACCAAAAGCTGTGCCTGCCTGCACCCGCGTGTAAGCGGGATTGGAAACTGTGCTGAAGGGATTCACTGCCTGGAAGCTGCGATTGCGCAGGTAGCCGTAAACGTCGCCGTGAAACTCATTCGATCCCGAGCGGGTAATGATGTTTACTACTCCCCCAGCCGCACGGCCATACTCAGGGGCATAGTTGTTCGTGATGATCTGAAACTCCTGCACAGCCTCCTGGGAGACGGTTGAGCGAACTCCGTTGACGCCATTGTCGGTGGCATCGGCGCCGTCCACATTTACCAGGTTGGACCGTGCGCGTTGGCCGCTGATATTGAGGCCCGAGGTGGGAGCCGCACCAGTGTTCGGAGCGTTATCACGGACCACCTGAGAATCCGTGAGCGTGAAATTGATGTAGTTGCGGCCGTTGATGGGAAGATTGTCGATGCGCCGCTGTCCAATCGTGTCGGTAGTCGAAGTGCGCGAGGTCTCAACCAAGTCTGCTTGCGAACTGACCTCCACCACTTCCTTGCCGCTCGCCACAGCGAGTGTCACTGGAAGCTCTACCAGGCCGCCCACGGTGATGCTGACTTCCTTGGCTTCGGCTTTTCCGAAGCCAGCTGCATCCACGGTTACGGCGTAGGCGCCTGGAGGTAACTGTCGAACGCTGTAGCCTCCCTCGCCGTCGCCGGTGGCGCTGCGTACAAGGCCTTTGGCAACATCGCTTACTGTGACCGCGGCATTCGTCACAAGGCTGCCTTTAGGATCCTTCACGCTTATATGCAAGTCACCGGTAGCCACGCCCCCCTGACTGAAGGCGATGGCGGAAAATAACACGACGAGCAGTGACCCAGAGAAAATCCTTAGGTTGTGTCGGTTTGCGATCATGCCGAGGGTGATCATGGAGGTCATAGAGGCTCCCTTGACTCCGACACGTGAATCCTCTCGGCGAACAGCTGAAATGGCAGATGGCCGAAGTGCGTCCAAGATTTTCAGGTGATGGGTCCGGCTGGTTTTTACACCAGAACAGGTAGCGAAAACAAGCCAGGAATGCTCAGAGGTAGTGTGCCAGTAACCCCATAGTGTCGCCCAGTTTCGCCAAGTGCAGGAAAGAGCAGGATGGACAGCACGAAAAGTTGCCCGAGGCCTGTGCCGCATGCTCGCCCAGGTCGCAATCCAGCTGTCCTGTATCAACTTCGGGAAGACAGACGAACCGCCGCTGCCGGGTCCTGCAACCGCCCTAATAACATGGCCGAGCCACTCACTTGCTCATACCGATCGATTACGCGGCCAGCGGCAAACGGGGAATTCGGCCATGCCAATGCCATGTAAATACGCAGCAGCGCAACCGTGGTATTACGACGCAGGAGGAGAGCGTCATCCACCAATTGCCGTGCAGCTTCGGCAAATCGCGGGTCGCCCCTGGCCAAAACGGATTCGCCCACGCGCACCAGCACCGCGGCATTGCGTCCCGCAACCTGTACGTAGGCGGCCATGGCGAGCAAGCGCGCGCGCCGGACCTGGCGAAATTGGGCCGGTGGCAAAAGCTCCCGCAAGTACTGGTCCTCAGCGGGGTCGATGAGATTACGGAAGGCTTCTACATCAATGGGACAAATCGTTGCAGCGGGATTGGAGGTCCCACGGGCCTGCAGGCTTCGGGTTACGGTCAGGCGCAGAATCACGCCCAAGGCAACGGCAGCGGCGACGACGAGAATGATGGCCAGATTCATCGTTGGAGTAAGCGCTCCAGTTCGCGGTTCCAGATTTCTAGATTGTGCTCGGGTAAAGCCACCGCCGATACAGCGGCGCTCTTCTGAGGAACGAGGAGGTAGTAAAACCAGATCAGGACACAAGCGTGGTAAGTGGCCATGTTCGGAAAATCCAGAAGATAGCTCTTTTGCCCGAACAGCCAGCCAGCCAGGAGAGCCCAATAGGCCAGATAGACCGAGGCCACGATACCGAAACCCAGCGTAATCCCGAAAGCGGGACTACGCCACCGCAGGTGGAAGTGGGCAGCGAAAAGAAAAAGAAAAAGAATCAGGCCGCATTGAACCACACTTACGCTGCGCCCCAGGATGCGCGTCGCAGCAATCAACCAGACGCCCGTGGGACTGGCGTAGGCTGCGAGAACGGTCGCCGTGAATACGAGAACCACGCCGAGGCCGCTGATCAGGACTTTCGCTAATCCGGCGAGCGACGGGTAATGACGTAACAGGTGAGTAAACACCTCGCCGATCACCAGAAATTTTATGAACACTTCCACGATCAAGAAAAGGAAATAGATCCGCCAGTAGACCGAGCCTGAGACATGCGGACTAAGGTCCACAGCATAGATAATTCCTCCTCCCGCGGCCTCAAAGAGAGCGTAGCAAAAGAACGCAGGAAACTCCCTGTGCAGTCCTCGCTTCCACATTAGGAGAGCAAGAAGAGCGAGGAGGATGCAGGGCGCCACCCACAAGTAGTGCCACAAAAATGAATGAGGCTCCAACATAATCCTAGCGGCGTACTATACCGCCAGGACCGCTTGTCAGCAATGCCGCTGTAAGCCCTGTCCGTTTTTTGTAACGTCCCCCTCGGCGACTACGGCTTGCACATCATGCTGTTGCCGGAACAGTTGGCGCCGCCGCTTCCACCATCGGCATGCGCCGCCGTCGGAACTACTATTGTATTAAGAAACATCAGGGCTATGGCGACGACAAGTAGGGTGCGTTTCATGATTGTTTTCTCCTTGAATTGGGAAATCGAGTCGTGATACTTTCATGCTTCGTGCTTGTCTGGGAAGAGTACCTTAGGCCCTCAGTTGTTCGGAATTCGTAACAAGAAGTCGGTCTAAAATGACTCTCAAATCAGCTCTGCAAGACCTGCGAGGAACCACATTGGCCGCGGTCGCGGGATTGCTTGCCAAGTTGGCGTACTTGGGTTCTTTGCGCCGCCGGGAGGGTGGGTACAAGCATTGGGGCCTCTCGCTGATTCATGGAGAAGAGTCGTCGGACCGCGCTTTGAAGGCGGCCCACACAGAGGTACTGTCCCGGGTGTTGCGGACACCGATTTCGGATTTACAGAAAGATTTGCAGCAGTCGAGCCAGGCCGACCAGCAGAACGCGGCGACTTACATCGCAGGTATGCGCGAACAATTTAAACAACTGCTGCCCTCGCCGAATGACGCTGTGTCCGAGCGCCATCTTAATTCAGTACTGATTGCGCTTTCGAAGCTGGAGAAGAACCGAGAGTCTGCCACTCCGTCAGTTTCATAGCAATCCCTACAACCTGCCCGATGATCTCGGCGTCCTGAGGATGGCGCAGGACCCGCACCTGCACCGGCGACAGAGGATGGGGCTGCAAGATCACGTCATCGCGCCGCATACTGCACCAGCAGCAGGTGTGCCCCTCGCGAGTTTCTACAAAGTAGATAGGGCGTTCATACTCCGACCGCCACGTTCCCTCCACTACCGTATTTTTTCCTTCGTCGACCTGAACGAAGCTGCCGGGCGGAAGAATCGGGTACATGGTGAAATCCTGATTGCCGATATAGCCGTAAGTGAAATCGCTGTGTGCGAATTGAGCGAGATAGGACAGCGGCACCAATCCCCACTGCTCGACCATGCGCCCCAGGTTACTGGTGCGATGCTCGTCAAAAGCCGGATCCATGCGGATCGGAATTTGCACAGAGGATAAAGCCGCCAGCGCCTCGGAGACATGGGAACGCGGGGGAGCGATCATGCCGAGGTCTGCGGCCACATTATTCATGTCAACGCCGTACCAGGCCAGCAATTCCCGCATATCGCGGCGGTAGATGACGGCCAGCGTGTAAAGGCGAAAAATACTGGGCAAAACACTCTTGGTCTCTATGTCGGATAAACGGCTAGGGGGAATCGAAAATTCTTCGTTACGATACTTCTCAGCCATGCGAGCACTGGCAATCTCAATGTCGCGCATCGTCAAGCCGAGCTTTTCGCGAAGGGTACGAAGACTCTTACCGGCCGGGAGCATAGAACGCCTCCATTGGAAGTTAGGGAGATTTCTAGAGTGGCCGCCATCATAGCAGGGAGCGGCGTTCGTGTCATGATCTCACAAAGAAAATTTGCCGGCGGGCAAGATTGTTACGATTTACGAACAGGTTCTGATCCGCGCTCCGTCTGACGAGTCGCCTGCCTTGCCACGAGCTCCGCCGCGGTTGTCGGAAGGGAATGAATGTTCCAGGAGCTGGACCTTGTTCGTTTTTCGTAACAGGCATTGCTCAAAATAGCAGAACTCCTGATCCGGCCCTTCTGCCCCATTTTCGACCTGCGCTTTTGGCAGTTGGCCATGACATTTGTCACGCCAACTCAGTGATGAACAGCACTGGTGCTTTATCCGCACCTCCGCAATCATACGAGCACCGGGACAAAACGAACCTGGGCGAACGAACCTCGGCGAACGAACCTGGCGAGGATTGGTAAGGGTGGAGACGGCCAACATGATCGCAACTCTTGAAGAAATCCAAACCAGGCAGCCGGCAAAATCAGGCGCGGTGGTCGCAAGTCTGGAAGGTGTCAGCAAGAACTATGGAGAAATTCGCGCCCTGCGCGCCGTGAATTTCACAGTCAATGCAGGTCAGGTGGTCGCGCTTCTTGGGCCTAATGGGGCAGGCAAGACGACAGCCGTGAAGCTCCTGCTCGGTCTCATTCAGCCGAACACCGGCAGAGTCCGGGTCTTCGGCGGAGATCCCACCAATCCCGCGCATCGCATGCGCACCGGGGCTATGCTGCAGGTGGGCAAAGTGCCGGAGACTCTGAAGGTAGGCGAGCACATCGATTTGTTTTCCAGTTATTACCCGAACCCGATGTCGCTCCAGGAAGTGCTGGCCGCTGCCGGCCTGGAAAAATTGCGCGATCGCAAGTTCGGCGATCTCTCGGGCGGCCAGCGGCAGCGCACGCTGTTTGCCCTTGCCATCTGCGGCAATCCCGATCTGCTGTTTCTGGATGAGCCTACCGTGGGACTCGACGTCGAAGCCCGTCGCGCCCTCTGGGAAGAAATTCGGCGCCTGGTCGAGCGGGGAAAAACGGTTCTTCTCACCACGCATTATCTGGAGGAGGCCGACGCTCTCGCCGACCGCATCGCCGTTATTAATCAGGGCGAAATCATCGCGGAAGGCACACCGGCAGAGATCAAGGCGCAAACCAGTGGAAAGCGAATTCGTTGCATTACCGCGCTCAACCTGGCGGCTTTGCTCCAAATTCCAGGGGTGACCGATGTGAAAAGAGACCGCGAAGCCGTCGAGATCCATACCGGTGAAGCTGAGTCGGTGGTTCGCCTTTTGCTGGCTCGCGATCCCTCGCTTTCCGGATTGGAGATTAGCAGCGCGGGACTCGAAGAAGCGTTTCTTTCCCTTACTCGCGACAATGGCGGAAACGGGAATCATTCAAACTGAACCCCTATTTCCCTGCACCCAGATGCAGAAAGGTACGAGGAGACGACGATGAGCACGACTGCAGCGGCATTCCCCAATACTGGGATCGAGCGCTCCACCAAACACACGGCCAAGATTTATCTGAAGGAAGCCAAATACGAGTTTCTGAAGAATCTGCGCTTGCGCGTGTACACCGTTTCGGTGATTACTTTTCCGTTGATGTTTTACGTGCTCTTCGGTTTAGTGCTGAACGCGAAAGAAGCGATTGGTGGTACCGGCGTTTCCACCTATTTGATCGCAACCTACGGAACCTTCGGCGTGATGGGAGCTTCGCTGTTCGGGACTGCGTCGGGTCTGGCCTCAGATCGCGGCTTGGGGTGGCTCCAAGTAAAGCGGGCCAGCCCTATGCCACCATTCGCTTACTTCATGGCTAAAGTGATTCTAAGCATGACTTTCAGCGCGATCGTGGTCGCTCTGCTGCTGGTGCTGGGCATCAGTTTCGGCGGAGTGCGAATGCCGCTGGCGGAAATGGCAAAGCTAGGGGGAACTCTGGTCGCCGGCTCGTTGCCCTTTTCCGCCATGGGATTGGCCATCGGATACTTCGCCGGCCCGAATTCCGCGCCTGCTGCCATCAACCTGATTTATCTGCCACTCTCGTTTTGCAGTGGTTTGTGGGTGCCCTATATGTTTCTGCCGAAACTGGTCCGGCAGATCGCGCTGGTGCTTCCGCCTTATCACTTATCGCAACTCGCGCTGGGAATTGTCGGCGCGGGGCGCCACGAGCCGGCCACCACCCACTGGGAGGTGCTGCTCGCCTTCACCTTGATATGTTTGGGCGTCGCGCGCATCGGTTTCCAGCGCGATCAGGGAAAACTCTACGGCTAGCAAGCCTCAGAAGTTGGCTATGCCAAATCTGTTTAGAAAATGAAAAGCTACCGGAAATGGCAACAGCGTCACGAATCGTGAGGGAGTTGGACATGAGGGCACAAACGAAAAAGTCGCTAGTATGGACCACGGTATTGATGGTGTTTGGCTTGACCGTACTGTTCGCAGGGATGAAAGTTCTGGTCGTTCTGATTCCGGCGGCCTTGTTGATTTGGTATGAAATCGCTCAGCCGATGCTCGATGGTGACCGGAATTGACGGCGGGGGGAAAATAGAAGAGTGGGAAATTAGGATGTCGGCAAAGGATTTTGAAGTCAGCCGGTTGAATCGATGATTGGATTTTTCGACAGATTCTCGAGGAATCGCGAGCACGGATGGGCGCCCTTTGTCTGGCTTGTATATTCCGGCTTCTTCTTCGTGCAGCCAATCGTGGACCACGTTGGTCGGAAACAGTGGCTGTTGGACCTGCTCGGATTTTCTGTGTTTCTTCTTCTGTACGCCGGCTTGTTTCTGCTCGAACACCCCCGAGGTCTTCTACATATCGCCGGTATGGTCGCCCTGGGGATGATCTTCATCCCATGGAACGGGGGCGCTTCGGCTTTTTTTATCTTCGCCGCCGCATTTACACCCTTCGTCATGGAAACCCAGGCCAGGGCCATCGCGGGAATGCTCACCATTGCAGCCATCGCCGGCACTGAAGGCTGGCGGTTGCACTTGTCGGGATGGGATCTTTTTTATTCCGCGGTGTTTCCCCTGGTGGTCGGTGGTGGCAACTTGTTTTTTGCCGAGCGCAATCGCATGAACCGCAAGTTGCGCAAAGCCGACGAAGAGATCGAGCATCTGGCGAAAGTCGCGGAGCGCGAAAGGATCGCGCGCGATCTCCACGATGTGCTGGGGCACACCCTGTCAGTGATCACGCTGAAGTCGGAGTTGGCGGGCAAGCTGATGGATCGCGATCCGGTTCGCGCCGGACAGGAGATCCGCGAAGTGGAGCAGATTTCCCGCCAGGCGTTGTCGGACGTGCGCGATGCCATCCGCGGTTACCGCTCAAAAGGGCTGGTGGCGGAGCTGGCGCAGGCCAAATGCACGCTGGAAACCGCCGGCGTCGCGGTTCGATGCGATGCATCGACCATGGTTAAACTTCCGCCTATGCACGAGGGCGTGCTGGCGATGGCAGTCAGGGAAGCCGTCACCAACGTTGTACGGCACGCCCAGGCTCGCACTTGCAGCCTGCGCCTGGCGCAACAAAATGGTTCCTGCCGTCTTGAGATCGAAGACGACGGCCGCGGAGGCGACCATGATGAAGGCAACGGACTCCGGGGCATGCGCGAGCGCGTCGAGATGTTAGGCGGCACACTGGACCGTGACGCTCAGTCAGGTACGAGACTCACCATCACCCTGCCCCTGAAAGAAGTCGCGCCCAGAACCGAGGGCCGCCCCAATTGAATCCGATCGCGAAAGAAAATCGTAAAACCACGCGCGTGGTTATCGCGGAAGATCAGGGCATGGTCCTTGGAGCTCTGGCCGCGCTGCTTGAGATCGAAGGCGATATCTCAGTCGTCGCCCAAGTGCGCAATGGCAAAGAAGCGCTGGAAGCTGTTTTCGCACAAAAGCCGGACGTTCTCATCACCGACATTGAGATGCCGTTCATGACCGGACTCGATGCCGCCGCCGAGCTGAAACGCCGCCGCTCGAGCACCCGCGTCATCATCCTCACCACCTTCGCCCGCGCAGGATATTTACGCCGCGCCATGGAAGCGGGAGCCTTGGGATACTTGCTGAAAGACATGCGTGCCGAGGAACTTGCCGACGCCGTGCGCCGCGTGCAGCAGGGCTTGCGCGTCATTCATCCCGATCTCGCCACGGAAGCCTGGTCGGAAATGGATCCGCTCACCGATCGCGAACGCCAGGTCTTACGCTTGGCCGGCGAAGGCATGCAAAGTGGAGATATAGCCGCCGAGCTTCGACTCTCCGAAGGCACTGTAAGGAACTATCTTTCCGAAGCCATCAGCAAGATGGGCGCCAGCAACCGGATAGAAGCCTCGCGAATCGCGCGCACCAAGGGCTGGCTCTAGGCTGGGTGGAACCGGCACTCGCGCCCGCTAGGCCGCTTGCGCGCAGCGCCAATGGTCAGGTTCGAACTCGGCTGCAAAACTAAAACTAAAACTGGAAGATGCGCATACCGGCAAAGATCGAATACGATAGTTTCATGGCCGACGCTTACATTCTCGGCATTGAAAGTTCCTGTGACGAAACGGCTGCGGCGGTGGTGCGCTCGGGAGAGAAGCTTATCTCGAACGTGGTGGCATCGCAGATTGCCACGCATCAGCCTTATGGGGGCGTAGTTCCGGAACTCGCATCGCGCGAGCATCTGCGAGCGATTGTTCCCGTCGTCCGGCAAGCATTGGCTGACGCCAAGCAGACTTATCACTCCGTAGACGCAATCGCTGTCACCCAGGGTCCAGGTCTTGCTGGAGCGCTGCTGGTGGGCATCAGCTACGCGAAGGCGCTGGCCTTCGCTCTCGACAAGCCGCTGATTGCCGTCAATCACCTCGAAGGCCACGTCCATGCGGTGCTGCTCGAAGAGCGGCAGAAAGGTAATCACGAACCGCAATTCCCGGTGCTGGCTCTGGTTGTGTCAGGAGGGCACACCCACCTGTATCTCGCGGCCCGAAAGAACGAAGGTTGGACCTATGAAAATATCGGCCATACCCGCGACGACGCAGCCGGAGAGGCTTTCGACAAAGTTGCAAAACTGATTGGCCTGGGTTATCCCGGAGGCCCCCTCGTTGACCGGCTGGCTCCCCATGGCGATCCCGGCGCGGTAAAGTTCCTTCCCGCACAAATCAAGCATCCTGATCGCCGGCATCATCGCGGACAAAAAAAAGAAGAGATAGAAAACGATCGTCCGCGCTTTGACTTTTCCTACAGCGGTATCAAGACAGCAGTCCTGCGCTACGTTGAGGCTCACGGCATGCGGGATTCCATCGAACTCCGACGCCAGGCGCTGGCGAAGATTTCCCAGCCCAAGCTGGAAGATTATTTGGCGACTTGTGACCGCCAGACGCTCGACTTGGTCGCCTCGTTTCAGCGTGCGATCGTGGAGGATCTGGTGAGCAAGACTCTGGCTGCGGCCCAGGCGTATGACGTGGCTACGCTCTTTGTGACGGGCGGAGTGGCGGCCAATAGCGAACTGCGAAAGACTTTCGAGCAGCAGGGCGCTCAGGCGGGGGTGCCAGTTTATTTTCCTGCGCGTGCGCTTTCCACCGACAACGCCGCAATGATTGCCGCGGCCGCCTATCCCAGATACCTGGCCAAGGATTTTGCCGCCATGGATTTTTCCGCCGAGGCGAACCTCGTCTTGCGTTAAGCAGAAGTTACGAGGGAAATCTACTTGCTCGCGCCTTTATTTCCCATGACCGCATCCAGCGCCTTTTCGAGCTGGCTTTCGATATCAATATCTTTGTAAATGGCAAAATCGGCGCGCTTTTCGCTTTCGTCGAAGCCGCTGCCGCGGCCCGCTACAATGATGATGGGAATGCTGGCGGTCTTCGGATTGTTCTTTAATGCCGAGATCAGTTCCCGGCCTGACATCTTTGGCATCTGCATGTCCGTGACAATCACATCAGGCAGCACACGTTCAAGAATGAGCAGGGCCTCCAGGCCGTTGGTAGCGGACTCCACTGCAAAGCCGCGCTCTTCGAGAGAGCGGCAAACGGTGTAGCGGATGAGCATCGAGTCATCGACCACCAGCGCCACGGCAGGCATCAGTGTGTAACGTGCGTGTGCACGCCCCCGTCCGGAGATTAGCAGTGTGGGCGTCCGCCTAACAAGGAAGAAGCGAGGCAGAGCGGTGACCATCGTGCGGCGCTTGACGGCTTACGGTTCCTGGGCTTCACCCTCGACGCTCTCTTCGATACTCATGTCCTTCAGTTCGCTGGACTCAAAGACTTCGCGGCACTCGAGGCATTCCACGAACTCGGCGTCTTCGTCGCGGGCGACGATTTGCACGCGGGGGTGTTTGCAGGGCGGTTTTATCGTGTCTTTCGGCTGGGAGAACGGCTTTGAGGTCATAATCCGGAAACGTCGCCCTCACCGGAGTAGCGGGAGGGATCGATCGGGAATTCCGGGTATTTTAGCCCTGCTAGGCCAGTTGTCAAGCCCCTGTGGATTAATTTCCTTGCTTGATCGTGCTCGCCATCATTCGGCTGTCGCCTCCGGTACTTGAAGTTCCGGCCATCCTCCCCCCCCGGGGTTAAACCATTCAATCGCGATTGCTTACTGTCCGATCCCAGGTTATCGCCGATGCCTGCTAGGCCTTGCGCGAATCGGGCGTCTGGAAGTAAAATGAATTACGACAGAAAAGGTCGCAATTAAAGCCGACTGAAAAAGTCGGAGATGGTTGCACCGGCGGCGCAAACCAGATGCTGAAGCTAACCAAGAAAGCGGATTATGCGCTGATGGCGATGAGGCACTTGGCTGACCATGCTCAGCAGGGTACGGGCAGCGCCAGCGCGAAGGACGTTGCCGACTCCTTCGGTATTCCTCCGGAGGCTTTGGCGAAGATCCTGCAGCGGCTGGCCAAGGCTGGTTTGTTGCAGTCACAGCACGGCACCCACGGCGGTTATAAGCTGGCGCGGGCCGCGCATACGATTTCGGCGTTTGATGTGATCCAGGCTATCGACGGACCCCTGTTTATTACCTCTTGCGTTACGGTTCGCGGGGAATGCGGCCAGAGCGACCGTTGCAACATCCGTGAACCTCTCCGCAAGGTGAACGATAGCATCGAAGCGGTGCTCAAGCGCATCAAGATCTCACATATGAGGGAAGAGCCGGAAGCGGCCGAAAGCGCAGCGACCAAGCCGGCAGAGCTCGTGACAATTGTTTGAGAAGTGAATATTGGTTTTTAAGCAATCAACCAGGTAGGAGACGCATTCTATGAGCACGGATGTAAAGATCCCCCAGGAACTTGGAGTCACAAAGCACGCCACTCCTCAAGGAGTGAAGCTTCCCATTTACATGGACAATCATGCCACCACCCGCATGGATCCTCGGGTGCTCGAGGAAATGCTGCCCTACTTCATGGAGAAGTTCGGAAACTCGGCCAGCCGCAATCACTCATTCGGCTGGGCAGCCGAGGACGGCGTGGAAACGGCTCGCGAACGCATCGCCAAGCTGATTGGCGCCACCACCAAGGAAATCATTTTTACTTCGGGCGCCACCGAAAGCGACAACCTTGCCATCAAGGGTGTGGCCGAGATGTACCGCGAGAAGGGTAATCACATCATCACCGCGGTGACTGAGCACAAGGCAGTGCTCGATACCTGCAAGCGCCTGGAGAAATATGGTTATCGGGTCACCTACCTGCCGGTGCAGAAGGATGGTCTGATCGACCTCGACGACCTCAAGCGCGCCATGGATGACAAAACCATCCTGGTCACCATCATGGCAGCCAACAACGAAATCGGCGTGCTGCAGCCGGTTGCCGAGATCGGAAAGCTGTGCCACGAACGCGGCGTGATCTTCCACACCGACGCCGTGCAGGCCATTGGCAAGGTTCCGGTGGACGTAATCAAGCAGAATATCGACCTGATGTCCATTACTGGACACAAGATTTACGGTCCCAAGGGTGTGGGGGCTTTGTACGTGCGCCGGAAAAATCCGCGCGTGCAGATTTCCGCGGGCATTGACGGCGGCGGCCACGAGCGCGGCATGCGTTCCGGTACATTGAATGTCCCCGGCATCGTCGGCTTGGGCAAGGCTTGTGCCCTTGCGGCGGAGGAAATGTCTCGCGAAGCCGCGCAGTTGGGCGGTTTGCGCGATCGTCTCCGCGACCGCATCATGAACCGTCTGGACGAAACCTACATCAACGGTTCGATGGAGCACCGCTTGCCCGGCAACCTGAATATCAGCTTTGCCTACGTGGAAGGCGAATCCTTGCTGATGGGAATCAACGATATTGCAGTTTCCAGCGGTTCGGCATGCACCTCCGCGACGCTTGAGCCATCTTATGTATTGAAGGCTCTGGGTACCGGCGACGACTTGGCGCATAGTTCGATACGCTTCGGCATTGGACGCTTCAATACCGCTGCCGAAGTCGATTACGTGGCCGACCGCGTGATCGAAACCGTGGAACGCCTGCGCGAACTTTCTCCGCTTTACGAGATGGCGAAGGAAGGCATCAATCTGAAGGATGTGAAGTGGGCTGGGGAGTAAGCAGTACCTAGTGCTTGGTGCCTCAGAAGGACGAATTCAGAGAATTTAGGAGAGCAAATGTCATATAGCGATAAGGTAATCGATCATTACAACAACCCACGCAACGTCGGCTCGATGGATAAGAGCAGCGCGGACGTAGGCACGGGTTTGGTCGGCGCACCGGAGTGTGGTGACGTCATGAAGCTGCAGATCAAAGTCAACCGCGAGACTAACGTCATTGAAGAAGCCAAGTTCAAGACGTTCGGCTGCGGCTCCGCGATCGCCTCTTCCTCTTTGGCCACCGAGTGGGTCAAGGGCAAGACCGTGGACGAAGCTCTCGCCATTAAGAACATGGACATCGTGAAGGAGCTGTCGCTTCCTCCGGTAAAGATCCATTGCTCGGTGTTGGCTGAAGATGCCATTCGCGCCGCGATTGGTGACTGGAAGAAAAAACAGGAAAGTTCTAAGCCAGTTACCGCCTCCGTAGCGCAGTAGGCTGGTTGCCGCGCAGCGCTGGCGGAGACGGCCCCAGGCCGAGGCGGGCGGGCGCGGACGGGGAATTTTTATTACATTTTTATGACAACGGTAACGGAACAAAGCGCGAAGCCATCCCCAACCTCCCCGGCCAAGGGCATTCAGGTGACTGACAAAGCCCTGGGCAGGGTGAAAAGCGCGATGGCCAAGGAAGGCATTTCACCCGAACAGGGTGGACTGCGCCTCGGCGTCCAGGGCGGGGGTTGTTCCGGCCTTAGCTATAACGTTCGTTTCGATACGCAGCCACGCGAACGCGACCGCATCTTCCAGTTTGGCGATGTGCGCGTGTTTGTGGATCCGAAGTCGTTTATCTATTTGCACGGCATGATTCTCGATTACCAGGAAACCTTGCTGCAACAGGGATTCGTTTTCGTGAATCCGCAAGCGACGAAATCGTGCGGCTGCGGCACTTCGTTCTCGGCGTGAGCGTGCTTTGACTTGGATTGTGTGACTCGGAATCTGTGGCGCGGGCACTTCCGCCCGCGAGGGTTCGCAAGGCGCGACCGTCCTCACCCAGCACCCAGCGCCCTGGGCTCGCACCGGTTCAAGCTATGAGGGTGTAGTTGTGTTTGCCCGAAGCGTAGGCTGAAATGACCGATTCGTCGTTGACCACAATTACCGCGAAGGCTGCACCGGAGGGGACTCAGTCCTGCTGGTCATGCGGCACTATGCGCGCCGTACAGTTCTGCGAGTCGTGTGGCAAGGTTCAGCCGCCGGCGCCGGTGGATTATTTCACCTTCTTCGGTCTGCCCCGCAAGTTGACTCTCGATGTTTCTGCCCTGGAGAAAGATTTTTACGAGCTGAGCCGCAAGCTGCATCCCGATCTCAATGCCCGGGCCGGCAGCCAGGAGCAGGAGTGGAGCCTGCAGCAAAGTTCCCTGCTCAATGACGCTTATCGGACGCTGAAAGATCCCATCAAACGCACCCAGTATCTTTTGAAGCTGGAAGGCGTGGAACTCGAAGAGCAATCGAAGTCTGCGACGGAGCAGGCGCGCTCTACGGGGGAAATAAAGAAGCAGATTGTCCCGCCGGATTTGCTGGAAGAAGTTTTTGAGCTGAACGTTCAGCTCGAAGAGCTTCGCGGGCAGAAAAAGATGGGCGAGGACGATCCCGCCCTGATCGAGGAAGTCGGCCGGCAGAAACTCGAACTTGAGGAGAAGCACGAAGCGCTGTTGCGCGAGTTGCAGGGTCACTGGAAGATGTGGGATGGAATGATCCAGCGCGAGCACAATGGTCAGCCGGTGTCAGAAGAAGAGCGCAGGCAGGCGCGCAACCGCATGGTGGACTTGCTGAACCGCCGCAACTACATCCGCAATTTGGTGCGGGATGTAAACGAAGTATTGGAGCGGTAGCAACTGGTTTATGGCAACTGATCGCATCGTCGGCATCGACCTTGGCACCACGAACTCTCTGGTGGCCTTCATGCAAGGGGAGAGCCCTGTCGTGATTCCCGGGGATGACGGTTTGAACCTGGTGCCTTCCGTGGTCGCACTTGACGAGAAGAACCAGCCGGTCATCGGCAACGCCGCTCGTAAGTATTTGACGGAGACTCCGGAGCGCGCCGTCTACTCTATCAAACGCTTGATGGGGCGCGGAGTTGACGATGTTCAGGAAGAATTGAAGTTCTTTCCCTTCCGCCTGGCGGAAGATCTCCAGGCGGGCGAAGTACTCCGCATCAGGCTGGGAAACAAAACTTTCACGCCGCCGGAAATTTCGGCTCTCATTCTTCGCCAGCTCAAGCGCAACGCCGAGCGCTTCTTTGGAGCTCCCGTCGCCAAGGCGGTCATCACGGTCCCCGCATATTTCAACGATGCGCAGCGCCAGGCAACGAAAGACGCAGGCCGCATCGCAGGCCTCGAAGTGATGCGCCTGGTGAACGAGCCCACCGCCGCGTCACTGGCTTACGGCCTGGACAAAAAGCAGAACGGCATCGTTGCCGTCTACGATCTCGGCGGCGGCACATTCGACGTCTCGATTCTCAAGCTGCACGACGGCATCTTCGAGGTTATCGCTACCAACGGCGACACTCATCTCGGCGGCGATGATATCGATAATCTTCTGATCACGATTGCACTGGACGATACTTTCGGCGATCTTGGCCTCGATCTGCGCCGCAATGCCGAGGCGGTGCAGGCGATCCGCAAAGCGGTGATCGAAGCTAAGATTGCTCTCTCATCGCAGCCTTCGGTCAAACTTGATGTTGAATTGCCTGGCGGCAGTCATTACCTGCGGGAGATCACGCGGGAACAATTCGAACAGCTGATTCAGCCCATCATCGACCGCACCGTCGGTCCCTGCAAGCAAGCCCTGAAAGACGCAAACCTCAAGCCCGAGCAAATTGACGAAGTTGTCCTGGTTGGCGGTTCCACGCGCATCCCTAAGGTTCGCGCTCTGGTAAAAGAACTGTTTCACCGTGAGCCTCACACGGAACTCAATCCGGACGAAGTTGTTGCCCTGGGTGCGGCCGTACAGGCAAACATTCTGGGCGGGGGATCGGAAGCCACCGAGAACATGCTCTTGCTCGATGTCACGCCGCTGTCGCTCGGTATAGAAGTTGCAGGTGGGGTCACTGACAAAATCATTTTGCGCAACTCGACCGTTCCCGCTTCGGCGACGCAGTTCTACACGACGCAAGTCGACGGCCAAGCCAACGTCGCGATACACGTATTGCAAGGCGAGCGCGAACTGGCGAAGGACTGCCGGTCCTTAGCGCGCTTCGATCTCAAGGGCGTCCCGCCAATGGCGGCGGGAATGGCGCGCATCGAGGTCAAATTCCTTATCGACGCCAACGGCATCCTGCATGTCTCGGCGCGAGAGCAGCGCAGCGGCAAGGAAGCTGAAATCCAGGTCCAGCCTAGCTATGGCCTCACCGACGAACAAGTCGAAGGCATGATCCTGGACTCGTTCGACAGCGCGGAAGAAGACTTCCGGCAGCGCCAGGTCATTGAGGCGCGCAACGAAGCCGCGACCATACTCGATGCGCTTGACAAAGGCAAGAAGAGCCCGGCCTGGGGTCATCTCTCTACCGACGAAAAGAAAAAGATTGCCAAGATGGAGAAGGCTTTGATCGCTGTGAAGAATGAAGACGATTATCAAGCCATCCGCAAAGCCATCGATACGCTCAATCAGGGCACGACGCGGCTGGCCGAGTTAATGATGGACAGCGCCGTCTCGACCGCGCTGAAAGGCAAAACCATGGACGAGGCTGACATGGGCGAAGGCCCCACCGCACCGCACCCCATGGCGAAAGCGGAATTTGAATAAGTAGGGCCGGCGTCTCGCCCTCGCAGCCTGAGCAACGAAGCAGTCAAGGATTTTAGAGGAGCAGCAATGCCAGAAGAAAAATCGCAAGGCGCCGGCACAGTCACTGAAGAAGCCCCCGGCGAAAACACCGTCCAGATTACATTCCTGCCCGAGGGCAAGACGGTCCAGTTTGAGCACGGCAAGCTGCCCTACGAGGATCATGGCAAGGAAGAGTCGGTACTTGATATCGCGCTGAACTATGGAATCCCGCTCGACCACGCCTGCGGCGGCAATTGCGCCTGCACCACCTGCCACGTCTGGATTAAAGAGGGTGCTGAGAATCTTTCTCCCATGGATGACGATGAAGCTGACCGTCTGGACATGGCCGCCGACTTGCAGTTAAACTCGCGTCTCGGTTGCCAGGTGCAGATCACGAAGCCGGGCAAGGTAGTGGTCGAGATCCCCGCCTGGAACCGCAATTACATTTCGGAAGAACATCACTAGATCGATCATCTAGCTCGAGGAGTCTATGCCAAAATCTCTTACCTGGGACGACGCCGAAGACTTGGGCATCCTGCTTTCCGAAGTTCATCCCGAGCTTGACCCGCTCACCGTCCGCTTCACCGACTTGCATCGTTATGTAACAGAACTGCCTGACTTCAAGGGAGATCCGAAAACTTCCAACGAGGGAAAGCTTGAAGCCATCCAGATGGCTTGGCATGAAGAATTTCAGGACCGCACGCAAAGCTAGGCAGGGGCTTCCCTGCTGCTTTCGTATCCGCGCTCTGGAGTCTCATCGTCGCGCCTGGTTTTACATCCCGGTGACAATTCGCGGCCCAATCATTTGTAAGCTTAGTAGGCTGCTGTTTGCTTGGAACTTCCACACTAGGTTCCCGCGGGCATCGGCATCTCTCTCCGTTCGACTACAAAGGGCCCGGCGCTCAACCCGGACCCTCTTTTTTCTTCCCTCCCATTAAACTGACCTTGATGCGAAATTACCCCGCGGCTGCCGAAACCGGCTCTTCCACACTCGCCTCCCGCAAAAACTTAGCCGCTTCCTCCGGAGGCGTCGGATTTATGTAAAAGCCCGTGCCCCACTCGAATCCGGCGGTCTTGGTGAGTTTCGGCATGAATTCCATGTGCCAGTGATAGTGATCGTTGGTCGGATCCTGCGCCGGCGAGGTGTGAATCACCAGATTGTAGGGCGGATTATCGAGCACTCGATCGGCCTTAATCAGCAACGTCTTCAGCGCCTTGGCCAGGTTCTCGAACATGTGCGAGGACGAGTTCTCGAACGCCGATTCATGCTGCTTGGGCAGAATCCAGGTCTCAAACGGGAAGCGCGGTGCGTAGGGCGCGATGGTCAGGAAGTTCTCGTTCTCAGCCACCACCCGGCTCCCGTTTTCTATTTCCTGCTGGATAATGTCGCAGAATACGCAGCGCTCCTTGTATAGGAAGTACTGCTTTGCGCCTTCCAGTTCCTGAGTGACGTTGATGGGTAGAATCGGCAGCGCGATGAGCTGCGAGTGCGCATGCTCGAGCGATGCTCCGGCGGCCTCACCGTGATTCTTAAACAGCAGGATGTACTTAAACCGGCGGTCCTTCTTAAGATCGAGAATGCGGTCGCGAAATGTCCACAGCACGTCTTCAATCCGTTTAGGGGGCAAGGTTGCGAGACTGGCGGTGTGGTCGGGAGTTTCGATAATCACTTCATGCGCCCCGATACCGTTCATCCGGTCGAACATTCCTTCGGCCTGGCGGTTCAGCGTGCCTTCAATGCCGAGGGCGGGAAACTTGTTCGGTACTACACGCACCGTCCACCCTGGCGTGTCCCGCTGGGATGCCGGTCCGCCATTCGATCCTGGACGGTAGGCTTGAATCTCAGGAGGTGTCTTCCCTTCGTTGCCATAGCAAAAGGGGCAGAATCCGCCCTTCAGCTTCACATTCTCCCGGGCAAAATCGCTTGGGCGCTTGGCTCGATCCGTGGAAATAATCACCCAGCGGCCAACAATCGGATCTTTTCTCAACTCAGGCACTCAAGAACCTCTTTATCAGAACAGGCGACGAATTTTATTCTAAGCCGTCAGAGAAGAATTACGAAACAGCTCAATCTGCGGCCAGCCGGCTGGCAAACGGTCATAGTATACGCTGATCACATCGAAACTCCACTGGCACGGAGGTGGAAGCCAGGCGCAGATACTCGCGCACCACGGCCGCGATTTCGCGTCGCTGGTGGCGATCGACTGCCGCCACCCCGGTCTTCACGTCGCTGGGTGCTTCGAGTCTTAACTTCCACCAAGCAAAGCACATCCTTCTCCCGGCCGATCAGATCGATCTCGCCGCGGCCCTGCGGCGGAGGGAAATTCCCCGCCACCCGGGTATAGCCCTGCTTTCTGAGATGAAAGCAAGCCTCTTCAGCCTCTTCCTTCCCCCGACGCCCGGTTGGCAGGTGAGCAGGAAAATCGTCAGGCGGCAGGGTGTGCTCCGCCAGCCGGTCGAGGATCTTAATCGCCCTCCTGCATTGCGCCGTCTCGAAAGCGCAGAGAAATACCGCCGGCTTTTATGCTAATTACCCTGCCCCAGACCGGGTGTGATAGAGGTCACAAATCCGGCGCGGAAAACCAATCCGGGAACTCGCCTCTCGGTCAAGCCTCATCTGCATCCCTCTGCATTCCTCCCCATCCCGTGCCCGCAGCCTCGCAACAGGTTTATAATCTCGAAAGCTGTACCGCACGCATGACTGATCAACTTAGAAAAAAATTGCAGGAAGAAGTCGACGCGCTGGAGCACGAACTGGTGCACGAGCTGCCCAAAGAAATCAAGCGCGCCGCAGCTCTCGGCGACCTCAGCGAGAACGCCGAATATCACATGGCCAAGCAGCGTCAGGAATTCGTCAAGGCGCGCTTTCGCCAGCTCGGCAAGCGTCTCGCGGATCTTTCCCTGACCAACATGAACAATATCCCCAGGGACAAGGTGGGGCTCGGTTCCACGGTCAAGGTATATGACAGCACCAAGAATGAAGAAATCGAGTACAAGCTCGTGACCAGCGAGGAGTCCGACGTAGGCGCTGGCAAGATTTCGACCACTTCGCCCATTGGCCGCGCCCTGCTCAACAAGAAAGTCGGCGACGAAGCCACCGTTATCACCCCCAACGGCAAGCGCGAGCTGGAGGTTTTGAGTCTGATCACGGTCCACGACGAGACCGACCGTGAAAAGGCCGGTGCCTGATGTCAGCTTCGCCCAACCGGAGCTGGACCAGCGCCTTTGGTCGCGCTTGCGGCGTGCTGCTGGATACTATCGTTCGCTGGCTTGCGCTCTCACGCATCAACCCCAACGTGCTGACGTTCATGGGATTGGTGGTGAATACCTGGGCAGCGATTCTGTTCGGGTCCGCCACGGCGGCAACCCAGAAGCGCATGTTTTTTCTGGCCGGCCTGGTGATCATTTTCTCCGGCTTTTTCGATCTGGTGGACGGCCAGGTGGCTCGCGCCACCAACCGCGTTACCCGCTTCGGAGCATTTTTCGATTCGGTGGTCGATCGCTACAGCGACGCTTCCCAATTCCTCGGCCTGCTGGTTTTCTATGCGCGGGGTGACCGTTTCTTCTACGTCGTGCTCACCGCCTTCGTAATGGTCAGCGCCATCATGGTGAGCTACACCCGCGCCCGCGCCGAATCGCTTATTGGATCCTGCCGCGTCGGCTTCATGGAACGTCCGGAGCGGTTAGTGCTGGTAATCATCGGCGCGCTCTTCAACCGCATGGCCCCCGTATTGTGGATAATCGCGGTCCTCTCCACTCTTACTGTGATCCACCGCATGCGTTACACCTGGACTCGCACCCAGGACGCCCCGCCAGTTGTTGCTGCCAAAGCAGGCCACGCGGCGTAGGGGATTCCCAGTTTCCCGGCACTGCGATGCTAGACTAATCAGTCGTTTCAATTCTTCTGAGGATTTTTCTTGCCGAGTGATCCGGTTTTGGTTGTTCACGGCGGCGCCTGGGCCATGCCTGATGACGTGGTGCAGGCGCACCTCGATGGGGTGCGCAACGCGCTGGTCGCAGGCTGGCGCGTGCTGGAGCGCGGCGGCCCAGCACTGGATGCAGTCGAGGAAGCCGTCGTCATCATGGAGGACGACGCAACCTTCGACGCAGGCCGGGGAAGCTTTCTGAATCGCGACGGCAAGGTGCAGTTGGATGCGCTGATCATGGACGGTTCTACGCTGCGGGCAGGGGGCGTGGGATGCGTGGAACGATTGAAAAATCCAATACGAGCGGCGCGCAAGATTCTGAGTGAGAGCCCCCACGTGTATTTTGTAGCCGAGGGCGCGGAACAGTTCGCCGCGGAGCATGGCGTTGCCCTCTGCCGGAACGAAGACTTAGTAGTTGCCCGCGAAGTGGAGCGCCTGCGCGAATATCAGGAGTTGGCGGCCCGCGGATCCGCGAATGATGAAGATCTATTCGCGCCTTCGATTTCACACGATACCGTAGGAGCGGTGGCACTGGATCGCGGCGGCAACATCGCGGCGGCGACGTCGACTGGGGGAACTCTGAACAAGGCTCCCGGACGTCTGGGCGATTCGTCGCTGATCGGGTGCGGTTGCTACGCTGATAATCTGAGCGCGGCGGCTTCGACCACAGGTTGGGGCGAACCAATTATGAAGTTGGTGCTGGCCAAGTGGACGGCAGACCGCGTGTCGGCAGGAAATCTGCCCGAGTGGGCGGCACAGGAGGCCATGAACTACTTGAAACAGCGATTGAATGGGCACGGTGGAATTATCGTGCTGAACGCGCAGGGACAGTTCGGCATCGCGCACAACACCCCGCGCATGGCCTGGGCGTGTAAGACGGCGAAAAAGGAAGAAGCCGGCATCGAACGCGGCGCCATGTGATCGTGCGCTGCCATGTGCAAACCAACGTTTGACCCGCTGCCGGGAGACGCGATTTGCGATTTCGCTTTGCCCGGGCGCGACTTCAGCCGCACCGCAAACGTCCCCTAAAAACCTGCAGCGGCTTTAAGCCGCCCGGCGGCGCATGTCCAAGAAGTTCGCCATCTCGACGATCGAAACCTTGCGCCAGCATGGCTTTCAAGCCTACCTGGTGGGCGGGTGTGTGCGCGATCTGCTGCTCGGACGCGAACCCAAGGACTTCGATGTCGCAACCAGTGCAACGCCCACGCAAGTCATGGAAACCTTCCCCGAAACCTATGCCGTCGGAGCGCAATTTGGTGTTGTGCTGGTGCCGTCGCCAGGCGGCGAACGTGCGGACGGTGAGAGGGGGACGTCGGAGCCCTACGTTGTGGAAGTGGCGACCTTCCGCAGCGATCTGGGATACTCCGACGGGCGCCATCCCGACGAAGTTCGATTCACCCAGGATCCCCGCGAAGACGTCGCCCGCCGCGACTTTACGATCAATGGCATGATGCTCGATCCGGTGACTGGCGAGGTGCTTGACTTTGTCGGAGGGCGAAAAGATCTGGAGGCGAAACTAATCCGCGCCATCGGCGATCCCAATCGTCGCTTCGCGGAAGACAAATTGCGGATGTTACGCGCCGTCCGTTTTGCGGCACGCTTTGAATACGAAATCGAAGCCGGCACTTTGGCCGCTACCGAGCAGCTGGCCAGAGATGTTCAGCTGGTCTCGCGAGAGCGGGTTCGCGACGAACTTACCAAGATGCTCACCGAAGGCCACGCTCGACGCGCTTTCCTTCTGCTCGATCAAACCGGTTTGCTTAGAGAAGTCTTGCCGGAGATTTCCGTGATGAAGGGAGTTAAGCAACCGCCGGAGTTTCATCCCGAAGGCGACGTCTTCGTGCATACGCTGCTCCTGCTCGAAAACCTGCCGCATCCTTGCCCACCCACGTTGGCTTGGGGAGCCCTGCTGCACGACGCAGGCAAACCAGCCACATTCCGCGTCGCTCCCGAGCGCATCCGTTTCGATGGTCACGTGGAGGTCGGACGTAAAATTGCGGAGGAGATTTGCACACGTCTGCGTTTTTCCAATCACGACACAGACCAGGTGCTCTCTCTGGTCGACAATCACATGCGCTTCGGTCACGTCACGCGCATGAAGGAATCGACCTTGAAGAAATTCATGCGGCTCCCCGCCTTCGACGAACATCTTGCCTTACACCGCGCCGATAGTCTCGCCAGCCATGGCAATCTCAGCACGCATGACTTTCTTCAAAAGAAGCTCGCGGAGATTCCTCCGGAAAACATTCGCCCCGCCCCGTTGACGACAGGAGACGATTTGATCGCCGCCGGATATGTTCCCGGCCCCAGGTTTCGGGAAATTCTTGAAGCTGTGGAAGATGCTCAACTGGAAGGGCGACTGCTTTCGCGCGAGGAGGCTCTCAAGTTCGTCAAGAACGAGTTCCCTCTTTGATAGTGCGGTCGCGAGCAAGGTCACGTCGGATTAATCAGAGTGCTAGAATCGAACCTCCAACTGTGTTTAAGAAACTGAAACAACATCCTTCACCAGGAGTGCATTTGGAGCAGGTTGGCGTGGGATTAGAAAAGATCGTGGTGGGCTCGCTGCGTCGGGTTGCGAAGGGCGAAGCGCCTCTGCTTGCCTGGCCCCTGGTTTGCGGCTCGCTAGTGGCCGAGCGCACACGTGCTGTTCAGTTTGCCGATGCAGTTCTCCGCGTTGAAGTTCCTGACGCGGCATGGCAACGTGAAATGCATAGCATCGCTTTCCGTTATCTTGCCGCCCTGAATCGTTACGCTGACGAAAAAGTGGAGAGGATCGAGTTTGTGATTTCACCAGGAAAGCAGGAATGCGTCGAGGGAAAATGAAAGTTACGGAAAAGGACGTGACCTACGTAGCTGATCTCGCGAACCTGGAACTTTCCACGGACGAGCGAACCGGCATGGTGCGCGATCTGAACTCCATTCTCGATTACATCGAGATGCTCAACCAACTGGATACGTCGAAGGTCCAGCCGATGACGCAAGTATCAGACCGCTATGGCGTGGACGAATCGAAGCCGGGTAGTGACCGATTTGCCTATGCGAATCGCGAAGATATCCCGGAGGGACTGCGGAAATCCCTGTCCCAGGACTCGGCCCTGGCAAACGCGCCCGATGCGGATGGAACTTTCTTCCGGGTGCCGAAGGTGATTGAGAGGTAGCGGCCAGCAGCCAGTCTGGCGATGTGCGGCGTTTGCTGGCCACCTTAAGTCTTCCATGGAACTGACTCAACACACGGTTGACTCTGCTCGCTCCGCAATACAGGAGCGCAGGACCACTGCGCTTGCGCTCGCCGAGGCGCACTACGCACGCATCCAAAAAGAGGACGGCCAAATCGGCGCATATCTCACCCTCTGCAAAGAGCGCGCTCTCGAACAAGCCGATTCGATCGACCGCATGGCCGCCGAGGGTAAGCCCCTGCCGCCGCTGGGCGGTGTTCCAGTCGGTATCAAGGATGTGATGTCGACTCGGGGAGTGCGCACCACGGCAGGATCGAAAATTCTCGGCAAATACATTCCCCCCTACGACTGCACAGCCGTCGCCCGTCTGGAAGCCGCAGGCGCGGTGATTCTCGGCAAAACCAACTGCGACGAGTTTGCCATGGGTTCTTCGAATGAGAACTCCGCATTCCATCCCGTACGCAATCCTCGCGATTTGACACGCGTGCCGGGAGGATCTTCAGGCGGTTCGGCGGCCGCAGTTGCTGCAGACATGGCGGTCGTCGCCCTGGGTTCCGACACCGGCGGCTCGATCCGGCAGCCGGCGTCGTTCTGCGGCGTAGTGGGACTGATGCCCACCTACGGACGCGTTTCCCGCTACGGCCTGATCGCCTTTGCCTCTTCGCTCGATCACATCGGACCGCTAGCCAAGACAGTGAAGGACGCTGCTCTGGTGCTCGGTACACTCGCCGGTCGCGATCCCATGGATTCGACATCAGCGAATGTGCCCGTACCGGATTATGTCGCCGCTCTCGACAAACCCGTGCGCGGCTTGAAGCTGGGCGTGGCGAAGGAATATTTCGGCGAGGGATTGGACGACGAAGTCCGCCACGCCGTGGAATCGGCGATCGACAAGTTGAAAATCTTAGGTTGTGAGCTGGTTCCTGTCTCGTTACCGCACACCCCCTACGCAATTCCCACCTACTACCTGATCGCCACTGCGGAAGCATCCTCGAACCTGGCCCGCTACGACGGTGTTCGCTACAGCTATCGGGCGTCAGGAGTGAAGTCGCTCTCGGAGATGTATCGTCGCTCTCGCGACGAGGGCTTCGGCGCCGAAGTGAAGCGTCGCATCATGCTCGGAACTTACGCGCTGAGCGCAGGTTACTATGATGCGTATTATTTGAAAGCGCAGAAAGTGCGCACGCTGCTCGCGCGCGATTTCGAGAACGCCTTCCGCCACGTGGATGCAATCATCACGCCGACCAGTCCGACGGCCGCGTTTCGATTGGGTGAGAAGTCTAACGATCCGCTCGCCATGTATCTGGCTGATATCTACACGGTGACGGCCGATCTTGCTGGCATTCCGGGGACTTCAATTCCGTGCGGCTTGACGAAAGATAAGCTTCCGATCGGACTGCAGATTCTGGGTAAGCATTTTGACGAGGCGACCATTCTTCGGATCGCGCATGCCTATGAAAAAGAGGCTCAGATTGGATCGTAATAGCGCTCTCCCGCGCAGGCCCGGCAAAGCACCTTCTCTGCGGTACGAACTTCTCTGCGGAAGTTGATGCCTTCGCCACAGAGTTCGCAGGCTATGCGTTCTCCTTTATATCCGGGAAATTCTTCTGGCGGCAGTTCGACCTTCACCCATTGCATCGTGAACAGATCGTCGTCCGTGATCTCACGGTAGGCCCGCATCTGCTGCTGATTCTTGTCTGCGATTTCGGGATGCATCTGGCGGGCGAGATTCTTCGAAGATTCCCGGGCCGCGATACGAATGGCTTTGCCGCTGCTTACATCCACGAACGTCGCCGCAACTTTCCCCCAGTCGCGGAACTTTAGTGCACGTTTACCCAGACGGCAACCCGTGACTACGGCAACAGCATCGGTGGCGCAGCGGTCGATTTCGACAAAAGTGACGAGCCGCTTGCGGTCTTTGCCGTGCGGATCATCGATCCCGAGCTTGATCAGGCCCAGCATCGCCAGCCGCACACCAAGAACTTGTCCAGCGCAGAGATGCCCGTGAGCCTGCTCAGCATCGCGGAGATATTCGTCGAGGGACTTCATAGGGAGCTGACAGCGTTTCGCCATCAGCTTTCAGCTTACCACCGACAGGATCACTTCCTTCTCCAGCGCACGCCTTCCTTTGTATTCTCGATGATGATGCCTGCGCCGGTGAGTTCCGCGCGCAGAGCGTCGGAAACCTTGAAATTGCGGGCCTTCCGGGCCCTTTCCATCTCAGCGATTTTTCGTTCGATATCGGCGTCGGAAAGTTGATCCGACTGTACCGCCTGCCGCAACTCCGCGCTGATGTCATGTTCTCGGCCTTCGGTCGACGCCCAATCTAAAACCTGCTTCATCTTCGACCCATCATCATCCTGGAGCACGGCGAAAATCTCATCAAACTTTTCCAGCGCGGCAAGCAACGCTCGAACATCATCCTGTCTGATTTCACGCGCATCGAAGGCGGCATTGGCGCGGCGCACCATTTCAAAGATGGCAGCCTGCGCTTGCGCCGTGTTCAGGTCGTCGTCCAGCGAAGCCGTCATCCGGTCAAGGGTCTCGCTGGCGAGCGATTTCATTCCCGGATTGCTGCCCGGCTCAAAATTCCCAGAGGTTAACCGCTGGCGAAAATTGCGGAGCCGTTCCACCGACACAGCCGCTTGCTTCAGCCCATCAAACGTAAAATTCAACTGATTCCGATAAGGCACCGAGGCAAGAAGATAGCGGATCGACGAGGGTTTATGTCCCTTCAGCACCAGGTCTCGCAAGGTATAGAAATTTCCCAGACTCTTGGACATTTTCTCGCCCTCAACCAGCAGGAAGCGGACATGAAACCAGAAACGGGCGAACGTCTTTCCGGTGAGTGATTCCGATTGCGCGATCTCGTTTTCGTGGTGCGGGAAAACCAAGTCTTCTCCGCCAGCATGCAGATCGAACGTCTCCCCCAATTCTTCCATGGACATCACCGAGCACTCCAGGTGCCAACCCGGCCGTCCCGGCCCGATCGAAGTATCCCAGAAAGCCTCGCCTGGCTTGGGCGCTTTCCAGATAGCAAAGTCGCGCGCGCTGTCTTTTTCGTATTCGTCCACATCGACGCGGGCCCCGTCGATCATCCCGCCGAAATCTTTCTTGGAAAGTTTGCCGTACTGCGGAAAGCTGGCAATTCGAAAGTAGTAGGATCCATCGTCGGTGCGGTAGGCGTTGTTTTTCCCGACAAGTTTTGCCACGAAGTCCGCCATCGGCACAATGTGCTCGGTAGCTCGCACCAGAGTGGGTTGTTCAATGCCGACCAAGGTAGAGTCTTCCAGAAATGCTTTCTCGAATTTCGCGGTATATTGCTGAACGCTCACTCCGTCGCTGGCAGCGTTGCGGATAATTTTGTCGTCAACGTCTGTGATGTTCATGACGTAGCGCACTCTGTAGCCGCGCTGGCGCAGGAATCGCTGCAGTATATCTACGGCAATGAATGTACGGAAGTTGCCGATGTGGCCATAGCCGTAAACGGTTGGGCCGCAGGCATACATGCGGACTTCACCGTCGCGAAGGGGAAGGAATTCCTCGATCTGCGAGGACATGGTGTTGTAAAGGCGTAGGGCCATAGGATGGTGTGCGCTCAGAAGACGAACCCCCAATTTTAGGGGGATGCGAGAAACAGGGTCAACTGGCAGGGATATCGGTCGAAGAATTTGGCGCCAACGCATGAGTCTGCGAGTGAGAGCGCAGCCTTTGTTGTACGAGAAAGACGTAGTGCAGAGCCGAAATGATCGTGAACGCAAATGTGGCGCGCAAGAAAACAGTACGCGTAATCCATACCCACCGTTGCGGCCGCAGACTAAGCAGCATCACAAAAAAAAGCGCGGCGATCTGAGAAAAGGTGTTTGCTTTGCCAAAAATGCTAGGCTGGAAGTTGCGCAGTCCCGCAATGGCAAACAGCACGGCACTGGCCGCTAGGATGGAAATATCACGGCTGAAAACCAGCACAAAGAACTTCCACGGAATCTTATGCAAGATGGAGAGCACCAGAAACAGAGTACTCAATAACAGTTTATCCGCAATAGGATCGAGATACTGGCCGAGCAAGGTCTGCTGGTGCAACTTGCGGGCCAGCAAGCCATCCAGGCCATCGCTGAAGCCGGCGATCACGAAGAGAACTAAAGCCCAGCGATAGCGGCCGTCGACCAACTCGATCACGATGAAGGGAACGAAAATCATGCGCAGCATTGTGAGCTGGTTGGGGGCGGTGAAGACCTGAGAGAGCCTCATGCGGATTCTTTCTTCGGGATAGCTGCGCGCGCCGCACTCTCCTCACGATCGATCGTGCTCGTGCTGCCTGCCAACTGAGATCCCAGCGTTTCAGCTGGACGAAGACCGGTCTGGGCCGAAAAGCGCTGCGAAAGTGAAGGTAAATTCCCGTCGGGCAGATCAAGTTCGACGCGTTCAATGCGATGCATGGGGAAAAAAACCACAGCCGGCGTGAAGGGTTCACCATCTTTCACCATCACCACAAGGTCTTCAAAAGAAGCCAACTCAATCCCACTCAAGCTGACCCCTTCCGGCGCCAACGAAAGAATCATGCCCCAGAATTTGTCTCGGGGATTGCCAAGGGTCACGACGACCATCGATCCAGGAACGAAAGGATCGCGAGCGGGCGTTTGTGCGCCAGCGTTGTTATCGTGCTGCTGAGAGTTTCCGTGCATGCAACGATTGTCGCCGCCGCCGTCCGGACTTTGCAACTGCCAAAGGCGGTTCACCCGGCTTAATGAATAGCTGGACGGCGCGCAGCCACTAGGCATGACGTCGCGTTCTCTTGCCGGGCTTCCGCTGCGCTCTTTGAGATCTCTTCATGGCTTTCCGCTGTTTCTTGGCCACTTTCTTATTAGCTTTTCGCTGCTGCTTCGCTGCCTTTCGCGCTTCGCGCCCGTTCTCGCCGATGTTGGTTCGTTCAGCCTTGCCGGGCATCGCCCACGCAACGCTCGAGGCGAGCAGCAACACGAAAGCCGCAATTCGTTTCATAAACTCTCCGCATGGAAGGTCTTCAGCGATCTTACACCGAAGTCGCGCCGCGTTGCGCAGCGTAGTCCAGCGACGGACCATGGTTATAAAACTCAGTTGCCGCAGCAGCTAGGAACCGGAACATGGTTCAGTGACGGCTGTAAGCTTCGGTCGACCAGATACGCTCGAACCACCTACCCAAGAGCCTCGAGCTGCTGCTATCTGAGCCGGTGGCGACCTCTGGAATTGGAGACTGGGGCGGTGTTCCTGGCGAACAGCCTCGGGCCTCAGGGATGAGGTTCCGGCACTCGTGCCCTGACCGCCCCGTATCTTTACAAATACTGAGTTTGGAGCCGAAAGTGATCGATTTTTTCGCTACTGCCCCCGGGGTTGGGTTGAATGCGGGAACTCCGCGAAGGGTCGGGCCATTCTTAGTCGGGCCATTCTTAGTCGAGTTCAGAGGGGGAGGGCACTCAAGACCGCAGTCACCCCGTTCTGTACTTTCCTTCTAGGCTCGGGAATCCTAGCCAATAAATGATCATTGCCGCAAAAAACAAGAGCGCACCTCAGGTGACCGCAAATGCTTTATTATTCATCTTCATCAGTTCCCTCCTGATCAGTTCCCTCCTGTACACCATGGCTAGATACTCAGCCCACGAGCTCGATGGCGAAAGCCGAGAGAGTCAAGCCCCAAAAACTTGGCCATGGCCGTGACTCTGCTACTCGTGGCACTCCTTAACCTCAACCTCCATCGGCAAGAGCAACAGGCTTCACACCTCGTTCTAACGTAAGTTTTTGCGTAAGGGCTTTAGCGTAGGAAGTGTGGGGTGAACCCGCGGCCCAGAACAAAGAGACCATGCCCCAAGGCTCGTCGAAGCGGATCGTGCTCACCTTTACCATGGCCGCCAGCTGCTTCTGCAGCCTGTCGCGCTTTGCCTTGAAATCGTTGTTCTCATACAGAGTCTTCAGGTTCGATTTCCCAACGAATACTTTCACATCTTGAACAAGAGTGCCCGCTGCAACCATGGCCTTTGCCCACTCCGTAATTACGAACACGTCTCCTCTCAGAACTCCCGCACGGGGATCGTCCTGGCTTATGCCGACCAGGGGACCAAGGGCGGGACTGGCCCCAATCTCATTCACCACCTTCGGCCACAGGTTGTCGTCCACAATCTTGTAACGAAGTTCGTCGATTGCCAGGTGCTGGGGATCGAGGAGGGCACGCATCGCCAGCCTGCCACTTTCCAAGTAATATGGAGCCAAGCGAAGAGCGCCATGTCCGTCGAAGAACATAGCCGAGCAATCGGCGTCGGTAAAAGACGTCCGCAGTAGGCAGGTGGATCCTCCTCCGTCGATAAACCCGGCGAGGATCGCCTTCTTCTCTGGCATCGCGATGAGGTCGAGCGCCACGAACCAGTTCAGGTAGTTGCCCATGATTTGCTGGTTCGTGTTCTGGTTAACAGCGAAATGCATCTGCTCGCAACTCAAGTTCGGCAAGGCAACGGCATTTCCGGCTCGATAGGTAGTCGTCGCCAGGAGCGAATCAAAAATGGCTTTGCGCAGCGCCTCATTGCGCGCCATAGGCTCAACGATCGCCGTGATGCTGTTTCCTGTTACCGTCTCCTTGATCGTGATGTCGCCGCTGACATCGTCTCTCAGGATTTCGCTCTTGCGGATCAGTTCGGAAACCGTGAGATAGTTCAGAATCCCAACTAGATTAATCTTAAGAGTGATTCCCCGGTCGCGAGTTTTGGAGAGCACACTATTTAGCATCTTGACTCCCGGAGCCAAGATGCCGCCAGCCTGAATGTTCTCTTCCAGCGAGGTCAGCAGGCTTAGGTCACCGTCCAGTGCCTTGTGCACCGCGGCATTTGCCTCGGGGCTCAATTGCGCCGACTTGATTTCGTATTGAAAAGCGGCCTGATCGTCCGTGGCTGCAGAGAGAATAACGTCGAGGGACGCTTGGAGGCTGTGATCCAATCCGCCTTTGATGGCGTCGTGGAATGTCTTTACTTCCGCTGGACGTAAATCGGCAAGGAGCTTCTTATCGCCCGTGGGGTCTGTGCTGATTGCGCCGACGACAGTTCCGATGAGATCCAGATCTCCGAGCTTTGCTTTAATTCCCGCGGACGCGGAAACGTCGGCCTGCAAGGTTGTACCGGACTCCCGAAGAAAACTCAGCTCGATCGTATCTTCATCGATCCGACGAGTTCTGATTTGGTAGGAGCCAGAGATGGTGAAACTGGCCGAAAGCCCTGCGGTAACCCCTGCCTTTACTGCAACCGCACCCGCGCCCAACGGTAAGTCCACCGATGCCAGCGGATTCGGCGAAACTGTAACTTTTACCCCGCCCGAGACCTCGAGGCTGCCCGATCCGGAAACGGTGGCGATGTCGTTGATCTTCAGATTAGCAAGGTCGGAGAGATCGGCTGGGATCACATAGGACGACAGCGTCAGCCCGAGAGCGTCCCCCAGTTTTGGCTCGGCAGCATCCAGCAGAAACGCCTTCAAATATTCCAGACTGATAGTGTTCGTCCGGTCGAATCCGAAGGTGAGGTCCCCGTCCGAGCCGCTGACGCCGAGGTCAAGCGATCCCTGGAAGCCGACCGACACGTAGCCGCTATGGTCAGGCACCTTCGCGGTCGTATGGAAAGAGTCGCCGTCGAACAGATTGGTTCCAGGGTTGGCGTTGACGCGAATTGTAGCCTGGGCGCCGGGAGTTACATCGATTCCTGGCTTCGTGTTACCAAACTGAAACTTATGTCCCGCCTTCGCCTGGAACTGGATAGGTTTTTTGCCGGCTTGGCTGAGAGTGTCATCTTTCTTAGCCAGGAAATCAGGCAGAACAGCCACATGCAGCAATCCGGTCTTGAGGTATTTGACCAAGGATGAAGGATGAGTTAGATCTATCTTTATGGATTGGACCGGTTGGTCGAGTTGATCCGTAACCTGAATGTCGGGCATAACCACGATCCTTTCTATACCATCACTGTACCAAACGCAGAAGCGATATTACCCGAAGGACATCGGGTTCTTAAGTATCCAGGCTGGCGGCAGTCCGAGTAAATCACGGAACATAGCGGCGGCGAGAGGATAGTGTCGGACGGACATCCTCATTGGCCGCCATTGAGCTACTGGCCGGTTTGAACACCTGGTCATGACGGAGCGCTCGAAAGAAGATTGATCGTATCCACCGATCCTGGCAACCCTGGAATATCCGCTTGACTCTCTTGACTCCTGATGGCACAATTCCTGCCACTTCCCTGAGGCTAGAGTTACTGGACCACAGGCCCGATTAACAAAACCTCCTTTCACGAACAAGACGATACGTTCTTGCGGGCAACCATCGTCTGCAAGCACGGTTCGTTGGTGATGGGAACGGCTTTGCGGGCAAGGTCGTACGACTTCAATTGCGGGGTCGCCATGCCTGAATCCAAAAAACGTTTGCTCTCGTTTGCTAAGGTCCTTGCCGAGGAATACAGTGTCCTTCGCGAAAACGCGGAGTGGAAAGCTGAGACAGAGCAGAGCTTCCTGCAGAAAATCGATGATGAAAAGTCCCCTCTCAGTGCTTTGTGCATTTCGGGAGGCGGCATCCGCAGCGCCACATTTGCTCTTGGGGTGATACAAGCATTCGCTGCGAATGGAATTCTCACGGGCTTTGATTATCTTTCAACCGTATCGGGCGGCGGCTATCTTGGTGGATGGCTTACTGCGTGGAAGCACCGCGCGAAGGGGCTCGATCAAATCATTCCGAATCTCATGCCGGTAGCTCCTGCGCCGGCTCCGGATGCCGTCGATCCAGTTCAGCATCTGCGCGAGTACAACAGCTATCTCACTCCTAGACTTGGGTTGCTGTCTGTCGATACTTGGACCCTGGCCGCCACCATCGTTCGCAATATGGTGCTGAACTGGCTCATTATCGTTCCCATCCTGATGTTTATTCTGATGCTGCCTCGCCTGGTTTTAGCCCTTGCCAGGCTCGGGGTAACAATTCAGGGTTTTTATAGTTTCACCTTGTCCGACTCCGCGAACGCCGTAGTGACCGGCGCAATTCCCCTAATCGCCGGCCTGTTGTTCGCCGTGGGTGTTTTCAATACGCTGCGCTACCTACCCGGCGTTGGAAGAGTAGACCACTCGGAATTCGACTTTCTCAAATATTGTTTGGCGCCCTTCATAATGGCGGCCGCGGCTTTTGTTGCGTTCGATGCCTGGTACAGCTCGAACGATGTCGGCCACGCCACGAACCTACCCGAGTTCAGGGATATTTTGTTGTGGACTACCGGCTCTGCAGCGTGTGGTTGGTTTGCCTATGTGCTTTTCATGGACAAAGGCATTTGGCGCAGACCTCTGGCGCTTCTTGGGCTCAGCGGCGCGATTTTGTTGACGGGAATCAGCACGGGATCTTGCGCATGGCTGCTGATCACAAAATTCTATCAAGATGCGAGTTGGCCATTGTATGTCACTGTTTCCGCACCCTTGTTGCTCGTTGCTTTTATGTTCGCTGTCACGCTTTTTGTGGGCTTGACCAGCACGATTCTGCTGGATGAAGACCGCGAGTGGCTTTCCCGCGCCGCCGCCTGGATGCTCCTGTGCATTCTGTCCTGGCTCGCGCTGAGCGGATTAGTACTCATCGCTCCCACCTACGTCATAACACTCGGCAACTGGGGCCGCGCATCATTTACTGCGCTTGGTACGGCGGGCGGTTTGATCAGCGCCCTCGGCGGTCTTAGTTCGAAAACGAGCGCCAAACAAACGCACAATACGTCCAAGATAAGCAAGAGCGCGCTCATCATAGATTTGGCTACGAAACTCGCGGCGCCAGTATTCGTGGGTGTGTACCTAACTTGTTTGGCGATACTTACTAATTGGATTCTTTCGGCGACAGGACTGGTCGACGCGCCCTGGTGGAAGCACGGTACATTCGTTGAAAGCACGCACATAGAATCTATTATTTTGGTCGCGTTAGCATTTTTGGGATTTGGCTGGTTCATGGCCCGTTACATCAATATCAATACATTTTCTCTTCACGGTATGTACCGGAATCGCCTGATCCGCGCCTACCTGGGCGCCTCCAACGACCGCCGCAATACCAACAAATTCACCGGATTTGCACAGAGCGACAATCTGTACATGCACGAGCTGGTCTCGACGCAGAAACCGTTCCATGTGGTGAATGTCACTCTCAACCTTGTCGCTGGCAGAAGACTGGCGTGGCAGCAACGAAAAGCCGAATCGTTCACGATCACCCCTCTGCACGCTGGCAACTGTTCTCTCGGATATCGTCCCTCCATTAGCTACGGCGGCCCGCATGGAATCTCTCTCGGTACGGCCATTACCATCTCGGGTGCAGCTGCCAGCCCCAACATGGGATATCACTCCTCGCCGGTGATCGGCTTCATCATGACATTGTTCAATGCGCGGCTCGGCGCTTGGCTGGGCAACCCAGGCAAGGCCGGCGCCAAAACGTTCGAACTGCCGGGCCCGAGTTCAGCCACAGGATCTCTGATGAAAGAAGCCTTTGGGCTCACGAACGACACCAGCGAATATGTCTATCTCTCGGACGGCGGGCACTTCGAAAATCTCGCACTCTATGAGATGGTGCGCCGCGGCTGCCGGAATGTTGCAGTGATCGATTCGGGATGCGATCCCACTTTTGATTACGAAGATCTGGGCAATGCTCTCCGCAAGATCCGCATCGACTTGAGCATCCCCATCGATTTTGATGACTCCATGAAAATATTGCGCGAGAAGCGAACGCGCTTCGCTGTCGCGACGATCCGCTATTCCGCTTTAGACCCGAAACGCAAAGATGGCTTGTTGCTGTATATCAAGCCAATCATGCTGGGTAATGAACCACCCGATGTCACCGCCTATCAATGTGCCAACCGTGCGTTTCCTCACCAGACCACCGGCGACCAATGGTTCAACGAGTCACAGACTGAAAGTTATCGCATGCTCGGGATCCAGAGCGTTGGCGACATTTGTGAAGGTTGGGACGGTAAAAATGGCCTATCGGGCTTGCTGGAGCACCTTCGAGCCGCTCATCCGCTGGAGCCTTCAGGCGTCGCGTCCGCGCTCGGAGCGATGGCTTCCGTTTTAAAGTCCGAAAAGCCAGCGATTCATAAGGGGACACAATGGTAAAGAAACTTGGGATCGGACTATTTATAGTCTTGTTGGTGATCGGTTGCGGCTTCCTGTATTTGCGTTCACCTCAGTTTCAGGTCATCGTTCCCGAGTATCAACAGCCACCGGAACAGTTGGTGCGCGCCGATCAGGGCTGGACCGACGATCAGCGTTTTCAATTCCATCACACACCGCAAGGAACCCGGCTTGTACCTTACGCCTGGTTCATCGCGCTCGAACAGCCCTGCCTCTCGCTATTCGGTTGTGAGCTGTTTTCCGACAAGACTTACCTGGCGCGCTTCGGTTTCCTGGCCAGTCAGACGGAATCCAAACTCAATCCGGATGGGCTACCGGTTGGCTTCGCCCGGCAGGAAGACTTCTATGATCCGGAAAGTAAGCAAACCTATCCGGTCGTGGGCTTAAATTGTGCCGCATGTCACACCGGCGAACTGCATTACGGCAAATACGCTGTGCAAATCGAGGGCGCGCCGGGCATGATCGAGGTTACGGAATTTCAAAAAGCCCTCGCGTTATCTGTCGGTTTCACGAAATTGTTTCCCTTTCGCTACGGCCGTTTCGAAAAGCGTGTACTCGGGCCGAATGCTTCTGCGAACCAGAAGGCTGAGTTGAAAAAGAACTTTGCCACATTCCTGGATTACGCCAAGTTCGAACTTGACAATACCAAGCCAGGAAAAGGCATCTACGACAATCCGGCAGGGTTTAATCGGACCGACGCTCTGACCCGCATCGGAAATCAGGTGTTCGCCGTTGACATGCAAAACGCGGCCAATTTCGCGCCCGCGAACGCACCAGTCCGCTTCCCACAGCTTTGGGACGCTTCATGGTTTACCTGGGTCCAGTACAACTCATCAATTTCAGACCCGCTAGTACGCAATGTCGGCGAGGCTCTGGGTGTACGTGCCGCTGTAAAACTCCATGGCCCCGACGCCCAGGACTTCGGAAATAGCGTCAGCATGTATGGTCTCAACACGGTGGAAGGGTTGCTCAAGGGCTCGGCTCCTTACAAGGGTCTGCGGTCACCGGCATGGCCGTCTGTTTTTCCACCGCTGGACAAAAACAAAGTTGCCCGCGGCGCCGAACTCTACAAGGCGAACTGTCAAGGTTGTCACCTGCCGCCAGTGGCCGAACTCGTCGATGATCTCGGAAAAACTAAACCAGACTACTGGTGGGAAAACGCCCAAAAGACACGGCTCTTGATGGTGAAGGATGTAAAAGCCACTTACGTGGGCACCGATCCTCACGAGGCGATGGACTTTATCGGTCGCACCGCAGACACTGGCGATCTCGGCGATGGACATGTCTCGGCCGCCGTTGGCTTGGATCTGGTTACGAACGGGATCGCCAACAAATTCTTCAAGACGCAGAATGTCTCTCCCCAAGAGCAAATTGTATGGAGAGGAACCCGTGATCCTCATGATCCCGCGGTGCGCGCCGAACCTGTCTATAAAGCGCGGCCACTTAACGGCGTTTGGGCAATTTCCCCTTATCTACACAATGGGTCCGTCCCCAACTTGTTTGATCTGCTTTCGCCTCAGAGCGAACGTACGAACACGTTTTGGACGGGAAAGAAAGAATTCGATCCGGTCAAAGTCGGTCACGTTACCAGCGAATTCAAGGGCGGCTATCTTTACGATGTCACCAAGCCGGGCAATGACAATCACGGTCACGAATTTAAGGACGGTCCCAGGGGGAATGGTGTCATTGGTCCGTCACTTTCTCCGGACGATCGCTGGGCCATTATCGAATACTTGAAATCACTCTAGACCTGGAGGGCAAAGTGGATGAATTTATCGTGCCTTTGAGGAGGCGATCAAGCAGTATCTCGTCCAGAAAAATCCGGCACGAAAGCGGATCCTGCCCAATGGTCCGCGGGCGCCAGACAAGACTGCGCTGAGCTGAGTTGGGAGCAGTTGCGGCACGTACTGGCGTCGGTACCCGCTCCGAGATTGCATCCTGCTGACGCTGGACATGACCAAGACTTTCCGCCCCAGCGAGTCGGCTTGGAGGAAATGCGATGCTGCGGGGCGAAGCTCGCGCTCCGATCTCCTCGAAGCCCGTATCCGGACCCATCAAATTGCTGGTGCGATGGGCTGTTCACGCCCGCTATCCTGGGTGCCGCAGGTGTTAGCGGTCATCAGAAAACGTATTTTTCTGAGCATCAGGCCGACAGACTGCGAAGCCTCAGCCTGAGGTAGTCGAGGTAGCCGTCGGGGAGGGGTTGGAGTTTCAGTTCTTCGATGACCGGTAGGAAGTAGGGACTCCCATGCAATCCCCGACTCATTTCGTTTCCGCTATATGATACCGACTTATGGCCAACCTCGACACATCCCCGGCACGGCAGCGTGGCGGCATCTGGGTATTGGGCACCCTGCCCATGGCGTGCACAGTCGTCGTTGCGATCAACGCACTCTACATCCTGCTGGCCGCGATCGGCAACATCACCGACTACCCAGCGAATTTCAACTTCGTCGAGCACGTGCTGTCGATGGACACCACGAACTTTGGCGGTCAACCTGGTGTTGGCCTCGACAAAAATGTCTTGTGGCGGGCGATCACCAATCCGGCCATTCAAGACATCGCCTACATTGGCGTGATCTTCTGGGAGTCCCTCGCCTCGATCATCCTGCTCTGGGCGGTTCATCTGTGGCTGGCGGCGCGAAGGACACGTACGTTCGACCATGCCAGGCGAATGTCCACCATTGGCCTGCTGATGATCATCATCCTGTTCATGGGCGGCTTCCTGACCGTCGGCGGCGAGTGGTTCGAGATGTGGCGATCAGTCGCGTGGAACGGCAACGAGCCCGCCTTCCGGAACTCGGTGCTCGCCCTGTTCGGCGTCCTGCTCTGTCACATCCCGTCGCAGGAGTAGCTGTCCCTATTCAAAACTTACCCTTTTTGAAACGGCGCTTCTTGCCACTTGGCTGAATAACACGCAAGCCGCTGAAGTGGACCGACGCGGTCAAGAAGTCGGCTTCGGTGAAGTTTGGAGCATCCACGCCTCTTTCGTCGCAAGGTGGCGATGAGGCAACGCTTTTGGCTGCCGCAGTTTCGTTCTATTGCCGTCGATTTTTGGGGAACGATAACCTGCTAGGACGCGGCGAGTTCACGTTTTTGTACTGACGCGTGAAATCAGATCACTTCCGGCCATCCCGCCCTGATCGTACTTGTTGAAACGCGATATTGTATTTTATCCAGTGAGAATTCGACCCAGATAAAAGGCTATCGCGCATATCGAATTCATCCTGCCATTTCTGAGACCGATCGAACCGTCTTTTCGCCGGACTACCAAACGGATTGCGACAGGGCTCGCGCCGAGGAAGGAACTCAAACGCCGCCCCTTCCTCGGATTAACTGAGTGTCTTTATTTGTCTCAGTGGACGTGTCGGGCAACCAAAGCCTCGATTCGCACCATCCGGCTTGGAAAGGGCCAAAACCGCTATCCGCAATCAACCAATCAACCGCGCGCCGTAGATAGCGGCTTGCTTTTGCTCGGCGAAGCCGAGGGCGCGGTTCTTACAGGCTCCCCGTTGATTACTTCCGCATTGCCCGTTACTCGTCCGTTTGGAGAACTGGCGGCGGCCAGCAATCACAACTTTGGCGCCATTTGGGCGACGAAGACCTCAGTCATGCGAGCGCCGATCCCGCTAGTCCCGCCAGTTATTTAACCGCAACTTTTCCCTCGAGTGCCAACATGGTTTAGTTTCCTCGTGCTGAAAAACGGGAAGGTCTCGTACCACATTTCCAATTCCCTCAACTCGGCTGGGCGCTTAAGGTGCGCACGATTACCCACTTGCCTGAGCGATTCTCGAAAAGATCCAAAAACGCAAATTGACCGCTATAATCTTTCCCGTCCTGGATCCTCTTTTCCTTGACACCGGCTGAGCCACAGCAACATTGCCGAACGCCTGCACATTCACTGGTCCAAGTTCAAATGACACGAGTTTGTGCTCGCCGATTTGAAATCGTCTAAGAGGTCCTCTTTGCGGAAAATGCCCAGAGGTTGAAAGACATGCTCATTCATCAGCTCGTTGACCGACTTCTTGGTGACGGTTTCCACAATCAATTTGCGCCAGAGCGATTCCCTCACCGGAATAGGCGAATCTTGATCCCGGCGGGAAGTAGATCCGCAGCTTCTTGTCATCTGTGAACTGGCGCCAGTTGGGAAAGCCGCTGGTGTGGTCCAGCAGCATTCGCACGGTAATTTGCTAGTATCGCTTGTCGTCAGCCAGGTCTTATATGCGGGATACTCCGGCAGAGGCATGGACAGATATTCATACACCGGCCTATCAAGCTCGATGATGCGCTCGTGAACTAATTGCAAGATCATGCCGGCAAAGGCAGGTTTCGTCAATGATGCGGCAGTCATTACCGAATCGGGAGTCAGAGGCAGAGACTTGTCCTTGTCCCTGACGCCGTAGGTCTTGAGGTATACAACGTTATCGTCGTTCAAAATTGCGATGCCCACGCCCGTCACATGGCCGCCTCCATCAGCGCTGCAACCGCTGTGTCGATCTGCGAGGGCGAGATTTTGCTAGCATCCAGCCGGGTGACCGAGAGCTCCTGGGAAGACAGACAAAGAGGGCCGATCACGATCGTCAGAATCGTAGAGAGAACCTGTGACAGAAATCGCAAAGACATTGGGTCTCCGTAATGTTTAGACGGTCGAACGGATTGACTCGTGAGCATGGTCCTCGAATCCTGAGAACAGAAGCGAGGTTCCGCTCTACGAAACTCATACTTAGCGATTACTCGGCTAACCGGAACTCGTGCCTCCTGCTTGTCCCGGAACTCTCATCGTGAGTCCGTCAACCCGCTAAACCCAAAAATAACCCTCTCGGTTCCCAACCAGCGGGAAACTTTCCCTGCAACTCTGGGTTCTAACCGTTCAAATGCCTTGCCAGCCGCCGCCCCAGCCCATGTGCCCCTGCACCTTTAATCCTGGAGAAAGCGGAGGCCGAGGTTCAGGAGGTGGCTCGTGTTCAGGGTTCGGGTCCTGGCCACCCAAGAGAAAATTGCCCTCATCGCCAAGGCCGCCCGGAAACAAGGCGTGAGTGTGTCCCATTCGTCACGCGCGTGGCTAGAAAACTTGGCAGGAAACTCAAAGGCTACAACATCAAGTGGCTTGGCGCCACATCCCTCAAACAGACAAAGCCACTACATTAAAAGCCGAAACTTCATAGATACAAGGCGGCATTTCATTGATGAGCGCCCCACGATCAAAAAACGCGCTTAAACCACCCCGCAATCGCAATAGGAGTCAAAATTTAAGGGTATCCAAGTGTTTCTGACCCTGCTGGGAGCCTCCTCTTCTGAATGCCGAAGCCTTCCAAAAACGCGAGACCCGAGACGCTAAAGGGCTGGCGGAACACCTTGGTTGTAGTCAATATGGAACTTTACGCAGCCATCCGTCGGCACACAAATCTAAGCCAATCATCTGTCACCCGGAGATCACCATTTTGAATGTGATCCACCCGCTGGGACGATTCGGCGCGACCGCCTGACTTAGTTGACCGTCAAGACGAGGGTGCTGCTCTGACCTCCGCTTGTGCAATCCAGGTTTCCCGAATTGCCACTAGGAGTCAGCACACTAACTTTCACAGGGCCGGGCTCGGATATGACATCAGTCGTAAGCTTTACCTTCAGCTGCTCGTCGCTCACAACGGTCGGGCTCAGTGGCGTTGAATTGATAACTACTTCAGACGATGAAACAATATTGCTACCGTTGACCGTAAGCACAAAACCCTGCTGAACCTGAGCAAAAGTGATGGTGCTGGGTGACAGCGAACCAATTACTGGCATGGGCCTAGCACTTCCGCAGAGGGGATTCAGGGTGTTATTGCAGCCTGCAAGACTGAAGAAAGCAAGCAGCCCAGCGAGAGAGATACCGTAGTTGCGGGAAAGCATGGAACTAACTCCTTCTGGAAGAGGGTCCCCCGGTGAGCCTGTTGAAAAGGTTCCACGTACACCCGAGCGCGGGGGCATCAACATAAACATGTGGAAGCAAAAGCAGGTCGAGTGCCAATGCGGCGGGACCAGTGACAATTCTGTAATTGTATTGTTTTGTAAAGGTAAGGTAGAGTCGCGGAATGTCAGACTAGCACCGAGCCGCAAGTCTGGTGGCTGATTTCCACCACGGCGGTGGTTCTCGGCCAGGCATTACGCCTCTGCGCTGGTGCTGTCTCGATGGCGCAGAGAAGAAGTGAGCTACGAACGGGGTTCTTAGGCCGATGCGGAACGGTTTTCGATTTTCCTATCCGAGTGACCCGAACTGCTGTAGCTCCCGTCGGATTTGCGTTACAGGGAAGCCCATTCGTGCTGCATTCCCCCGCTGTTACCGCGAGTCAACTTCGTGCCATTGAAATCGGCAACGATGATTCTACAATCAATCAAGCATCAGAGAGCGGTCACCCGATCCGGCAACCTGCGAGGAGATCGTAAGGTGTCATCAGCTTGCAAGAGCTGGATGTGACGAGGAATACTCGTAACGGGAATGCCCACCGATAATCGCCGCCGATGCTGGCGGCATTTCTTTTGCTCTGTGGTGCGTGACTTGCAAGAAAGGAACACGCAGACTTCGCCGGAGTGAACGTCTTGCTCTGAAATGGAGCGACGTTGATTTTGATGAACTGCAAATCAATGTGAGGCGCTCGATCTATCTGAATATCATTGGCAATTGCAAGACCGAGGCCTCTCGCAAACCTGTGCCCATGGACCCAATGCTTGCCTCCGAGCTCTGGTCCTGGAAACAAGACAGCCCCTACAGACAGTCTGATGATTGGTTGTTCGCAAGCCCTCGTACTCGCGGCAGAAACCCTTATTGGCCGGATAGCTTGCTCGCGAATGTCATTCGCCCGGCAGCCTCGCGAGCCGGGATCGGAAAGCACATAGGCGGGCACACGTTTCGGGCACAGCTTCTCCAGCCTGCTGGTGGCGAATGGGGAAAACGTGAAGGTCGTACGTGAGTTGATGCGACACGCCAACTGCCGGTGTACGCTTGAGATCTATTCCCAGGCCCGGATCCAAGCGAAGCGAAACGCACTGCATCGGGTTGTCGAAATGATCTTCCCGCAGGAACGAGAGGTTACTGGCATCGAAGATCCAGACCGAGCTGTTGGATCTCAAGGAAGTGTCTGTTAAAATGAGATTTCGCTAACCCGGTCGCGGCTCGTTTTGTCGGGGTTAGTTACACGGGCCAGATAGCAGCCGAGAATGGGACTGGACTCGTTATTGGAGCCATTTGGAGCTTGGCAATGCCAGGCCAAAGGCAATTGCTTGAGAACACAATGTAGGCGCGTAGCTCAGTTGGTTAGAGCGCTACCTTGACACGGTAGAGGTCGCTGGTTCGAGTCCAGTCGTGCCTACCATATTTTTCATACAGATAGCGGCAGGGCTCCCACCCTCGTTGGTAGCATTTGGTAGCAAATCGGCAGACGCCGCAGTTTGACTGTTCATCAACTCCTCGTACATCGACTCGACCATCCGCCCAACACTTTCAGGCAACTCCTGCATGTACTCGTTGGCCGTGGTATCGGCCTTGGAGTGTCGCAGGTGAGCTTGGACGTCCTTCACCGACCCCTTGCGCTGCGCCAGCGTTGCCATAGTTCTGCGCAAGACCTGGAAGTTCAGTTTCGGCAATCCAAGTTTTTCCGCCAGCGGAGTCAGGATTCGGTTCCGATAATTGCCCGTATCCATGAATCCTCCATCGGTGTTGGGAAAAATGAAGGCGTCGGGTGAAGAGTCAGGGCACTCCTGCTTCCACAGCCAGAGATCATCGACCATTCCCTTGGGTAGAAGAACATCCCCAAGGCTCTTCTCCGTTTTGCCAAACGGTCGAATCTTTCCTTTGTAGACAGTCTCGCTAATCGTAAGTCTCCTGCCGTCGAATGACCTCCACCGCAGCGCGAACAACTCGCTGGGGCGAAGCGCGTCGGTCATTTCAAGCGTCAGTAGCATACGATCCCTGGTTGCCGCGCCGGCGAGCACCGCCCGCAATTGATGCCACGTCAGCGTCGTCTTGTCTTTCTGCCGCAGATTTCGCGGAATCTTGATTCCACGCGTCGGATCTTTCAGCAAGAAATCCTGTTCGACGGCCTCAGCAAAGATCGATTTCATATAGGACCGGGCATGCTTCACCCTGTCCTCTGAGAGAAATGTAGCGAGATGCTTGAGATGTTTCTGTAAGGTGAACTGCTCAAAGGCCTCCAGCGAAACACTGTCAAATTTCTCGACCAGATCCCTCTCGATCTGAATCTTCTTCACTTTCTCTGTCTCAGGTCTCCAATCGCGTAGCGGATAGTATCGGTCGCGGACGAACCAGCCAAAGGTGACCGAGCCGTCCTTCATGATCTTGCCGCAAAGATTCTGCCCCGTCTGCTTTGATATTTCCTTCTGCAATGCCTCCCGGGCCACGCCTTTTGTCAGCTGAGACTTGAGCCCGAGGATGACGGAAACAACGTCTGTTTTTCTTTCGTTGGTAATTGGGTCCAGGACCGTCCTGCGGTAGTAGCCGTACCACTTCTTGCCACGGAGAACGATCCACCCACTCTGGTACGATTTACCCATTTCATTCCTCAATTTCTGTGGGGGAACAAGTGGGTTGCGCCATTCTACACCCCGAGTTTCTACGCCGAGTGTTGCTGAATCGTTCTTGCTCTAGGATGAACTCTTCGATCTTGCTTGCCCTGTAGCGGAGCATTCCTGCTCGTCCGGGGCCATCGCCAAAACGTATGACGGGTAAGAGCGGTGTCTTTCTTGACGAGTGATCCCAAACCCAATCAAGCGATGTGTTCAATCGTTCAGCGACCTGCTGGGGCGTGAGCAAAGGGTCGTTCTCACGCCAATCGCATGCCGGTACAACCGGTTTCGGAATCGTGGCCATGTTTGCAATCAACTCCCGGACGAAATGTAGACCGCTCGCATCGTCGACTTCTAGACCGCAGGGCGGGACGCTTCTCGCCAGAAGCGCCAGTCACGAATTTGATTTGTTCCTTCCCTCACCGGCGAGGCGAATTCATGGTGTTCCCGAAACTGTTCCCGACCGCAGCAGATAAATGAGTATGGCGGGGCATCGCTCGTTCTTGGGAAGGTTCATCGTGACTTCTTCTGCTGCTAGTGCGATTGAGCTGGGCTACTTTTTCGCCAGCTCCAAAAATTTTTCTGTGGAAATCTCCGGATCGGGCTGAGAAAATCTTGTGTATGCGCGCCACGGGAAGAGGAAAGCTACGGACGTTCTTCGCCCCGAAGTCGATTTCGAACAAGTGCTCTACCGCCTGGCGCTGCACGCTCAAAGTCTGTTCACCGCAGCGGCATGCTTAGGGCGGGGCGACGAACTCGTCTTGCCCGGGGGAGACAGTGGCGCTGACCTGGCCAGTGCCACCTTGCTCAAGCTCCTCGACCCTTTCAACACATCCGTGACCTGGTCTTCGAGCAAAGGAGCGCCCACAACGGCGGGGGTTCTGGCATATTTGCGCGAGGTGCTCAAACGCGACTTTCTCGATCTGGTTCGATCGAAACGCGCCAAGACGAGCGTTTACCCGGATGACGAGAGAACCGGCGGCGAGGACCTATCGGAATCCTCCCTCGATCAGAGGACCTCGAGCTTTGGGAACCCCGAAGACGAACACCTCCGGCGCGAGCGTCTGGTTTGGCTGGTTGAGCAGTTCAAAGATCACCCCGAGCTTCTCGAGATCGTGAGGTTGCAGATGGAGCCGGCGGGCTACAATGCTTTTTCGAGCCAAGAACTGGCCGAGAGGTTGAACACAACCGTGGTGGAAGTCGAGCACCGGAGGAGACGTATTAACTTTAGATTGCGGAAGTTAGCGGACGCTCGTCTAATCGGAGAGGCGCAACATGTCTAAGCCGAACAACCAGCCACTCGCCGAAGACATCCTGCGCCTCGCGGATTCTCTTGCGGACGACAACGCCACGAACGACGATGAACTGCGCCGTCAACTACAGGAATCGGGTATCGATCCGGATACGCTGAGGGCCCGGTTTCATCACTCCGCCACCCAAATCGCGAAACGGGAACAAGCCGCAAGTCGACCTGTGCCTCTCGCTCTCCAGCAAGCGATCGAAGCGACGCGCCCAGCAGACGGCCCCGAAGACGAATTTGAAGGCCAATCCGAGAGCCAATCCGTCACCGCCATCAACGCCGACCATTGGCTCGACCGGCTCTTGTCGCCTCTCCGATTTCCCTCCAATCTCGAAACCGCCCGTGCCTACCGCAAGAGCAGCCAGCTTGCGAAATCCGATCAGCAGGAACTCGACCAGCTGGAATCCGAGCTGAAGGAGAGAGTAAAGAAGACAAATCCGGACTTGGACCTGGTGGCCCTGGTGAGCGAGTCGTTTCTCCGTCGCTTCGGCCTCGACAGCCGCGATCGGTTGAC
>Ga0209330_1000053_pt1 | contig 54896 bp, 30 predicted proteins | sample JacPinW_OM2H0_O3_FD_187969 | JGI IMG/M metagenome (GOLD analysis project Ga0209330, IMG submission 187969) | Forest soil microbial communities from Algoma, Ontario, Canada - Jack Pine, Ontario site 1_JW_OM2H0_O3 (SPAdes) (version 2) | ecosystem: Environmental > Terrestrial > Soil > Boreal... | reverse complement strand
GGGGAACGCTAACGGTGGAGTCGAATCCCGGGCACGGGGCGCGTCTTACGGTAGAAATCCCACTGAATTGAAAATGACGAAAGCGAAACAGGTGATTCGGATCCTGGTCGCGGACGACCATGCTATCTTTCGCGATGGTCTCCGCAAGCTGCTCGAAGCGGCCGACGAGATTCAAATAGTCGGCGAAGCCTCGAACGGGAACGAGTGCGTCAAGATGCTGGCGAAGCTCAAGCCCGACATCCTCCTGCTTGACCTGCGCATGCCGGAAAAAGACGGCCTCGGCGTCCTTGAGGAAGTGAATTTTGAGACCCTGCCTACCCGTGTGATCGTACTCACAGCCGCCGAGGATGATCGCGATGTAGTCCGCGCCATGCGCCTTGGAGCGCGCGGAGTGGTGCTAAAGCAGTCAGCCAGCGATTTGCTGGTGAAAAGCATACGGAAAGTTTTCGATGGAGAAATCTGGCTCGACAATCGCATGACCGCCGAAGTGATCGACGCGTTCAAGAAGTCCGCTGAATCCGGCCAGCGCCGCGAGAAGCCGCTGCTCAGCGAACGCGAGAAGGAAATCGTTCAGCTCGTGGCCCAGGGCTTCCGCAACCGCGAGATCGGCGAAAAGCTTTTCATCAGCGAACAAACCGTGAAGAACCATCTGCATAATATTTTCGACAAGCTCGGCGTTTCCGACCGGCTCGAACTCGCGCTCTACGCAATCCATCACCGCCTCATCGACCAAGCTTAATACTCGCTCTCGCTACGAGCTCTCTTCGCTAAATCATTCCTGCCCTTCTCGCTTGGCATCAAAACGCTGCCTGCATCGAACGCACTAGATAAGGTATGCTTTCGATCTGAGAATCTAGGATGAATTCCACGGCAATTAGCGGCGTGGCGGGAAAAGGTTTGCGGGTTTATTCGCGCGAAGCGGTTCTGTTCGGGTGCGTAGTTCTGCTCGTTCTGTTTGTCATCCTTACAGCCGCAATTAATCGGATGTACCACAAGAAAATCCATGTCTTAGCCGACAACTGGTTTGCTCGAGGCGAAGCAAGTTTCCAGGCCGGCGATATCCAGTCCGCTCTGATCGATTACCGCAACGCGTTGGTCTATTCTCCCGGTAATGCGAAATTTCAATTCCATTTGGCGCAAGCGCTGGCTGCTGCAGGCCGTGGCGACGAAGGCCGCACATATTTGCTGAATCTCTTGTCGGAATCTCCAGGCAGTGGACAAGTGAACTTGGCCTTAGCCCGAATTGCCGCGCGTAAAGGTGCGACCTCCGAAGCCATTCGCTATTATCACGCCGCGATATATGGCGAATGGGAAAACGATCCGATCGCGATGCGTTGGCAGGTTCGCCGGGAGCTTTCCGAATATTTACTCGACCGCGGAGAAGTACAACAGGCAGTGCCTGAAATCATCGCGCTCGCCGACAATACGCCTTCGGATGATCTCGCACGCCGCAAAGTTGTTGGAAATTTGTTGCTACGCGCGAAGCTTTCGCCGCGGGCCTTCGACGTTTTCCGATCCCTTGCCGATGTCAACTATGAGGATCACGACGCTCTGCTCGGCGCCGCGATATCCGCCTTCGAACTTGGGCGTTATGATCTGTCGCTGGAATATTTCGATCGATTGCCGCAACAGGAACGCGAGGCTCCGGGCGTCGTTGGGCTATATCAGGCAGCCCAGCAGATCGACGCCATAAGTCCGTTTGTTGCGGGTCTTTCGCGTGAAGCTAAAGCGCGCAGGGCGGCGGACGCCCTATCGTACGCCCGCAAGCGCCTGCAGGATTGCGCTGCTCAAAAAGGGCAATCACTTGTGGCGCCGCCGCAGACGCCGCTGCAAAAAGCCTTCGCCGACAGCAAAGAATTGGATGCCAGGGGAAGTTTGCAATACCTCGAAAAGCATCCCGAAACCGTTGAGGATTTAACGGCCCACGTTTTCCAGATGGAAAATGCCGCGGCGGACGCATGCGGCACGCCGCAAAACGCAGATCGCGCTCTGTGGCTTTTAGGGCGTAGCCGCGGAGTTCCAGTCCAGTGAACGAACCAATCGGCGTTGCGTCACCGGGTCCGGCTACTGCATCACCCGACGCGCCATCGAACCCAAGTGTCTTTTCGGGCTTGCGCGCCCTGCGGCAGGCTTGGACGCACCGCATTTTTACCATGCGGGAAGACCAGTTTTTCCTCTTTCTCGCTGTGCTGATTGGCATTTTGTCCGGCCTCGCCGTAGTTTGCTTTCGCATCGCAATTGAATGGACGCAAATCGAGCTGCTCGGGTCTTCACTCGCACCTTCGACTCTGCGTGTGATTCTGGCTCCCACGCTCGGGGGACTCGCCGTCGCGCTGCTTGTGATTTACGCTTTTCCGCGCTCACGCGGGAGCGGAGTGAATCAGACGAAGTCCGCGGTTTACGTTTCTAACGGCTACATCCCCTTCAATACCGTTGTCGGGAAATTTGTCGTCTGCGCGCTGGCAATTGCCAGCGGACAATCTCTGGGACCGGAAGATCCGTCGTTGCAGATGGGCGCTGGGATTGCTTCGGTCATCGGGCGCCGTTTGCGCTTGTCGCAAGAAAAAGTCCGGCTGATTGCTCCGGTGGGAGCAGCAGCCGGCCTCGCCGCCGCGTTCAATGCTCCGATTTCGGCCGTGCTGTTCGTTCTCGAAGAGGTAATCGGAACGTGGAGCGCCGGCGTACTCGGCGCGATCGTTCTCGGCGCGATATCAAGCGTGGTGACGATGCGCGCGTTTCTGGGGCCTGAATCGATGTTCAGGGTTCCACCTTTCCGTGTAGCCAAGCCCGTGGACTTGCTGGCATACGTCGTCCTCGGAATCGTCGGCGGACTAGCGTCGTTGGTTTTCCTGAAGTGGCTGGCCTACGCGCGGCCACGTATTCAATCTCTTCCTAGCTGGACCATATATTTCCAGCCGGCCGTTGCCGGATTGTTGATTGGCTTGATCGGCATACGATTGCCTCAGGTAATGGGCGCGGGCTATCCCATTATCGACCAAGCGATGCATGGGCAATTCACTTGGAAGCTGCTTCTAGTTTTAGCTGCGCTGAAAATCCTGGCCACTGGATTTTCATTCCTGAGCGGCACTCCGGGAGGCATGTTTGCTCCCGCCCTGTTCATCGGCGCAATGCTGGGCGGAGCCGTCGGCGCAATAGAACAACATTTTTTCCCGGGTTTGCCGGGCACTGTCGGCACGTTTGCGCTCGTTGGAATGGGCACATTTTTTGCGGGTTTTTTGCGCGTGCCGATCACATCGGTTTTCATGGTGATCGAGGTTTCCGGCAACTATACCGCTATTCTTCCAGTGATGATTTCAAGTCTGATCGCTTACGGAATTTCGCGCTCGTACATCAAAGTTCCGCTGTTTGACATGCTCGCTCGCCAGGACGGGCTGGTCCTGCCATCGGTCGAAGAGCGCCGCGAACAATTAGTTCTTACCGTGGAGGACGCTATGCGCCTCGACGGCGTCGTTTTGGAACCAAACCACAACGTGGCTGATGCGATGAAGCGCGCAGAAGGTAAGGAGAGTGTCTTGTTCTTTGTGCGAGTGCGGCCGGGAGAATGGCATTTTGTCGATCATAGCGAGCTTCAGAGGCTTGCATCGGACCCCGGACAAAACCACACAGTGGCTGACGCAAATTCTAAAGGTCCGTTGCCGTTCGTTTTTCGAGATATGTCGCTCGAAGAGGCGCTTCACTGGGCAGGAGATTGGCCGGCTCTTCCGGTCCTGAGCCGCGCCGATCTGAGCAAACTCGAGGGTGTGATCGCGCTGGACGACATCCTGCAGGCGTTCCGCAAAGTCCCTGGCTGATTTAGTCTTTCTTGAGGATCTTGCGCGGCGTTTGGGTTTTGTCTTGAAGCCGCGGCGGTGTCGCTTTCCTCGTTCGGTTGACCAGTCTGCGAGCCAGAGTTTGCCCTTCTTGATCATGTGGAAACCTCCTTTTTAGGGTTGGAGCCTAGTGCGAGGTGTGACACTCCGGTGACACCGGATTTTACGGAGACCTGTTTGCGGGGGTTTGCGCCGATAGTTACAGTACTTCCGTACCTGAAGGTCCCCTCACAATTGAGGCTTTGGCTCTATTGGTGGAACGGGGCCTAAGCCGCACGATAGTCGGGTACTTAGGGAGGTAGTGTCCTGTGGCTCTAAAAGAGCGACGTGCAACACGAAGATTTCTAATGCGTTTGCCGCTCACCGTTCGCTGGACGGATGAAAGTGTGGTAGGCGAGGCCGCAACAGAATCACGCGAAGTGAGTTCGCGTGGCCTCTATTTTCACTTGCCCAAAGGTTTGCGCAGCGGTTCGCCGGTAGAGATCGTAATGACTCTTCCTCACGAACTTACTCAGGCGGGCCCCGTTCGCGTCCGATGTCTCGGACGTGTTCTGCGATCCAGTCCTGAAAATGCGGGCGAAGTGGGAGTCGCAGCGGCAATCGAGCGTTACGAGTTCATGCGTAACGGCGAATCCGCCGCATAAGAGTTTCTTACCCAGACCCTGCGGAGATGGGTGAGAAGAGCCGGGCGGCTAGGGTCCCTCAGCCTAAGCCCCCGGCTATTTTTCTATGCTTGGCCGGCAAACCCTCGCGCTGTTGGGCGCGCAAGAAAGCTTCGGCACAATTCAAATGAGCAGACCCCGCGAAGACCCGACCGCGGCGGAAATTTGCGATTAGTTGAATTCTCTGGACGGCGGAGTTTGCTCGGTACCGACGCGGCCCGCAACGATCTCGGCGCGAGAATAATTTTCCGCGCGGACCGGAGAGCCGGCAAGCCGCCGCAACATCGAGATCTGCCCAATGTGAGTCAGCATGTCCGCTATCGCTCCCTGAAACAGTTTTTCCGGCGTACAACCGAGCGCTGAATCCGAGGCGAGGTAATCGTCAAGCGCTTGCAAGCTGGCGAAGAATCTCTTCACGCCTTCATCCCAAGGGATCGGTTTCGAATCGCTCCACTTCTCTTTCCCGCTGACTTGTGAAAGCGCCCAATCCAATAGATCCCCCAGGTGAGCCAAGATTTGCCCGGGAGTACGAGTCGTCTCGGAAGCGTGAAATTCGGCGAAGCCCGCAGGCGCGCCGCGCATGGATTTGCCGCCACGGTAGGCCACCGTCGCCAGTATGTGGCGCAAGAATGGGCGGCTGCTACCCGCAGATGCTTTACTGTCTCTTGGATCCATTGGACCTCGCTCTGTGCAAAGATATTTTGGTTATGCGCGTGACATATTGTAAGCCTTCAGGGTAATTGAATTGAGGAAACTAATCTGCAGGATGCGAAGTTCACTATACTGATAGCGTGAATGTGGAAACAGATCTCCTGCCTGCGCTTCGCCGCTACTGGGGATACGATTCGTTTCGTCCGCTGCAAGAAAGAATTGTTCGAAGCTTGCTTCAAAAGCACGACACTTGCGTAGTGATGCCCACCGGTGGGGGCAAATCTCTTTGCTATCAGCTTCCTGCAGCAATGCTCTCCGAGCAAACCGTAATCGTGGTATCGCCTCTAATCGCGCTGATGCAGGACCAAGTTGCGCAACTCACACAAATGGGAATCGCGGCAGCACTGTTAAACAGCTCCGTGACAGGAACGCAGCAGGCTGAAATCATGCGTGAAGCGAAAAAAGGGCGATACCGTCTCTTATACTTTTCGCCGGAACGCCTCGCGCGCGCGGACACCATCGAGTGGCTGCGAAACGTGCCGATCTCGTTTTTCGCGATCGACGAAGCGCATTGCATCTCGGAATGGGGTCACGAGTTTCGGCCGGAGTACCGGCAAATGAGCTCTCTCCGCGCGCATTTTCCCGACCGTCCTATTGCGGCTTTCACCGCCAGTGCTACCCAACGAGTGCGTCACGACATTATCGAACAGCTCCAATTGCGCGATCCCAACAAATATATTGCGAGCTTTCACCGGCCGAATCTACGCTACATCATCAAGGAATGCAGCGGCCAGCAGCAATCAAGCCTGCTGCTGCGGGCCCTGCGTGAATATGCGGACGCCAACGTGATCGTCTACGTGCCGACGATTAATAAAGTGGAAGAGACCGTCGATTTTCTCGAGGAGCACGAAATCTCCGCCATCTCCTATCACGGTAAAATGGACCCAGATACGCGGAGGGAAAATCAAGAGCGCTGGATGTCAGATGAAGTGCGCGTCCTTGTGGGCACCGTAGCTTTCGGTCTCGGCATCAACAAAGCCGCGGTGCGCGCGGTGATTCACCTGTCGCTGCCGAAATCGATCGAGCAATATTACCAAGAGGCAGGACGCGCAGGCCGTGACGGACAATCCGCCGATTGCGTCGTGCTATGGCAGAAAAAAGATGCCGGACTGCTCGCATATTTCATCGGACAGTTGACCGATCCCGCCGAAAAAGATCGTGCCTGGCAGCGCTATCACACGATTCGAGATTTTGTGGAGTCGGCGAGCTGCCGGCATCGCCAGATTTGCTCCTATTTCGGCGAGAACCCGAAATTTCAAGAATGCAACGCGTGTGATGCGTGCGGTGTTGAGCTCCAGTGGCTGGCGGACGCAGTTGATGCAAAACGGCTGGCCCCTCGGGAATCTACATCCGCTGTTGCGCCCGTGAGGCCCGACTCACCCAAATCGGCGGCCAAGCCCACCGTTGCAGAAGTTGACCCCGAGCTGCGCGAATATCTTCGCGAGTGGCGGCGAGCCACGGCGAAGCAGCAGGGTGTCCCGGCATACGTGGTAATGCATGATACATCGCTCGATGAACTCTGCCGAAAGCACCCAACGTCGATCGGCCAACTTATCGGCGTCTCCGGATTCGGCGAACGAAAGTCGGAATTGTACGGCCGGCAAATTTTCGACGCGTTCCGGAGATTTCGCGATGGCGCTCGCGCTGCCGCGGAGCCTGAGAAAATATCGAAGCTCGCCCGCCGTCGCAGGGCGAGAAAAGCGGGATAACTCCTGACATCCCAGCGCGGGACTCTCGATCGGCTGCAATATTTGTACGCGCAATTGCACCGGGCTTGGCGTTTCGACTATCACTTTCGTTGGCCTGTTACGATCAGTTGCAACCGAACAGGAAGTTGCGTAACATTCTCTTTCAGCAATCTCTGGTGAGCGTAGCTCAGCTGGTAGAGCATCGGTCTGTGGCACCGAGGGTCGCGGGTTCAAACCCCGTCGCTCACCCCAATTTCCCTAACGTCCCCGTCATGGCAGGCGCAACGGATTAAACCTCTAAAGCGTCCTACGGCACCTCCAAGATGTTCGTTATTCGTAGCGCAGCGCGACCATGGGATCCACTCGCATGGCGCGGCGCGCAGGAATATAGCACGCGACCAGCGCTACGCCAGTCAGCACTACTGCCACCGCAGCAAACGTGACCGGATCGGTCGCGCTCACGCCGTACAGCACACTTGTCATCAACTGCGTCATTGCCACTGCGGCCACAAGCCCCACTCCAACTCCGATCAGCGCCATCTTCGCCCCATCGCCGAGCACCAGCCGCATCACATCACCGCGTTGCGCGCCTAGCGCAATCCGTATCCCAATCTCGCGCGTTTGTTGCCCCACCAAATAAGACACCACGCCATAGATTCCAAGGCTGGAAAGCAGCAGCGCGAGGAGCGCGAAAGAGCCCAGAAGAATCATGGAGAACCGCCGGCTCGCGATAGAACTCGAAATAATCTCGTCCATCGTCTGCGCCCCCGCAACAACTTGTTCGCTATTTACTTGCTGCACGGAGTGGCGAATCGAATCGAAGAGCCCCGTCACCGGCCCTCGCGAACGCACCACAGCTCCCATGCCCATCGGCGCGAGCGCCATCAACGGATCCGGTAACTGCATGAACGGAAAGTAGAGCTGCGCCCGAAGCGGCTCGGTGTCGTCCGTGTCGAGCCCCCACTGCTTTACATGGCCCGCCACTCCGACAATCTCCGCCGACATATCCTCCTGCCCCCCGATTTCCAAAAACAAACGCTTGCCGATCGGATTTTCATTTCCGAAATATTTCTTTGCAAGCACGTCGTCCACAACCACTACTTTCGGCGCATTCTCGTCGTCTTGCGGCGTAAAGAAGCGGCCGCCGTGCAGCGGCGTTCCCATGATCTTCAGGTAGTCGGGATCGACTACGTACTCGATCGCCCAGTTCATTTCGCTTCGCGTCGTCGGTTTTGGCTGCCCGTCCAACCAGAAGAGCCACTCATCGTCTCCACTCATTGGAAACGCTCCCCAACTTATCGACACCGCTTCCACGCCAGGAGTGGCGGCAATCGCGGCGTCTGCATTGCGAAAACCAGCGCGAATTGCAGCCGGGCTCGTCATCAGAGTCGCGGGCGAAAGAGAAAAACCAAAGAACATCACATTTTGCGGATTGAATCCTGGGTCCACGTTCCATAGCTGAACCAGACTTCGCAACGTGAGCCCCGCGCCTATCAGCAGAACGAGAGCTAGCGCCATTTCCACCACTACCAATACTCCGTGCGCGCCCTTTCGCGCGCCGCTCGCTCCGCGGCCACCTTCCTTCAAATTATCCTGCACGTTCGTGCGCGAGATTTTCAGCGCGGGAGCCAGGCCGAACAGAATTCCAGCCAGCAGCGCGGTCGACGCGGTGAAAAGCAGTACGCGCAAGTCGATCCCGACTTCGCCGGCTCGCGGTAAAGCCTCAGGCAGCGCTTTCAGAGCCGCGTGCGTTCCCCAACCAGCGAGCAGCAAGCCAAAAGCGCCGCCCAGAATTCCCAACAGTACGCTTTCAGTTAAAAGCTGGCGGATCAAACGCGCTTTGCCCGCACCCAGCGCAGTGCGAACCGCAAATTCGCGCGCTCGTCCGCTGGCCCGTGCCAACAGCAGATTTGCGATGTTGGCGCAAGCAATCAGCAGCACGAAGCCCACCGCGCAGAACAGCACCAGCAGAATCGGTTTCACATCGCCGAGCATCCGCTGTTTGAACGGAATCAGCGCAGCGCCGATCCCTTTATTCACCTCGGGGTACGCGGCCGCAAGATTCTTGGTCACTCCGGCAAAATCCGCGCGCGCTTGGCCAAGCGAAGTGTCCGGCTTCAGTCTTCCAATTCCGTGGAAACCTAATCCAGCTCCGCGATCGAAGAGCAAGTTGTTGTTCCACTGCACCACGGGCGCGTACACATCACTCGTGCTGAAGCTGTCGATCTTTAGGTCGAATTCCGACGGAATCACGCCGATTATCGTGAATTCCCTTCCATCGAGCGTGAGGCTCTTGCCCACCACGTCCGGCTCGCCACTAAGTTTTCGCTTCCAGAAGCCCGCGCTGACCATCGCCACGGGAGCTGCACCAGTCTGATCGTCGTCGGGCGCGAAGCTTCGTCCCATTACCGGTCTCACTCCAAGTATTGAGAAAAAATCGGACGTGACAAATTGCCCCTGTATCTGCTCCGCCCCGCCCAGGTTCGTCAAGCTGAAGGAATAGCTCCGCGAAACCGCCGCGGACGACAGCGTGTGATTTTCCTTTTGCCAATCCAGGAAGTTCGGATACGAAATAGATCCCGTGCTGAAATTCGGCTTGCTCTCGTGCAGCGTCACAAGCTGTTCGGGATGCGGATACGGCAGCGGATTCAGCAGCACGCCATTCACGACGGAAAACAGCGCCGTGTTCGCGCCAATGCCGAGGGCCAAGGTGAACACAGCCACAGCGGTGAAACCGGGAGATTTGCGCAGCATGCGGAAACCAAAGCAAACGTCCTGCCAGAACGTTTCCAGGAAGCTCACGCCGCGAGCATCGCGGCATTCCTCTTTGATCTGATCTGCGCCACCAAATTCCAACCGTGCGCGTCGCCTCGCCTCTTGGCGCGGCATCCCCGATTGCACATATTTCTCCACTTGCTGCTCGAAATGGAACCGCAGCTCGTCGTCGAGCTCGCCCTCAACGGTGTCGCGCCGAAACAGCGCACGCAAGCGAATCAAAAGGTCACCGAGCATTTTCCCTCTCCGAGCATCTCCCGCGCGGAAAACTCCTACGCCGTCTCTAGGACCTGAGCAACTGCGGCCGCCAGCTTCTTCCATTCATTCTTTTCAGTTTCGAGCTGCTTGCGTCCGCTCTTGGTAAGCTCATAGTATTTTGCACGGCGGTTATTCTCCGACGCTCCCCAGTGCGCTTTGATCCAGCCTCGCCGTTCGAGACGGTGTAACGCCGGATACAACGACCCTTGTTGGACCTGCAAGACTTTGCTGGAAACCTGGAGGATACGCTCGGAAATCGCCCAGCCGTGCTCGGGCCCCAGCGCGAGCGTTCTGAGAATAAGGAGGTCTAAGGTGCCTTGCGGAAGATCGATCCTTGGGTCCGTCATGCGCTCCTCTTGTGCTTCTACAGGGGAGAATACAAAATCTCTTGTCGAAGGGCAAGGGGGGAATGTCGGGTCGAGGGATTCAACGAATACTGACGTGAACTTCGATTGTCTGTTCGCCTAGCGTTTCAACTGAGCTATTTTTTAGCCTCGTCACGCCAGTTCTGCGATTGCCGGTTTATCGCCGCGTAACACTCGCACGCGGCATCTTCCAGCTCTTTCCGGTTTTCAATTCTCACTTCTCCGCGCGTGTATTTGATCAGTCCGGCTTTTTGCAGCATTCCCGCAGCCAAAGTGACGCTCGCCCGCCGCGTCCCTAGCATGTGCGCCAGGAATTCCTGCGTGAGCGGGACTGTCTCTCCGCCAATGCGGTCTTGGCTCATCAGCAGCCATCGCGCCAGCCGTTCGTCGACCTCGTGAAGCCTGTTGCAGGCAGCCACTTGTGTGGCTTGCACCCCCAATTCCTGCGAGTAACGCTGCAAAAACTTTTGCAGCATCGGGCACGCGGGCAAAAGGGCTGCAAATTCCCTGGCGCCAATCCTGAATCCGCTACCCTCAATCTGCATGATTACGCGGCTTGGACTGCTGTTGAACCCCACCAAGAGAGGTATTCCGACAAAACCTTCTTGGCCTGTCAATCCCACTTCGACGCTCTTTCCGTCTTCCATTACGTTTAGAACCGATGCCAGACCGCTCTCAATGAAATAGGCAAACGCGATTGGCTCGGACATTTCGTTCAGTACGGTGTGTGTTGGCAGTTCCACGAATTCCAAGGCCGGGAACACGGAACTGAATTCCTTTCTCGGAAGGCCGCGCAAAATCTTGTTCCGCGTGGCACCAGCTTGGCCGTCACGTCCGGCCTGCTTCGAAATAGTTTTGGCATTTACTCGGGTCGGAACGTCGGATATCAAGAGGCTCCCTGCACGGATCGAGAGTTGTCTGATTTCGCAGGGAACCGGGCGCGGGGGCGCGGCGGAAAGGAGCTAATGAGACACTGTCAGGATACTCCTCGATAACGACGGATACTAGTCGTAAGTGTTAGCAGGACGCTCCCCGGTGAATTTGCACCCTTAACCGGGAATCTGGCCCGTCCTTGCCTTCCGGCACTTCCAGTATTGAATGTCGGAAACAGTAGTGCTAATAAGGAATTGGCGGGTTCCATGTCAAGATTGCCAGTTAAATCAAGATCTTCCCGGACACCGGAATGGGCCGCGGCGATTTTGCAGCTGCGCCAGGATATGCGTCTGGATCAGGCCGCGTTCGGCGAAAGGCTGCGCTGCTCGGCCATGACCGTATCGCGCTGGGAGCGCGGCGTGCAGGAACCTCCCTCCCACGCTTATATAGAACTCGGAAATCTGTCTGGAGATCCGGCCTGTTGGTACTTTTGGGGCCGTGCGGGCTTGCGCAATGAAGACTTGATGCGCGTGGTTCCGCAACTGCGCCAACGACTTAACAAAACAGCCATCCCGAATTTCGAGATTGTGACCGCGGGCAGTGGCGGCAAAAGACGTCTGCGCAACAAGGTCCAACTCGTCGCCATTCCCTTGTTGAAAGTCGTAGCCGCGTCGCTCGGCGAAAAGGGAGACGGCTCGTCGGTTCTGCAGCAAGCGCCATTTGAGAGCATGATTGCAGCTCCCAAGGATTGGTGCCCTAATCCCGCCTCGACAAGCTGCCTGCGCGTGAAGGGAAACTCCATGATGCCTTTGATTCAAGATGGCTACGTGGTTGCCGTGGATTCTTCACAGAGCGAGCGAAGCAAGCTGAGCGGGAAGATTGTGATCGCGTGGCACAGGGACATGGGCTTGACTGTATCTCGCTTACAGCGCTACGGCCATACCGATACCTTACAGCCGGAAAATCGGGACTACGAATCGATCACGCTCGACAGCAAACACAAGTGGAAGATATTGGCGAAAGTTCTCTGGTGGATTGGAAAAGCCCCGTAAAATGAGAACAGTGAAAGGACTCGCCACGAAATCTACGCGTAAAATCCTGGTGATCGATGTGGGCGGCACAAACATTAAAGTGCAGGCCACGGGACAAAACCAGCCGCGCAAGATCCCTTCAGGCCCGGACATGACGGCCAAAAAGATGGTGAGCGACGTGAAAGCCGCCACTCGCGACTGGAAATATGACCGGGTTTCCATCGGCTATCCCGGCCCAGTCAGAGCCGGCCGGCCCCTTCACGAACCGGTCAATCTAAGCGGTGGATGGGTCGGTTTCAACTTCGAAAAAGCCTTCGGCTGCCCCGTTAGAATTGTAAATGACGCGGCCATGCAGGCCCTCGGAAGCTACCATGGCGGTCGAATGCTGTTTCTTGGATTAGGTACCGGTCTTGGCTCCGCGATGGTCGTGGACGGAATCGTGGAACCCATGGAGCTCGCTCACCTGCCCTATAAGCGCGGGAAAACCTATGAAGAGTACCTGGGGCTGCGCGGCCTTAAGCGGCTAGGCAAGAAAAAATGGCGGAAGGAAGTTTTCAAAGTGACCGAAAAATTGATAGCCGCTCTGGAAGCCGACTATGTGGTTCTCGGCGGAGGAAACGTGAAACAACTGAAAAAGCTTCCGCCCGGAGCGCGCAAGGGAAATAACGAAAATGCGATTCTTGGCGGATTCAGGCTGTGGGAGAAAGAGTGACGCACGTCCCTCACCCTAACTCTCCCCACCCACGGTAGTGTTCCAAATTGGAATTCATTCCTGCAACATTTCTCGAAAATCTTCGCGTCGACGCTCGATTCCATACGCTGCTCCATGTAGGATATCTAGCATATCGATGATCACTGGCCGCGCACTTCTTGCAATCCTTCCAATTTTGTTTTTTGCTCCTGCCCAAATATCTGCCTGCACCTGTTCGAAGGCGCCTGCCGGAACATGCCAGGGATTGCAGCAGGACGACGTCGTATTCGTCGGCACCGTCACGGACGTCGAAAATGTTTCGTCGTCCGGCACGGACGCAGCCAGCGCTACCGATTCGCAAAACGCCGGGAGCACAGCCTCAGCGACGGAAGTCGCTCCCATAACCCGTTATCATTTCAAAATTGACGATAAATTTGCCGGGCCGGATAGTACGGAAATTGACATCTTTTCCGGCGGCGATGATGGCGATTGCGGTTACCGTTTCCGCAAGGGTGATCAATATATAGTGTTCACGCAGCAGGAAACCGAGGGCCGTCTTTTCGCCACGATTTGCAATGGCACGCGGCCGGCGAGCGATGGACGCGCCCTGTTGCCCCAGTTGCGCGCCATGCGCAATCACCAGCGCGTCGCTTCGGTATTCGGCGTTCTTCGCCGATCCGATCCGCCGCTGCTAGCGCCCGCCGACGATCCGGACGATCCGCTTCCGCACATAAAATTGAAGCTCCGTTCGAAGGATGACCGCTTCGCGACCAGTACGGGGCCAGATGGCGTTTATTCTTTTTACGATGTCCACGCAGGGGAATATCATTTCTCGGCAAGCCTTCCCGCCCGGATGGAATTGACCGAGAAGACTCTCCCCGGCGCTTTGCCGCCCATCAAGATTCCCAACGGCGCCTGCTACGAATACAACGTTGATGCCCTTCCGCTCGGCAAGATACGCGGCAGCGTTCTGGGCCCGGATCAGAAACCCCTGCAGCTTGCATCCGTGGAGCTATATCGCGCGGAGCGCTTCAAGGACACCGAGCCCGGTCTCTGGGGTTTTCAGGGATCGAAAGGTGAATTTGAGTTCGATCACGTTGGCCCGGGGGAATACATTTTGGTATTCAATCGCACGAACCGTAAGGATCCCAATTCGCCTTTTCCGCGCGCGTTTTATCCCGGCGTCCCCGACCAGAGCGAAACGGCCGTAATCACGTTAAAAGACGGCGAACAATTGCTGAAGGCCAACATCCAAGTTAACGATGGATACCCGACCCGCAAGATTCGCGTGCAGCTAAAATGGAAGGACGGACGGCCGCCTGGCGATGTCACCATCATGGCGAAAGCCAGCGAAGGCGAAAACCCCGCAGCGCAAAGAATTGGCGACGGTATCTACGATTTCATGCTTCTGCAATCCGCGCATTACACAATCTCCGCGTGGGAAGACCTTGATCCCCAGCGCTTGAGCCAGCGCCGAGGCAAGGAAGCCTGTACCATTCCCGCGCGCATTGACGCCGAATCCGCCACGGTCGATGGCGCCGAGGCCGATGCAAATGAAATCACGCTGACGTTCCCGTCCATCTCATGCGACAAGCAGTAGCCAGTCCTTCTTGTCTCGCCGATTCAACAAAGGCCACCTGTGTGGCCACTGCCCAGAGAGAGGCCCCTCCCAGCCTTAGCCGGAAGGGGCCATTTAGATGTTCTAATCGTCCCAGCTTAAAACGAATACTTCAGCCAGAACTTGATCGTACGACCGCCAAACACTGTCGCGGCTGTATCGTCGTACTGATTGCTAAGCAGGTCATAGCTAGGAGTGAACAGATTTCCATGGTTGAATGCGTCGAAAAATTCCGCCCGAAATTCAAGCGCTTGGTTTTCGAGTTTGCCCATGGGAATGGGAAACCGGCGGCTGATGCTTGTGTCGAAGAACCACTGGCCGGGACCATAAACCGAGTTGCGGCCTGCAGTGCCCGGCGTCAAGCCGTTAACGAAGGCGGGGATGATGAAACGGAAAGTGTTCGCCGCCTGGGGAGCGCACGGTCCGGGATTGCCAAAGAAACAGGTACTCAGCGGGAAAAACGTCCCCGGAACGTTCGTCAAACCAAGCTGCGTTCCGTCGATTCCCGTTGACGTGAGCGGTGCGTTGGAATTGCTCAGGTCTGGACGGGAATTCGGGTGACCGTTGGCTTGGTTATCGAAACCATCGAACGGTGTATCCGGGCTTCCGCTGTCGAGCGTCGCGATGCCAGACCACTGCCAGCGGTCCGTCAACGCCTTCTCGATCCAGTTCGATCTGGCACGCGGCAAGGCGTACACGTATGACAATACGAACCGGTGACGCCGATCAAAAGTGGAAGGACCCCAGTCGGACAGCTGATTGGTAAGTACTTGCGAAAAGGAACTCAATCCGCTCGTAGTAGTGGTGAAGACTTCCGATCCGTCATCGAGAAACTTCGAGAATGTATAAGAAGCTCGCAACGTGAGGTCCGTATGAAACCGCCGTTCAACCTCAACTTGTGCGGCGTTGTACCACGAATTCGCGCCGTTGGTGCGAACCAGTATTTCTCCGAAGTTTGCATTCTGCCGTATCGCATTGGCATTTGCGTCGAAGACACCCGTTCCAGGATTAAAATCCTGGTTCACGAACAATCGCTGCCCTCGGGTGCCTACGTAGGCCACCGTGACGATCGTCTTGCCCGGCAATTCCCGTTGCACATCCAAATTCCACTGCTGTGTCATCGGGTTCTTAAGGTGGCTCGACATCGTCTCGATCACGGCCAACGAGCTCGGGACGGACGTGAAACCGGCCAGGGTGGCCATCGCGTTCCCTTGCCCACGGCTGGAACTGCTTCCACCGAGGATAGTCGGGCCATTCGCATTCGGCGAGGATGAAGCGGTGTTGTCCACTATGTTGGTGAATAATCCGTCATAGAAAATGCCATAACCGCCGCGGATCACCGTTGCGTCATGCCCGAAAAACCGCTGTCCCCAGTGCGGAGTGTACGCAAAGCCCAACCGCGGACCCAAGTTGGTCGTTTGAGGCTGTTGGTTGGCCGCGAATGAGTTCGGGAAAGTGGCTTGGGCAACCCCGAAAGTGAGACCAGATTGAAGCGACGGAAACTGTACCGTATTCCCCAGCGTGCCCCAATATTCGTAGCGCAGGCCCGCGGTTAGAGTTAGGTTCTCCTTCGCCCTCCACGTGTCCTGGATGTACGGGGCATACACGGTCGCGTTAGGAGTGATAATCGGATTTCCGAACTGTTTGCTGATCGTTCCCGGCGAGCCCCCAATAAAGTCGTCTACGAAATTAGCCAGCGAGGTGAACGTATTGCTGGTGCCGTTTAGAGTGTACTGCCCGCCCGCGGCATAATTTATAGTCCCGCGGTTATTGAACGGCACTCCGTCTGTAACGGTTAGGAAAGTGACGTCTACACCTCCCTTGATAGTGTGTCTTCCGTGGGTGAATGTCGCCGCATCTTGAACTTGCACGACATGGTGAGCTCGGCTTTGTGGCGTTCCGGTGGCTAGGCCGAGGGTTGGATAATTTGAGTCCACCCCAAATGAGACTTGCGGGATGCCGGCCAAAGGCCCACTGAGCGACGAAGGCGGAAAGTCGAAGATAAACCCGATGTTCGTGTAGGAGAACCGTAGCTCATTTACCAGAGCACTGGAAAAAGTATGGGTCCATCCGCCTCGAAACAGGTTCGTCGTGCCATGCTGTTCTGAATCGAATTCCGGGAGCGCTCCAGCGTTGGTGAAAAAGTCCGGCAGCAGAGATCCGCTCTGACGGATAAAACTCCCGTACAGCACATCGTTCGGACCGGTGTGGTAATCCAAACGTACGTTCCAGTTGGTATCCGTCCCTTCTTCCTTCACTCCTGTCCGCTCAAACAGGCCGCTCTGCACGCAACCGCGATCTATTCCATTCGATCCCGGACCCAGCGCTATACAGTTGGGTGCATTTCCCGGGAGACCTGTGACCCTACCGCTGCCATCTGGATTTTCCGGAGCGGTAAGTCCTCCCAGTGCGCTTAGCAAGAGTTGAACATTCGGGTTAGGAAGCAGCGTCTGCAATTGAGTGACTCCGGCTGCCGTCGGAAGGGTCAGTTGCGATCCGGTCGCCCTTTGAGCCGTCGGATTCCACTGCGCGGTGCCGAAAAAGAAAAGTTTGTCCTTCACCGCCGGGCCGCCAATATCGAATCCGAAAGTATTTTCGTTGAAAAGCGGATTGGTGGTGTCACCTAAAAATTTATTCTGCGCGGGAATCGCTTGGACCGCTGAGTTCTGATTTATTTCCCACGCCTCGCCGTGAAGACTATTCGTCCCGCCTTTGTAAATGTAATTGCTCACCGAACCGCCCCCGCGCCCATATTCCGCGCTATAGGAGTTGGTCAACACCGTAAATTCCTGGATTGCTCCCACATTGTCAGGCTGAAATGCCTGCCCTGAGATGCTCCAGTCATTGTCATCCTGCCCATCGATCAGGAAGTTGTTTGCGCGGGGACGCGTGCCATTCACCGAAAAACCGATACCGTTGGTGAAGGTATTGTTGGCTTCGGTATCCTGCACGCCGGGTAGCGTCATCGCCAACTCCGCCGGATTAAAAGTCGTGAAAGGCAGGTTTTCAATCTCATGAGTACTCATGCTCCCGCCAAGTTGTCCGGATTCCGTATCGATGGCTTGGCCGGCACTCGCCTCGACGACGATCGTCTTGCTGGTCGCGCCCACTCTCAAAGTCCCATTCACGGTGGTCGTGACGGATCCATTCATCATCACGCTTCCAACTTGGAGTTCCGCGAATCCCGGCGCAGCAAAGGTGACCGAGTAAGTCCCGGGTTGTAACGCGTCCATTCGATACGCGCCGACCGCATCGGATACCGCTTGGTGCAAAGCGCCGTATTGAGAGCTGATCGCTTTTACTGTCGCATTTGGCACCGCAGCGCCCGTCTCATCGGTGACCACACCCACAAGAGTCCCGTCGCTACTCTGCGCCATTAGTTTTAGTGGCACCGCTAGTAGCACGAAGAGCAACCCCAGCGTCAAAATTATCGTCCCCTTAATCCCGAGCACACTTCGACCGTTCATCATTTCATTCCTCCAATCCGATAGTAATTTTCGGCTGGCGTGATTGCGCCAGACAATCGCTGAGGCCTAACTTGCAGTTTCAGAGCCAACAGTCAGAAAGGTGTGCGAGATGCATAACTAACTGATTCGATTGCATCATCGCCGCGATCTGAATGCGGGACGCACTACGACTATCCGAAAAGCCGAATAATAAAGGGCCACACGAAAAGAATATTCATCTGGTGCATCTACGTAATTTAGAAAGTTTTGCTTTGCGGCAGGGTTAATCTGTTGTTTAGTGGGTGCAAGAGTCGCCCGGCCTTTGCCCTTCACGTTCTGATCGTACCAATGGAGGAAGAACTCATATTGGTCTTGGATGATGTCGGCGGCGCGCCACTTCGGATGCTTGAGCAGCTCGTAGGACTCAAAGCGAAAATAAAGAAGCCAGAAAGCCCCGTATCGAGGCTTTCTGGCTTAGAGGTTAGCGAACCTGCCGAATACCCTAGCGGCAGATCACGAGTTAGAAGTTAACCTTCGCTCCGAAGAAGATCTGCCGTCTCCCGAATCCGCCGCCGTTTGGAAATACGCTCGGAGTCGCGAAGCCCGTTTCGAAGCTGCCAAGGCCCGCGTCATCGATAAAAGGATCGACGCTGGAGAAATTCGAGTGGTTGAAAGCGTTGAGGAACGTCGTGCGGAACTGAACGTTGGCGCGCTCATTGATTTTGAACGATTTCACTATGCCGATGTTCGCAATATTCGTGGCACCGTCTCTCAAGATGTTCCTTCCCGCATTGCCGAAGGGAGTTCCGAATACACCCTGTGCCACTGCGCCATTCGCGATGAACCGAACCAGCTTGTTCGTCACCGGCGTTGCAGTAGCGTCACCGGTCTGGTTCAAGACGTTATAACTAATCAGCTGATTGGGTGCTAGTGAGCAAGCAGGGATGGCCGCTGCAGGAGGCGGGGGATTAAACAGCGTGCACGCGTCTCCGGCAAAGATTCCCACTTGCCCGGCTGGTGCGCTCGAGCTTCCCAGGAATGGCCGCGCTGTGTCGGTTATGCCTGGGTTGACAAACGCCGTGTTAAACGGCTCGTCCCCTCCCACTCCTCCGCTGCCAAAGCTTGAGAAGATCTGACTCGGAGTATACGGCTCGCCGGAGGAGAGGATGTAGTTGGCCGAAACAGCCCATCCGCCGAGCAGGTGCCCTACAAGTCCCCGTTCCGAGCGGTAGAATGGGAGTTGCTCGAGAATGTTCAGAGTGAACGCCTGTGGAATATTCAATCCGGACAATCCGTTCTCCGCGGACGTGAAGTTAAGAGGGTTCTGCGAGAACGCTATGGTATTTCCCCCGCCGAGCGTGCTGAAGATTTCGCTCACGTTGTCGGTGGTCTTGCTCCATGTATAGTTGGCCGTCATGGTCAGCTGTTTGTACAGATTCGTTGCGCGAAACTGTAGTTGCAGACCGTTGTAGTTGGAATATCCGGTGTTGGTCCGTTCGCGCAGAATGCCTTCATTGCAATTCACGCGTCCTATTGAATTCTGCACAACCGCATCGGCCGCAGGGCACGGCGTCACGTTCGAGGGCAGAACACCGGGGAACACTGCAGCAGTGTCTGCTATGAACGGATTCGCATTGATGGACTGGAACAGATTATTCCCGTGATTCCCTACGTACCGAGCTTCCACGGCTGTTGCGCTCGAAAGCTGCCTCTGAACTCCAAGAGACCAGCTGTGAACTTGATCCGGCCCAAAATTCGGGGAGAGGGTTGTTTCGTTGAAGGACCGCGGGTCGGCAACCCCCGTTACCAGAGACGGAGCCAACAGAGCGCGCACGGTCCCGCCTACCGGCACTGCAGGCAGTGGATTGGTGATCGCATTGGTTACCGGGTCTACCAATAGCCCAAGCGATTGCGCGAGTAGGACGGGAGCTGACGTCGCGATGTTGGTGTAAATGTTGTATACCGGAGGATCGTACGAGAGTCTGTAACCGCCGCGAATCACCGTCTTGCCGTTTCCGCCCGTCAGGAAGTTATCCATGCTCGGCGTCCACGCAAACCCAACGCTCGGCCCCCAGCTATTCTTGGGAGCTGGAATCGATGGAAACGTGGTAACTGAGAGAGGCAGAGCGGGATCCCACAACGGGTTCGCACTCCTCGCGGCTGCAACCGTTTCATTGTGAAATAGATTCGCCGGCTGGCCATAGTAAGACCACGTCAGACCCAGATTCAACGTCAAGTTCGGCCTCAGCTTGTAATCGTTCTGGACATACAAGAACGTGTCCTTTTCGCTGAACTCGATTTTGGGGTTTCCGTCCGAAATATTAATGTTGGTCGGAGCGTTGCACGCAAACGCTGAAAAGGGGCTTAGGTTTTCCCCCGGCGTGATCGTGCAATCCGGAGTGACGACGGTCTGCGTATTCGTAGCGGGAATGGCAGCAAAGTTGAAGGTGCCGTTAAAGTTCGGAAGGAATATGTTGGGAGACTTCTGCCAGGTGAAATTCACGCCTGCCTTCCATTGGCTCTTCCCGTGGACGTAGCTCCAGTTGTCCTGTATCTGATATGTATTCACGATGCGGCCCTGGGGTGCGGCAGAGTTCGGTCCAAAGGCAAGAATAGGATTGCCGTCAGTGGGACTTACTCCGACGCTCGCTAGTGCGTTACCGATGTTGCCCTGGACCGGGACCGTATTGCCGATACTGTTGCCGCCAAATTCAGTGTTCTGACGGCCATAGGAGAGTCGCAGTTCGTTGGTCATGGATGGTGACAGCGTGTGAGTCCATCCGATTAGAGCGGTTTGGCTCCGGCTCGGAACCGACGCCGGATATCCCGCCGCGGCTGTACCGAATGGGTCACCATCAATCGAATTGAGATAGTTGTAGAGATAGCGCAGGTACACTCTGTCGTTTGAGTACTGGAAATCAGTACGGCCGATAAAGTCGTATTGGTGAAAGGGAGAGCCTAAAGTCCTCGTCACGCCCGCGAAATCGACAGTGCATGGACCCGAATTAGAGCCGGTAAGCGGGATCGCCGTCACCGGACCAACCGGGGTCGGGTTCCCTGCTCCGATTCCGTAGGGGCCGAAGCTTCGCAACGCGGCTACGCTGGCGCTGTTTGGATAGCAAGCTTCCAACTGCGCCAGTCCTGTGGGCGTGGGAGTCAAGGAGCCAGTCTGGTCTACCGAATTTTCCTCAATGATATTCGTGTCAAACCCGCCAAATACGAAGACGTGGTCTTTCTTCACCGGCCCGCCCACCGTTGTGCTGGCAAACACATTGTTGAACCAAGGGACTTTCGTGAGGCTCGGACTTTGGAATGGTTCCTTGTCCACATTCGTCAGGGTGTCAAGGGCCGCGTTGCCTTCGGCTCCGTTGATGGTGCCATGCCAGTTGTTGGTGCCCGATGGGGTCACCAGATTGACTACAGAACCCGAGTTGCGCCCATACTCGGCTCCGAAGTTGTTCGTCGTAACTTGGTATTCCTGAACGAAGTCGGGGTTCGTAACGAATAGCGAAGGCCCGGCAACCGAGTTGTCATTGTTATTCTGACCGTCGATTTGTTGGTCGTTGTTTCGGCCCCGAAGACCGTCCACTGAAAAACCTACTCCGTTCGAGTTCGAAAAAGTATTGTCGCGCGTCATGTTGACGCCAGGAATTTGCAGGGCCAGGAAATCCATTCCCTCATTCTCCTGCAAACCAGCAAAGCTCGTGATCTGTTGCGTGGTGAATGTGGTGGAGACTTGGGCCTCCGTCGATTCGATTAGGGGCGGAGCTTCGGTGACTTCTACCGTAACGGTGGATGCACCAAGGGCCAATTTGACAGACCCCAGCCCCTGGTCTGTCCCAGAGGACACCACGACGCTGTTCACAACATACTTGCTGAAGCTCGCCTTCGTAAATTCCAGGTTGTAAGTTCCGATCTGCAACTCCGAGCAGCGGAACAATCCAGCGTCGTTCGTTGTGGTGGTTGCAGCGGAACCCGTTCCAGCATTGATGCACCGGACTTCCACACCCGGGATGACCGCGCCTGAGGGATCGACCACGGTACCAGATATGGATCCGCTTGTTACCTGTGCCCCGAGTCGCGATGGCAGTACCGAGACTACTAACAGCCCCAACATCAGGAACAACACTCGCTTAACACCAAACACAAATCGTTCCTTTGTCATTTTGTTTCCCCCGTTTGACAAGTCATTTGAGACTGGCGCGGTGCGCCAAGTAAATCGACGGGGCTTCTTATGCAGTTACACAGCCAACATTCAGAAAGGAGTGAAAATCGTCTAACCACTTGATTCGACGCATCAATGCAAAGTTCCGAATACTGGATGATCTACAACTCTCCAAAAAAGAGAACAGTTGGACGATCAATTATTCGTACAGAAGATATACGTTATTTAGAAGATGGGGCTTCGCCAGCAGGTTTAGTCTGCGGTTTTGGGTGCTGTCGCGGGGATTGCGGCGCCTTCGCCCTTTACGTAATGTCCGTACCAGTGCAGATAGCGCTCGTAGCGATCTTGGATAAATGTCGGCCGCGAAAACTCGTGGAATTCGCCGGGATAAACTACCAGCACAGTAGGCACGCCTAGGCGTTTCAGACTTTGGTACATCTGCTCGCCGTCGATCACTGGAACGTTCCAATCGCTTTCGCCGCCCATAATCAGCGTCGGCGTCTTGATTTTCGTAACACGATTGAAGGGCGACAGCTTCTCCCATAGCTCCCGGTTTTCCCAGGGCAGCCCAAGTTCAATTTCCCAATCTCGGGAATACATATCGTGCCCCCAATTTGTAATGTAAAGAAAAGACCCCGCACCTGAAATCGCCGCCTTGAATCTCGTTGTCTGCGTAATAATAAAATTGGTTGAGATGCCGCCGTAAGACCAACCGCCAACGCCTAATTTGTCTGGATCCGCTATGCCCTGCGCCACCGCATAGTCCACCATGGCCATGTCGTCCTCGAAATCCTTGTGGCCCCAGTCAGCATAAATTGCTTTGCAGAAATCCTGGCCGTAGCCGGACGACCCGCGCGGGTTCGGCGTCAGCACCACGTAGCCGTTCGCTGCAAAGAGCTGCGGATCGAAGTTGAATTCCGCGTAGTACGCCCATACGGGCCCGCCGTGAGGCCGCAGTATCGCCGGATAACGCGTCCCCGGCTTATAGTCAGGCGGTTCGTAGAGATATCCCGCCACCGTTGTGCCGTCTTTGCTTTTGAAATGCACGTACTCCACGTTGGGAAGGCGAATTTGCGCCATCAGCGCGTCGTTCGTCGTTGTTAGCCGCTTCAGGTCGCCGCCGTCCGCGGGCACAAAGTAAACCTCAGACGGGCGCGTCAATTCTCCGATCGATGCAGCCACAGCACCATCTTTGGCGAGCGAATATGATTGCACCATCTTTCGTCCGCCAATCGGCCGGGTAATCTCGCCACCAGTTGCCGGAACTCGCATTAAATTCTGAGTGCCATCATCATCCGCGATGAAATAAATCCATCTGCTGTCCGCCGAAAAATGCGGCTCGCTCGAATTGCGGTCGAGTTTGAGTGTCAGTACTTTCGTTTCGCCGCCAGTAGCCGGCGCAATCGCGATGTGGAAGGTCGCATACTGAAACAGCCTCGGCTCCAATTGGCACGTGAACGCGATCCATTTTCCGTCAGGCGACCACGTAGGAGCGTCGTCCGCGCCCGGATTCGTTGTCACTCTCAGGAGCGACTTGCCTTGATCCGTATTGTCCGCGGCGACCACCCAAATGTCTGTGTTGTAGTTGCGGTCGGGATCTTCCGAGTCGGAGCGGTTACTCGCGAATGCGATCGATCGTCCATCCGGAGACCATTCTGGCGCGCTGTCGTCATAATCGCCGGAGGTAATCTGAGTCAGCTTTCGGCTTGCGACATCGAACACGTAAAGGTGCGTCCGCCGCCGGTCAAGATAGCCAATCTCGTCTTCCTTGAAATGAAGCCGGTCAATTACCCACGGATGCGGCTTTGGCTTTGCGTCGCTTTTATCTTTGGTTTTCGCGGCCTCGAGTTCATTGATGGACGGATCCTTCAAAATTAGAACTATTCGGTCACCCGACGGTGACCATGAAAACCCGCTGACGTCCTGGATCGTATCCGTCAGCTTCTGCGCTTCTCCACCCTCGCGATTGAGTAGCCAGACCTCCTTCCGTTTGTTCTCTTCATCCTCTTTTTCACCCTTCGCTCCATCCCTACCGGAAAGAAATCCCAAGTATTTTCCGTCCGGACTCCAGCGTGGATGATCGCAGGACGCGCCTTCAGCCGTAAGTGGAATCGCGGAACCGCCGGAAGTTGGGACCATCCAGATCCGCGATTCGTTCTTGTCTTCCTTAAGATTGTGGGTTTTCACTACATAGGCCGCCCACTTTCCCTCTGGGCTGATTCGCGCATCCTCAATTTCCAGTAACCGAAAGTAGTCATCTATGGTCAAAGTTCGCGTCGGCGCAGAACTCTCCAAAATGCCGGTACTCGTGCGTGCAGCGCCGGAAGTCTGTGTCGAAGACGCGCTTTGCCCCCAAGTCGCGCTCGCCTGGAGGACAACGATACACAACGCCAGGAATCGCACCTTCATATTCAGCCCTGCCTTTCGAGAATTTCGTCACGCAATTTGCCGCGCATTTTTCCGTGTAGTTTACAGAGAGACTTTTTGCAATGGTTTCACAAAAAAGGGCAGGACCATTGGCCCTGCCCTTTTACGCCCATATGTTTGCGGAGATGGGCTTTTTCTGTGCCGCCTCAGGAACCGGATTGGCTTGACCGCGAATGGCCGTCCAGTTTCACTTCGCCGGATTCATCGTGATGGAAGTCACATGGATCGTGTCGCCGTCCAGCGTTCCCTGCACCGTAACGTCATGCCCCTCATGTCCGGTGGCCTTATCCTGCGGGTCCAATACGTACACTTTCTTGTTGTCCGCATCGTAAAGAGCCAGCTTCGCTCCCTTATTCGCCACGCAGCCCTTGGTGCAAGCCGCCCCATTCGCACTTGCATCCTTGGCGCCGCACTTATCATTCGTTACGATTCCAGACCACGTTCCGCTCTTACGCGCATCTTGTCCGGCCATGGAAAGGCCGCCGATAAAAAGAATCGCTGCCGCGCACAACATCAGCCGTTTAGCCATGATCGAACTCCTTTTCACGAAAATATCTTATCGCTCTAAGTGTCACAGCATCGGGACACAACGGCCTTACTCTGTCACTTGCACTTATTTTTGTCCAGCATTCTAAAACCGGCCAGCTTGGTGACGTTCGCCGCGCTCCCAATACTTGCGACGATTGACAGATTGCCGCGTGCAATTTAGGCTCACTCCAGTGCCTGCTACGAAAACGCCGCCGCCTTTCTCCATTCGCTCGAATCCTCTTCTCTACGAGATCAACGCTTGGGCTTGGCTCGAACAACTTTCCGCGCGGTCCGGCCGCACTCTGAGACTGGGCGACGTTCCCGACTCCGAGTGGGATGCCCTCGCACGATTGGGCTTTAACATTGTCTGGCTTATGGGTGTTTGGCAACGAAGCCCGGTCTCCCGCCAAATCAGCATCGAAGATCCCGCAAATTTCCCTGACTACGATCGCGCTCTGCCCGGTTGGACGCCTGCGGACATCGTCGGCTCTCCTTACGCCGTCATGCAATATGTTCCAGACCCGCGCATCGGTACCTGGAGCTCTCTCGATCTCGTCCGCGAAAAATTACACGCACGCAATATGGGGCTGTTTCTGGACTTCGTCGGAAACCACACCGCTCTCGATAATCAGTGGGTACACGAACATCCGGAATTTTACGTGCAAGGCCCCGAACAAGACGTCGAGAAAAACCCCTCCCTCTTTTTTCGGGCAAACACGGTACAGGGAGCGCGTTACATTGCGCTGGCCAAGGATCCCTACTTCCCTCCATGGAAGGACGTGGCGCAGTTAAACCATTTTCAGCCGGATATGCGCGCCGCACATCTCGCCGAACTGGCCGCCATCGGGAAACATTGCGACGGCGTTCGCTGCGACATGGCTATGCTCCAACTGAATGACATTTTCGAAAAAAACTGGGCGCATCTTTTGGAAAGCACTTCGCGGCCGGCTAAAGAATTTTGGACCGAAGCACGTGAGGCGGCTCCGAATCTGATTCTGCTCGCCGAGGCGTATTGGGGAACTGAACCACAGCTCATCGACCTCGGATTTTCGTTCGCTTACGATAAAGTTCTCTACGATGCAGTGCGCAGCGCGGACGTGGGCGCCGTCCAATCGCGATTATCAAGCATCGGCGATCAACAAAACCATTACGCGCGCTTCCTCGAGAATCATGACGAACCGCGCAGAGCCGAAGTGATTCCCAACCACCGCCTGCCTGCCGTCGGAACTTTGATGGGTACTCTGCCGGGAATGCGCTTCTACCAACAGGGCGAACTCCAAGGCTGCAAAATTCGCATGCCAATCATGTTGCGTGTGGCTGCGGACGAGCTGCCCGACCCGTACAGCATCGCGTTCTTCCAGAAAATTCTCAGCCTCACGAGCGAGGATATTTTTCACGGTGGGAATTGGAGCCCGCTCGAGGCCGCCGCAGAGGGCTACACCTCGCCAGCGGGGCTTCTCGTTTACGAATGGAGGTCGAAAAAGGACTGGAAAATAATCGCGGTCAATCTGGCGGCGGGCGCTTCGCAGGGCCGCGTGCGATTAGGCGACCGCGTTGATCCCGCGCAGCAATATATTTTCTACGACGAACTAAACGAAGTCCGCTACGACCGCGCCGGCCAAGAACTCCACGACTTCGGGCTGTTCGTTCGCCTGGAAGGCTTTCAGGCCCACATCTTCAGCATCACTCCGGCCTAACGACCGTTCTCGAAGAACTAAGCCAACCTTTCCGTTTATGGCAATACGTTCAGCGTCAAGTTGACGCTTGAAACCGCTCCGTTCGGCGCCGTAGCCGTCACAACCAACGGATAGAGCCCCGGCTTCGTTGCCTGTCCTCCCGGCGATTTTGGCAAATTGCTGCACGCCGACATCCCGACCGCGATCAGCAGCAGAACTCCAAACGAAAGCGCCAGCCGCGGACGCCGCTTGAATGTAAACACCGCCCCGCATAGCGACATGCTCGCAAGCAACAGCGCCAACCCGCCTGGCAATCCTCCAGGAAGTGATGGTCCAAACGCCGGAACATCGGCTTTACAGAATGTATTCACGACAATTGCGACGTTAATCGCTTTTCCGGTCAAGGTGATGGAACTCGGCACGAGGTTGCACGTGATGTTCGGGGAAGTGCTGGTGCATCCGAGCGTCACCGTCCCGGTGATTCCCGGCAACGAAGTTAGCGTCAAACCAAACACCGCGCTACTCCCAGGCGTTGTAGCCACGGTCGAAGGACTTCCCGGAGCGAGACCAATCGTCACCGGAGAATTCCCGCTGTTGAAAGTGGCCGTCACAGTTTGGGCTACTGTCATCGTCACCGAACATCCGCCCGTTCCTGTGCAACCTCCTCCGCTCCATCCCGCAAACGTCGATCCATCTGAAGGCAACGCCGTTAGGGCCACAACCGTACCGCTCGCAAAGCTGGCCGAACATGTCGTCGCCGGGCAATTGATCCCCGCGGGAACACTCGACACCGTGCCCATTCCGGACCCTGTTTCGACAATTGTAAGAGTCACGTTCGTACTCGTGCCAATCGTCGCCGTCACGCTGGCAGTATTATTCGGCTGGTTTGGATCAGGCAGGTCCGACACGACCGTGGCCGTGTTCACCACCGTCCCAGTAGCACCCGCATTCACGGTGACCACAATCGTCACCGTCGCTGCTCCCGCATTCGCTACCGTGCCCAAATTGCACGTCACAACTGTCGTCCCGGCGCAAGCCGCTCCCTGCGAGCCTGTAGCAGACACCAGCGTGGCATTCGTCGGCAATGTATCCGACACTGTCGTATTCGTCGCGTCGCTCGGCCCCGCATTCGTCACATTGAGCGTATACGTCTGATTCGACCCCGCCGCCACCGTGTTCGCCGACTGCGTCATCGCGAGGCCCAGATCCGCCCCCTGCACAGTTCCGTTTCTTACCTGAAACAGATACCGGCCGATCATTGGGTTGTTAAGACTGTTGTGAATGAGCGAAGTCGCCGCTGGTCCATTGTCTAGAAGCGCCCCAATCGTAAACGAACCTGCAAGCTGGAAGTTTGTTCCCGCGTTCCCGGTCCCATTTGAATAGCCTACGGCCGCGCACTCGCTTGCAATAGTGCAAAGCCCGTCATTTCCATCGCTCGCATCGCCCGCTTCCCACTGAATCTTGTCGTAATTGAACTCCATGTCGAACGCGCCGGCTATTCCAGTATCGGACCGGTCAATCAAAACCAGTTGGAAGCTGTTCAATTTGTCGCTGTGGAATGAAAAGAATCCAACGTTTTCGTAATTCACGCCGAATGCCTGATGCCCGTTCACCGTGTCCACGCCAAATGTGACTACTCCAGACGGCGGGCTCCCGGCATCTTGGCTGTCTGGCGCGGCTGCTGACGTATCCACATCCGCCCAGAACGGCGCAATGATCGGAATCCCGCCGTTGTTCGTGTTCAATCCGTTCGGCGTGAACTCGGCCAAGGCCGTCCCGAAGGTCACGTTTCCATTATTGTTGACGAACAATGATGTGAAGCTCTCCCCAAAGAAATTCATCGTAAACGGAAGATTAATCTGACTTGACGAGCCGTCGTCGTTCGGCGGCAGAACATTCGCCGTGAATCCCGGCAAGTGCCGAATCGCCCCGTTTCCTGTCAAGTGACTTACTACTGTAGGAGTGCCCTCCGAGTTCGTCGCAATCGTCAGGTCCGCTGTCCGCGGCCCTAGGACGGTGGTCGAAGGCGTGAACGCAACTCCGATCGGACAACTCGTACCTACTCCGTCCCCGCACCCATTGCTAGCCACGGAGAAATCCGCAGCAGCGTTCCCGACAAAAGTTACTCCGGTAACAGATACCTCTGAGTCCGTCGCGTTAAACAACGTCGCCGTTTGTGCCGGACTCTTCGTCCCGGGTGTTATTCCATCGTAGAAAATTTCGAACGGCAGCACGAACAGCGGTCCGGCTCCGGTACCTGACAGCAAAACCGTAGTTGGTCCCGCTGAGCTGTCATCCGTGATTACGACGCTTCCCGGGTCTGCCGCCTGGAAGGTGGGCGCAAAGGTCACAGTAACAGTGCAAGCCGCAGAACCAACGGCAAGGTTGGTAGGACACGTGTTGCTCGTAATCGCGTAATCCGGTAGCACCGGGGCAGGCTCCGCTGGGAAAGAAGAATCGGTAACGGTTACCACAGAAATAGCGATGTTTCCCAATGGGCCTGTTCCAGTATTCTGAAGCGTGAACGATAGCGCACTCGAATTGCCGACTTGTACTCCTCCGAATGCCAGACTGCTCGGCGTTACAGTAGCGATTCCGCTGCCGCCTCCTCCGCCCGTAGTCGTGATCGTCGTCGGATTTGTGGTGCTCGCTGTCGCTGATCCGCCTCCCGACACGCTCACCGAATTCGTCACGGACGCCGCCGCGTTGCCGGCCACGTTCACCGTCACAGTAATTACCGGATAGCTCGCGCCTCCAGCCAAGGCATCGCTGCGCGTGCAACTGGCCGCCACGCACGTCCAGCCTGTTCCCGCCAAGGACACCAGCGTCAATCCTGACGGAATCGTGTCCGTCACCGTCACAATCCCGCTCGTTGGCCCGGCGCCCGCTCCGTTCGACACTGTAATTGTGTATGTCGCTCCCTGTTGTCCCTGGGTGAAGTTCCCCGTATGCGTCTTCGTGATCCCAAGCGACGCCACCGGAGAACTGCCGCCGGTGCCAGTGAGTGTCACTGTTTGCGGACTCCCCGCCGCACCGTCGGCAATGTTCAACGTTGCCGTACGCGTTCCGGTTGCCGTCGGCGTGAATAGCACGTTGATCGTGCAACTCGCGCCTGCTGCCAGAGTCCCCTGTAGTGGGTTGCACATAGCAGGAGAGTTCGGCAGCGGCACCCCGAAGTCGGCGGAGTTTGCGCCCGTAACCGTGAAGCCGGTGAAAGTGACAGTACCCGTTCCCGTGTTAGTCACCGTAACACCTTGCGGGGCGCTCGTTGTTCCCACTGTCTGCGAACTGAAGGTCAAGCTCGTCGGCGCCAACGTCACGGTGGACCCGCTCGTCGGCGTCTGCTGGCACTCAGCCGTTTCGATTCCCTGGTTCGTAGAGGCATTCGAAAGTACCTCGATCTTGCAGTCGTTGGCCACGAAACCAACTACCCCCTGGCCGGAGAAGTTCAGTTGTCCATTCTGGCCAACATTGTAGGTCTGGGAGTTCGCGGCGTCGCCGAGCAAAATACCGCCCGGAGCAGTGGCATCACTCACGGATTGAACCGTGGTCGCACCAAACGAAGCCACTCCCGACTGGTTAGAATTATTGATGGTCGTCGGAGCAACCGTGCCGAAGAAGAAGTTGTCGGTGGCGGATAGAGTCGTGTTGCTGTAGGTCAAGAGTCCCGGATCGAGAGGACCCGAAGAGGCGTTTGCGTCAGAAGCGGCCGCGAATCCCTGATTCGGTCCGTCCAAATAGATGATGGTTGGAGAGAAACCGCCGCTCGTGAAGGTCAACTCTGCGCGGCCGTTTGAACCCACGACATACGTGCCGCCGGCTGTAGCTGTGGTTGACGTGCCGCTGCTGTTTTGGATGTAAGAGAGCGTGAAATTCCCGTTTCCATTCGTTGTCAGCGATCCGATAAGGGCAATCGGTGATCCGTTCGCCTGCTTGCCTTGCATCGCCACGACACTGTTACTAAGCGAGGTCGAATCGAAGCCCGTGGCTGGCGGCACCTGCAACTGGGCAATCCCGCTGTACACCGTGTTCTTGGTCGTGTTTATGCTGATGAAGATGAACTGGCTGGAAGAAACGATATAGATGACGTCCGAAACGGTTCCGGTGACGTCCGTAACCGACACGCTAGCCGTGAGACGCCCGCTCGAGACCGTGTGACTGGTCAGTGCATAGGTTCCCGATAGGGGCAAACTGGGCCCGGTCCCGCCACCGTCGTTCAAATCGACAAGCCCAGCCGGTGTGAAATTTCCATTCCCATCAGCATTCAAAAATCCGACGCCGGACTCGGGATTTCCATTGTTCACCTTCGAACCGCTCTCGCCAAATGCATACGATCCCTTAATTGCAGCGAGCGCAAATATTGAAGGATCCTGTTTTAGCATCACACCGGACCCCGTCTGTCCGTTGGTGCCGCTCAGGTCATCAAACCGGATAAACCGCGCCTTCGTGGCCACTCCGCCCTGTATGTTCCCTACCGAAATGGCAAGCACGGTGGTGCCGGATGTAGTCGTCAGAGACATGCTTCCCCGGTTATCAGCCCCAATGGTGTAGGAACCACCCGAAAGCTCCTGTGTCGGCTGCGCGCCGGTCGAGCCGTCGGCGTCTTCAAAGCCGCCGGGAAGGATATTGCCGTGTCCGTCGGCGACGAAGCTGCCGGCAACCACCACCATTGTTCCGTCGCTGTCGTTGAATCCCTGGAACAAAAATGCATAGCTTCCGTTCAATTCGGAGTTGTTGGTGCTGTCGGCTGCGGCGATTGTGATAGTGAAGTTGGCGCTGCCGGTCAGCGGCGTCGACGAAGAATCGGTGACCTTCACCGTAAATGTGGCCGTGCCGGCCGCACCAGTGGGCACTCCTGCGATCGAACCGGTGGTGGCGCCTATTGTTAATCCTGCAGGCAGCGCGCCCGACGAAATCGAGAAATTGAATGGAGCAATCCCGCCGCCTGCTACCAGAATCTGGCCATATGCCGATCCGACGGCTCCATTGGGCAAAGTGGTCGGGCCGATGGTCAAGCCTCCGCCGCCTCCGCCAGAGGGTACAAAGGTCGCCGCGACCGTTTCAGCTGCGCTCATTGTCACCGTGCAGCTCAGAACATTTGTCGGCGTGCAGTTCGTGGTGAAACCACCGAACGTAAAGTTCGTGCCCGGCGCTGCTGTCAGCGCCACTTGGCTATTGCCTGTGAATGTGGCTGTGCAGCTCGTGGTGCAGGCAGTGATCCCGGCAGGCGAACTGGTGACGCTTCCGGTGCCTGTCACCTGAACGGTCAGCGCCGCAGCGCCCGTGCCTGAAACGTTGATTGTCTGGGTGGTTACAGGGGCGTTGTCCGTGATTGTGATCGTCCCCGTGGACGCAACAAACTGCGTGGGCATAAACGCTACCTCGATCACGCAGTTGGCCCCAACCGCCAGTGCCGCAGGAGTCACAGGGCAAGGACTGGTGGAGGTAGCGAGCGAAAACACACTAGCCCCAGTGAGCGCAATATTCGAGATCATAAGAGGAGCGTCCCCGGAATTCGTCACCGTCACCGGCAGAGTCGCGCTCACATCGATGGTTTGGTTTGCGAATCCCGCCGTGTTGCTGGAAAGAGTTACGTTGGAATTCAGGGTCACCTTCCGGATCCGGTTGTTAAATAGATCACCTACATACATGTTGCCTTCAGGCGTTACGACCACTCCGACCGGCGTAGCAAAACTCGCCGAGAGTGCCGGACCGTTATCGCCTGCAAATGCAAAAGTCCCGTTTCCAGCAAACTTCGTGATGATTTTGCTGGTTCCGTCCACACGCCGAATCCTATTATTTCCCGAATCAGAGATAAAGAAATTGCCAGCGCCATTCACCGACACTCGGTCCGGGGAATTCAAAGTTGCGCTCGTGGCCAGGCTGCCATCACCAGTGTTTCCCGGGGTTCCATTCCCGGCAATAGTTGTGATAATCCGCGGCGTTCCGGTGTCGATCTTGCGGATTACATCGTTATCTGTGTCGGCGATATATAGGTTGCCCTGCGCGTCGATGTCCAGTCCGAGCGGGCAATTTAGAGTGGAATTTACCGCTGGCCCGTTGTCGCCGGTGTAACCACCATTACCACACCCGGTCGGTGCGCTGTCATTCGCCCCTCCCCCCGCAATCGATGTAATGGTGCCGCCTGTGTCCACTTCGCGGACGCGATTGTCTTGAGCATCCACGAAATAGAGATTTCCAGCGGCATCCCTGACCGCTCCTCGAGCGTCGTTGACGCTGGCTTGGAGGGCGGGCCCGCCATCGCCGCACGGTAAGGGGACTTGACCCTGACCTGAACCGCACTGCCCCCCGGATCCCACAATCGTATTGATGTTGCCGCCTGACACCTCACGAATCCTATTGTCACCATCGTCCGAAACCAGCAGGTCTCCGTTCGCTTCGATTGTGACTGTGCGAGGCATAAAAATTAAAGCACTAGCGGCGGGTCCGCCATCGCCGCACGAGAAGTGTGGCTGAGCACACGGGATTCCCGTTCCCACCACCGTCGATATGTTTCCGGAGGTATCCATTTTGCGGATTCGATTGTTTTCCGCGTCAACGATGTAGAGATTGCCTTGGGAATCAAGTTGAGGTGTCCGCGGAAAATAGAAGCTGGCGCTGGTCGCAGGCGCGTCGTCCCCCACCGCGCCGCTTCCGACCACAGTTGTAATCTGCTTATTGTTGCCCGGGCTATAAAGTCGAATGCGATTAGCCCAGAAGTCTGCAATCCAGAGGTTGCCGGTAGTGGAATCAACGAACAGCCCAGCTGGATTCGTCAACTCAGCCGATAAAGCTGGGCCTCCGTCGCCGCTAAATCCGAAGGTAGTGTTGCCGACGATCGTATTGATTTGGTTCGGCGCATTCGGATTCGTGGGAGAGAACACTTCTCGAATGACTGCATTTTCAGCATCGGAAATGTAAATGTTTCCGGTACTATCCACCGCCACACCATCCGGTGCTTGCATGGTTGCCGAAGTTGCCGGCCCGCCGTCACCGCTGAAGCCGAAGCCACCCGTTCCGGCCACGATCGTGAGTATCTTCGACGTAGCATCCACACGACAAATCACATTGTCGTTCTCATCAGCGATGAAAAGGTCTCCATTCGCATCGGCGGCAACTCCCGCAGGGAACCCCAGCGGCGTCGAGGTGGCCGCAGCGCCGCTTGTAGGAAATCCCTGTGCGTCCGGTGTGCCGGCATACGTGGCGATGATTCCAGTCCCCAAGACAACACGGCGAACGACGGCGTTGCCCGCGTCCGCAATAAACAGGTTCCCTAAACCGTCCAGCGCGATACCTTGTACAAAATTCAGTGACGCGCTCGTCGCCTGGCCATTGTCTCCCGAAAAACCGCAGTTGCCGTTTCCCGCTACCGTCTTGACAACTCCCCCGGCGACCTCCCGGACTACACAGTTTCGTGAATCGGAATAGTAGAGATTGCCATTCGCGTCCACCGCTGCGCCATACGGTTCAAACGTCAATGTCGCAGTCGCAGCAGTACCGTCCGGCGAAAATCCCGCGGTGTTATTTCCTGCGAGAATCACCATCGTGCTAGGAACTCCCGGTTGATTTACTACTTTGTAGATCACACCATTGTCGTTGACCACATAAAGATTTCCCGATCCGTCTCGTACCACTGCTTGTGGGCCCACAAGGGGCGCTGCAGTAGGGGAAACATTGTTGAGAGGAGGGCCGCCCGCCACGGTCGAAATAGTGTTTTGCGCGTACGTGGCGCTCGCGAACAGCAGCAGCGCCGACACCGAGAAGACGCGAACGAAATATCGCGGGCGTCGCGCCGCAGCGCCTAAAACACTCAATAATTTCAGGACTTCCGGAAATTCGATCCGTCGCATCTTGAACCCCTTATACGTTCGCGCCCCGCTGGGCGCCTTCGGAGATGACTCTCGCATGTGAATGGCAATGGGAAAAAGTTTGGCCAATATTAGTACCGACGTACCGCACCCGGGAATAACGGAAAACTCGCTCTTACGAGCTATGGTGGTGTTCGTAAAGCACTTAACCGGCTTTAGCCGATTCAGGAACCCTTGCACCCTATAGCGAAGGGTGCAACTCCGAAACCAAACACCATTGCCCACTCGACTCCCAGCATAAGTTCAGGAGCAAGTCTCGGTTGCCCATGGTCGAAACTTCAATCGGGGGGAAAACAGGGCAAATTCTCTAACCCATCGCCCTTTCGCGTCAAGCAATAGTTTTGATTTCCATTGAAAACACCCAGCCAGTCCCATATCATTCCGCACCTTGCACTCCGGCTCGATGCGGACTGATTCCGGCGAAAACGCTCCGGCCACTCGCTCTGACGGTTCGCACCTCCGCCAGATCGGTTTCCTCCCTCTTCTCGCCATCTTTTACGGTTATACCGCTGGCGGTCCGTTCGGTTACGAGGGCATCTTCCACGATTCCGGCCCCGGCATGGCGATCGTGTTTCTCGCCTTCGTTCCCTTTTTCTGGAGTATTCCTATCTCACTCGCGTCCGCGGAACTCAACAGCATTCTTCCCGTGCAAGGCGGTTTCTACCGTTGGTCTCGCGCCGCGTTCGGCGATTTCTGGGGATTTCAGTGCGGCTGGTGGAATTGGACCGGAACATTTCTGCTCAACAGTCTCTATGGCGTGCTGGTGATGGACTACCTCAGCGAATATCTTCCCTGGATCACTGGAAATATAAAATGGGCCGGAGCTTGCCTCGTGCTGTGCCTTCTTGCTTATCTCAACGCGCGTGGGATTCAGCTTGCCGGTTGGTTTTCCGTTGCGTTGCTGGTCGCTGTTTTCATTCCCGTGGCGTGGCTTTGTCTCGTCTCGCTATTCCACCTGCATTACAACCCGATGCTTCCGTTCGTCCCGCCGGGACAGCCGTTGGGCGCAGTCTTCGGCAGAGGCTTGGCACTCGCGATGTGGAATTATGCCGGCTACGAGCAGCTTTCCAGCATGACTGGCGAGATGAAAAATCCGCAGAAAACTTTCGTCCGCATCCTCGCGTGGAACACGCCGATGAACATCCTTACCTACATTCTGCCGACAACGCTTGCTCTCGCCGTCCTCGGCAACTGGCAGGAGTGGAAAACGGACTACATCGTCACCGCCTCGCGCCTGATTGGCGGCCCGCTTCTCGGTGCGGCCATGCTGATCGCGGCGATGATCGGCACGCTCTCTCTTTCCAACAGCACCATTCTCTACACTACGCGCATCCCCGCCACCATGGCCCAGGACGGCTACCTTCCCGCATGGCTCGGGAAAATTCATCCGCGTTTTGGCACACCCGTGCGCGCGATCGCTCTCTCGGCTTTGGTGTACTGCGTTCTTGCGAAGTACCCGGTGGAAGACCTGGTGAATATCTACATCTGGACGCGCATCGCAACTACGCTGCTCACTCTTCTCGCCGCGTGGCGCATGCGCCAGAAATCGCCCAACGCGCCGCGCAGTTTTTTAATCCCCGGCGGCGCGGCCGGCATCGCTTACATCCTAATATTTCCCGCGATTTTGTGCGCCGTGAAAGTTTATTACAGTGAGCCGCTCGTCCTGCACTGGGCTCCGCTGCTACTCGCTTCGGGCCCGATCGTGTACGCCATCCTGCGCTGGGGCTTCCATATGACGCCTACCGCCGAGCCCGCTGCTCCGCGATAATCCTTCATTCCGAGTCCGCCGAGGAATCTGCTCTGCTTGGCGAATATGCACGCGGCGCAGAAGCATTTTGTGACACGCCACGCAGTTACTTCGGTTCCTGTTTTCGTTCCGCTACCAAAACCACCTCCGGATCGTAGATAGTCATCACCATTGATGTTCCCTTTTCTTCAAAGCGTATGCGAACCGACGGAGCGCCCGCCGGAGAAAACGACCGGTCACCGGTATGTACGAGTGGACGCCCCACCATGCCTTCGCGCGTCCACGTTATCGGGCTGTACATGGGCGACACACTTTCACGTCGTTCAGCTGTCACTTCGATTTGCTGGCTCGCAGCGAAACCAAATGCGTACGTTCCTGCGAGCGAAGCGATCTCGCTGTCGCTAATGGGAACCGGCGGCCCCGCATCGGCGGCTCCCAGCGACTGCAGGAATTCGGACACTGGCCGCGCCACTTCGCCTCCCATTTTCGCGTGCGCGAGCAGGCTAATGCCATGAGGTCCTCGAATCCGCTCCGCGTGCGGGTTGGCAGCTACTATTGCTTTGACTACTTCGAGTTGGCCAAGCATCGCGGCGGAAAACAGCGAAGGGCGACCACCCTTGGAGATCAGGTACTCCGCAATTGGTCTGTTGCCCATGTGAGAAGCGGCGCCCAAGGCCGACTCCCAATCACCGAAACCCCAGTCCCACGACGCCCGCGCAAGCGATGGCCGTGCCTCGACGAGCTCCTTTACACGCTTCAGATCGAAGTGTGAAACCGTAACCATTTCTCGTACCAGTTCCGGCGGCTGCGTCGGGAATCGATCCGTCACCGGATCGCGACCCGATGAGCCAGCATTCTCTGTGACTTCCGTTCCATCTATTCGCGGTCGGAACCCCCTGCTGCTGAATGGCAGCGCAACCGAGGCTAGCTTCAACAAATTTCTGCGCGAACAGACATCTCGCATGCAACACCTCTCAGGCTCGAACACCTGCGTGAGAATGTTCCAGCCCTTCTTGCGAGGCAAGCTAGCTCGAGGAACTTTTAAGCTAGGAAAGTGTTAGGCGATATGTGTCGGGGACTCAGCGATTTGGAGCTTCAGGTAAGGGGCTTCCACTGGAATCTTTCACCAAGCGCTCGGAAAACTCCGCGCCGAACTTCTGCGCAGCCTCCGATTCGACGCTCAACGGATCCGAAACCTGGCGATCCATGCGCGCGACCCACAAGTGCGTTTGGTCAGGCAAGCGAATCAGGTGGGCCAAAATACGGACTTGCGCCCCGGAGCTCTGCAGTTGGCCCAGCACAACATACCCGGCATGAAGGGATGAGGCAATTGCATCCAGATCGCGCTGATCACGCGGCAACCTCAAAATGCGTGCGTTGCCGACAATGTCGTATCGGCCATGGCTCAACGAAGTGAGTTGTTCTACGACGCTGTCGGTAAGCGCGTCGCTGAAACGAGTCATGCTGGGATCGTCCGTCTCGTTGTCGAATCTAAGCACCGCGACAATCGGACGCCGCTTCGAGCCTTGCCAAGACCGCAGCCAATATCCCGCGCTCGCTGAGAACGTCACCAAAACGAGCGCCGCGCAAATCAAAGCTGCGGTTGTCAGAGTAAATTTCCGCTTCGCAGAGACTGCTTCGGCGCGTTCCAGACGCTCGCCGACGTTCTCGTCAGTGCGCTCGTCAAGCGGTTCAACCGGCGCGATGAATTGATATCCGCGCTTGGGAAGCGTTCGAACGTATCGCGGCGTGGTGGAATCGTCGCCCAGCGCGGAGCGAATCTGCCCGACGCAAAAATTGAGGCCACGGTCGAAATCGACGAATGTTTCGCCGCCCCAAACTGCCTTATGTAATTCCTCGCGGGAAACAACTTTACCGGCATGCTCGACAAGGCAGGAGAGCACCCGGGCGGGTTGCGACTGCAAGCGGAGCAGCACGCCCTCGCGCCGCAGCTCCTGCGTTGCCACGTCAAACTCAAACAGGCCGAATCGAAAGCGTCCGGAATTCATTTCTCAGGGCCTACTTCGTGGCTCCGACTTTTTCTGAGACGGTTTTTGCTTGCAAGAATAGAAGCAGATAATCCTGGCCGCCGGCCTTTGAATCTGTGCCGGACATGTTGAATCCGCCGAAGGGTTGAGCGCCGACCAGCGCGCCGGTGCATTTGCGGTTCATGTAAAGGTTCCCGACGTGAAATTCTTCCTCGGCGCGTTCGATTTTCTTGGGGTTCTGCGAATACACGGCGCCAGTCAGACCAAATTCGCTGTCGTTGGCCATCGAAAGCGCTTCGTCAAAATCCTTAGCCTTGGTCACCGCGAGCACCGGGCCGAAAATTTCCTCCTGAAAAATTCGCGCTTTCCGGTCAACGTCCGCGATCACCGTGGGCTCGATAAAATATCCGTCACCACCCACGTGTTTTCCCCCGGTCATCAACCGCCCTTCTTTCTGTCCTTGATGGATATACCCAAGAATCGAAGTCATCGCCGCTTTGTTGATCACCGGGCCCATGTAGTTAGTCGGATCCTCAACCGGGCCTACTTTGATTTTCTTCACGCGCTCCACGAGCTTGCCGAGAAACTCGTCGTAAATCTTTTCAGATACGATCGCGCGCGAACAAGCTGAGCACTTCTGTCCCTGAAATCCAAACGCTGAGAGCGTTACGCCCTCCACGGCGGCGTCTACGTCCGCTTCTTCGTCAACTACAATCGCGTCCTTGCCGCCCATTTCGAGCACGGTGCGCTTGATCCACTTTTGTCCCGGCTGCGTTTTGGAAGCTTGCTCGCTAATGCGCAGGCCCGCTTCCTTCGATCCGGTGAAAGCGATGAACCGCGTCTTGGGATGCGTCACCAGAGCTTCGCCCGCGGTACCGCCCGGACCGGTAAAAAAGCTCACCACTTCGCGCGGCACTCCTGCTTCGAACAGAATGTCGATGAAGATGGCCGCAATCGTCGGCGAATCGCTGGACGGCTTCACGATCGCCGTGTTTCCCGTGACGATCGCCGCCGCAGTCATCCCGCCCATAATCGCCGCCGCAAAATTCCACGGTGGAATAATCACGCCCACGCCCAGCGGAATGTACTTCATGTAATTCTTCTCGCCGCGTATGGGAACCAGCTTCTGAGGCTCGCTCAGACGCATCATTTCGCGCCCGTAGTATTCGCAGAAATCAATCAGTTCGGCGATATCCGCATCAGCTTCCGGCCAGCTCTTTCCCACTTCGTAGCACAGCCAGGCATCGAGCTCGTATCTCCGCTTGTGCAAAACATCCGCCGCGCGATACAAGCACGCCACGCGCTCGGCCACCGGCACGAGCTTCCATTTCTGAAACGCGCGGTCTGCCGCTTCCACCGCCTGGTTGGCCATCTCCACGCTGGCCTTCTGAAAAACTCCGATCACTTCTTCCGGATGAGATGGATTGGTCGACTTGATTTTGTCGGTCGTCGTAATCTTTTTGCCGTCGATCACCAGCGGATACTCGCGCCCAAACATGCCCTTCACTTGCCGCAGCGCGTCTTCCATAGCCTTGCGATTTTCGGGCTTGGTGAAATCAATGAAGGGCTCGTTGTGGAACTCTCCGCGTGCCAGCGTTGTTTGCGGCGTTGCCGTCGATGTCATCTCTTACTCCTCCGAGGAAACAACCTTGTTGTGATTTGTCTACTCATTGTATCGCGCCGCGGACTGTGCCCACAACCGCGCTCCATGCCCGGCAGCGTGAGATTCTCGAAGGTGTCTGGGTGAACGCGGACGGCGCACCGAGGGCGGAGCGAGAGAGCCGTTCGCCCGCCAGCGATGGGCTCAGTTCGTCGGTCCGCCCTTCGTCGGGACAAGCAGACACTCCCCATCGCGTGGCCGGAAAAGGCGGGGAAGTTGCGCTCTCGCTTCGCCTGCCCGCCACCAAATTTTTCAAAAATAATCATCAATTTACGCTAGCACTTCGCTTCGCGAGTTTCAAGGACTTGGAGGCGGTGGACATTCGTCGCATCTGCGACGAAAACCCTAGGGGCCACGTCGGGGAATGAGGTGCAAGTTGGGCAGAAGCTTACAAGCGTGACTTCGAGACCCGGACCCTTCAAACACCGAAGGGATCCGGCGCCCGCGGGTTTCAATCGTGCAAGGGTTTATTCCGGTGCCGCGCGCAGAAGGGTTCTCCACCCGTCCCTAGTGCGCGATAATATGGAGAGTCCCCATTGAGGTTAGCTTTCCTAACTTTGCGGCGCGCCTACGGCGTTTTTCCCGAGAGGCTTTTGCATTCGTTGACTTGCCATATGGCGCAACCTAAGATGTCCGCAAGATGCCGGACTCCCCCTCTTTAATCGGCCAGACTATTTCGCATTACCGCATCGTCGAGAAGCTGGGCGGCGGCGGTATGGGGGTGGTCTATAAGGCTGAGGATTCCTCACTCGGCCGCTTTGTCGCTCTGAAATTTCTTCCCGACAATGTGGCGCGAGATCCGCAAGCGCTGGAACGGTTTCGGCGCGAAGCGCGTGCCGCTTCCGCGCTGAATCATCCGAACATCTGCACCATTTACGAAATTGCCGAAGACGGCGGCCGCTCGTTCATTGCCATGGAATTGATGGAAGGAAGCACGCTGAAACATCGCATCGTCGGGAAGCCGCTGCCGATCGATGACCTTCTGAAACTCTCCATTGAAATTGCGGATGCTCTGGATGCGGCGCACGCAAAAGGGATCGTTCACCGCGACATCAAGCCCGCCAACATTTTCGTCACGGACCGCGGGCACGCAAAGATCCTGGATTTTGGACTCGCTAAGATTTCCCCGTCCGGAGAATCCCGCGGAGCGCGCACCGGAGCCGACACGCTCACGATGGACGAAGAATTTTTGACCAGCCCGGGAACAGCGATCGGAACAGCCGCATATATGTCACCCGAGCAAGCGCGCGGCAAAGAACTGGACGGGCGCACAGACCTGTTTTCTTTCGGCGCCGTCCTGTACGAAATGGCCACGGCCACACGCCCTTTTCGAGGGGATACCTGGGCAAACCTGTTCGAGGAAATCCTTCACAAAGCCCCGGTGGCCCCCACGCGACTAAATCCCGAGGTGCCTCCGGAACTTGAAGACATTATAAAAAAATCCTTGGAGAAAGATCGCTCGCTCCGCTACCAGCACGCTTCCGAAATGTGCAGCGATTTGAAACGCTTAAAGCGCGACACGGACTCGGGTAAGCGCGATTCGGGATTCGAGGAACTACGGAAACCGCGATCTCCTTCCTCCATCGCATCCGAGCCCCATTCCGCAGTCGTTGCCGCAGGGAAGCAACGTTTCGTTTTCTTCGCGGCAGGCAGTATCCTGCTTCTGGCCGTACTTGCCGGCGCATTTTACAAATTTGATAGGCAGGACTGGCAAAGGCTTTTTGGGCCGGCGATCCCGCAGCAGAAGAACCTAGTGGTGCTTCCTATCACCTCCATCGATGGCCTGCCCGGCGAACAAATCTACTGCGACGGACTCACGGAGACGGTTACAGCGAAGATGGCTCGCGTGCCGTCACTGCAGGTACCGTCGGCGGTGGAAGTGCGCGCCAGCAAAGTTACCGACGTTCAAACCGCGAGAAGCCAGCTCGGAGCTAATCTGGTGCTGACCGCCAGCTGGCAGCAAACACAAAATTCTGTGCGTATAAATTTGAGCCTTGTTGACGCCAAGACCGGGCAGCAGCTTCGCACCGACACAGTCACTGAGTCCGCGAATGATTTGTTCCGTTTGCAAGATCAGGTAGTGCTGAAGGCGTCGCGCATGCTGGAGCTTCAGCTATCGTCGAGCAGCGCTTCGTCTTTGACCGAGCATGGCACAACCAGTCTGGAGGCTTACGCTTTCTACGTGCAAGGAGTCGGTTATCTTCAACGCTACGAGCGGCCGGAAAACGTGGAAAACGCAATCGGACTATTTCGGCGCGCGATCCAAGCAGACCCAAGTTACGCTCGAGCGCAGGCCGAACTCGCCCAAGCCTATTGGTACAAATATAGCGCGGCCAAGGATCCTCAATGGGCGGACGCAGCGAAGGCTGCCGTGAAAGCAGCGAGCGACTTGGACAGCCAGTTGCCCGAAGTACAGCTAGCCATCGCCAACATGAATGAGCGCACAGGAGCTTACGCGGAGGCTGTTTCCGGATTTCAACATACACTCGAACTGGATCCTGGAAATGTGGAGGCGCAACTGGGTCTTGGCAGAACATACAATCTGTTGGGGAGGACAGCGGAAGCTGAACAAGTATTTCGTCGTGCCACCCAGCTGAACCCTGCCCGGTGGGATTGCTATAACTCGCTTGGGTCCTTTCTATATGGACACGCGCGGTACGGCGAGGCCGTGCAAGCCTGGCAGAAAATTACGGAGTTGACGCCGGACAACGTGTGGGGCTATTTGAATGTGGGGGCAGCGTATCTCAACCTCGGGCAATTTGGACAGGCGAATGAATACTTTCGTCGCGGCCTTGAAATTGCGCCCGAGAACGAAGACCTATTAGCAAATGTCGGTACGGTGAGCTTTTTCCTGGGGTTCTTCGATGAAGATGTGACCTACTGCCAAGAAATAGTTAAGTTAAAACCATTGAGGTACGATTACTGGGGCAACTTGGCAGACGCCTATCACATGATTCCGGGTGATTCCAGCCAAGCGGCCGCAGCCTACCAGCAGGCGATCCATCTGGCGGAAATACAACTAAAAATTAATCCGAACGATGCGGACGTGCTGAGTTCGCTGGCTCATTATTGCTCGCGAACCAACGACCCGGCGCGCGCTCGAAAATACCTTGAAAAGGCTTTGAAGAGTGACCCTCAAAATGTCGAAGTTTTGCTTATCGCATGCCTGCTCCATCTGGATGCGGGCGAACGGCATGAAGCGTTGCTGTGGCTTCAGAAAGCGGTAAGTGCGGGCTACGTGAAGGAACAACTGGTTGCGAATCCCGACCTAAAGAGTTTGCACGGAGATCCTGAATTCGAACGGCTCGCAAAAGAGGCAAAGTCTTACCAATAGCATTTCGAGTACCTTCGCCGCGTGAGAATTCCTTTGCCTCAAAGTCCGGAAATGTAGTAAGTGGATGCTGAAAACGGGCTCATTAGTTCAAGTTCAACTTGAGGAGGTTGTTAATGCGCCACTATCTGAGTCTGGAGGTCAACTTCAAACATTGCGTAATGATGGCCATGGGCCTCGCAGCCTTCGGCGGTTTGTTCCTAACCAGCACAAGAGCGCAACGAACAACTTGGACAGTGACCATCACAGTGAGTGGCGGGACGGAAAAGCCGGTGTACGGCTTCTTATCAAATCCGCCCGGCGCCAGCCATTGTCTTGGAACAAACCCAAAACCAACGCCATCGCCAGAGAATCTATACATTTGTGCAGGAGATGAAGTTCTATGGACGCCGAAAAGTGACGGAACGAAAAGTGAGATGGCTGTATATCACAAAGACCTTTTGCTGAATAAAAACGGCAAGAAAGAGCGGTGGTTTCACGCGACCGAACCAAACTCGAACGGCGGAACGACGGACTTGAATGAGCCCAAAGGAGTCGAGCATGAGTATTGCGTCGCCGTTTTTGATCCGTCCAATGGCCACCTATATATTCACGATCCCAAAATCATAATTGGCACTGGGACAAGGCCTCCTCCAAAACACCCGAAGGAGGGCGCAACGCCCAAGTGAGTCGAGCGAAACAATCCTCCAGCAAGAGGCGGTGGTGCCGGTATGGGTGTGGGGTGCACGGAGACTGCGGAATGGCTCCAGGCTGTGACTTTATTGTGTGGCGGGGTCTTGGGAGGGCGGCACGAGCGCGCGGAATTCTGGCGTGTCGCGGAACTTGGTGAACGCGGGCTCGTCCTTTAGCCAGGCGGAAAACGACGCCGGGTCTTTGCTTTTTTCTTTTGCGCGCCGGAGCGAATCGAGGGCGCCTTTGCGGTCGTCGCTTAATGCGCGGGCGACGGCTACTTGGCGCAGGGCCCAGACGGAGTCGGGGTCTACGTCGGAGGCCAGCTCGAAATACGCGCGCGCGTGTGAAATGTCCTTGGCGTCCAAACGGTCTTGTCCCGTCTCCATAAGTCCGACGAAAATTCCGGACAGGGCGCGCCGGTCCACACGAAGCTTTTCGGGATTCTTCTCATTCTCGGCGGTAGTGCGGAGGCCCGAGATTTGACGTTCAACCTCGCTGCGCGATTCGGAGCGAGGTGAATCCTGACGGAGAGCGGCCAGCGCGGAATAAATATCCGTGGTGAGGCGGGATTGATCTTCGAAGTCCTGCTGCTCGCGTTTGGCGCCATCGCGAACGAACTTTTCATTTTCCAGGGCAGCGGCGCGTTCGCGAAAGGCTGGATTATCGCTCAGGCCGTCGAACGTATCGGCAGCCTGCCGGTATTGCTTCCAACTCGCATACGGATCGCCGGCGGTTTCGAAAGCTTTTGCGCGCTTCTCAACTTCGGCGGCTTGCTCATTAACGAACGCCGTATCGCGCGATTCGCGGCCCTGCTTCATCGCGATCAGACGAAACCAGGCTAGCGCTTCGTCCATCGTGCTTGCGGGCGCCCAATTGTGAGGACCGTCGAACTGGCTGAAGGCGTGCGGATAGTGCAGCGTGCCGAGTTTGGCGTCGAGATTTACAACTTCGGGATAGTTGAAATCGAGAGTGCCCGCGGTACCGAAGACGGCGAAAGCTGCGTCCGCCGTCGGAGGAGAGGACGGCGCAAATCCGGCGCTGTTCAAGAGAACACCTGCGGCGCACTTACAGGCTTGCGCGAGAGTCGCTGCAAGGCGAGCGCCGCCGGAAAGTCCCGCAAAAAAGATGCGCTTGTCGTCAATCGCCAGGCGCGCGTGCGTGTCGTGCACCATCGCCTGAGCCGCCTCGGCCGACCTTTTCCACGGCCCGTTTTGCGAATTGTTCGAGCCCGCCACGATGTAACCGTAACGCTCGGCTGCGTCCTTCATCAATTCGACAGGCACGTCCCCACGAGCGAAGGGGTCGAAGACGTAAACAATCGGCCAACGTTTTTCGCGCGTGTAGTGAGAAGGAATGTAGAGCGCGTAACTCTGCTCGGGCTGCATTGCGCTCTGAACCTTGGGGATAACTACACCGGTCTGCAAGTCTTGCTGCGGCGTAGGACTGGGGGAAGTATTCTGCTGTGCCGGAACTTGAACGGCGAAGACAGCGAATGCGGCACAGAGGAGAATGAGTTTGGACATGGCGATAGTATAGATGCGAGAAACCGGCGGAGGGAAAGGCCGCTTCATCCTCGGTACCTCCGAGGCTAGGGTATGGAAATAGCTAGTCCCGACGGTGCAGATGCCGCAGCCTGCGCTTCCGGTCTGGGATTCAACCCCGATGAAGGCGCCCTTTCAGTGATGATGTAGCGACCCGACGAGAGGACATATCCATCCGAAATGTCGGCTGACTCCAAGAACTTGATCGTGTGCGGCGGCACCAAAACCCAGCCGCTGCACGTGCACTCCTCCACGACCACTTTGCCATCCCAGCCAGCCTTCCGCGCAGCTCGGTCTAGCTTGCTCAGCAATCGGACTCCTGCAGAATCGTATATATCAATGTGCTCAAAGAGAGTTGACACGCAGCAAATAAGCAAGTCGACGTCTTTTTCGGTTCGGTTGTCAGTCCAGAGATACAAAGTGGGAGGCTTGTCAGGACCGGAGGATACGCCGAATGCAACACCATCATGCGCGGGAAACATGAATGGCTGGCCGCGCTTCGCAAATTCTTCTGTTGCACACTGTGGTCCGGGTGGAGGTAACTCGCTAGCTTTTTTCGAGTTATCGGTACATGCAACGACGGATTCGCCGGATTTGGGGTCCGCCTGATCAGACGCCTGTTGACGAGCCTGACCGGACCTGCCCGAGATCGCGGAAAATAATAGAACGGCCAAAATGGAACAAAGAACCTTTGCCATGGATGCTCTCCGATTTCGGTTGTATTGCGCAGTCTAGCCGAGCAGAAACCGATCGTGCAATCGGTGGGCCGACGACGGCGGAATTACTTGCGTATGTGTTTGACGATTTCGCGGGCGGCGTTGTGGCCGGAGGCGCCGGTGAGGCCGTTGCCGGGATGCGTGCCGCTGCCGCAGAGGTAGAGCCCGGCGATGGGGGTTGCGTAACGCGCCCAGCCGAGCAGCGGACGCATGGTGAAAATCTGATCGAGCGCGAGTTCTCCGTGGAAGGGATGGCCGCCCGTCAGGCCGTAGGTGGTCTCCAAATCTTTTGGCGTGATGGTCTGCACCGCAAGAATTTTCTGCGCGAGGTCTGGCGCGTACATGGCAAGAGTCTTCAGCACGGTGTCGCGCAATGCGTCGCGCTGCTGCGACCAATCGCCCTGCTTCAATTTGTAAGGGGCGAACTGGACGTGGATGGACATCACGTGCTTCCCTGCGGGCGCAAGGGATGCGTCCAAAATTGAAGGGATGGCAATATCCAGATACGGCGCGCGCGAAAATTCGCCGTACTTCGAATCGTCGAAAGCGCGTTCGAGATAATCGATTCCCGGGCCGATATGAATTCGTCCGGCCAGCGCAGAATTCCCGTCCGGAACATTCTTCAGCGCTGCGAACGCAGGCAGCGCATCGAGCGCTACGTTCAGTTTCGCCGCAGTCCCATTGCAGCGGTAATTCTGCATTTTCACTACAAAACTCGGCGGCAAATGCACGGGATCGAGAAGGCCAAGAAATGTCCGTCGCGGATCGGCGCCAGAAACGATCGACTTCGCTGCGATTTCCTCGCCACTCGCGAGCGCAACGCCCGTGGCGTGGCCGTTCTTCACCAGAATTTGTTTCACTTCCGCGCCGGTGCGGATTTCCGCGCCGGCTTGTTTTGCGGCAGCGGCCATCGCAGCCGTCAGCGCGCCCATTCCGCCGCGCGGAAACGCCGAACTTCCCGCCGGATGCGGATCGGCGCCCGCGCGCAACAGCAAGAGCGTGGTCGAACCCGCGGACCACGGCCCCATCGCCGCGCCGAAGATACCTCGCGCAGCAATCGCCGCGCGCAGCAAATCCGTCTCGAAAAATTCGGCGACGAAATCCGCGACGGCCATGGGGCCCCAGCGAATCAGCCGCATCATTTCTTTTTTCCCGAGGCCGTGGACTTTGCGACCAATTTTCAGCAGCTTCCAAATATCCTCTTTCGAGGGCTTATCGATCTCCGGGGGAGTCAGCGCCAGCAGTTGCGCGATGATTTCGCCCGCGCGCGCCATACCTTTTTCCAGTTCCAGATAATTTGCCGCGTCGCGCTTGGAAAACTTCTCGATTTCTCTCGCTGTAGCATCGGCATCCGAGCGCAAAATCAGCGCGCGCCCATCCTGCGACGGCGCGAACATCCGCACGCTGGGTTCGATCATCTGCAAGCCGTGTTTGGCGAGATGCATGTCGCTCGCGATTCCCGAGAGCAACGGGCCGACGGCGTGCGCCACGGTGGAACAGCGAAAACCGGGATGGAATTCTTCGGTTACGGCCGCGCCGCCAACAATTTCGCGACGCTCTAAGACGAGCGGCTTCAAGCCTTTTTTCGCCAGGTAGAACGCGGTGACGAGCGCGTTGTGCCCGCCGCCAAGAATCACGATTTCGCGCTGGGCTGCCACGTTCAGTTCTTTCCTTTTCCGGTGTCTTTCAGGATTTCCAGCGCCGCGAGACGCCCGGGAGCGCCCATGATTCCGCCGCCCGGATGCGTTGCGGAGCCGCACATGTACAATTTTTTAATCGGTGTGCGATACCGCGCCCAGCCCGCGGTCGGACGCAAAAAGAAAAGCTGTTCCAGCGAAAGCTCACCTTGAAAAATATTTCCCTCAGTCAGGCCGGTCTGGCGCTCGATATCCAGCGGCGTGATGAATTGCTTTCCGATGATGATGTTTTTTATGTTCGGCGCGTACTCGGCTATCGTATCGATCACGGTGTTGCCGAACGCTTCGCGCTGCTCGTCCCAAGTCCCGCTGCTCAATTTGTACGGCGCGTATTGCACAAAGCAGGAAAGAATGTGTTTTCCCGGCGGCGCGACGGAAGGATCGGTGAGCGTCGGAATCACCATGTCGATATACGGACGCCGCGAAAATTCGCCGTATTTCGCCTGATCGTAGGCGCGCTCCATGTATTCCATCGAAGGCGAAATCGAAATCGCGCCGCGCAAATGATGTCCCGGACCCGGCAAACAGGTGAAATCCGGCAGGGCGTCGAGCGCGAGATTCACTTTTCCCGAAGAGCCACGATATTTGTAACGCCGCACCTCTTCCAGGAAATCTCCGGGCAACTCGCGCTCTTCGATAAATTTCAGGAACGTAAGGTTCGGATCCACGCTTGAAGAAACCAAGTCCGCGTATATTTCCTCTCCGCCTTCGAGCACTACGCCTTGTGCCACGCCGTTCTTGATCAAAATGCGATTTACGGCAGCTTCCGTGCGAATTTCCACTCCCGCTTCTTTTGCCGCGCCGGCGATTGCATTGGATATCGCGCCCGTGCCACCCCGGCTGAATCCCCAGGAGCGAAACGCGCCGTCGATTTCTCCCATGTAGTGATGCAGTAAAACGTAAGCGGTACCCGGCGAGCGAATTCCGAGGAAAGTCCCAATGATGCCCGACGCGGACATCGTTGCTTTGAGCACGTCAGTCTCGAACCATTGATCGAGAAAATCGGCGGCGCTCATGGTCATTAGCTGCACGAGATTGTATTTGTCTTCTGCTGCGAGATCCTGGAAACGCTTGCCCAGAAAGGCGAGCTTCTTCAAGTCGCGGGGATCGAGCGTTGACGGATCGGGCGGAATCATGCCGAGTATCGGTTTTACGAACCGGCACATTGCCACCATCGACTTGCCAAATTCTTCGTAGGCCTCGGCGTCGAGCTTCGAGTGGCGCTCCAGCTCGCGCCGCGTTCTTCCATGATCGTTCTCGCGCCAGAGATAATCGCCGTTCTGCATCGGCGTGATGGTGCCGTCGAGAGGAAGAATTTCCAGGCCGTGACGCGGCAAGTCCAGATCGCGGATGATTTCAGGGCGCAGCAGCGACACCACGTAGGAGAAAACGGAGAATTTGAATCCGGGAATAATCTCTTCGGTGACGGCTGCGCCGCCGAGTACGTAGCGGCGCTCAAGCACCAGAACCTTCTTGCCCGCTTTCGCGAGGTAAGCCGCGTTCACCAGGCCGTTGTGCCCGCCGCCGATTACGATAACGTCGTATCTTTTGGCCATGAGGATTTGCGATGAATCTTGCGCGGAATTGCCCGCCGCAGAAGCCGTTGCATTCTACAAGCGCGCGCACATACTCACAACAGAGAAGCGAAATCACGAGGAGCGCGCGCGGGTTCGGTTACTTCGCCTTGCGATAGCTGCGACGCGCGCACTATAATCACGGGCCGAGTTGCGCGGCGTTTTGCAAAATGTCTGTCGGCCGGTTGTACGTCGTTTACAGGGGAGACAGGAGCTTCTTTGCCGATTGGAACTGCGGTTCACGACAGAACTTCGAAACTTTGCGAGAGTATGAACTATCGCGAATGGTCGGGCTATTACGCGGTGAGCGTCTATGAAATGCACCACGACCACGAGTACAACGCGATTCGCAACGCCAGCGCGGTGATCGACGTCTCTCCGCTATACAAATATCTTTTGACCGGCAAGGATGCGACGAAGCTGGTGAACCGTGTGATCACTCGCGACATCGACAAAGTCGCCGTGGGCCAGGTGATTTACTGCTGCTGGTGCGATGAAGAAGGCAAAGTAATCGATGACGGCACTATTTCTCGGCTCGCGGAAAATGTCTATCGCTGGACCGCAGCGGACCCCAGCATGCGCTGGTTTCACCAAAACGCGCTGGGGCTGGATGTAAATATCGAAGATATTTCCGACAAGCTCGCGGCGCTGGCGGTGCAGGGCCCCACGTCCGGACGGCTGCTGATAAAAGCGGCCGAGGCCGACATCGCAAATTTGAAATATTTTCGTTTCACTCACGGAAAAATCGCCGGCGTGGATGTGGATATTTCGCGCACCGGATATACCGGCGACCTCGGTTACGAAGTCTGGATTCCATGGAACGAGGCGCCCAAAGTGTGGGACGCGCTGATGGACAATGGCCGGCAATTCGATCTGCATCCCGCGGGGATGCTGGCTCTGGACGTGGCGCGAATCGAGGCAGGGCTCATACTCATCGAAGTGGATTATTTCAGCAGCAAACGAGCGCTGATTGAATCGCAGAAATACTCTCCCTACGAAATCGGGCTGGGCAGGCTGGTGGATTTGAAAAAGGAACATTTTATCGGCAGGCAGGCATTGGAAGAAGAAAGCCGGCGCGGACCGAAGCGGCTGCTGATGGGGCTTGAGATTAACTGGGAAGACGTGGAACGTTTGTACGACGCCATGGGGCTGGGGCCGCAGGTGCAGAGCACGGCGTCGCGCGTTCCTGTGCCGGTGTACCGCGGCGGACTGCAAGTGGGCAAAGCGACTTCGACTACTTGGTCGCCGACGCTGAAAAAAATGATCGCGCTCGCGAGCCTGAACCGGGAACATGCCGCCGCGGGAATTGAACTGCAGATGGAACTTACCGTCGAAGCTGTGCGTCACAAGGTGCGAGCGACAACCAGGGAGCTACCTTTCTTCAATCCGCCACGAAAGATGGCCACACCGGTCATTTGAGATTTGCCAACGGAGGCACAATTTGGAGACGAGCTGTTCGGAATACGCCGCGGCCAGACTGACGCCGCGTTTTTTCTTCCCGCCTTTTCGATCCAGAATTCAACCTACGCATCTTCTGCTGCTCGCGATTGCGATTCTTGGCGCGTGCGCAGCACCCGCCATGGCTCAGGAAGATAAGATGAAGTGCCCGCCGCCGACGCGCGTGGAAGACGCGAGAGAAACGATTCACGGCGTCGCAGTGAGCGATCCCTACCGCTGGCTGGAGGATCAGAACAGCGCGGAAACACGCGCTTGGATCGACGCGCAAAACGCTTGCACGCAAAACCTGCTGAAAACGCTGCCCGGAAGCGAAGCGATTGCGAAACGCCTGGGCGAATTGATCAAGGTGGATACGATTCGGCTCCCGAGCGAGCGAGGCGGGCGTTATTTTTATTCAAAGCGCGACGCGGGACAGGATTTGTTCGTGCTGTACATGCGGCGAGGAACCGGGCCCGAGGAAGTGTTGGTGGATCCGGCTTCGTTGAGCGCCGACCACACCACAAGCGTTAACTTTGACGGGCTGTCGGACGACGGAAAGCTCGTCGCATACGGCGTGCGCAAAGGCGGCGAGGATGAAGTGTCCGTTCATTTCATCGATACGGATACTCGCAAGGACATTGCCGATTCCCTGCCTCGCGCGCGCTATCTGTCCGGCGCATCGTTCAAAGCCGACAAGAGCGGATTTTATTATTCGAAACTGACGGACGCCGGCCCGCGGGCGTACTACCACGCGATGGGAACGAGCGCGGACCAAGACGCGATGATTTTCGGCGATGGATACGGTCCGGACAAGATTCTGTCGGCGAACGTCTCTGAAAATGGGCGTTACCTTCTCTTGATGGTTTTTTATGGCTCGGCATGTGAAAAGTCCGAGGTTTATTTTCAGGATATCGCGAAGGGCGGTCCCATCACGCCGATAGTGAAAACCATCGACTCCTGTTTCCAAGGCGAAATTGCCGGCGACACTCTTTACCTGCAAACGAATTGGAAGGCTCCGAAGTGGCGCGTGCTGTCCCTTCCGCTCGCGAACCCGGCGCAGGAGAATTGGAAGGAAGTGATTCCCGAGAGCCAATCACGACTGGAAAGTTTTCGATTGGTGGGTGGAAAACTCATCGCGCAGTACTCACACAACGCAGCCTCGGAACTGAGAGTTTTTGAAGCGGACGGCAAGGCCGCGGGAGAAATCTCACTGCCTGCGTTGGGAGATGTGAACGGAATTACGGGCAGGTGGAAAAACCCCGAAGCGTTTCTGTCATTTCAATCCTTCGCGATCCCTTCCACGATTTATCGCTTCGACGTTTCGCAGCGCACGCCGACAGTGTGGGCCAAGCCGGACGTTCCGGTCGATGCGAGCCAGTTCGAAGTAAAACAAGTTTGGTACGAGTCGAAAGATAAAACGCGCGTGCCCATGTTTCTTTTCTACAAGAAGGGACTGAAGCTTGATGGATCGAATCCCGCGTTGATGACGGCATACGGCGGCTTCGATGTGAGCGAGACGCCGGCGTTCCGCGACGACGCGATCGTGTGGGCCGAGCATGGCGGCGTGTTCGCGCTGCCAAGCCTTCGTGGCGGCGGAGAATTCGGCGAAGATTGGCACCACGCGGGAATGCTGGAGAAAAAACAAAACGTCTTCGACGATTTTTTCGCGGCGGCGGAGTGGCTGATTGCGAACCACTACACGCGATCGGAGCGGCTGGCGATCACCGGGCGTAGCAATGGCGGCTTGCTGATGGGCGCGGCGATGACGCAGCGGCCGGATTTGTTTGGCGCAATCGTGTGCGGCTATCCGCTGCTAGACATGGTGCGCTATCAGAAATTCTTGGTGGCGCGCTTTTGGGTGACGGAATACGGATCGTCCGATAATCCGCAGCAGTTCCCTTTTATTTACGCTTATTCGCCGTATCACCACGTGGTGAAAGGCACCAAATATCCGGCTGTGCTGTTTCTTACCGGCGACAGCGATACGCGCGTCGCTCCCTTGCACGCCAGAAAAATGACTGCCGAAATGCAGGCTGCGCAGGGCGGAGACAAGCCGATTCTGTTGATGTACGACACGAAGCTGGGCCACAGCGAAGGGCGTCCGGTAAGCAAGATTATCGAGGAAGACACCGATGTGCTGCAGTTTCTGTTCGCGGAAGTGGGAGTAAAAAACTTCTGAGCGAATCTCGAAGAGTCTTGCTCAGCGCAAGCTCTCTGCTCTGAATATCTGAAAAAGAATCGCATACATATTGTGTCCAAAATAATGGCCGGAAAGAAACAGGGGGAATAATGCGGAGAATGACGCGGATGGCAGGAGTCGTGCTGGCTGCTGTGATGTCGCTGGCCGGCACGAAGGCGCAAGCTCAAACGGCGGGACCGATTCGGTTGATCGTGGATGCTTCAGAAGCGCCGCAAAAGATTTTGCGCGTAAAGATGGCCATCCCGGTGACTCCGGGTGCGTTGACGCTCTATTACCCGGAGTGGATTCCCGGCGAGCATATGCCGGATGGTCCGATTATCGAAGTTGCCGGCATGAAATTCACCGGCGGAGGCAAAACGATTCCCTGGCGCCGCGATCTGGTGGAAATGTTCTCCTTCCATTTGGATATTCCGGCTGGTGTGACTACGCTGAACGCCGATTTTGATTTTCTGCTTTCGGCTCCGGCGGGCGGGTTCTCGGCGGGCGCTTCAGCAACAAATTCGCTGGAGGTTCTGAGCTGGAATCAGGTTTTGCTTTACCCCAAGGGCTTCAACATACGTGAGATCACTTTCGCGCCAAGCCTGAAACTACCGGCGGGATGGAAATACGGGACCGCGCTGCCGGGAGCGAAACAGAATGGCGACATGATCGATTTCTCGCCGGTTGCGCTCAACATGCTGGTGGATTCGCCGGTGCTTGCAGGGCGCTACTTCCGCGAAATCCAGCTTACTCCCGGACAAAATCCTCCCCATTACATGGACATCGCCGCGGACAGCGAGGCAGCCCTGGCGATGACGCCGGAAACCGAGATGCATTTCCACCAACTCGTAGCCGAAGCCGGCGCGCTTTTCGGCTCGCGGCATTATCGCGACTATCATTTCTTGCTTACGCTCAGCGACGACGTTGCTCACTTCGGCCTGGAACATCACGAATCGAGCGACGATCGCACTAACGAGCGCAGCCTGATCGACGAAACAGAGCTCCTCGGCTTTGCAGGACTTCTTCCGCACGAATTCGTGCATTCGTGGAATGGAAAGTATCGCCGACCCGAAGGACTGGCCACTCCGGATTATCAAGTACCGATGAAAGACGATCTTCTCTGGGTTTACGAGGGACTGACCGAATATCTCGGCAGCTTTGTTCTCACCGCACGAAGCGGATTGTTGACCCAGGAGCAATCTATCGACCAGCTCGCCGTACTTGTGTCCCAATATGAAAATCGTCCGGGGCGCGACTGGCGCCCGCTTCAAGATACTGCCGATGCGGCGCCCTTCCTTTACAACGCAACCGAGGACTGGTCGAACTGGAGGCGCGGCACCGATTTTTACGAGGAAGGCCAACTCCTCTGGCTCGATGTGGACACCACGATCCGCAACCTTACGAAGAACAAGAAATCGATGAATGATTTCTGCCTGGTCTTTCACGGAGGCCCCAGCGGCACGCCGGCGCTGAAGCCCTATACTTTTGACGACGTGGTAGCCACTTTGAACGGCGTGGCGCCCTACGATTGGACCGGATTTCTTCGCGCGCGGCTGGACGGAACTTCTACAAAGACTCCGATCGAAGCCGTTGAGAACAGCGGGTGGAAACTCGTGTACAACGAAGAGCCAAACGGCATGGAAGCGCTTGAGAACGCGCTAGGCAAGCGGCTGAATCTGATTTTCACCGTCGGGATGGTCGTGTCCGACGACGGTACGGTGGAGGACGTAATTCATGGCGGG
>Ga0209330_1000052_pt1 | contig 55211 bp, 45 predicted proteins | sample JacPinW_OM2H0_O3_FD_187969 | JGI IMG/M metagenome (GOLD analysis project Ga0209330, IMG submission 187969) | Forest soil microbial communities from Algoma, Ontario, Canada - Jack Pine, Ontario site 1_JW_OM2H0_O3 (SPAdes) (version 2) | ecosystem: Environmental > Terrestrial > Soil > Boreal... | reverse complement strand
GAATCCCCCGCTCCCCGCCGTTACGTACGGAGTCTGTTTCTTATTCGGCCCCGCAATCCGCGTAAACCTCTGGTACAAATGCGCGTGGCCTGACAACACGGCGTCCGGCCAAAGTCCAGCCTCCTGGCATACCGTATCCAAATCCGTCTGTTCACCCGTAGAACCTGCATGTAGCGCATCCACGGAAAGCGGCGGGTGGTGAACTGCTATTATTACCGCGCGATTCCCCGCATTGCGGTCCGGCGCCAAGCGCTGCAATTCGCTTTTCAGAAAGGCAAGCTGATCGTCCACGATGGGAAAATGTCCGCCCTGCGACGAAATCACGCCCGGGCCATCCAGCACATTGCTATACAGTCCGATGATCGACACAAACGGCGCGTCCAGCGTGAAGTAAACGGCGGGCTGCGGCATCACGCTGCGAACCAATCCTCCGCCGTCCGGCGACGGGCCCGACGTAGGCGCACAGAAGTTGCTCAGGAAAGCGTCCAGCGTCGGAACTTGCGGCGCACTCGAACCTTGCCCAAATACCATGCCGTCGTGATTCCCGGGAATCGCAAAAATCGGCCGGTCGTACGCGCGATACGGATCGTAAAATTGATCGTAATAATATTGTGCTTCGCCGAAATTGTAGATCACGTCGCCCAAGTGAAAAAAGAATGCCGGCCCAGCCGCTCCGCCCGTCGCAACGTCATGCGCCATCGCGTCCGCCACTTCCTCCTCATTCGCCAGCGCCCGCTCAACCGTCTGCTGGTGATTCACCTTCGCGGCTCCCGTGTCTCCCACGGCATGAAACGTAATCTTTCCCGCTCTTTGAATCGCGGTGATAATTTCCGGCCCGGTGAAATCTTCCAGTTGCATCTGCATCGGAACATTCTTGCGAGGTGGCGGGATGCGCTGCACCTCATCCTGGTGCAGCTTGTAGTAAGGCGAGTTGTAATATGCGTCGCTGGTATTGTCCACGCGGAATGAAACAGCGTCCTTCCCCGGCTTCGTCTCCGCAAACAGCCGCCCATCGGGTCCGATTAAGTTTGAGTTCGTGGGCATTAGCTCCCTCCTCTTTTATGTTACCAGGACGTCAATATACCTCGAATTACGCCGGTGTGAAAATTTAACAGCTATCTCGGAAAGGAGCCTCTCCCCCAAAAATCGCCTCCTCCCCCCAGATGCAACATCCGGAGCTACCATCGCATCCGGTAGAGGTAGGTTAGTCCTTGCCAAAACAAGAAACGGAGCGCTCACTTGACCTCTTCCACATCCTCTTCCGCCCTGGCAAGCGGTTCGCATCCATTCGCTGCCATTTTCTCCGCAGGCCTTCTCTGCGGCGTAATGGACATCACCGCCGCCTTCATCACCTGGTGGCCCAAAGGCGTCAAGCCGCGTCGGCTCTTGCAAGGAATCGCAGCCGGCTGGCTCGGCCCAGAGTCATTCAAAGGCGGAATTCCCACCGCCGCGCTCGGCCTGGCGTTCCACTTTCTGATCGCCTTCACCGCAGCCACCGTTTTTTACCTTGCCAGCCGTCAACTCACATTCATGATTAACCGCCCGGTCATCTCAGGCGTGCTCTACGGTATCGCCGTTTACCTGGTCATGTACTGGATCGTAATGCCCCTCTCGAATTTTCACGGCACCAAAACCGTCACCTCCTCCATCGTCGCCATCATCACGCATATCGTCTGCGTTGGCCTCTCCATCTCACTAGTCATCCATCGCTTTTCCCGCTAGCAGCAGTTCCAATTAAGGAATCCTGGTAACTCACGAGAAATAATTGACTCTTTTCTTATCCGTTTGTCCCGTTCGTGTTATATTCCCGTCCACGTCGCAGGTACCTGGTAGCCTGTTACACCCTTTTGCCGATTGAAAGAGAAGCTGTTGACTTGTTTCCGTTCGCGCGAATGCGAGCAATTCAGACTTTCTACTTTTGGTTTCAAGGGACATCCCTATGGAGGCAACTATGAAATGGCGGTTCCCAGTCTTGGGGCCATTTGCAGTTCTGGCCCTGTGTTTATTTGCTTTGCCGATTTACGCGCAGACAGCCGCGGTCACAACTAATTCCGCCGTACCCCACAGGTACGATATCACCAAGGAAGTAACACTCACCGGCACGGTGAGCAACGTAGTGAAAACGCCCACTCGCGAAATGAAGATGTTGCCCGGTTCGCACCTCATGCTGGCAACAGGTTCCGGCAAACTCGACGCATCTTTGGGAAGGTTTGCCATGCGGAACCAAGGCGTTCTCGCCATTACCGCAGGACAGCAGGTCCAGGTCACCGGCGTCGTTACGACGGTGAAAGGCCAGCAAGTTTTCGTTACTCGCCTCGTTCAGGTGAATGGCCACACATACAAAGTCCGCAATGAACATGGAGTAGCAGTCGCGCCGGTATCCGGCAAGTCGAATCGAAGCGCCTATACGAACGGAGGCCAGCTATGAAACGCGGAACACTATTAGTCGTTCTCGTTGCGCTATGTGTATCGGGCATCGCAGGCTGTGGCGGCGGAAGCATTTTTCAACCGGGCGTGAAGGGCTCTGATTTCACGTTCTACGCAATCGGCGAGGATCAATCCGCCCCTGTGTACTGCATTGCCGGAGTAGTCTCGATTGCCAATAATGCCTCCAAGGATGGTACTTTCAAGGTTACTGGTGGCGTTCAGGACTACAACAACGGTGACACCATCATCTCTCCCCAGCCAAGCGGTGACACGATCACCGGCGGAAATCTCTCAATCGGATCAAACGGAACGGCGATTCTGACCATAATCACCAACAATGCCGCCGTGGGCGTTGATGGCACCGAGACCTTTATCGCGGTCTTCCCGAACTCTAACCACGCGCTCATCACTCAATTCGACGGAAGCGCAACCTCCAGTGGAAGTATCGACCTTCAGACGTCCAAGGCCACGCCTTCTGGTTCGTTTGCCTTTACATCTGCGGGCGCATTCAGTACCGACGGCGAGTCTTTCGCCCCGGCTGCATTCGGAGGCGTCTTTACTGTTGCTTCCGGCTCCGTCAGCGGCTCGGTCGACGCCAATATCGGCGGAACTGTTAACAGAGATGTCGCCATCACAGGCGTGACGTTCACGAAACCCAACAGGTTCGGCCGCGGAACTGTCAACGGCCTTACTTCCACCCAATCTAATATCAACTACTACGTGGTTGGTCCCGAGGTGGTCCGGTTCATCGACGTGGACTCCGCTACCTTCGACACGGCAGTAGGCTCGGCCTACGGTCAAGGCCCTAACCCGAACTTTTCAAGTGGCACCATCGGGCAGTCCGTGTTCTCGTTTTCGAATGCATTTACGGGCTATGCAGCAGCGGGTCAGATCTTTACTTTCGAGGACGAAGGAACGGCCAAACCTGCTGCGAAGGGGCCCGTTGTCCGCGATGGTGCCCCGGTTTGCAGCGGAACCAGCACGTGTCTCCTTGACGCTGTCGGAGATTTGAACGAGTTGTTTGCCGAGAATCCGGTTCAGTTGGTCCAGACCGAATTTGAGGGCAGCTTCCAAGTTCCCAGCAATGGGTTCGGAACCATGACCTTTGAAGAGGGTTTCGGCGACACTGCTAACTTTGGGATTTATGCAGTCGATCCCACTCTAAATATACTCGACCCCAATGACACAACCGACACCCTCGGTGGAGCTCTCATTGCCGAGATGGATGACACTCTCATCGGCACCGGCTCTATCGTCCCGCAATCCGATATCGTCGTTGCTGACTTCTCCGGCAACTACGCTGGCGGAGGGCAGGGCGTTTCGGTCCAGTTTAGTGCGGACGAATTCGATTTTCTGACCCTGGCCACAGTGACAGAGCCGGGCGGTGGTTTCACCGGACTAGTCGGCGTTAGCGATCCGTTTGAGGTCCTCACTGACAGCGTGATCCTCACCACTGACGCTTCATTCACCGGAAACGCCGTTCCGTCCCAGATTGCTGGACGCTATGATCTCAATCCCTTAGCCCTGTCCGCGCCGGAATTTGACACAATTAACATGGCCGTCGGCGTCTATCAGGCCTCTGGCCAACAGTTATTCTGGGTCGAAACGGATTCAAATACGTACTTTGGCGGATCCTTGGAGCAGTTCCCGGGAACCGGCGGAGCAGACGCAAAGAAAGCAAAACCCAACGCTACCAAGTGGCAGCACTAAACTGAGCTGAACTCAACGTAACATACTGAGGCACGGCTGGTTTATTCCGGTCGTGCCTCAATTATTTCCTGATCTGCCCCAAGGCCATTAGCGGAACCCTGCCTCGCTAGTGCATTCACCGCTTTCCTCGTTGCGCAATCCGGTCAGCGGCAAGCCCGAAATCCATTCCTTCTCTGCCCTTTGAACGACATCCCCGTCGCCACCAACACGTCCTGCTACTTGTGTTATATTTTCCCCGCATCGCTGTTTCCGGACTTCAGTTTTACCTTGGCAATGCACAGGCGAAGTCGTGCTGGACCTCGATTCGCGCCGCACGAGAGCAACCTATGTCTCGCCCTTCGGTTCAAAGAGGAGTCCTCATGGAGGCTTCATGAATTCGCGGTTCCCGGATTTTGGTTCATTCGTATTTTTGGCTCTATGTCTATTCGCAACGCCGCTTCACGCGCAGTCAGTCGAAGGAACAGCCAATTCCGCTGTACAGCCCAAGTACGACATCGCCCAGGAAGTAACAATCACCGGCTCCGTGACCAGCGTGGTGAAGTACGCTTCTCCCGAAACGCACATGCTGGGCGGCTCTCATCTCATCGTCGAAACGACTTCCGGAAAAATAGATGCAAGTTTGGGCGGGTACGCCATGAAAGCCGAGGGCGCTCTCCCTATTACTCTCGGGCAACGAGTTCAACTCACCGGCGTCATGAAGACGATCCGAGGCCAGCAAATTTTTGTCACTCGCCTCGTCCAGATAAATGGCCGAATATACAAAATCCGCAACGAGCACGGCTTCGTTCTCGCACCCACACCTCGCAAAAGCGCTGCGACGCCTGAGTCGAAAGGAGGGCAACGGTGAACCGAGCAAATCTTCTTCTCGTTCTCGTTGCGCTCTGTCTCTTCCTCAACGCGGGATGCGGCGGCAGCAGCAGTTCAACGGGCCTCTCAATCATAATCACGACCGCTCCCGCCAGCATGGTGGTCGGTTCCACCGCCAACGTAGCCGCAACTGTAACCAAAGACCCTAAAAATGGTGGAGTTACTTGGAGTTGCTCGCCGTCACCCTTTTGCGGAATCACCTCGTTCAATCCCGATCAAACGCCGAGCGGAACAAACACCGTGTTCACCGCCCCCTCCACTGTCCCGCCCGGCACCCAACAAGTAACCATCACAGCCACCTCGGTAACAGACACATCCATCTCCAGCAATTCGGTAAACATAACCATCGGCGTAGCCTCAAACAATTTCTCGTTCTACGTGACCGGCAAGGAAGCAAACGAAGTCGGCGACACCTACTCCATCGCCGGAGTTGTGACGATTTCCGCGGATGGTTCCGGCACCGTTCTCGGCGGAGTGGAAGACTACAACAACGGCGACGGAATCACGTCTTCCCAGCCCAGCGGTGACGCGATCACAGGCGGCTCGTTGGTTATGGCTGGTGACGGTTCCGGAAACGGAATCCTCACCCTTATGATCCCGGCCAACACGAAATTGGGCGTTAACGGTGTGGAATCTTTTGCCGTCAACTTTCCAAACGTGAGCCATGCGCTCATTACGCAGTTCGACGGGACCGCAACGTCAAGTGGAAGCCTCGACCTTCAGACCCTGACAACAATTCCCACTTCTGGTGCATTTTCCTTCGTCGCTTCCGGTGCGGGAATCGACGGCGAGCCGGTCGCTGACGGAGGCGTTTTCACCATCACCGGTACATCCATCTCGGGAGTCGTCGACGTCAATGACGGAGGAAATTTCTCGAGAAACACTCCCTTCTCCGGGGTCTTGGGAATCTCGAGTTCGTTCGGTCGCGGCACGGTCACCAACAACGTCGCTTTCCCCGGTTCGCTGAACTACTACGTCGTTACTCCCGAAGTGATTCGGATCATCAACGTCGACAAGACCGATACAGCCGTCGGATCGGCGTTTGGCCAAGGCGCCAACCCGAATTTCTCGAATACCTCAATCCGCCAGTCCGTATTCTTCCTTGAAAACAACCCGTCGGGGTATGCAGCAGCTGGGCAATTTTCTACTTCCGCCGGAGCCGCTGCGATTCCTAACGCTAAATTTATCGCCCACGAAGTTCAGCCTTCGACCAATGAGTTCAACGGCGTCGGCGACTTGAACGAATTGGACGGGCCGGTGTTGAACCCCGCAAACATCTCCGGCACTTACAACCTTGCCGCGAACGGATACGGAACCTTTAACTTCGACGCGGGTTTTGGGGACATCGCCACTCTCGGAATATATGCGGTCGATCCGTCTCTCAACATACTCGATCCCAATAATCCCTCAGCCGGTGGAGGAAGCGCTGTCCTTGCTGAGATGGATGGAAACCTGGTAGGGGTCGGAGTTCTGTTTCCGCAAACCGATACCGCCGTGACTCACTTCGCAGGCTTCTACGCCTTTGGAGCGCAGGGTCAGACTTTCTCCGGCTTCAACGAATTCGATTTCCTCGGCGGCGCTACTGTGTCGGAGGCCAAGACTGCTTTCGCTGGGAAAGGTTTCCTTAGCGATCCGTTCGCGACCCTCACCGGCGGCGGCGAGTCTCAAACCGCCACGTTTACGACAACCGCCCTTCCCGACACTGCAAATCCGGGACGCTACACTCTAAATCCGGTGGCAGTCGCCAGCACGGCTGGCGATTTCGCTCCATTTGACTTCAACACTGTCACTGCCTATCAGGCCAACGGCCAACAGTTGTTCTGGATCGAAGTCGACCTGCACAACGAATTCGGCGGGTCCCTGCAGCAGAACCCGGATTCGCTGCCTCCAGACGCGAAAAAGGCAAAGCCGAAGAACCAGAAGCCCTAACCTGAACAAAGATAGTTGTCGCGCGGCCGGTTCAATCCGGCCGTGCCACAATTCCCCAGCGTACCTTCTACTCCGCCGGGTATAATTTTAACTTCGAGGTAGGTCTCTAATGCGGGCACTTCGCACATGCTTCCTTTTTCTTTTCGCTGCTGTTTCGTTCAACGGCCAGCCCCAGAACGACCAAACCCGCGAAGTTGTGAAACAGGATAGCCGCATCGAATTCCACTCCAGCTCGACGTTCGGGAAGACCGTTGGCGTATTTCATTCCTGGGACGCGGATCTGAAAATGCCTACGGACAATTTTGCCGACGCTTCTCTGAGTTTGGAGATCGAAACGGCCAGCGTCGACACCGGAAGCGGCCTCAAAGACAAAGAGGCTAGGGGAAAGAACTTCTTCAGTGTGAAAGAGTATCCCAAGATTCGTTTTGTATTGAAAAGCGTTGCTCCTGATGCCGATCCCGCGAAACTACACCTCGCCGCAGACCTCACCATGCGCGGAATCACGAAGCCGGTGTCCGTCGCTATCATCCTGCACCCACCAGAGAATGGCGTTCAACGCATTGAAGGTGATTTTTCTTTCGACAGGCGGGATTTTGGAATGACCCATAACGTGCTATTCGACAAAATAGCCAACACCGTCTTGGTTAAATTCCAACTTGTGGTTAAGAATCGAAGTTGAGAAAGAGATTATTGAGGGATTCTGCGAGCGTAGGATGGGCAAAAGTGGCATTGTGCAAAGCGCTGCAGGGTAGCCTCCCCATCATCGCCACCTCCAAGACCGACATGATTTCTCCTCCTTCGATCCCCAGCACCGCTGCGCCGAGAATCTGATTCGTCTCGGCATCGACAACAGCCTTCATGAATCCGCGAGTTTCATCCGTTTCAAGCGCGCGCGCCACCGAAGTCATTAGCATCCTCGCCACTCGGATTTTTTTGTTTTGCGCGCGAGCTTCGCTTTCCGTCAAACCGACGCGCCCCAGTTGCGGATCGATATACACCGTGTAAGGAACCATCCTTCCATCAGTTGACGCGCTTCCCTTCTCGATCAAATTCGTCCGCAGTATGCGAAAATCGTCGTAAGAAATGTGCGTAAACGCCGGCCCACCTTTGATATCTCCTAATGCAAAAATCCCCGGTACGTTGGTTTCCAATTTTGAATTCACCTGGATGAACCCGTGCTTGTCGATCGCCACTCCCGCAGCCGAAACGTTTAGCGTATCCGTGTTGGGAACGCGCCCAGTAGCCGTCAGTAAGTGCGAGCCGTCCAACACGCGCGATTCGTTGTCCATCTCCATGTGCACGGTCACGCGATCCTTCGCTCCCTCTTTCACCACACGTGTCGCACGTCCATTCAGCAACACCTCAATCCCGTCTTGCTTAAAAATGGCCGCAATCGCGCTGGCCACGTCCGCGTCCTCTCCCCGAAGCAGCTGCCCGCCCGACTGCACGATTGTCACGTGGCTGCCGAACCGCCGAAACATCTGACCGAACTCCAGCCCTTCGTAGCCCCCTCCGAGAACAATCAAATGTTCCGGCACAACGTCCAATTCCATGACCGAAGTGCTGTCGAGAAACGGAACATTCTTTAGCCCTTCGATCGCCGGAACAGCTGGTCGTGCTCCGGCATTGATAAAAATTCTCTCGGCGGCAAGCGTGCGCTCCCCGCCGCCTTTCAGCCGCACGAGCAACGACTTCGCGCCCGTAAAACTCGCCTCACCGCAGATCAACTCAAGATTCGCGGTGTGTTTCATCCCCTCTTCGTTCCGTGCGCGAAAGGCTTCCACAATGTCGCGCTTGCGCTTCCGGATGCGTTCCATATCAATTCGAATCTCGCTCGTGTGAACTCCGTAATCCGCGCCTCGCCCCGCGAGATACGCCACACGCGCGCTTGCAACCATCGTTTTCGTAGGAGTACACCCTTCGTTGACGCACGTCCCGCCTACGTGTTTGCGTTCGATCATCGCCGTCCGAATTCCTGCGTGCGCCAACGCCAGGCACAGGGGGTTTCCGCCTTGCCCGGAACCGATAACAATCGCTTGAAATTGATCGGAAGGGTTCATCGAAGACATTCCTCGAGCTCGCAAAAAACTACGCGGCTGACAGCTTAGATGCGCACGGCGCTAGAATAGCGACACAATAACAATCGCCCCGCCAATCGCGATCGCATCTTCCAAAAGCGCGATGGGCAAATCCGAAACCTTCAGCGCCCTCACCAGTCCGGTGCGCGCGTGGTAGCCCGCAAACGCGCCAACCACACCGCCAACCGCGCCCAGCACAGCGCCGATCGCAATCGACTGCGCTCCCGATGCCGCCAGACACGCGCCCGATAGCCCACCCGTAACAATGCGCGTAATCAGCCCCGCCGGTGCCAAGCGGCTGGGGGTAGTCGGAAGCTGATCCGCATACAATTCAAGCAGCGCCAGCACCGTGAAAATGATCGCGGTCGGAAGCCTCCCCATAAACGAAAACGTCGTGCCCTGCAGAAACCTGTGCCAATAAGCCGCGCACGCGACCACCGCAGGCGCCGTCAGCGCGCGCAACCCCGCAATTACTCCAATCAGAAACGCCAGAAGTAGCACTTCAGTAGAACTCATGGCCATCTCCTTTTATCGTTTGCTTACTCTCGCTAATCCGCGAAAATCACTTCGCCGCCGCCGTCAACAGCGCTTCCATCTTCACGTCCAAATCCCGCGCCACCTTCATCGCCTCCACATTTCCGTACGTCTCTAGAAAACTCGTCATCGTGTCGTACGTCAGGTGCACTCCGTCCGCTCGCTCATCGACCAGAACCGTCGTCGGCGCATACGACCCCGCATCCGGCACGTGTTCCACCATTTTCTTCATCACCAGCGGATTGCCAATCAGAAACCGAATCACCCGCGGCGCTTTCCCTCCGTGATCCTTCCGCACTACTTCCCCGTGATCGAATCTCATGAACTCCATCAACCCCGTCGGCCCCAGCCCCGGCTGAATCGCATTCTCCACGTCCGCATAAGTTTTCGCCGCCCCGATCTTCGCGAACATCGCGCGCATATCTGGATGCCCCACTCCCGCCGCCAGCTTCGCCACCACTTCCTCAAATTTCTTCGAAGAAATAACGCTAAACCGCTCCACGCTGATCCGTCTGGTTGCCATAGGGTTCACCAAGAAAAATTAGCCTGGAGTTTACTCTGACGTTCTGCGCCCCGCCAACAACAATTCCGGCACAACAGCTGTCAGAGCAGGTATGTCACTCTGGTCTTAGGCCTATAGCCTTACTCTGTCATTCCGAGCGTTGCGAGGAATCTGCTCTTTCCTTTTTCTCGCTGCCGTCTGACTACCTTTGGCCTTCTAACGGACTGCAACTTCGTCGTTTGCGCAAACGGACGAAGTTTAGGGGGTCCGAGCTTCAGCTCCGACAATAAAAGCATTCAAACGTTGAGTCTTTCCTTTCGGCGGAATTCTCGCCGAGCTTTTCCAGTCGCTCCGTTCTACAATCGCCGCACCAATGAAACTTTACAAGCACGACTTGGAAATCGCCGCCACCGCCGGTTTCGCGATCTACGGCGCGTATATCGGAATCAACGGCCCATGGACTCCTCTCCACATCGCAGGAGCCGTTCTGCTGGTCGTCGGATTTATCGGTTGGCTCATCGCCCGTCTGGAAATCCGCGAATTCTTCGCGGTAAAAGCGGAAGCTCACGGCCTCGTCACCACCGGCATTTACTCCAAAATCCGCAATCCAATTTATTTTTTCGGTCTGGTCTTCTTCGCGGGACTGGTGCTCTATCTATCCATTCCCAAGTGGGGAATTCTATTTTTGCTTTTGATAATCGTCATGCAGATCTTTCGCGCTCGAAACGAAGCCCGTGTCCTTGAAGCGAAATTCGGCGACGCCTACCGCCAATACCGCGCCAAAACCTGGTTCTAAATCGTCAGTTTTTGTAGTCAGATGCAAGCAGTGTCGGTCAGGAAGGACGCACTAAAGTGAAGCGGCCACATTTCGCGGTTCAACCTTCGAGGATACTTTCCGGGAGCGCTACTTCCCCGCGGAACGCCAATCCCTCGATTGGCGCGCTCTCCGTCGGCCTGTAGGCGCCACACGAGGCAATCCGACTAGTCAACACCTCATCTGAGTCGAGGGGCCATTTCTTCGTGGAGGGGTTTTTCGTCCTCGATTTCAGGCATAGTTCGAAGCAGCCTAACCCGGTAAGAGCGTTTCCTGGCCCGCGATGGCTTGCCAGCCCCGCTGGCCCCATATGTACACGTGAGTAACGCGCGACTGCCGCGAAAAGGCCTTTCCGTTTTTGGTTCCGTGCGCGCTCCAGAGACAAGTGACCACGGCCGTCTCCTCAAACATGCGCACGCGTATATCTGTGGCAACAAATGAACTGTACTGCGTGCCGGAATTCTCGATTGCAGCGATCCATCCCGCTTTATCCAAGATCTGTCCAGACGGCAATACCCCCATGAAATCCTCACCATAGATTCGTCGAAAGATCGTTCCGCTATTCGCCTGCATTGCCCGCGCGGTGTCTTTTTCCAGATTGACCAGCTCGTCTTGCTTGACCTCTTTTTCCTTTGCCAGCTCTCTCATCTCGGCAGCGGTAGGAGTCTGCGCCCGGCTGCAGGGACACACCGCGCTCGCTATTATTATCAAGACCAGTATGGATAGCTTTCTCATGCCATGGCACCTCGCCATCCGGCTCAGCCGGACCCTTCCCAAGATATTGTGGTTCGGCAAACTTTCCCCGATTAATCTCAAGTATAACGCGAGCCGCACCCATCCTTGCCGTCCCTGCGCCCTACTGCTAAACACCTGGCGCGTATCCCGCAAGTGTCATTGGGGCACACATTTTCTCTCGCTTCGTCGCGTGCCCAGCTCTGCCGCCATCTGTCGGATAGGCTGGAATGACGCGTCCGTCCTGCGGTACGATTAGCCGACCTCGCATCTGCTGAACCAGGGAGCCGCCATGGAATCGTTTCTCCAGGATTTGCGCTACGGCCTTCGCATGCTGGCGAAATCACCGGGCTTCACCGCAATTGCGATTTTGACGCTCGCGCTCGGCATCGGCGCCAACACCGCCCTATTTTCCGTAGTTAACGGCGTCCTGCTCAATCCGTTGGCGTACCCGCACTCCGGCCAACTCGTCACGCTCTACGGAAAAACTTCCGGTTTTGCTCGAGCCCCAATCTCTTACCTGAATTTCCTCGATTGGCAGCGCGGCACGCGAACCTTTTCATCCATGGCCATCTATCGCAATGAGCCTTACAACTTAACCGGTACCGGCGAAACCGAACTCGTCGGCGGCACCATGATTTCCGCGGACTTTTTCCCCACGCTCGGAGTAAATCCCATCCTCGGCCGCAACTTCCGCCCCGATGATGACCATGCAGGTGCAGCGCCAGTGGTGATGCTGGGCGGAGGACTCTGGAAACGCAAATTCGGTTCTTCGCTCGACGTTATCGGCAAATCGATTGTCCTCAATGGCGCGTCGTACACAATCGTCGGCGTCGTTCCGCCAAGCTTCAACTTTTACGGCAGCGAGCGGGATCTCTACACTCCCGTCGGCCAGTGGACGGATGCATCTTTTCTGGATCGCCGCATCGAGGTCAGCGCGCACGCTATCGGCCGCCTGAAGCCCGGCGTCACCCTCCAGCAGGCAAGAGCCGACATGGATTCTGTTTCACAAAATCTCGCGGCAGCGTACCCCGAGGCAGATAAGGACGTCGGCCTCAATCTCGTTTCCATGAAGCAGGACATTGTCGGCAACGTCCAGCCCTTCTTGATCGTGCTTCTCGCAGCCGTTGGTTTCCTCTTGTTGATTGCCTGCGCGAACGTCGCCAATCTCCTTCTGGCGCGTTCGATGGGCCGCTCGCGCGAGTTTGCCATTCGCGCAGCTCTGGGCGCCAACAACACGCGCGTCATTCGCCAGCTTCTCACCGAAAGCGTTCTGCTCGCTGGCCTGGGAGGAGCGCTGGGACTTTTGCTCGCCTTCTGGGCCACCAAAGCGGTGCTCGGCACTTTGCCCGGCGCTTTGCCGCGTGCCAACGAAGTATCGCTCGATTCGCGCGTCCTCTTCTTCACTATGGCGCTGTCGCTCTTCGCTGGAATTATTTTTGGCCTCGCTCCCGCGCTGAAATCTTCTCGCGTGAATCTGCAGGACGTGCTCAAAGAGAGCGGCGCCGGCTCCGGCGGAACCCGCCACCGCCTCCATGGAGTTTTCGTCGCCGTCGAAGTAGCCATGGCCTTGGTTTTGCTCGTCGGCGCCGGACTCATGCTTCGCAGCCTCACTGCGCTTTGGCGTGTCGATCCCGGCTTCAATCCCAGTCACGCGATCACTTTCGTTTTGTCTCTGCCGGCCGATCCCAACACCACCTCCGCCGAAACGCGCGCGCATCTCCGTCTGTTCGACGACAAAATGAAAAACATTCCCGGAGTCAAAGCCGTTTCCGTCACGCTCGGCTCTCGCCCCATGATCCACAATTCCACCGAGGTTTTCTGGATTGAAGGCCAGCCCAAGCCCGCCAGTCAGCACGACATGAACCAAGCGCTGTTTTATCTCGCTGAAGCCGGCTTTCAAAAAGCCATGGGAGTCACTCTCGAGCGCGGCCGCTTCATCACCGCGCAGGACGACGAGCACGCTCCAATTGTCGTCGACATCGACGACGTTTTCGCCCGCACTTATTTCCCCCATGAAGATCCCATCGGCAAGCGCATCAATCTCGTCACCTTCAACGTGCAAGCCGAAATCGTCGGCGTAGTCGGCCACGTAAAACAGTGGGGACTCGACGCGGATCCCAAATCCGCCATCGAGGCGCAGTTCGATTATCCGTTTATGCAGGTTCCGGAAAAACTTATGCCGCTAATGGCAACTGTCGTGGCCGTTGTTCTGCGCACTGAAGGCGATCCCACCGCGGTGATGAGTGACGTTCGCCGCGCGGTCGCGCAAATCGATTCTCGCGAAGCGGTATACAACGTTCAAACGCTGGACACAGTCATCTCCAATTCATTTGCCGCGCGCAGGCTCTCCATGATTCTTCTCGGCATTTTCGCGGCGCTCGCGTTGGTGCTAGCGTGCGTCGGAATTTACGGAGTGATTTCGTATCTAGTCGGCCAACGCACTCGCGAAATCGGAATCCGCATGGCGCTCGGCGCTCAACGCAGCGATGTTCTGCGTCTGGTCATCGGCCACGGGACAAAAATGGCGCTGATCGGTGTGGTGATTGGCATCGCCGCCGCGCTTGGACTCACTCGCCTCATGGCCAATCAACTCTTCGGCGTCACCGCACACGACCCGCTAACTTTCGTCGGAGTCGCACTGCTCTTGATCGTCGTCGCCGTCGCCGCCTGCTACATCCCGGCGCGCCGCGCCATGCGAGTCGATCCCATGGTCGCCCTTCGCCACGAATAGCCCTAAAACTCGACCCCAACCTGACACACCAAGTCACCGACCCGTCATTCCGAGTCCGCTGTAGCGGACGAGCAATTTGTTCTTGCCTCTATCCGTCTCGAGTTTCAAACTTTCTTTTGGGTCGCGGGTTCTTAACCTGAGTGCTTTGCCGATGGCGCACGCAACATAAAGCCCCGAAGAGATCCTGGGTCGTTAATGCGGCTTTCCGCTATTTGAATTGCTCTGCTGCTTCGACGAACTCTGCGACGATTGCTTCTGTTCCATCTGCTTGTTCTGGCTGGCGTGCTGTTGCTCGAGCTGTTGCGTCTGCTGAGAATGACGCTGTTCCATCTGTTGTATTTGCTTGTCACTGTAGTTTTTCTGGGTGGCTTGTTTGTGTTCTTCTTCTTGTCGTTGCTCGAGATTTTCGTGGTCCTGCGTTTGCCGCGCAGATAGTTTGTTCATTTGCTGCTGGAAAGTCTTGTTGGTCGCGGCGTCGCCGGTGTTCGGCGCCTTGAAGTCGTGAGACGGCAATTCGCTCGCGTGATTGATCGTGTCGATATGCGACACATTAGCGCTCGGAGCATTCGGGAGAGGAGCCTTGTACTCGCCCCCCGCTTGTTTGGCAGCTACAAAGCCAGTTGTGAACTCGCCCGGTTTCGCGGTAGCCGCGATGGGAGGTTTGCCTTGGTTGGCAGAGGCGAACAGCGCGGGATTATTGCGAGCCGCTTGCATGTGTTGCGTTTGCGCTGCGACTGGACCTACATGCTGCTCTTTGGCGTAAGCCTCTTGCTCCTGCGTCGGACGCGCCACCACCCCGCCGTTACCTCCGTTGTAGCTCACGTGGTTTTCAGACGCATTGCTCACCGGAGCGTTGTAGGTGCTGTGGACCACCGCGGTGTCTACGCGATTCACCGAGGTGTTGTACAAGAAGCGGTTCCCTTCCCAACGCCCGCCTTCATATCCGATGCCACTGTAACCGTAGCCGTAATTGATGCCACCGTAGTAGCCCACGCTCGGGCCCCAATATCCTTGGTTAAAATAGTACTCGTTGCCGCCCCAGCCCCAATAACCTGGCGTCCACAGGAAGCCAGGGTGAGGGGGATAGACCCACGTGCCCGGCACCCAGTAGTAGTCGTTGGCGGAATCGTCGTAGCCCCAGTAGCCGGGCGCCCACAGGTAGCCCTCGCCAGGAAGGATTGGCTGCTCGTAGATGGGAAGCAGCGGCGGCCCAAAGCCGACCGAAATACCAATTTGAGCGAATGCGCCGTGGCAGAAAGCCAGCAACACAAACGCAAACAACATCAAGCGAATAACAATCCCAGTACGCATCGCGCTCCTCCCTGCTTGCTCACCCGCCTCTAAACGTATCTATCACTTCAGCGCGCAGCCGACAATCAAATTCAATTTCGGTCCTCTGTTTGAATTGGTTCAACCAATCAAAGTGGTTTGTGATTTCCGTGTCCGTCCTTGCGGGTCGCAGCTTCAGCCGCGACATAAAGCCTCAAAGAGCCGCTAGTTCTGCTCGGCGGATTTCTCGCCGAGCCGTCGTCGCCCTCGCTTACTCTGTCATTCCGAGCGCAGCGAGGAATCTGCTCTTGGCTTTTTCCTTCCACCAGACGCCCAACAATAATCGCCGTCCCCAGGCGGGATTTCAACCTTGACAAAATGACCGGCCAAAGGAATACTATGTCTGAATCTGTACTACTATGACCTCCAGCGACCCAAAATCCCCAGGCCAACTCTTATCGCTGTCTCCGTCCATGTTCCACATCCTGCTGTCGCTCGGCGAGGGTGAACGGCATGGCTACGCTATCAAACGCGAAATATCCCGCCGCACTGATGGCAAGCTGAAACTCGGGTCCGGGAAACTCTACGGATCCATCAAGAGGATGCTGGAGTTGGGGCTCATCGAAGAGTCAGACGATCGGCCGGATCCACATCTGGACGATGAGAGGCGGCGCTACTACCGGATCACAAGTTACGGCCGCAAGGTGGCCCAGGCTGAAGCGGAACGAATGCGCAAACTCGCGCACTTGGCAACGACAACATTCGGACTGCCCAAACATGCCTAATGCGCCTTTCTCGCTGAAGCTTTACCGACTTCTACTGAAATTCTATCCAGCTGGTTTTCGGTACGATTATGCCGGACCGATGGAACGCGAGTTCCGCGACGAGCTTGCCGAATCAACCGGCGCCCTCGTACTTGCAAGGCTTTGGATTCGCCTCCTTGCTGATTTGGCCGTATCAATCCCGCTTCAGTTTTTGCGCGAGGTATCTCAGGACGCCCGACACACATTACGGCTTTGGGCGAACCGCCCCTGGCAAATGGGATTTGCGATCCTGGCACTTGCCATCGGAACAGGCGCAAATACAGGCGTCTTCAGTGTTGTCAACGCGCTGCTCTTGCGTTCGTTGCCATTCCGCGAACCGGAACGTTTAGCCTCGCTTGGAACGTTCTTGCCACCCCACGGCAGCGCAACGGAATTTCATGAATGGCGCCAACAGCAAAGCGCGTATCTCTCCGACGCCGCACTCATAGAACAATTCGACGTAAATCTTGGCGGAGTACAAAACGCGATAAGGGCGCACATTTCCAATACCTCTTGGAATTTCTTTGCGATCCTCGGCGTTCAGCCGGTAATAGGACGAAACTTCCAGGACGGTGAGGACGCCCATGGAAATATCGCTGCCGCGATAGTCAGCTACGGACTCTGGCAACAACTATTTGCGGGCGACCAGCGGGTTCTTGGTTCCACTATTCGGGTAAACGGCGCGCCTGTGATCATTGTTGGGGTGGCGCCAGCCGGGTTTGGCTACCCAGGCAACACTGTGCTCTGGAAAGCAGCGGATTATTCTCCGGGTAATAATGGCTGGGAAACGATTGCGCGGCTGAAACCAGGTGTCACATGGCCTCAAGCGCGTGCGGCGTTTGAAGTGGAGGCAGACCGCCTCTGGCCGCAGAGAGACAGAATTGGAAATTCCGAGCGTTATCCGAGGATGGCTTCGCTCCAAAACGAACTTGCAGGTCCCGTAAAGAATGCCTCACTGATGTTAATGGTCGGCGTGGCGTTGATACTCCTCATCGCATGCTCCAACGTGGCAAATCTCTTGTTGGCGCGGACGGCGGATCGCACAACAGAACTTTCCATTCGCTGCGCGCTAGGAGCAAGCCGAGCAAGAATCGCGCAGCAATTGCTGACGGAGTGCCTGCTTCTCTCATTTGTGTCCGCGATCGCGGGGCTATTCGTAGCGCTGTGGACGACCTCTGTGGCGGCCAAGGTTCAACCGGCACCGTTATCAACACAGTCTTATTCAATTCTCGGCGGCCCTGTATTGGCCTTCGCGGTTGCCGTGGCAATTGCAAGCAGCGTGCTTTTTGGCGTCCTACCATCACTCTATGCCAGCCGCGTCCATCCGTTTGGGACCCGCGGCTCCAGCGGGACGCGCAGCTTGCGATTGGTTCGCGAAGCGTTGGTCGCCGCGCAGGTTATGCTTACGATCGTCCTGCTGACTGCATCCGTTTCGATGGGGCGCGCCTTCCTTAATCTAATGAAAACCGACCGCGGCTTCGGCACCAAGGGATTGGTCACCGTGAGCGTGTCCCTAGACGGAACGACGCATGCCTTGGATGGGAGACGACTTCCCTATTTCGAGGAATCGCTCGATCGAATCAGGCGACTCCGAGGCGTTCAAGATGCCAGCGAAACAGAGTTCCTTCCGCTTGGAGCCAACGGATTTGTGGGCGGGCCGTTCGGATTCGACGGACGTCCGGCGAAACTAAATTCCACGATGATTCCAGTCATGTCCGACTATTTCCAGACGATGGGAGGACATATCCTTTACGGTCGTGAATTCAACGACGCGGAAGTACATTCAGACGCCAATGTTGCTGTCGTCAACGAACGATTCGCGACCGAATTTGGTTCAGCAGCAAACGCTATAGGTCATGAGGTCACTATCGGGAGACATACGCGGATGAGGATTATCGGCGTAGTCAAAGGAATGGACTACATGGCCGAAACCATGGACACTGCTCATTCAAATCAGATCTTCGTTCCCGCGCATTCCCCAGGTGGATTCGTGTCCACATTCGTGGCGCGAGTGGATGGCCGGGCCGAAGATTGGCTGCCTGCCATCCGCGACACGATTAGTTCCGTAGACAAACAGGTCCCCGTGTTTGCCGCGAAAACTATGGAGCAGCGCATGAACGAAGTTGTCGCGCGTCCAAAATTTTATCGCACCGCGGTTCTGTGCTTCGCGGCATTTGCTATGTTGCTGGCGGTGATCGGCATTTACGGCGTGGTTTCCTACGCCGTTGCGCTCCGGACACGCGAAATGGGCGTGCGCTTGGCTCTCGGCGCCACGCCGATCAGGCTTCGAGGATCGCTACTGCGGCAGGGCTTGCTTAGTGTCGCAATAGGAGCGATTTTCGGAATCGCCGCAGCGATGGTCACCGGACGTTTTCTGGAAAGCCTGATTGACGGGGCGAAGTCCACCGAGCCTACTACTTTGATTTTAGCCATTTTGTCGATCGGGCTCATCGCATCGGCAAGCATCTGGGCCGGTACCCGTCGCATAGCCCGACTCGACGTCCTGGATATCCTGCGCATTGAATAGTGCTCAGCACCGTAGCCCAAATTTCGCATGTATTTCGTAAATTGTTGCCCACCCGCATCTCCCTCCCCCGCAAATCTGCGGACCCTCATGCGCTTCAAACCAATAGCTCCATTTTTTTCTTGCGCTTACCTCTGTGCGTATTTCCCACAATAGAAATCAAATTCCAAATCTGCTAGCGTCAGTCGGGGTGTTTTTCAACGCCTGAGGAAGAAGTGACAGCGGACGAGGAGCAGAAACTGGGCGACGCCGCCAGACGTCTGAGCGCCAGCGCCTTCCTTGCCCGCTATGGGAGCTTTCGATATATTGAAACGAGATCAGAAATGAGCATGAGCGACAAAAAAACACCGTTCGCATCCGTCTCACTCACAGCGTTTTTCGCGAAGGACGCGTGGGAACAAGGCTCAAAACTCGACCCGCTCCAGGGAATTTCTAATCGAGAACTGCCGATGCTCGTCGCATCGGCATCCCGAGCGAGCAACGCGACGCGAGGGATCTGCCTTGCATTTCCTAATCGAGAACTCCAATTATTAGAAACTCCGCTAACCCATAGAAAACAAACGAAGGCACCCAGTTCTAATCGAGAACTTTCGACCAATCAGTGTTCCTGGAACTCTCATGCTCTGATCCCGCTCCACTCAGCCTTGGACGGCTCTCTCAGATCGCTCGCGCTCGCTAATCACTCGTCACTAGCCACTCGCCACTCGCCCCCTTCTAACCGGTTCTGCCCCACAAACAGAAATCGACGTAACTTGCTCAAAACAAACGACGGAAAAATTTCTAACCGGGGCCAGAACACACATTAGAGAAACGCGTATCTGCGCTAAAATAAGGGCGCAAATCAGCTCGAAATTGAGCGCCCAAATGAGCGAAATCCGATGACCGAACGCAAACCGCCTTTTGCCACCGTCGAAGAAGCGTTGGAAGACATCCGTGCCGGCCGCATGATCGTCCTGGTGGACGACGAAGACCGCGAAAACGAAGGCGACCTGACCATGGCCGCAGAAAAAGTGACGCCGGAAGCCATCAATTTCATGACCAAATTCGGCCGCGGCCTAATTTGCCTCGCGCTCACCGAGCAGCGCTGCGACGCATTGAATCTCGCCCCTATCACGCCGCGAAATACTTCCCTGTTCGGCACGCCCTTCTGCGAACCAATCGACGCGCGCCGCGGCACCACCACCGGCACCAGCGCGTCCGATCGCGCCACGACTATCTTGACCGCCACCGATCCCAACACGCGCCCTGAAGATCTCGCGCGCCCCGGCCACGTTCACACTCTTCGCGCGCGCAATGGAGGAGTCCTCGTTCGCGCTGGTCAAACCGAAGCTTCCGTGGACCTCGCGCGCATCGCCGGCCTCGACCATTCCGGCGTGATCTGCGAAATCATGAATGACGACGGCACCATGTCGCGCACTCCCGAGCTAACCGAGTTTTGCCGCGTGCACGGAATGAAGCTGCTCACTGTCGCCGACCTGATTCGCTACCGCATGCAGCACGAACGCTACGTTCGCCGCATCGCCGAATCGATTCTGCCTACGCCGTACGGAAATTTCCGCATGATTGCGTATTCTAGTGACGTGGACCACGAACTGCATGTCGCCCTCGTTCGCGGCGACGTTTCCAACGACGCGGCCGGCGGCCCGCCTCTCGTTCGCGTTCACTCGCATTGTCTTACCGGCGATGTTTTCGGCTCAACCGCCTGCGATTGTCGCGCCGTGATTGACCGCTCGCTCGCAGCCATCGCGCAAGCCGACCGCGGCGTCTTCGTTTATTTGCATCACACCGGGAGGGGATTCCAGATCGATTCGCGCGAATCGGACAGCGCCGAACTCCCGCGCATCCGCTTTCATCAACGCGAAGAGCTGGATCACGACCTGGGACGTCAGCGCCTGGTCCAGCGCGAAAGCGGTATCGGCGCGCAAATTCTAATCGACCTCGGCCTGCGCCGCATCCGCGTACTCACAAATCATCCACGCAAAGTAGTCGCGCTTCAGGGCTACGGCCTCGAAATCGCAGACCAAGTCCCTCTGTCGGTAGGCCCGGCAAAATCCACCCACCAGGTTTTATGAGTTGGAGAGCTTTTACTTTTGCGCATGACTCTGCAAATGAAGTTTCGCGGCTATTTCCCGAATACTAAAACCACAAACGAGTCCTTCACCATCGTCGGACGCGGATGCGCGTTGTCTGCCGTCGCCGCCGGAGCCGGACCGAAATCCGCCGTCACCAGAAAAACTTGGTGCGTCTTGGGATCCAGAGCCATCGTGCGCGCGTGCGCCTGCGTCGGCACGTCCTCCACCACGGAATATTTGTCCGGCGAATCTTCGTGCACCACGGTGAGCGTCCCGCTGCCGCCGTTGGAAGCGAACGCGTACCCGGTCCCCGGGTCGAACGCGGCGGCGTCCACTCCTTCACCGATCGGCGGCGTCGCAATCACCTTCCCCGTGTTGGCGTCGATCACCGCCATTAATTTGTCGCAGCCCGCGAATAAACGCCGGTTCGCTGTGTCCATGGCCAGTCCGGAGGGCTCCTGGCACGGAGCCAGCGGCCACGTCGCCGTCACTTTCAAATTCTGCGAGTCGATTTGCTGCTCTTCGCTCTTGTCCTCAATATTTACGTATACATGTCCCGCTCCGTCCGCCGCGGCAAACTCCGGCTTGCCGTCAACGGGAATGGTGCCCACGGCTTTTCCGGTGGCGGCGTCGATAGCGGTAACGTCTTTGCTGCGGCCGTTCATGGCGAACACTCGTTTTGAGCCGGGATCGTAAATGATCGCATCAGGATTCGTTCCCGCCTGGACGCTGCCGATAACTTGCAGCGTTTTCAAATCGAAAATTGTCACCGTGCCGGCCCGCCCATTCGAAGTGAAACCCCGTCCCAGGTCGGACGCGAGGGCGATGCCATGCACTCCATCCGTATTCGGAATCTCACCGACCACTTTTCCGGAATCCACATCGAGCACAACCACTTTTGTTCCGCGCGAAATGAACAGCCGCCGCGTGGGCGAATCAAAAATGAGGTAGTCCCAGAACCCTTCTCCGCCAAGCGGAATCTTCTTCAGCAAATGGTAACCCGATGGCCCCGGCGCCGGAGACGCAGCGGCCACGCGCTGCTCCGCCGCGTGAGTCTTCGAGACAACCATCGCCGAGCCCACCGTCAATACCGTAAGCACACCGACAACCGCCGCGAGTCTTCCGGAAGATGCCACACGTAACGTTTTCATCTGCGTCGCCCCCAAGGTTCTCCGCTCATAAGGTTCGAAATCATCGTATGCCGCCCCCGCACCTGCGTCAACATCTCGCGGCGCGTACGAAGAACGCGCAAAGTGCAGCATGCCGGCCAAACAAGCTACGGCGACCTCCGTACAGGTGGACTAAGCGTGAGGAAGGGGCGCATCTTCTCGAGCCGAGCTTTCGAGATGCCCTTGATCGCGAGGAGGTCTTCGATCTTTTGAAATGGACCGCTCTTCTGCCGGAAATTCACGATCGCTTTCGCGGTGCTGGGGCCGATGCCGGGTACCTGTTGAAGCTCTTCCGCCGTCGCGGCATTTAGATCGATAGGGTGAGCCGGGGGACGCTTCGTATCCGCGCGAGCCTCAGACGCAGCAGAGAGCGCCAGTAAAGCCGAGAGAATGCAAAGCGCAAGTCCAATGCGATTTACTCTATTCATCACGCGAGAACCGGATGAGGGCCGTCACAAATTAAAAAAACCTAGCGAACGCCGCATGTCAAACGCGAGCTCCCTGGGCGTCATATTCCGTCACGTCACCGAAGAGGGCGGCTTGGTCCGCGATCTGAGCGCGGTCGCCAACCAGGACGATTTGCCCGTTGGCGGAATCGAAATGGCGGCGGGCAGCGGCGAGAACGTCGTCCGCGGTGAGCGCGTGAATGCGAGCGCGATATGTTTCCAGGTAATCGTCGGGCAAGCGGTCGAGATAGACGGTGGAAAGCTGGGAGAGCGCTCCTTCCTGCGTCGCGACGCCGAGCGAAAAAACGCCGCTCAAATAGCTGCGGGCGCCTTCAAGTTCTTCGCCGGTGACGGGCAACGAGCGCATACGATCCATTTCGTAGAATATTTCCGTAAGCGTGGCGGCTGTGACCTCGTTGCGCACGGCTGCATGCACGGTGAAAAAACCAAACTCGCGCAACGCGTTGATTGCGCTACGAGGGCTATAAGTGTAGCCTTTTTGCTCGCGGATATTCATCACCAAGCGGGAATGAAACGCTCCGCCGTAAATCGAATTGGCGAGAACTATGCGATACCAGTCGGGATCGCTCCGCGTAATCGCGAGATTCCCTAGCATTATTTGCGTCTGGACGGAGCCGGGAAGATGAACGAGATGAACGTGCCGTCCCGAGTGGCGCGGCGGCGCGGACCATTTCTGCTCCGCAGGCGCGGCTGCTTTCCAGCCGCTAAATATTTTTTCAACCTGTTCAAGCATCGGCCCAGTCGAAAAATCGCCCACTAAAATGAGGAGTGCGTTTGCGGGCGAGTAATTCTGGCGATAGAACTCCTCGAGTTGACTACGCCGGTAGGCTGCAACCTGAGCTTCCTTCGGCGCGACGACCGCGTAGGGGTGTTTGCCGAAGAGCACGCGACGCAGACGCTCGTTGGCGAGAAAATCAGGAGTTGTGCGTTGAATGCGGAGGCCTTCGAGACGCTGGCGGCGCTCGCGTTCAAATTCCTCTTCAGGGAAGGAAGCGTTGCGCGCAACGTCCGCGAGCAGTTCGAGCAAGCTTTCCGAAAATTCGGCCACTCCGGAAATGCCGATTGCGCTCGCGTCGGCTCCGGCATAAGCGGAAAGGTCGGCACCCATTCGCCGAAGATCTTCCTCAATAAGACGAAGCGAGCGAGTAGCTGTGCCGGTGCGTGCGACGCTCGCGGTGATCTCAGCCAAGCCTGGCGCACTGTGCGCGACGACGGCGTTTCCACTGCGGAAGAAAAGTTGCGCAGAGATTTTCGGAAACGTGCGGGCTTCGACTAGAACCACGTGCATGCCGTTGGGGAGAATGCGAACTGTGCGCTTCGGCCACGCGACCGGGCGCTCAGGGCCCAGCGCCGGCGGAGACGAGGGGTACGGCTTCGTTACAACACTGGGCGTGGTCATCGGGCCTCTCCCGCACTCACGGGACGCCGCGCCACAATCGCACGATTTTGCGGAATCAGATATTTTTTCGCGACAGCGTGAACTTCCGCAGGAGTTACGGCCATGAAACTGTCGAGTACGGTATTGATGCGATCCGGATCGCCGTCGAAGAGCGTGAAGCAAGCCAGGTAATGCATCAAGCCGAAGCGCGGCATGTGCGCACCCATGCCCCCTTCGAGCATCGAATAATAATCCGCGCGAAATTTTACTTTCACCGGTGCGAGTTCATCTTCGCCGATCTCTTTCTCCACGACTTCGCGAATGATCTGGTCATACGCCCCGATGGTAGCGTCGGAAGTAAACTCCGGCCGGTGATAAATTTGCGTGACCATCTGCGTGGGCCCGTTGACATCGAAAACATCCATACCGCCGTCGATTCCTATGGCGATTTTCTTTTCGAACACGAGCTGGCGGTGGACGCGCCCGGCGCGGCCGCCATGCAAAACACGGTCTAAAATCGCCATGGCGTACCAGTCTTTTGAAGTGCGCGGCGGCACAGTGTATCCGATGGCAAGAGCAGGCAGAGTTCCGAACTTTTCTTCCACTTCGCCGCGACGTTCTTCGGTCTGCGGCGACTCGTTCACGTCGGCGTGCGGCGGTAGCGCATGCGCTGGAATGTCGTCGAAATAGCGCTTCGCGAATATGAATGCCTCAGCGGGATCAAGGTCACCCAGCATCAGAAGCACGGCATTGTTCGGCGAATAATAGGTGCGGAAGAAAGCCTGCACATCGTCGAGAGTTGCGGCATCGAGATCGTTGAAATCGCCATAAAAATTGTGGGCGTTGGGCCAATTGCGGAAGGCGACGGGCGGCAAGTCCAGCCAGGGAAATCCGCCGTAGGGCTGATTCATCACGTTCACGCGGACTTCCTCTTTCACGACGTCACGCTGATTGCGCAGATTTTCATCGTCTACCTTCAGCGAGCGCATGCGGTCAGCTTCGAGCCAGAGCATGCGTTCGAGCGCATTGGAAGGCACGGATTCAAAGTAATTGGTCACGTCGTAATTCGTGGTCCCGTTCAGCAGGCCGCCGGAAGCGTTGATCAGGCGAATGTGTTCCATCTTGCCGGCATTTTCGGAGCCTTGAAACATCATGTGTTCAAAAAGATGCGCAAAACCGCTGCGGCCCCGCGGCTCGAGCCGGAAGCCAATCTGATAGTAAACACCGACGGTGACGAATGGGGCGGAATGGTCGGGCGACACGACGACTCGCAGGCCATTGGCGAGTTTCGTGTGCTCAACTGGGATATGCAGTTTCTTCAACTTTTTCCTCCCGAGGGTTCTCTCAATGCGCGCTCCAACTGCTTCGACGCGACGGCAGAATTCTTCGACAGAAGCTGACTGCCGAGCAGTGCGAGCGCCGCGTACGCCACTTCAAATTGGCGTGGATAATTCCGCAGCGCCTTGATGTGTTTTGTCACTGTGTCGAAATCGCCGCGCGAGACGGGCCCGGTCCAGGATTTCCGCGGGCCCAGACGCTCGAAATTATCCAACATTTGGCGCATCAGCGGCAGCAGCGCGCGCGTAGCATCGCGGCGGCTGAACCCCAGCTTTAACAGAACTTGCGTCGCGGCTTCAATCAATCCGAGGCCGTGCCCTGCGACAAGCGCACCCGCTGCGTGGTACGCGGGCTTGTTTCTGCTGTTGATCGTGACCGGCACACCGCCGAGTGAGAGCGCAATTTTGCGTGCGACGATCGTTGCGCTGCGGTCGCCTTCCACTGCAAAGACAACTTTTTCCAGCTTTGGCGCTCCACGTCCCGTGAACGTCTGCATAGGATGAAGCGACCCGGTGGAAGCGCCGCGGCGGGCGAGCGGTGCGAGAACGGTGCGGTCAAGCGCGCCGCTCGTGTGCAAAACAATTTTACTGCGAAACCTGGTTTCGTCAAACCTGGCCAGTGTGTCCGCCACTCCGCGCAATGCGGCGTCAGGAACGGTGAGCAGGATCACATTAGAATCCAAAATCTCAGGGACCAGCTTCGAATATGGCTTCCCTGCTCCAATTTCCCGCGCTGCGAACCGGGAAGTGGCTGCCGAGCGCGTGACCACGGCGCCGATGCGCCAGCCGAGTTGGTGAAGACGCTTTCCTAAAGTTCGGCCGACGCGCCCTGCGCCAACGATGGAAAGAGAGCGCTTCATGGCACGTGATAGCATAACTTGTAAGCGACTTTTTCTGGTGAGGGAAATTGTACCTTCATTTATTTTGGACCATCGCGCTGGGAGCAGTAGCTCTCCTTTGGATTTACGGAACGATCGAGGCGGCATGGGGCGTTCCTAGGTTGGCCTCACTTGCGGACGCCGCGCCGCTTAGCGATGCTGACTGCCCGAGCATCTCCGTCCTTTTCGCCGCGCGGGATGAAGCTGAGAAATTGCCGACCGCGCTGAAAACCTTTTCGGCGTCGGACTATCCGCGCTACGAAATTGTGGCAGTGGATGACCGTTCCCGGGACGAAACGGGTGAAATTCTTGCTCGCGCCAAAGCTGGCAATCCAAGTATGACAGTTGTATCAATCAAGGAACTGCCCGCAGGATGGTTGGGCAAACCCCACGCGCTGCAAAGAGCATACGAACAATCCACCGGGGAGTGGCTGATCTTTACGGACGCGGACGTGCAGTTTGCGCCCAGCCTGCTGCGGCGCGCGATTTCGCTCGCTAAACAGCGAGGCTGGGATCACTTGACGCTATCGGGCCGCACGGAAATGCTCACTTTCGGCGAGAAAATCGCTCTTACGTTTTTCGGACTCGCTTTTTTGATGAGCATCCGGCCGTGGCGAGTGAGCAATCCGCGCTCAGCCGCATTTGCAGGGGTTGGCATGTTTCAGCTAATACGCCGGAGCGCCTACGAAGCAATCGGGACTCACCGGCGTCTGGCGATGGAAGTTGTGGATGACATGAAGCTCGGCAAGCTGGTGAAGCAGAAGGGATTTCGCTCGGCACTTGCCACGGCTGGTGACGATGTAAGTGTGCACTGGCATAGCGGCGTGAGAAATATAGTTCGCGGAACGACGAAGAACTTTTTCGCATTTGCGGGATTCTCGCTTTGGATGGTCAGCGCCCAGATTCTTGGTGTGCTGATGCCATGTGTTTTCCCCTGGGTAGCACTGCCTTTCGTTCACGGGTGGGCGCTGTTATTTGCAGGTATTTCGGTAGGGTTGGCAATGATTCTTCACGCTGGCGTATGCATTGAATTGCGAGTTTCTCCGCTTTACGTGCTGACGTTCCCTATTGGTGCGCTGATTTTTGTTTGGATGTTGGTGCGATCGACAATCGTCACCCTTTGGAGCGGAGGAATTACGTGGCGTGGAACGTTTTATCCGCTGAAGGAATTGAAACGCGCAGTCGTGTAAGGCTGCTTGTCTCTAGATGCAGAGTTAAAGGATCCCTCTTATTTATAAAACGAATAGCCGACAAAGATTGTGTGCAGATCCACGCCGGGATTTATCTGGCCGCGGTAAGCGTTGGAGATGTGCTGGAACTTGTAGCCAAACATCCAGGCGCGTTTCCGCGATGAATTGTATAGCTGGAATCCCGATTGAAAGTCGAAGTCGAAATTGAACTGCGTCTCGCCATGGACATCCACCGGAATGGGGCGGAGGGACGCGACAAAACCGGCAGTCGATGCGCCAAAAAACTGAAACCCGCTCCGACGAAAAAAATTCAACTTCAGACCAATGGGATTTACGCCGCCGCCATAGACTACCTCGCGCGGGCCGGTGATATAAATCACGTTCCCGGCAGGGTTAATGAAGCTACCTCGAATCTTTGGCTGCAGCATAATCTCAACCGGATCTACATCCACCGTGTATTCGAGGGACCATTTAGGTTTGTCAATCAGCATCCGGCCATAGCGAAATCCAAGAACCGCGAACTGACGCGGGCTGGTGACGCCAATGAGATGAGGCGAACCCGGAGCATAGGAGGCCCAAGCGCCGAACTCATTGTTGCCGCCCTGGAGACTTGCCTGCTCGGGTGGCGGAATCTGGCATCGACCAGCGGGTGAAACCGCCAGGAGCGCAAAGAGAACGAAAAACGGCAAAGTTAAGATGCGAAGCGGAATCTCTTGCGATGAGGCCAAATGGCCCAGATTATGTAGTTTTTTTTGCGGCACGTTTTTTTGTTTGGCTCGGGGGCTGGTTCTGAGACGAAGAAGACGGATATCCCGCTTCCAGCGTCGTTTCGACCGGCGAGGATATAGATGCACCATCTACGCCCACAGGCGCAGAGAAAATGGCACCGAGGTCACGCTGTTTTAACCCGCGGATGCGGTCGCGGAGTGCTGCCGCGCGTTCGAACTCGAAATTCTTCGCGGCTTCGCGCATTTGCGATTCGAGCTGCGCGATAGCATGGACCAACTCCGCTTCCGTGGAAACATCGCCGATTACAACGTCATCCAAAGGTACCGTGATGTAGTCGGCTTCAACAATTCTGGCGAGCTGCATATCAACCGACTTGATGATTGAAAGCGGCGTGATGTTGTGCTCGCGGTTGTAGGCTTCCTGTTTGGCGCGACGCCGATCCGTTTCGCCGATGGCCTGACGCATGGAGTCGGTCATGGTGTCGGCATATAAAATGGCGCGTGCTTCGAGATGACGGGCGCAGCGGCCGATCGTTTGAATCAAAGAGGTGGTGCTCCGCAGGAATCCTTCTTTATCCGCATCAAGAATGGCACACAGTGAAACTTCCGGTAAATCGAGGCCTTCGCGCAAGAGGTTGATTCCGATAAGGACGTCAAATTCTCCGCGGCGCAGATCGCGCAGGATCCGTACGCGCTCGAGCGTTTCGATTTCCGAGTGCAGATAGCGGCATTTCACACCAACCTCGGTGAAATATTCCGCGAGATCTTCGGCCATACGTTTCGTGAGAGTGGTGACAAGGACGCGTTCGTTACGGCCAGCGCGAATTCGAATTTGTTCGAGCAGATCGTCCACTTGGCCTTTTACGGGACGGACTTCCACCTGGGGATCAACGAGCCCAGTGGGGCGAAGCACCTGTTCGACTACGACTCCACCAGATTTCGTCAGCTCGTAGGGACCTGGGGTCGCCGAGACGTAAACGGCTTGATTCACGCGATGCTCGAATTCCTCGAAATTGAGAGGGCGGTTGTCGAGCGCGGATGGCATGCGGAAGCCGTAATTGACGAGCGTCTGCTTACGTGAGCGGTCGCCGTGATACATCCCACGAATTTGGGGAATAGTCTGATGCGACTCGTCGATGAAGAGCAAAAAATCGGACGGCGTGTAATCGAAGAGCGTGGGCGGAGCTTCGCCGGGCAGGCGTCCAGAAAGATGGCGCGAATAATTTTCGATACCGTGACAATAGCCTATGGTGCGCATCATTTCGATATCGAAATGGGTGCGCTGAACCACGCGCTGAGCCTCCACAATTTTCCCTTGGCGTTCGAGCTCACCCTTCCACCAGTCGAGTTCCTCATAAATGCTCTGGATTGCGCGTTCCTTTTGATCGGCAGGGAGCACGTAATGACTCTTGGGGTAAATCAAAATGCGATTGATTTCGCTTTCGCCTGGACGCGTGCGAATTTCGCCGGTGAGCGGGTCAATTTTTCGGATGGCCGTGATTTCGCTGCCCCAGAGCTCGACGCGCACGGCCAAGTCGTCGTAAGGCGGATAGATTTCGATCATATCACCGCGAACGCGAAAGGTGCCACGCTTCAAGTCTTCGGAGCGCTCGTACTGAATCTCAACCAGCTTGCGAAGGATTGCTTCGCGCGCGATGGATTGTCCTTTTTCAATGAGCTGCATCATTCCGTAATAGGCTTCTGGCGAGCCGAGGCCATAAATGCAGGACACCGAGGCGACGACGATAACGTCGCGGCGCTCGAACAGCGAACGCGTGGCGCTCATGCGCAGCTTGTCGAGCTCATCGTTGATGGTTGACTCTTTTTCGATGTAGGTGTCACTCGACGGGACGTAAGCTTCCGGCTGGTAGTAGTCATAATAGCTGACGAAATATTCGACCGCGTTATTGGGAAAGAACGAGCGAAATTCGTGAAAAAGCTGGGCGGCGAGGGTCTTGTTGTGCGCGAGGACGATGGTAGGACGATTGATCTCCTCGATCACTTTCGCCATGGTGAAAGTTTTGCCCGAGCCGGTGACGCCGAGGAGCACTTGCTGGCGCTCGCCGTCTTTAATGCCGCGGAGGAGCTGCGCGATGGCTTCAGGCTGGTCGCCGCGAGGCTCGTAATCACTGGCTAGTTTAAAGTTCATCCCGAAACCCTCAGAAGCGAAAAATGAGCTGTGCTGAAAACTTTGATTATATCAAACATTGCAAATCGATGCTGACGGCGCAAATCGCCCGCCCGATGTCGAAATCAGGGCTGAGGTTGTACCGGGAGCGTTGCCGCGGGAAGCAGTAAAATTTCGGAATGGCTCTCAATGTGGCCCGCAAAATGTAATTTTGAACCAGAACGCCTGCTGGCGATATCGACGTCCATGTTTTCGGTGGAATTCTGCGTGGAGCGAATGAGGATGCCCGTCGAAAGCGAGACCGATTCGAGGCTGCCGCCGGAACCGGTCCAAGTGCCAGAGGTGTCCAGATTCTGGCGAGCGTAATCGTCAGGCGTAGTGTCGCCATTTCGGTTAATTTTGAATTGCGTGACGATTACGGCGCACGAGACGTTTGTGTCGACAGGTTGAGCGACAGGCGGAGATTTCGGCGGGCCATCGGTCGAGTAGCATGGTTCGTCGCGCAGATATGTAGATTGGTTTCGCCAGATGAGACCACCAAGCGCAACGCCTTGAATTGGGCTCTCGCTGCTCCATTTTTGGCCAATCTCAATTCCAGCTTTCGGAACGCGCGCACCGGAAGAAAGCCCGTTCATCCACAGGCGCGCATTTTCAGCTACCGATGGATTAGCGAGGAGGTCGTCCACGCCGGCGGTGTGAGAAAGCCGGCCGTCTGGATCGATAGAGTATTCAAGCGAGCGTCCTTCGAGGTTCTTGTACTGCTCCGCGATATTTGCGCCTGCCGGATCGTATGCGTCAGTTTCAAATGTAGCGCTTGATTTTTCGTAGGTGGCGCGGATGCGAACGCTGCCAGGAGGATCGGTGTTGGCAGGCAGCGGATTGAGGATATCAAGCCGCAGGATCAGGCTGACAGTCTGCTTGGATTTGGATGCGGCTTCGGGATTCTCGATAGGTGTTTCCATTTTACTGTTCGAGCTGATGCGAGTTTCAATCTGATATCGCAAGGTTTCGCCTGGCGATAACTTTGGAAAAAGGTGGACGCGAGGCGAGGGTGTCGCGCGAAGGGAAAGCGCGACTAAGGCGAGGCTTGCCACGACGGGCAGAAAATACACATCGTTGCGCCGAGTGAGGTTAACTCTCCGATGCATTCGTGAACGCTAGCACAGCCATTTAGACGTAGCAAATAGGGCGATAGCGAAATGAAGTTGCGGGCGGCGCTCTTTTATTGGGATCATCGTTCGCGCGCTCCGATGCGATTACTGCATTGCGCAGGAGTGCCGCAAGAGAAAGCTGGGGTGTACAATACCGGGCGACCTCGGATTTCAAAAAATCCGGGCGAATAGCCCAGGAGCGCGTCTCTTATGAGTCCCACCGAGACTGTCCTTCAGTTTATGGATCGCATCAACCAGCGCGATGTGGATAAGGTCGCCGAGTTGATGACAGAGGATCACGTATTCACTGACTCCCTGGGCAATTCCGTGCGCGGCCGCGAAAAGATGCGAGACGGCTGGCGGGACTATTACGCATTTTGTCCGGATTACTGGGTATCGCACGAAGAGATTTTTGCAAGTGGGAACCTTGTAGCCGTGTTCGGCTCAGCGGGTGGCACTATCGCAGCAAATGGCAAACTGCCGCCAGAAAACAAATGGAAGATATCAGCGGCTTGGCTAGCCTTAGTGGAAAATGGCCTGGTAAAGGAGTGGCGAGTTTACGCCGACAACAAGCCGGTTTACGACATTGTGGCGAGATCCAAGGCTCACCAGGGACAGTAACCTCAGCAAAACCACGGGCATCCCGCTTTGCCTGCGCGACCAACTCATCCCCGCGAATCATCGGTAAGAACAACCACGAGGAAAATCACTTTCCATGCTTGATGTCTTGCCGGACTTCATTTGCGTGCCGAAGAATATCTCTGCTGCGATGTTGCTTTAAGGGCGCGAAGCAGGTGTCTGAATAGGCGTGAGCACCGGAGAAGCGAGCGGGCCCGTGAGACTGTAATCAGAAGGGCGCGCGCTGCGGCCCTCCTCCGCGTCAGAGACGACGCGAAGGCGAAAGTCGAGAGTGTGCGCGAAATCCAGCGTGCCGATGGCGTTGATTTCTGCCGATGGAGTGAGGAGCAGAAGTTCGGGAAACTTGACCTCGCTGTTGGCGCAGGTGAACGTAGCGGAGGCCTGGTTAAAAGAGCTGATGCCCGGACGGCTGGCGCCTTCGCGCGTGGAGTCGGCCAGATTAAGTCCGCGAAATTCAGCGTCGTTCACCCGCGCTTTTCCTTTACACGCGAGCGATGCGAGCAGATCAGACTTAGTGGCGCCTCGGGCATGCAAGGCAAAATCGCCGGAGGCTTCGCCGGCGAAGACATTGTCGAAAGTCGGCGAATCGGCGGAAAGCGCGCCGAGATCGATGCGCGAGAAATCCACGTTGAAACGATACGACGGAATCGCTGCAAAATCCGCGTCGAATGTTCCGCCGACGTTGCCTCCATAAAACTGACCGCGAGCATTGGTTAGCTCAAGATGGTGGCCTCCGACTCGCAGATCGCCCTCGAGCCTATGAACGACGATGGGAGCCAGCGTGAACTGATCGATAGTTATGCGGCCAGCGGCACGAAGATTGTCCGTCACGGCATTCGTTGACGCGCGAGGATTCAAGAACGGCAGCATGCGGTCGAGAAAGCTTTCCCGCCACCGCGGATTGAGCCAACGATCTACGTCCGCAGCCGCCAGGTGGTCTCCCGAAAGAGCAAACTGCCATTCACTGGATGCGCGGTGATCGAAAGAACCGCTCCAATGGGCGCCAAAAGCCGTCGCTGACAAGAGCGAAATGCGATGAAGGCCCGGCTTCCAATCCGCGCGGGCCCGAATTTTCTCGATTGGCTGATTGAGGAACGGCGTGCGAAGAGACATTTCTCCGGATTCCCCACCCCAATCGACGGAGCCTGTCGGCTGCGTTCGCCAAGGGAACGCGGCGCCCTGCCAGCGCAAATCGCAACGCACAGGGCCGGCGAGATCCCAACCACGGGAGATATTCCATCCCAGAGAGCTGGCCGTGGCAATCAAGTCGCGCGCCTGCGTTAAATTTCCACTCAGACGAAAAGTGGGGAAATCCGTCGAGCCGGCTTTTGTAGCTGCCTCCATGCGGAGGGAGCTGGCGGAAGCCCCGAATGAGAGTGAGACAGGGGCGAGCGTGGCACTGCGGCTATCGTAATGAAACTGGATATTTCCAAGGTGAGCCGGAACGCGCAAATGAGCGCTCACGAGATCAGATCCTTCAATCGTTACGGCGGCTCGATTCATGTGCCAAGGCCAACCAGAAACATTCCCGTCAACCAAGGCAAAACCATGAAGTGAAATATCGGGAGCAACATCCGAATGAAACGCGCGAATCCATGCTAGGACATCGTTCAAGTCAATCAGAGAAGAAGTCACATCAATGGAAACCGGAGATGATTTTTGGGCAGAGGCCGGCGTTGCCGCCCCCCAGTCCACGCGCGCCGAAGCACGAGCGTGGGAGTGCGGCGCTTCAACGGAGGCGTCGCTAACATCGAATCCGAGGGTCATCGGATTCCAATGGATTTTGGCGAGCACGTTGAGAGCTGGATTGTCGGGGCGCAGCGCGAGGTCCCAGCGATGAAGTTGTCTGAATTCTGCACGGGACTGAATAATCCAACCATTTTCGCGGTCCTCCGTTCGAGCGTTCAGGACGAGAGTCAGCATTCCGCGGACTCCGTAATCGTAGCTTCGTGCAAGACGAAGCACGTCCGGCAGCGAGGCTTCGGTCCAGGAAGCATCAAGCTCCGCGGGTCGCAAGCGCGAGGAAGTTCCGCCCATGTGCCCGCTCAAATGGAGGATGCCGGCCTGCTGCACGTTGACGGCCGCGCGAGTTGGAATCGCTTCCAGGTCCATCGACCATCGACCGGCGCCCGCTGGCTCGACGTAACCTGTCACATCGACCAAGGCGAAAGGAAGTTTGTCATCGCCACGCTTGAAATTGATCCGGCCGGAATCCACTTCGATGCGGCTGAAGCGGACGGACTGCGAGGCGGCCGGAGTTGAACTCGATGTAGCCCATGAAGACGCCGTAGAGGTGGGCTTGGGCAGCCATTCCGCGAGATTCCAGTCACCGTCCGAATTTCGAACGAGATTCAAGCTGGGGTGCTCCATCGAGACAGTTCCAAGCTGAATATGGCCCCGCATCAATGCTTGCCAGCGCAAGCGCACGGTGAGCGACTCAGCTCTCAAAAAATATTCCTGACCGAAGCGCGGATCCTCGTCGAAAGTTACCGATTGCGCCCGAAGCGTCGGACCGCGCCACAAACTGAAATCATAACTACCAACCTGGACGGGCCTGCCGAAAGTAGACTCGAGGCGGTTGGTAATTCTTGTGTGAAGGCGGGTGTGACGAATCAGCAAAGTGATACCGATCTGCGCAAGCCAAAGTAGAACGAACAGCAGGACTATCCATTTGAACCACCGACTCCGACCGCGCGACCGGTTGCGAATCGACGGGAGCGGCTGTGATTCTGCGACGCTTTGGGAAAGAGTGTTTGACACAGCGGTAGCGGCCGACGAGCGCTAGTGGACCTCGTGCATCATCCGGTGCCAACGCGTTCGGCTGGGAAGATGTAGAAGATTTTGTTCAATCGCGCGCAAATTATCTAGGAATCCGCGATTGACGTAGTCTTCGGAACTGGCCTCCACCGACCAGTAAACCATAATCGGACGGCCCATAATAGCGCGGCGGTTTACAAAGCCCCAATACCGGCTGTCCCAGCTTCGATCGCGGTTGTCGCCCATCACAAAATAATTATCCGGAGGAACGATGAGTTCGCCGCTACGGACGTGACTGAGAATTTGCTCGGCCCATTCCGGACGGAGCCCGATTTCGGCGAAGTAGCGGTTGGCGGGCGGAAAATTGTCGCCGAAAGCATCTTCATAGGTTGGATCGTGAACTACGTACGGTTCCGAAACAGAATCGCCATTCACATAGACATGCTGGTCGATGATGCGGACTCGATCTCCAGGCAAGCCGATCACGCGCTTTACGTAGTGCGGATGATCGTCAAAGGGAAACTTGAAGACGACAATGTCGCCGCGTCGAATTGGGCGATAAGGAAGAAGCCTCTCGTACCAGGCTCCGTTCCCTTCGAAAATAAACTTGTTTACCAGGAGATGATCACCCACCAGCAGAGTCGGCTCCATAGACTGGGAAGGGATTTTGAACGCTTGAACGATGAAGGTGGTTCCGAAAAGAGCCAGCAGGACAGTCACCAAAAGCGATTCAGCATATTCGGCGAACGTACTTCGTTTCGGAACTGATTTTATTCGCGCGGGCACGGAGCTTGAAGTGATCGCCGGCTGCGCAACAGAGGTATCTGCTTCCATGAACTCCTTCAGGCCGTTCCGGTGTCCGATTCGAGAATTTCCAGCGCTGTCCGAGCCGCACCCTGCTCTGCTTCTTTTTTGCTGCGGCCTTCCGATGCGGAGAGTTTTTTGCCCGCGTGCCAGACTTCGACCTCAAATGTCTTCTGGTGTTGCGGCCCCGACTCGCTGCGGACGCGATATTCGACCGGAGCCCTGCCACGCTGCTGGAGCCATTCCTGCAACGCGGATTTGTGGTCGGTGCGCTCGAGTCCCTCGGCATTGATTGCCAGCGCCGGTTGCAGCAGCGTTCGTTGCAAAAACCCGGCGGCCGCTTCGAGGCCGGCGTCCAGATAGATTGCGCCCAAGATCGCTTCGTACGCATCTGCGAGCAGCCTTTTCTTGTCGCGCCCTCCGGTTTTTTCTTCACCGGGGCCAAGGCGCAGATGGCTGCCAAGTTTGAGCTGCTTCGCAGCGGAATGAATCGAAGCAGCGCTGACGAGCCGCGCGAGGCCCTTGGAAAGCTTACCCGAATCCCAATCGGGGAAGGTCCGGCATAACTCTTCGCTGGCGACCAAGCCTAAAACGCGATCGCCCAGAAACTCCAGACGTTCGTTATCGGTATTACTTGAATTCTGGCGATGCGAGCGGTGTATCAAAGCGCGTTCAAGCTCTTCGGAGTTCTTAAAATGATGACCGAGGCTCGCCTCGAGTTCTTCGCGCTCCTCTTCGGTCATGGTCGGAATAACCTCATTTACGGCTTAGGCGCGGCGGGTTGTGTGGACGCCTGTTTCTTGGCATCGTCACCCTTTGATTTGCAGCGATCAGCCAAGGGACCGGGAAGCTGGGCGCACTTCTGAAACGCATCCGCGGCTTCGCCGAATCGCTTCAAGGCTTGAAGCTCCACTCCCATTACATAAAAATCAGTAGGATCGGGAGTAGCAGCGATTTTCTCACCAGCCTGCAGCTCAGTGATGGAATTGGCGTAATCCTGCTGGCGATAATAAATCAATCCCAAACCGCTGTGAGCCTGAGATGAAGCCGAGTCCTTCGCCTTTGCAAACTGTTCGTCGGTCATATTCGCGGGCTTGGGTAGTTTAGGGAGCACGTCGAGCGCATGCTTTTCCTTGGATTCGGCTTCGCTCAGACGTTTCGCGGCGTTTGGATCGTCGGGATTGTAGTTGTGCGGGTAGACCCAGCCAGTAACCACCAGCACGGTGACGTCATCCGGGTTTATCGCCAGCGCTTTATCGGCCGCATCATACATCTTGTCTAACTGCTGTTTATCGAGGTAATCCTGCATCAATCGCGCATAAACCTGTTCCACGTATTTGCTCTGGGGATACTTTGCGATGAACAGCTCGCCGAGCTTCACTTGGGCGTCAGCCTGTTGCGGAGTGCTGGCGTCGTAAAAGGCCTTGTAAGCTTTTTCTTCCTCGGGATCGATCTTGGGTGCTTCCGCAGGGGTCTGCGAAGAATTTGGCGGCGAAACTTTTCCTGGAGAAGCAGGCGTTGGCGCCGGTTGTTGCTGCTGCGGCTGCTGTTGGTACTGCGCGCTAGCGGTTTGTGCGAGCGCCAAACCCGCCGCAATCAGTATCGCCATCGTTTTCAGCCCGCTGCGAATCGACTTGAGACTCATTTTTCACCTTTCCTGGTTGATACCCCGAGACGCATCTTAAAAGTACACGGCCTCAAGGCTTGTCCGACCCTTTGTTATTTTCGTGCGCGCGAGGCGCATACGGGGAATCCAAGCCGCGTTGAGCTGCTACCCGAGCGTTTTCCGGCGACCCGTCGATCGCGAGAGCAGTGCGATATTCGATGAGCGCCTGTTCTCGTTCGTCCTCGAGATCGTGGATGCGGCCAAGATACACATGTGACCAGGCCAGAATCGAGGGATCGGACGTAGCGCCCGATCTTGCCGCGCCGGGCGCACCCGATGAAGCGGCAACGAGCTGCTCGAACAATTCCCTAGCGCGATCTCCCTCACCCGAGAGTATAGACGCGATGGCAAGTCCATATACCGCCCGGGGCTCATCGGGGTACTTAGCCAGAACTTTTTCGAAGGTCGCCGACGCGGCCGGCGCGTCTTTTAGCGCAATCTGATGATCGCCCTCCGCCAGCCAACGATCGAGCTCAGCGGGCTGGGCTTCCGATGCCCCAGCTGTCTGCGCTGGTTGCGGCGCCGTCTGGAAAGGCGCAAAAGTAAAATCCTGCAAGCGTTTCATCTCCGCCGGTACATCCAAGCCCGCGATGATGTCGGGGAAATAGTACGTCATTGCCGGCTCGGACTTCTCGAACTTTTGCAGCTGCGTGACGAACGGGCGCACGAGAATGAATCCGGTCTTATCGTTTTCCACCAGGGCGGCCTCGATCTTTTCCGGCGTGAGGTGGCGCAACCGCAACTCGACGGCTTTGATCAGGCATTCGTCGGTGAACGACAGAAAGTCGGTGCGATATTCTGTTGGAAGTTGGGGTGCGCGTGCCGCGATATTGAGCAATCCGCTTTTGGCTTCAACTTGCTTGCGATATCGAATGGGCAAAAAATCGAGCATGAAGTGCAAATATGCGTGTTGAATATCATCGATAGGGAGCTGTGCGCCAGTGCCTACGACGATCGCGTAATGATCGCCAAAATTTCGAAAATTCGTGCGATTGCCAACCAGCGGCTCAACGAACACAGTGAATGTGCGGCCCTGCATGGGCCTCAGAATTTCACGCAGGTAGGCGTTCGACACAGTGACCACGCGCCTGACTGGCGACTGGTAGCGGGCGATAGCGCGGTTATATTCGGGTTCGATTTGAGCCCACTGAATATCGAGGTGGGCCTCAAGATAAAAACCCGCCAAGATCTTCTGGAAACCGTCAAGAGCAGCTACATCAGGAGGGAGAAAATCCGGATTTCCTTGAAATTGAAACGTTGGTGGTGGACCCGCGACTAAGGCAAACGTAATGTAGCGCGAAAGTGTTTCACCTGGATCTGCCAGCGCATGGTCGCGATAGAACTGCCGAACAGCTTCTGTGAACGGCCCTTGGAGTTTCAGGAGCTCGCCGCGCAGTGCAAGACGCGAAGGCATCTCTGCCAGAGTGCTTTCTTCCGCATCGAACCCTGCCGCGTCGAGCGCGCACATCGTGGAAAATAGCTGTTGGCTAGCCTCTACGCTGATTCCGCTGGCCGAACGCTGCGCAGGAGCGGCCTGCCCGTAAATTTTCAAAGCCGCCGCCAAGCCCAAAATGAGCAGGACCGCAGAACACGCTAATTTGGAACGCGGCTGAAAAATTCTTCGAATAGGCTGACTCCTCGGTTGAATGCTTCCGCTTACCGCTGGCGACGCTCCGCGTGCCGCTGCAGATCGCGCGAACACTAAACTTTAGCGGTCGGCCACCGCAGAGTCAAGAAAACGCTCGGAAAGTATGAAATCGGAACTTGCTTCCGAATTTACTCCGAAAAAAGTTCCCAAAAGATCTAACTATATTTTTTGCTCCGGACCAAAAATTGCAACCCCCGCCGGAGGGTTGGCGTCCAACGCTTTGGAGCTCCTCACTGTCTCAGGCGGGCCGTGCTAACCGGCAGGCTTGAGATGTGCTGGATGTAAGCCGGCAGCGGTAAAAATAAAAAAGACAGAAGTTAAAACGCCACGGGTGTGCCCGTGTGCGTGCGTACCAATCCAAACAATGGGAGGTTATGAGAAATGAGAATCAAGGTCAGTTTGCTTATCACGGCGCTCGCGCTGCTTTCCTTACCGGCGCTCGCGCAGGAGGGCAATTCCGAGGTGTCCGTGAACTTCACGGGAAACTTCCAGACACAGGCGACAGGATTCGGACTGACGGACACGTCGTCTGACTCTGGAGGAGTCCTGGTGAATTATCGCTACCATTTCAACCGGTGGAGCGCTGTTGAAGCCAACTACGGACACACGCAGTTTTCTCAATTTTTTAGTTCCGGAAACGTCACACAGTCCGCGGTCAACGAAGCCACTTTCGCATACCAATTCACGTTCGGCATTTCCAAGGACGCTCGCTTTCATCCATTCGTAGAAGCCGGTACCGGTGCGCTCTTTTTCTCTTCTCCCACTCTTTCTGGGTCAAATGCAGGAGGGTTCTCGCAGAATCGTCCGGTATTCCTTTACGGCGGCGGAGTGACGTATAGGTTGGTTGGTCGTCTCTCGGCTCAGGCTGGCTTCCGAGGGCTAGTCTATAAGGCTCCTGATTTCGCGGTTACCAGCCAGTTCACAAATGCGACAACGCAAATGGTCGAACCTTACGTAGGTCTCACGTTCCGGTTTTAGATCGCGCAATTCCGAAAGCGGCTGGCGGCGATAGACTGGCTAGTGACAGTCTATCGCTGCTTCCGCCGTTGTGTTGGCTGCGAAGAGAAGAATGTGTGAAGCACGAGCGCTGAAAGAGAAAACGATTGCGAGACAAATGACGATTACTGAGGTGTGGATTGTTGCGCAGGCGGTTGAGTACCGCGCGATCCTGTCACCACAGAGTGAGAAGCGGAGGCACCGGAGCGTGGAAATTCGTAGATGCCGCGCGAATCGGACGCAACGATTAACCGGTCAGGTTCAACGATGATCGCGCTCGCACGCAGGGGTGCGCCTTCCGGGGTGGCCATGTAATAGTCGCCGAGATAATCACCATTCTTGTCGAAATGCACCAGTACACTGCCGATTGCAGCCCAGATGTCCTGTGAAACGCGATCGACACCGACAGCGGTGATGAGTGGTTTGTCATCCGACGAACTGGGCAAGCGATCGAGATTCACTTTCACCGTGCCGGTCAAATTGTAAAGGCCTTCGCCGTAGCGACCATGCCCCCCGCCGAAGTGAAAATCACCGAGCCCTCGTTCAAAACCGCCGCGAGTACCGGTAGCTGGTGCAGGCGCGGAGAACGCCTGAGCATCTTTGCCGAACGCCCCCTCCTGTCCACCAGCGAAGGACGTTCCTCCTACTTGCCCGAAGCCTCCAATACCCGAAAAAAGCCCCTGCCCTAAACCCATCCCGCCAAACATTCCGCCTCCGCCAAAACCGCCCATGCCGCGACCCGTCGTTGCGGTGTTTGGGCCTTGTCCCGCGGGAGGCGCGAAAGATAGGAGATCTCCGGAGCTATCGGAAAAATTGGCAGAGCCAAAAGGATCGCTGGGAGACGAATCCGGAGCAGTAAACAGCAATGTGCCGCTCGTTCCGCCCAAAATAGACGAGCCGGAAGAGTCATCGGTGTTTGTCGGACGTTTCGGCTTGCCTCCTAGATGGAATTGCAGCGAATCAGCTTGAAAAGTTCCTTGCGCGGATAGCATTCCACCGCCAGCCGCGCCGCTGGAACCACCTCCTCCGAAACCCGACGCTTGTCCAGTCGAGAGGATGCCTGCCGTTGCTGACTGAGCTGTCGCCGGACCTTCCCCCACACGTGCGCCCAAGCCGGGCGACAATCCGCCACCGAAAAAAACGTCGCCCTTGTTCCCAACCGCGGCCCAAGTGTTGTATGAGTCGGAAAAGCTCGTCTCGCTGAAACTCACTCCGAACTGGACGCGATCATTCGGAGCCGGAGTTACCGACGGCGCGTACAAACTCGCGGCCAAGGTAACATTCGTTGCGGCATAGCCGAAACGGTCATACTTGCGGACAGTCGGATCGGGCAGATCGGTAAACGCGAAATAAATGTCGGCGTTTCCGTCTCCGAAGACTCTTCCAAGGTTCTGCAATTGCTTCGACGGATCTGCTCCGGCCTCGACAGGGTCGCCGAAGCTGCGAATCAAGTCGCCTTGGTCCGTGTAGATCTCGACCAAACGCTTTGAACGCAAAGCGGAAACCGCGAACTGGTTTTCCGGAAGCGCGACAACACCGGTGGGGGCGGCGACGGAGACTGTCTTCAGGAGAGAGCCGTCTGGCGTGAATATCTCGACAGCATTTGCGGCGCGATCAGCTACGAGCACAAAGCCGTCGCTGTCGAGGTCAAAATCGACAGCATACTGAATCTTAGCGTTTTCGGTTCCTGCGCGCGGTATCTGGCCGATTCGTTTTCCCTGGGGACTGAATATCAAGATTGCGTTCGGCGGCGTCGCGAGAATGTAGTAGCGCCCGGCAGAATCGCGTTTCATGGCCGCAACGCCGGAGCTAATTTCCGGGAACACGCGTGCGCGAGACTGGACTGCGTTTACAAATCCCTGAGCGTTAGCGCGATGAGGAACAGTAAAACCAGTAAGGAGCAGGACTAGGAACGAGGGCCTCCAGAACTTCCATCCGGAACGACGGCACATCGGACGATCCCCCATTCAGCGGAAATCACCTGCCTTCGCATGCTTCTTCTTGACGTATCCGGCATACAAAAGTTCCAAAATGTTTGATAGAAAAGGGGTGTGGTTAATCGTCCAGTCTTAAGCGGTTAGCCGACACTTGCGTGGAACATATCGAGCGGAGCTAGATCGGGGAGGTCGGCGTCGTGGCGTTCTCCGGATAGAGGCGCTCAAACTCCGGGTCCCCGTGAAGAATGACCAGGTCTGGGTCGCGACGAGTCCACACAGCATCCTTGGAACCCGCTTCCCAGGCTTTGCGCAGGGCATCCAAAGCTTCCGCCTTTTTGTTCAGGAGGCAGTACACGCAAGCTGCGTTGTAGAGAATGGAGGCTTCGTTGGCGCGCAGCGTAACTGCCAGGTTGAGCTCGCGCAGGGCGTCTTCCTCTCGTCCCAATTCGGCGTAGTTGCCGCCCAGCAAGATGCGCGCTCTGGCGTCTTCGGGGACGTGTTTCATGTGGTGCTCGAGCGCGCCGCAGAATCTCTCGTTCATTTTGAGCTTGGCTTGATCTTTTCCCAAGGCACCGAGACAGTTCCTGATGGGCACATAAACGTTGTAGTCCTCGCCACTCGATTCGATGGCAGCTTCCGCAACGTCCAGGACTTCCTGATAGCGTCCGGCGGCAAAAAGGGCGCGGCAGAACAAGTAATAGGCGCCGTCGCAATCATGTTTGCGTTCAATGGCTTTTTTGACCATGCGCACAGCTTCGTCATACAGTCCCGCGGCGTATAGGACCCAGGCCTGGCTGAGGTGGGTCTCAGGCAGGTCCCAGCGCAGCGCAACGGCCCGGCCGGAAGCTTCTCGTGCCCGTTCGATCCATATCTGGTCGCGGCTAAAGAGCGAGTAGTACATGGCGCAAGCGTTGGCGCAGGCGGCGTAGGCTAAGGCGAAGCTGGGATCCATAGTCACCGCGTTTTCGAACATCTGTAGAGCGAACTCGACGTCCTGGCGAGTCAGTCGACGCGCGTAACGCTTGCCACGCAGGTAGAGATCGTAGGCTTGCGGGTTTTCGGTGGGCTTATCCGCCAAGGCTTCCAATTCCTGCGGAGAGAGCGTTACACGCAGAGCCTCGGCGATCTTGCGAGCCATCTCATCCTGCACTTCGAAAACGTCCTTCATCTCCCGATCGAAGCGATCCGACCAGAGAGGAAAATCGGTGTGCGTGTCGATGAGCTGTGCGCTGATGCGCAGGCGGGCGCCGGCGCGTCGCAAGGTGCCGGTGAGGACGTAGGCCGCGCCGAGCTGCTGGCCGATTTGCGCAGGGGTCACCGGCTTGTCACGGAAAGCCAGAACGGTAGGACGCGAAAAGGTGTTCAACCCCCGTATCTTGGAAAGTTCGGTGATTACGTCTTCGGTGATGCCATCGCGCAAATACTCGTCTTCCTTGGCGCCGCTCTGGTTTTCGAAGTAGAGCACCGCGACGGATTTTTGCTTGGATGCAGCCGCAGCCGGCATGGAAGGTGACGTGCTTTTTTCTGTGGCCGGGCGGCGGCTCGAATCAAGGTCTCGCTTGATGCGCTTCAGATCAGCGCGAAGTTCGGCGGCAGTCTGATAACGCAAGTCAGAGTCCTTCTCTAGAGCCTTCGCGAGAATATTTTCCATAGCTGGCGGCAATCGCGAATTCAGCTTGGTCGCGGGAGTTGCCTCGGAGTGCAGGATGCCGTCGAAAATGACGGCCGACGTTCCCCCGGAGAACGGAACCGACCCGGTTGCCGTCTCATAAAGCACGACACCGAGCGAAAACAAATCCGAGCGCGCGTCCAGTTCTTCTCCTCGCGCTTGTTCCGGAGACATATATGCCACTGTGCCCATGGCGCTGCCCGGGCTCGTCAATTGGTCTCTATCGAGCACATGGGCTTGCGTGCGCATGGAACTGGCGCCCACTGATTCGGCGGCGAGATGGTGCACGGAGGCTAACTTCGCCAAACCAAAATCCAGAATTTTCGCCTGACCGCGTTCCACCAGAAAAATATTTGCGGGCTTGATGTCGCGGTGTACGATTCCCTTGGTATGCGCAGCGTCGAGTCCGTTGGCGATCTGGATGCCGATTTCCAAGAGCTCCGACGTTTCGACGGGTCTGCCGCCAATACGATGCTTCAGTGTCTGACCCTCAAGCAACTCCATGGCTATAAACGGCCGATCCTCAAATTCTCCGATATCGTGAATCGTGCAGATATTCGCGTGATTGAGAGCTGATGCTGCGCGCGCTTCGCGGCGAAATCGCTCGATCGCTTGAGGGTCATGGGAAATATCGTCGGGAAGGAATTTCAGCGCGACGTTGCGGCCGAGCCGCGTGTCCTTCGCCTTGTACACTACACCCATTCCTCCTCCGCCCAGTTTTTCAAGCACGGAGTAGTGGGAAATGGTGCGGCCAGCGTAAGAGGAAGTATCGGGCACGGGCGAGCATTGTACGCCAGCGCCGCAATACAGGCAAAGCAATCCCTTGGAGCAGGTGAGGGAAATACCGGGAACTATCCGTGGACGCGGACTTCGCTGAAGCTCAACAGAACCTGGCCACCGCCGGTAGGACGGCCGAAGCTGATTTCGGGTCGAAAGCGCGAAAAAAGCAGGACCTGATCGATTTGATGTTTCACTGCGGTATCGTTGGGACCCGAAAGAATGTCGTAGGACACAACTTCACCCTGAGCGTTCAATGTGGCCTGAAGCACCAACACGCCGGAATCGGGATGGCCTTCGGTGGCCACCACTCCTGGAACGGGAAACGGCGCCAAGCTCTCCAGGCGTGCGGGCTGAACCAGGTTCAAAGGCAAATCATTCGCGACAATGCCCATCGGAACGCCGATCAAAACGTTCTGCACAATCAGGACAAAAACCACTAGCGCCGTCAGAATTCCACCGGTCGCGGGAACAGCAAGACGGCCGAAAATATCCTGAAACCCCAAAAATGCGCGAGACCAGGAACGGCGAACGCCGTCCCACGGAGAAACTGAGTGTGCCGCTTTCACGTGGATGCGCATGGCCAAATCTGAGGGGGGAGCAACTCGTTCAACTTTTGCCAAACAGATGGAGAGTCGGCGATAGCTTTCGAGCAGATCGCGGCATTCTCCGCAAGAGTCCAGATGCTCGCGAACAACGGCATGATCCTTTGATGGAATCGCGCCATCTATGTAGCCCGGGAGGCGGCGTGCAGTTTCGCGGCAATTCATCGGGCACCTCCGCGTCGTCTTGCTGCGAAAGGAACGCCAGCGGCGGTCGTTGCGGTCGATGGTGTTGGAATCACCCGAACATTTGACGGTGGCCCCGAAAACGCGTGCGCGCTCTCGGCGCGATGCGGCTGCTCAATGAATTCTGCCGCACGCGAAGCGTGAAGCATTGGCTCGAGTATCTCCCGCAGATCGCGCCGACCTCGCAGGATGCGTGACTTTACGGTGCCAACCGAAACTTCGAGCACTTCCGCCACCTCTTCGTAAGACAATCCTTCCAAATCTCTGAGAATAACTGCGCTGCGGAATACTTCAGGCACTTGCGCCAGCGCACCGCGAACTACGGATTGCATCTCAGCCGCTTCCACTTGCTCCAGCGGCGTCGCTTCCAAATCCTTCAGATCGAGCGCTGGGTTCTTCCCTTCCACCTCGGCATCAATCGAAACCTGTTGGCGATGATGGCGCCAGCACCAGCGACGATGGTTCAATGCCTGCCGCACCGAGATGCGATACAGCCAAGTCTTCAGCGAACTCCCCTGGCGAAACCCGTGAATCCCGCGAAAGGCTCGAAGAAAAACTTCCTGGGTGACGTCCGCGGCATCGGCAGCATCTGAAAGGATGCCGTAAACCAGGTTGTACACCCCGGCGTGATAATAGGTGACCAGCCAATCGAACGCCGCGTCAGAACCCGCCTGCAGCTCCGTCACTAAGACGGCTTCGTCGCGGCCCCATGGCAAGGTTTGTGCTAGGTCGGACATGCCTTCCGCCGGTCTCCCTTCAGGGCGTGTCCCTGCCGTGCTTAGACACCGCTCAGCCCTGATTGTTACCATTTTAGCAGAAAATAAGCGCGTGGGTATGTGCCGACGCTACTAAGTCAGGAAGGTCTCTAGAAAGCGCAAGTCATTGAAAGCATTGGTAGTAGATTACCCTCTGGTTGAAGCGCTAAGCAGCCGCCGGACTAGATCATTGCGACATCAGGTCTAGTTTGCGCTTGAGCTGCCGAATAGTTCATGTGAAATTGAAGTCCTGCGAGGGCGATACGTGACTTTGGATGACTTAGACAACAGTTTACCGAATGGTTTTCACGACGCCGAGATTTTTTCGTTCGACCTGAGCTACGTAACAGGGATCGCGAAACTCCATATGAATCTCTGGGTGGGGTCGATGGAACAGCCCCCTCCTCAGCGGGATGCTTACCAAGAAGCGACGCTTAGAATAACGGGTTTGTGTTTTTGGTCTATCGATCCGCCCGATACCGCGTACCCATTCCTTCCTGATGGCAAACCGATTTTGGTCAGCGGTGCCAACGCGAAGGTTGATTCCCCGCCATTCTCGTCCGAGCTGGTGGCAAGATTTCCCGCGAATACTTGGTGCTACCACTTCTTTGTTAATGATTGGAATTCGTGTATTCACATAGCGGGGCGCGACGCAAAAGTGGACTGGATTGGCGAAAAACCGAAAGGCGCGGCGTAGAGGAAATGGTGGAGCCGGCGGGGTTCGAACCCGCGACCTCCTCGATGCCATCGAGGCGCGCTCCCAACTGCGCTACGGCCCCACGGAAATGCAGATACTGTTACAGCTTTTATAACACCTTGCGATTGCGAGCGTCAAACAAACGGCGTAGAGGTTTCATGCGCGGTCACAAACTTGAACCTAAGCACGCGGTTTTTAGTTGTGACCTTTGAACCAGCTATAGCCGACGGTGAACGTGAACGTACCGTTGTACCCGGGATTATGCGGGCCAAGGCTAGCGCTCGACAAATGGCCAAATTCCATTTCAAAAAGCAGCGCTCGGTGCGGTTTCACAAAAACGTGTGCTCCGAAGGCGGCTCCGGGAGTGAAATTGATCTGGGAAGTATCTCCGGGCGGAATATTGCTTCGGCTAAACACAACGCCGCCCTCCGCAGCGAAGTACGGATGGACCTTGTTCCAGCTGGTAAAATTCCATTCCCAGATCGCCGGCTTAATGCTGCCGCCATAAACCGCGCTTTCGGGCGGAAAGACGACGTAGATCGGCATCACGTCCACCGCCCATTCGAAATTCCCGCGAAATATTCCGGAAAGGTGATCTGACGTCAAAACGCGCCCGGCTCGTCCGCCGGCATAGAAAAACTGCGTGTTGTCGGATTTTCCCAAGCCGATTCCGCCTCCGCTAAATAGTCCAAGTTCCCAAGTTCCCTTTTGAATCGGATTCGCAGGGAGATCCTGGGCTGCGAGGGCCGACCCTAGCAGTGTCGCTAAAATGAATCCGGCAACAATTTTCATGTATCCCCACATATGCGCGTGGCGGCGCGTGCAACTGGAAAGCGTAAACGCCAGAGCGCAGAGACTAAGGCCAGAGCGCTCTCCGGTCAAGTGGGTTGAGCGATCCTAAGGGCAAAACTCGGGGACGCAGAAACGAGCGCGGTTTTTCCGGCAGTTCGTTTAGAATAGGCGCCCTATGCCCAAAATAACTTTTCTCGGCGCCGCTGGAACGGTAACAGGTTCGAAGTATTTGGTGGAGGCGGAAGGCAAGAGATTACTGATCGATTGCGGATTGTTCGAAGGAACCAAAGAACTCAAACAGCGGAACTGGAACAATTTGCCCATTGATCCGGCAACGATTGATTGGGTGCTGCTGACGCATGCGCACATCGATCACACCGGATATCTGCCGCGCTTGGTCCACGCAGGATTCGATGGCCCCATCTTTGCCAACGCAGCTACGCGCGAACTTTGCCAGCTTCTGCTTCCGGATTCGGCCCATTTACAAGAAGAAGACGCGCAATACGCGACCAAGAAAGGCTACAGCAGCCACAAGCCACCTTTGCCGCTTTACACCGTGACCCAAGCGCAGGAAGCGCTCTCTCGTTTCCAGGAGATTCCGCGCGCCGATACCTTCGAGATCAGCCCACAATTTTCTGTGAAGACGCATGACGCGGGACACATCCTCGGATCGACGTGGCTCGAATTGACCGTCACGGAAAACGGAAAGAAAACGCTGGTGGTTTTTTCCGGAGATCTGGGCCGTTACAATGAGCCCATCCTGAAGGACCCCGAAGCTCCGACGCACGCTGATTTTCTGCTGTGCGAATCCACATACGGAGACCGCGACCATTCAACCGGATCGGTTGCCGACCAACTCGCGGACGTGATCAACCGAGTAAACAAGCGCGGCGGAGTGGTGGTGATACCCGCATTCGCCGTCGGCCGCACGCAGACTTTGATGTATTACCTGCGCCAGCTTGACGACCAGAAGAAAATTCCTCATCTCCCGGTGTACGTCGACAGCCCCATGGCTATCAGCGTCACGGATATTTACGCGCGCCACCACGAAGATCACGACGTGGATTTCACGAATCTGGAACAACAGGGAGATAAAGATCCGCTGAACCTGCGCGACGTTCACATGACGCGCAGCGTGGACGATTCAAAGAAAATCAATAACGTGAATTCACCCTGCATCATCGTCTCAGCCAGCGGCATGGCTACGGGCGGACGCATTCTGCACCATCTCGATCGCAGGCTGCCGGATGATCGCAACGCCGTGCTGCTGGTTGGCTATCAGGCGCAGGGCACTAACGGGCGAGCTTTGCAGGACGGCGCGCAATTCTTGCGCCTCTACGGGCAAGAAGTTCCGGTGCGCGCCGAGATCGTGACGCTCGATCAGCTTTCCGCTCATGCCGGACGGAGCGAACTGCTCCGATGGCTCTCGGGGTTCACCGCTCCGCCACGCCAAACGTTTCTGGTGCACGGCGAGCCGACCGCCCTCGATTCATTTCACGGAGCCATTACTACCCGGTTTCAATGGCCAGTTACCGTGCCCGCATACTTGCAGTCGTTCGATCTCAATACGTAGTGGATTGGGGGCGAAGGGTCGAAAAGCGTAGGGTTACTCTGCTGCGGCAGTGTTAGCGAAGGCGGCGACCTCGGTGAGGTGAAAGCCGAGGACAAACATGGGGTGCGGCGCCACGCGGCCCCAACGCGCGAGATCCCATTTTGCGCGTAAGAAACGGACTTCCGGCTTCAGCGTGAGATCGAGAATCTGGCGAGTCTCTCCGCGGTAGAAGCGTTGCGGCATCTTTAGCAGAGGAAATTTCCCCCAGTCCTGGCCGTCTGCCGAGCCCCAAACTGAAATGTCCACGGACTCCTGCTCGATTTGATCCTCGATGAACATAGAGCAGAGAAACGTGCGCGTCTCGCTCGAAGCGATTTCGTAAGGTTGCCCTTCTCCATTCGCAGTCAAGCGGGTGTCCGGCGGAATCAGATCGAATTTCATGGAGTCGCGTTCTCCCGATTAAATCTGGCGGATTCTAACATAGCCCCGGACTTTTATTTCACGAGCGACTTCGGACCGGCCGTCAATCTGGCCAAGCGCTCGGCGGCTGCTTGAAACGTTTTTTCCGTTTTACAAAATGTGAACCGCAAGTGTGTTCGGCCGTCCGCAGAATTTCGATAGAAGCTCGAGCCCGGCACCGCGGCAACTCCAATTTCCTTCACTAAGTATTTTGCAAATGCGACGTCATCCGGAAATCCGAACGTGGAGATATCCGTCATGATGTAGTACGCGCCACGCGGCTTGAAACAGCGGAAGCCGGCAAGACTGAGAATTCCCAGCAAGCGGTCGCGCCGCTCAGTGTATTCGAGAGCGAGCGCATTGTAATAATCTTGCGGAAAATGCAAAGCTGCAGCTCCCGCTTCTTGCAACGGCGCGGCCGCTCCTACCGTCAGAAAATCATGGACCTTGCGAATCGACGACGTAGCTTCCGCAGGCGCAATCGCCCAACCTACACGCCATCCTGTCACGCTGTAAGTTTTCGAAAGCGCGTTGATGGTGATGGTGCGCTCGCGCATGCCGTCGAGCGTAGCCATGGAAATGTGTTTCGCGCCGTCGTACAACATGTGCTCGTAAATTTCATCGGTAATGGCGAACGTATTCCAGCGGACGCAGAGGTCTCGAATCTGTTCCAGCTCCGCGCGTTCGAATACTTTTCCGGTGGGATTGTTCGGTGTGTTTAGAATGATCGCTTTCGTCTTGGGGCCAAAAACAGCAGCCAATTCCTGCGGGTCGAACTTCCAATCCGGCGGATGAAGTTTGACGAAACGCGGCTGCGCGCCGGAAAGAATTGCGTCAGGCCCGTAATTTTCATAGAACGGCTCGAACACCACAACTTCATCGCCCGGATTGATGATGGCCATCATGGCCGACATCATCGCTTCGGTGGAGCCGCAACAAACCGTAATTTCGCGTTCGGGGTCGATGGACAGGCCATTCGTGCGCGAGAACTTCTCAGCAATGGCGTTGCGCAAGTTCTTAGAGCCCCAAGTGATAGCGTACTGATTGATGTCCGCAGCAATTGCTTCCTGCGCAGCGCGCTTGATTTCGATGGGAGCCGGAAAATCCGGAAAGCCTTGCGAGAGATTGACAGCCTTGTATTGAATGGCCAGCCGAGTCATCTCGCGGATTACGGACTCGGTGAATTGCGCAGTCTTCGAGGAAAGCTCAGGGCTGATGCTTGCGGTTTGCTGCGAGTTTGACGGGTTCATTTTCTTTGGCACCGTAAAGCTTGCGATAAATTACCGCGTTGCGTGTGACTATTTCCACGTACTCGCGCGTCTCGGTGAAGGGGATCGAATCCACAAACTCAGCAAGGTCGCGGTACGATTGCCCCGCAGTCCACTGGGTCACGCGGTCTTCTCCGGCATTGTACGCGGCCAGCGCTGATTCGACACTCCCGAAATCATTCTTCAAACCCGCCACATAAATCGTACCCAGCCGCACGTTGTAATCCGGATCGAAAAGAAGCGAGTGGGAATATTTAACTTTGGCCTTCTTCGCTAACTGCCGGGCCGTTTTGGGCAAGAGCTGCATTAAGCCGTACGCGTTTGCGACGGAATGCGCGTCTGGGGCAAAAGCCGACTCCTGCCGAATCAGTCCGGCGGTCAACATGGGGTCAACTCCCGCGTGCGCCGACCATTGTCTGATCGAAGTGCCGAATGGAAGAGGATAAGCAGCCATCCAAACGTCGTGAGGCACTTGATCGAACGGGCGCGCATCGAGCTGCGGGTAAATCTGCCGGACGGTCACAATTGCGGCTCCGACATGTCCGGCCGCCACCGCCGCCTGTGCGGCCTCCAGCAAAAGTCTCGGCTCACCGGTGGACGCATATGCCGCGCGCAATTCAAGCTCGGCGGAAGCGTCAAAAGCAATCGAGCGCAAGGCATCGGCGCGCGCCTGCCGCGCCATTGCTGCAGGAGGAATCGTGTCACCCACCGGCTGCGCTGGCACCACCGGCGGAATCGTCGCTAATAGATCCGTATCCGCTGTAGGTTCCGAGCCGAGCGAGTGCAAGCGAGTGACGGCCAAGCTCTCAAAATAATTCTGCTGGTAACGCTCTTGCAATTTCCTGTAGTAGCTTCGCGCCAGCGGCAAGTCGCCCGCTTCTTCAGCGAGGCGGCCGAGCCAATAGAGGGCATCCGGCGTGAATTGCGAACCCGGGAACCGGCGAAGATGCTGCGCCAGCAGACCCGCCGCGTCCTGTTGCCGTTTTAGCACTGCAACCCACGCGAAACGCCATTGCGACGGCGTTGCGTCAGGAGAAGTTGGGAAGCTATCCGCGAGGCGCTTGTAAAACCCTGCCGCGCGGTCGCGGTCGAGCTGCACCCAATAATAATTTCCCGCTAAGAAAAGAGCAGCTTCGGCCCAACGGCTGGCCGGGGCTCGCGATGCAGCCGATTCGACGGCTGCTGCCATCTCAGATTCGCGCAGCTGCGAACGATACCACTGCGCGAGCGCAAGAAATCGTTCAGCGTCCACATCGGGATCGTCAATCTTAACGTCTATCAGCGCAGACGGCTGCATCCCCAGTTGCACTTCGCATTCCATGACGCGTACTGTGGCGCGCTCGTGTTCCGCGCCAGTGAGCTGCGACGCAAGGTGCGAATACTCGTTGCGCGCCTCACCCCATTCCTTGGCATTGAAAAGAATGGCGGCATGCGCAATCTGCTGCTCCACGGGGATGGCCGGGATCTGCTGGCCAATGTTGCTGCTTCGAAGAAAATTCAGTTTCTGGCCGGCCTCACGCGCCTGCTCGCTTGCGGGGAACAGCGAATAAATAGCCTGATAATCTGCCGCAGCATCGAGTTGATGGCCCGACTGTTCGCGCACCTCGCCGCGCAGGAAAAGAAGCGCGGGACGCTGAGCTGTCGATGGGTATGCATCCAGAGCGGCCAGCGCGTCGTCTGGTCGATTCAGAGCGAGAGCAGCAACTCCCAGGGACTGCAAAGCTTGTTCAGTCATCACCGAATCTGGATATTTCTCTCGAAACGATTCGAGCTGGGCTAGCGCGTCCGCATCGCGGTTCAACGCAATGTTTGTCTCCGCGCTCCAGTAAAGCGCGTAGTCACCCAGCAGCGGGTCCTTTTGCGCGCGCGCAAGCCATTTGGCGGCATCAGCATAATGCGCTCTGCTGTAGTCGTAGTATCCAAGCGCCAGCGCGGCTCGCATCCCGAGTGCCCCGGACGGCTTCTGCATCGCGAATGCGCTAAGGCGCGCATACGCTGCCGAAGGATTTTTTTGCTTCAAGGCGCGCGTTAATTGCTCGAGTTGCTTTTCACCTGGTGCTGGAGTTTTTTTCGGCGCGGCATGGGTCTGCTGAGGCGACGCCGCCGCAATCACGGGGAAACACAAAACCAGACAGGCTGCGCCCAAGCGAACGAGTCGGAATGCGAATTTCATCCCGGACGTTCTAGTGCCGCAGAACGGGCGAGGGATAAGGATATTCTCCGAGGGCTTCGCTGTCTCCCTCACCGAGGATTTCCACCATCCACTGGTGGAAGTAATCCACTGGATGATCCTGAATCGCGCGAAACCGGCGATCGTATTCTTTGCGGGCTTTATCGAGTTCACTGCGCATCCGATGACAAATGTCCTTGTGTTCCCGGCCAAGTTTAACGTCTTTCGGCCGCAATAGTTTGATGTCTTGCATGGAAACCTTGGCTGCACGGTTCGCGCGGCGATGCAAATCTTTCAGTTCCGGCGAAAGGCTTGCTACGTCGAACGCCACAACTTCCGGCTCGGCCGCAACCGGTTCCGGCGGAATCTCCATCGTCGCCGATTTTGGCGTCGGTTCGTCCAGCGGCCCATCCTCAGGCACCATCGTGCCAACAGGTGTTTCCGCAGTTTCTTCGGCCCACTCGGATTCGTATTCCGGTTCCACGGCGGTGGGCGCCGAAAGAGGAGCTTCCTCTTCTTCCGCCTCTACAGCCGCGGTCCCAAGAGCGCGAGAGCGAGCACTAAAAGCCGAGTCTTCGCGCGGGCTCAGCGCAACGGCCACGAAATTCGAAAGCACGGAAAGCCCAGCAGCGAGAGCGGCGGCGGACGTTTGCGCGCGAAGTAGCGCTGGCAACGCATTGCTCGGGCGGCTCGAAGAGCAAGCGGCGACAAGGTCAGCGTAGGCGTGCTGCAGGTCATCGGCGGTGCGCTGGAGCGGAGCGAGGTTATCGCGCAAAGCGCGCGAAACCGCTTCTTCCAGGGCGTGCTCGAGCGAATTTTGTCGAGCTTTCAAAGGATTCCTGCCTCTCAGCGATTATGGAAACGGTAACGTGGTGTGTCAACTGACATTACTCGTACACGTTCCTGAAGCAAAAAATCAACTCGGCAGGCGTGCCCGGCGCCCGAACAATGCGCTTATTCCGCACCGGCGAGTTAGGCTCAGCAGATCTTGAGCCACATCAAACACACCACCTTGCTGTGGTAGGATGCGCCGGAGTTTCCTATCCTCCTATGGATCACACCAGAGCATTTTGGGGAAATGTTCCGCGTAAGTCGGCGGTCATTTTCCTATTCGGGGTGTTCTCTACTTTTACCACCGTCGGATTTGCCGCCGACATCGGAGATATTGGACGCACGCCAATTCTCCGCTTGATTCTGATGGTTCTCATTTCAGGCGTATTCACTTCTATCTATGCCGCGGCGGGGGTCATTTTGCGCCGCGAGGTTTGGAAAGTATTTATTCCTGTCTTTGCAGTCCACATGCTGTTGATTAATCTCCTTAATAAACTGATGCCTTCTATGGCCCAGCCCGCGACTATGGGCGCCGCTGGTATAGCCGCACTGCAAAGCCGATTGAGCTTGGATGGCGGGGCAATAATGGTTGCCGTCTTTTTGGGCTACTCGTGTTTCCTCTACGTATCAATCAGCGAAGCCAGGCGCTATTTCCGCGTCCACGCTGAAATGGAACTTGCGACGGAGATTCACCACGTCCTCGTTCCGGCTATCAATACGAAAATCGGCGAATTTGAATTCTATGGCCGCTCGGTGCCCAGCGGCGAGGTTGGTGGTGATTTAATCGATGTGTTCCAGGACCCGCAGGGCTGGATCGCTTATGTTGCCGACGTCTCCGGCCACGGCGTCGCACCTGGCGTTGTGATGGCTATGGTAAAGAGCGCCGCCCGCATGCAAATCTCCTCCGGGGAAAAAAGTTCCCAACTGCTTGAGCGTCTTAACTCTGTTCTCCTGCCAATAAAGAAGCCGGATATGTTCGCGACCTTCGCCTACCTCGCCTGGAATGGCGGGCGGCTGGAGTACTCGCTAGCGGGGCACCCTGCCATCCTGCACCACCATGCCGCGACGAATGAAATCTCGGATGTTTCGTGCCTCAACATGCCGCTGGGAATGTTTGACGACCAAGATTTCGACAGCGCGTCAGTGCAATGCGCGGCCCGAGATTTGTTTTTAATCCTCACGGACGGCTTGCTGGAAGTCGCAAATGCCAAGGGCGAGGAGTTCGGCTTAGCAGGCGTTAGGGCTGTTTTGCTCGCTCATGCAGCAAGCCCACTGTACAGAGTCTTCGAAGCAATCCTGGATGCTGCTCGACTCCACGGACGCGCAGCTGATGACCAATCGATGCTACTCGTGCGCCGTCTCAGCGCTTAATTCGCTGGCAAGCCTTTCGTTCATCGGGGTCATTTACGTAATCTAAGATTCTCTGGCATTAGGCTTCACGACCGAATTTGCCGCTCGTCCGCGCGGGATGATAAACTAACTTCTCCCAAGGGGGCGACACGGTTTCGACGGAAGTTGTCGCGGCCCGAAGGCATGCCGGGACCCACCTACCCGTAATAGGGTGGAACAACACAACTGGCAACTC